>Ga0164296_1006144_pt1 | contig 10279 bp, 7 predicted proteins | sample GEODES057metaG_FD_113533 | JGI IMG/M metagenome (GOLD analysis project Ga0164296, IMG submission 113533) | Dystrophic lake water microbial communities from Trout Bog Lake, Wisconsin, USA - GEODES057 metaG | ecosystem: Environmental > Aquatic > Freshwater > Lake | place: USA: Trout Bog Lake... | reverse complement strand
GTGGCGCTGGTACGGTTGGCTTTGTCGAAGCTGGATTTATAGACCAGCGGCACATCGAGGCCGCGGCAGATTTCATCCAGCGCCTGGGCGACTTCCAGCGCGTGGGCCCGGCTTTCGATCTGGCACGGGCCGGCGATCAACACGAAGGGACGGGTGTTGCCGAAGACGACGTTGCCGACGGATATATCAGACAAGGCGGGCCTGCTTCACGGCGGCGGCGATGAAGCTTTTGAACAGCGGATGCGGGGCGAACGGCTTGCTGGTGAGCTCCGGATGCGCCTGCACGCCGATGAACCAGGGATGACCGGGCAGTTCGACATTTTCCGGCAGGGTACCGTCGGGCGACATGCCGGAGAAGCGCAGGCCGGCGGCTTCCAGTTGATCACGGTAGTTGACGTTGACCTCATAGCGGTGGCGATGGCGATCGGTGGCGGTTGGGGTGCCGTAGATTTCCCGCACCAGCGAGCCTTCGGCCAGCACGGCAGGGTAGGCGCCGAGGCGCATGGTGCCACCGAGATCGCCGCCTTCCTCGCGACGGACGACTTCGTTGCCCTTCGACCATTCGGTGAGCAGGCCGACCACCGGGACGTCGCAGGGGCCGAACTCGCTGGAGGAGGCGCCGGGCAGGCCGGCGAGGTTACGGGCGGCCTCAATGACCGCCATTTGCATGCCGAAGCAGATGCCGAAGAAGGGCACGTTACGTTCGCGGGCGAATTGCACGGCGGCGATTTTGCCCTCCGTGCCGCGTTCGCCAAAGCCGCCGGGGACGAGGATGCCGTTGACGCCTTCCAGCCGCTCGACGGCGCCGGGCTGCTCGAACACCTGGCTGTCGACCCAGTCCAGCACCACCTTGACCCGGTTGGCAAGGCCGCCATGGGTGAGGGCTTCGGCGAGGCTTTTATAGCTGTCCAGCAGGTTGGTGTATTTGCCGACGACGGCGATGCGGACTTCGCCTTCCGGGGTACGGGCGGCATCGACGATTTGCTGCCAGCGGGTGAGATCGGGCTCGGCTTCGTGCGGCAGGCCGAAATGACGGAGGACTTCGCGGTCCATGCCCTCGGCGTGGTAGCTGATGGGGACGGCGTAGATGGTGTCCACATCGAGCGCGGCGACGACGGCTTCCGGGCGGACGTTGCAGAACAGCGCGATCTTGCGGCGTTCGTTTTCCGGGATCGGGCGGTCGGCGCGGCAGAGCAGCATGTTGGGCTGGATGCCGACGCTGAGCAGTTCCTTGACGGAATGCTGGGTCGGCTTGGTTTTCAGCTCGCCGGCGCTGGGGATGTAGGGCAGCAGGGTGAGGTGGACGAACATCACCCGCGCGGCGCCGAGTTCGTTGCTGAGCTGGCGGATGGCTTCGAGGAAGGGCAGGCTTTCAATATCGCCGACGGTGCCGCCGATTTCGATCAGGGCGAAATCCGGGCCGTTACCCTCGGCATCTTCCATCCGCCCGGTGATGGCCTCCTTGATGGCGTCCGTGATGTGCGGGATGACCTGGACGGTGGAACCGAGATAGCCGCCGGCGCGTTCCTTGGCGATGACGTCCGAATAGATGCGCCCAGTGGTGGCGTTGTCCGCCTGGGTGGCGTGCACGCCGGTGAAGCGCTCGTAATGGCCGAGGTCGAGATCGGTCTCGGCGCCATCGTCGGTGACGAACACCTCCCCATGTTGCAGCGGCGACATGGTGCCGGGGTCAACATTGAGATACGGGTCCAGCTTACGGAGGCGGACGGTGTAGCCGCGCGAGAGCAGCAGCGCACCGAGGGCGGCGGAGGCGATACCCTTGCCAAGCGAGGAGACCACGCCGCCGGTGATGAATACGAACCGGGTCATGGACAGTCACCATAGAGCCAAACCCGAGTCGATGAAAATGTCCCGTGCATGCTGGCTCCGATCTGGATTGCGGGCGCGCGGCGAGGGCTACGCCCCCGGCCTAACCAGGGACGTCGGCCCCTGGACCCATGGCATTAAGTCGAGCGGGGATCCCGCATGGCAAGCGGCGATGAGGGTGCCCCATCGTCGCAGGCAGCTAGTTGGTCGGCACTTTCGATGGCGCCGGGGCCGGGGCCACAGGGGCGGCCGGGGCCGGGGCGTCGAGCAGGGAGTGGGTGGCCTGGCTGCTGCCGCGGTTGAGCAAAGCGAGGGTCAGCGACATCACGAAGAAGATGGCGGCGAGGATCGCAGTGGTGCGGGTGAGCAGGTTGGCGGTGCCACGGCCGGACATGAAGCTGCCCATGCCCTGGGTGCTGCCGATGCCCAGGCCGCCGCCTTCGCTGCGCTGGATCAGCACGACGCCAATCAGTGCGAGGGTGACGAACAGGTGAATGATCAGCAGAACGACGGTCATGGGTATCCTCGGGAAGGCCGCGCGCTTCTACGCGGTTGCGACGGAAATGCAAAGCATCAACCGGAAAGGCGGCTATGTGCTGGGGAGGATGGCGGCTGTGGGGGTGGGTTAGGCCTTGGCCGCGCGGGCGATGGCGATGAAATCCTCCGCATTGAGGGCGGCACCACCGACCAGGGCGCCACCCACATCGGGCACTGCCAGCAATTCGGCCGCATTGGACGGTTTGACCGAGCCGCCATAGAGGATGCGCATGCCGGCACCGGCCGACCCGAAGCGCGCCAGCAGCGCGGCGCGGATATGGGCGTGCATTTCAGCGACGTCTGCATTGGTGGCGGTTTTGCCGGTGCCGATCGCCCAGACTGGTTCATAGGCGACGACGCCGGCAAAATCGTCGGGCAGGCTGCCGGCGAGTTGGCCGCCGACGATGGCGAGAGCCTGGCCAGAGACGCGCTGGGCTTCAGTTTCGCCGACGCAGACAATCGGGGTGAGGCCGGCGGCGGCGGCGGCGACCGATTTGGCGCGGATTTGTGCATCGGTTTCGGCGTGATCGGCGCGGCGCTCGGAGTGGCCGAGGATGACCCAGCGGGCGCCGGCATCCCGAAGCATGGCCGGAGCGATGTCCCCAGTATGGGCGCCGGCGGTTTTGGCGTGGCAATCCTGGCCGCCGACTTCAACCGCCGAACCGACCAGGATGTGGGCGATGGTTGTTAGCAAGGTCGCGGGGGGGCAGACAACGATGTCGCACGCCAGACCGTCGGCGCCACGGCGCAGCGGGCCGGCGATGGCCGCCCCGGTTTCGGTCAGCCCGTTCATCTTCCAGTTGCCGGCGATCAATTGGCGCATCTTGGATCCTGCTTGGTTCGAATGGTGTTCATTGGCGCGCGTCGGAGGGCTGGGCCGCGACTCCATCGCGCACGAGGGAGGGTTGTAGCGGCGTCGCACCGAAGCGCCAATCGTCTGCTGCGGGGTGACCAGGGCGGCGCGGCGCGCGATCGCACGGCTGCCATGAGCCAGAGCGCGGGGACGATCTGGCCTTTGGCGCCCCCTGCCCGTATGGTGCACGGCCTTCACGCCCCTCTTCTGCCCACTCTCCTAATGGAATCGATTGATGATCGGACTTATGCGGCACGCTCTCGGCACCTGGCCGGCCCGGCTGTTCTTTGGCTTGCTGGTGGTGGTCTTCGTGATCTGGGGGATCGGCGACGTATTCCGCAATGGCTTCGGTGATGACGCGGCGATCGCGACCGTGGCCGGCAAGTCCGTCGACATCAACGAGGTGAGCGAGACCTATCGCCGGCAGTTGTCGCAACTCAGCCGGGCGTTGGGCACCGATATCACGCCGACACTGCCGATGAAGAAGGGCATTGCGGACCGGGCACTGGAAGAGGTGATTACCCAGACCGCCTTGCAGGCGGAGGTCGAAACCCTCGGGCTGATGGCTTCGGATGAGGCCGTGCGCCAAGCGGTGTACGATATCCCGAATTTCCGCGGCCGCGATGGCAAGTTCGACCGGTTGCAGTTCCAGTCCGTGCTCACGGCAAATGGACTGACCGAGGCGCGCTTTCTGGATATGGTGCGCAAGGATCTCGGGCAGAAGCAGTTGATGGGCGCGATCCGTGCGGGCAGCCTGAGCCCGGACGTGCTGACGCGCACGGTTTACGCGTTCCAGAACGAAACCCGCATCGCCGACACGGTCACCCTGCCGTTCGCCGCTGTGCCCAAGCCGGCCGCGGCAACAGAGGCACAGGCGGCGCGTTGGTATGAGAACCACAAGGATATGTATTCGACACCGGAATATCGCCGGGTGAAGATCGTTGTGCTGTCGCCAGATACGGTGGCGGGCGATATCGCGATTGCCGAGGATGATATCCGTGCGGCGTATGAGGCGCACAAGGCCGAGTATGTCGTGGTCGAAAAGCGGACCGTGCAGGTCGTGCTGGAGCAAGACCAGGCCAAGGCACAGGCTTTGGCCGGCGTATGGGGCAGCGGTGCGGATTGGGCGGCTGTGCAGAAAGCGGCCGAGGCCGATGGTGCCGCCGCGATTGAACTGACCGACGCGACCCCGGATCTTCTGCCGGTAGCTGAACTGGCGCAGGCCGCCTTCGCCGCGCCGCTGAATAGCGTGTCGGCGCCGATCAAGTCCTCCATGGGCTGGCATGTGTTGAAGGTGACCGGCATTTCCGGCGGTACCAGCAAGACCTTGGCCGATCTGCACGACACGTTGAAAGCGCGACTGGTAGCGGACAAAGCCGCAGACCTGATCTATGAACGGGCCAACAAGCTCGATGATCTGATGTCAGGCGGCGCGAAGCTCGATGATTTGCCGGCCGATTATGGCTTGGCGGCGGTGTCTGGCACGCTGGACACGCAGGGCCTGACGCCGGATGGCAAGCCAGCCCCGCTGCCGGGCACTGAAGCGTTGCATCAGGTGCTGATCGGCGCCATTTTCGCTGCCCGCGCCGGCGACCCGCCGCATCTGGTTGAAGCGCCGCGTCAGCCCGGAACGGAGCAGACATTCTATGCCTTGAACCTTGAGGAGGTCATACCGCCGGCCCCGCGCCCGCAAGCCGAGGTCGCCACCCGGATCGCCGCCGACATCGCACAGGATAGCGTTCGGCACACGCAGGAAGCCGCCGCCGCTGCCCTCCTGGCGAGCGTCAAGGGTGGCAAAACACTCAGCGACGCCGCCATGGTCGCGGGCCTGAAAATCACCCGTCTGCCGGCGATCGGCCGCGCCAGCCCGGTGACTGGCGTGCCGGTGCAACTCACCCAGCCGCTGTTCGGCCTGAAGCCGGGCGAGCCTACGATGGTGGAAACCGAAGACGGCTTCATCGTAGCCACCCTGGCGCAAATCGTCGCCGCCAACCCGGATGCCGACCCGATCGCATTCGGTAAAATGCGTGATGCCCTGGCAGGCGGTGTGGCGGACGACCTGCAAGCCCAGTTCGTGCTGGCATTGCGTGACCGTGGTCAGCCCCGCATCAACCGCACCGTGGCAGATCGCCTCGTGCAACCGGACAATTGAGCCGATATGACCATCGATACCTCCGCTGATTTTGCCACCTTCCGTGCCGCCTACGATAGCGGTCGTGGGCAAATTCTCTGGACCCGTTCGATCGCCGACCTGGAAACACCCGTCGCCGCCTATCTCAAACTGGGCGACGGCAAGCCTAACTCCTTCCTGCTGGAAAGCGTGGAGGGCGGTGCCGCCCGCGGTCGCTACTCCATCATCGGGCTGGACCCAGACCTGATCTGGCGCTGCCGCGACGGCGTGGCCGAACTCAACCGAGACGTCCGCGCCGCCCCCTTCGCCTATGTGCCAGACAGCCGACCGCCGCTGGACAGCCTGCGCTCCCTGATCGCCGAAAGCCGGATGGACCTGCCAGATGGCTTGCCACCGATGTGCGGCGGCCTGGTTGGCTATCTCGGCTACGACATGGTGCGGCAGATGGAGAACCTGCCGGCCAAAAACCGCGACACCATCGGCGTCCCCGAAGCTATCATGGGCCGCCCGAGCCTGTTCGCCGTGTTCGACAACGTCAACGATCTGCTGACCCTCGCCGCCCCCGTCTATCCCCGCCCGCATGTGACCGCCCTGCAAGCCTGGGAAGCCGCGCAGGACCGCCTTGCCGCCGCCGAGGCCGCCATGGCCCGCCCGCTGCCGCGTGCCGCGCCTCCGGTCGCCCTGCCGCCGATCGCCGAGCCCGCATCCAATTTCACCAAAGCCGGCTTCCTCGCCGCAGTTGAACGCGGCAAAGACTATATCCGCGCCGGAGACGTCTTTCAGGTCGTCACCAGCCAGCGTTTCTCCATCCCCTTCGCCCTCCCCCCCTTCTCGCTCTACCGCGCCCTCCGTCGCGTCAACCCCGCCCCCTTCCTCGTCTTCCTCGATATGGGCGGCTTCTCCGTCGTCTGCAGCTCGCCCGAAATCCTCGTCCGCCTGCGCGACGGCATCGTCACCATCCGCCCTCTCGCCGGCACCCGTCGCCGCGGCGCCACCCATGAGGAAGACCAAGCCCTCGAACGCGAATTGCTGGCAGACCCCAAGGAGCGCGCCGAACACCTCATGCTGCTCGACCTCGGCCGCAACGACGTCGGCCGCGTCAGCGCCCTCGGCACCGTCAACGTCACCGAAAGCTTCAGCATCGAGCGCTTCAGCCACGTCATGCACATCATGTCCGACGTTCAGGGCCAACTGAACGAAGGGCTCGACGCGCTGGACGCCCTCATCGCCGGCTTCCCCGCCGGCACCCTCTCCGGCGCCCCCAAAGTCCGCGCCATGCAAATCATCGAGGAACTGGAGCCCGACCGCCGCGGCGTCTATGGCGGCTGCATCGGTTACTTCGCCGCCAATGGCAGCATGGATACCTGCATCGGCCTGCGCACCGCCCTCGTGAAGGATGGCGTCATGCACGTCCAGGCCGGCGCCGGCGTCGTTGCCGACAGCGATCCGCAAGCGGAATATGAGGAAACCCGGCAAAAAGCCCGCGCGCTCCTCCGTGCCGCCGAAGAAGCCGTCCGCTTCGCCGCCGGCTCCGGCGCCAACCGGGCATGATGCAAGCCCGGCCTGCCGCTGCCAGCGGTGGCCTACCCCGCCCCCGAGTGCTATAGCCGCGCGCGACTTGCCGCAGGGATCGATACCCAAGCCATGACCGACGACCTTCCACCGCACAAAGCGCTGCTGCCCTCAGGCCTGCGCGACCGCCTGCCACCCGACGCCGAAGCCGAAGCGGCCGCGGTGGAAACCCTCATGGCCGGCTTCGCTGCCCACGGCTACCAGCGCGTTAAACCCCCGTTGCTGGAGTTTGAAGACGGCCTCCTCACCGGCTCCGGCGCCGCCATGGCGGAACAAACCTTCCGCCTCATGGACCCGGACACCCGCCGCATGATGGGCCTCCGCGCGGACATGACGCCGCAAGTCGCCCGCATCGCCACAACCCGCCTTGGCCACATCGCCCGCCCCCTCCGCCTCTCCTACGCCGGCCAATGCCTGCGCGTGCAAGCTAGCCAACTCGCCCCGGAACGCCAGATCGCCCAGGCCGGCATCGAACTCATCGGCCATGACAGTCCGGAAGCGGACGCCGAAATCCTCCTTGTCGGCGCCGAAGCCCTCCGCGCCGTAGGCCTCCACCGCCTGAGCATAGATCTCACCATGCCCACTCTGGTGCCCTCCTTGCTCGATGAAACCTCCTTCCCCGCCGACAAACGCGCCGCCCTCTCCCGCGCCTTGGACCGTAAGGACATCGCCGCCGTCCGCGACCGTGCCGGCCCCCTCGCCGCCACGCTGTCGGACCTCCTGCTAGCCGCCGGCCCGGCCGATGGCGCCCTCGCCGCGCTGGCCGCCGCCAACCTCCCCGCCGCCACCCGCAAACTCGCCGAGCGCGTCGCCGCCACGGTCGCCGCCATCCGCAGCCAACTCGCCGCCCGCTCCATGCAAGGCGTCACCCTCACGGTAGACCCGGTGGAATTCCGCGGCCTGAAATACCACACCGGCGTCTGCACCACCTTCTACACCCCAGGCCGCCAGGCCGAGCTCGGTCGCGGCGGTCGCTATATCTGTAGCGACCCCGAAACCGGCGCCGGCGAGCCCGCCACCGGCCTCACCCTCTACCCCGATGCCGTCATGCGCGTCGTCGCCCCGCACCGGCAGGCTCCGCGCGCCTTCATCCCCCTCGGCGCCAACCCGGCCCACGCAGCCGCTCTCCGTGCCCAAGGCTTCGCCACCGTCGCCGCCTTGGACGCCGACACCTCCGCCGCCAGCCGCCTCGGCTGCACCCATCTGATGCAAGCCGACGGCACCGCCGTCGCCCTTTCGGAGTAACTCGCTATGGCCAACGTCACCGTCATCGGCGCCCAGTGGGGCGACGAAGGTAAAGGCAAAATCGTCGATTGGCTCGCCAGCCGCGCCGATGTCGTCGTGCGCTTCCAAGGCGGCCATAACGCCGGTCATACCCTCGTCGTCGGCAACCAAACCTACAAACTCTCCCTCCTCCCCTCTGGCCTCGTCCGCGGCAAGCTCGGCATCATCGGCAACGGCGTCGTCATCGACCCCAACGCCCTGCTCGCCGAGATCGAACGCGTCCGCGCCCAAGGCCTTGTCGTCTCGCCGGAAACCCTCCGCATCGCCGACAACGCCACCCTCATCCTCCCCCTCCACCCCGCCATCGACAAAGCGCGCGAGGAAGCCCGGGGGGACCTCAAAATCGGCACCACCGGCCGCGGCATCGGCCCAGCCTATGAGGACAAAGTCGGCCGCCGCGCCATCCGCGTCTGCGACCTCGCCGAGCCGCAAACCCTGTCGGACAAGCTCGACGAACTTCTCCGCCACCACAACACCCTGCTCGCCGGCCTCGGCGCCCCCACCTTCGAAAAGCAGGCTTTGCTCGACCAGCTCCTCGCCCTCGCGCCGAAAATCCTCCCCTTCGCCGAACCCGTCTGGGAACGGCTGGACGAACTCCGCCGCGCCGGCAAACGCATCCTCTTTGAGGGCGCCCAAGCCGTAATGCTCGATGTCGATCACGGCACCTACCCCTTCGTCACCTCCTCCAACACCGTCGCCGCCACCGCCGCCTCCGGCGCTGGCTTCGCCCCCGGCCATATCGGCTTCGTCCTCGGCATCGCCAAAGCCTACTCCACCCGCGTCGGCTCTGGCCCCTTCCCCACCGAACTGTTTGACGATGTCGGCAAAGGCCTCGGCGAACGCGGCCAGGAATTCGGCACCGTCACCGGCCGCCCCCGCCGCTGCGGCTGGTTTGATGCCGCCCTCGTCCGCCAATCCGTCAAGGTCGGCGGCATCAACGGCCTCGTCCTCACCAAGCTGGACATCCTGGACGGCCTGCCGGAAGTGAAAATCTGCACCGGCTACCGCGTCAACGGCGAAATCACCCGCCGCCTCCCCGCCGGCCAACACGCGCAATCCATCGCCGAACCCATCTACGAAGTGATGGAAGGCTGGAGCCAACCCACCTACGGCGCCCGCTCCTGGGGCGAACTCCCCGCCCAAGCGGTCAAATACGTCCGCCGCATCGAGGAACTCACCGAAGCCCCCGTCACCCTGCTCTCCACCAGCCCGCAACGTGACGACACCATCGGTGTCAAGGACCCGTTCGAGGGCTAAAAACCAGGTAAGGCCTTCTTTTTGTGAACAAAAAGAAGCAAAAAAACTTTCGACTTTAGCCTATACCGTTCCCCCCTGAATCGTCATCGCGAGCGAAGCTTGGCGATCCAGGGGCCAACGCACTTGCCGTTATATTACGATATCGCAACAAAAATCACACGAAAACACCCCGCCCCCTCACGCCTCGTTTTTCGCCACCCAAAACGGCCGTATCCGCCCCGGAGACCACGGCTTCTCCCGCCGCACCCGCGGCGCGCGCACCCGCGGCTTGCGCACCCTCGGTTTACGCACCGCGGCACCCCGCGGCACCACCACCCCAACCGGGGACACACCCAACATCCGGCACAGCGGCCGCAACAGCCGCCCCGCCGCCGGCACCCGCGCCAACAACGCCTGCATCTCCGGCTCAGCGATCAAAGCCTCCAACTGAGACCCGAAAGCCACCACCTCCCACCCCAACGCCCGCACCAACCACCCACGCCCGCCTGGCAACCGAACCCGCGCCGCACCCATGCGCGCCACCTCTGGTGCCTCCGGCGCCTCTGGCGCCTCTGGCCTCGCCGCCACAACCGCCGCCCGGGCTGCCGCCGCCGGCCGCTCAGCCCGCATCGCCACCCGGCCAAACCGCCGAACCGTCCGCCCCAACCACCCGCACAACGGCATAATCAGCGCCGAAAACGTCGGGTCACGCAAAAACCGCCGCGCCACCACCGCAATCAACCCCGCCACAATCCCCCCCAACCGCAGCACCATCTCTGGCGCCGCAACCGGCAAGCTCAACGGGGGTGTCATCTCGGTCATGTGATTAATACTAACCG
>Ga0164296_1006142_pt1 | contig 10280 bp, 8 predicted proteins | sample GEODES057metaG_FD_113533 | JGI IMG/M metagenome (GOLD analysis project Ga0164296, IMG submission 113533) | Dystrophic lake water microbial communities from Trout Bog Lake, Wisconsin, USA - GEODES057 metaG | ecosystem: Environmental > Aquatic > Freshwater > Lake | place: USA: Trout Bog Lake... | reverse complement strand
GCTCTCGATCCAGCGGGTGATGGGATGGCGGTATCATGGGATAATCCAGCCTCCAAAGCCAAGGGGCAATTCATCCCCACAGCCCCCGCGACAGTGGCGGGTGGGCGGACATGTCGGCCCTTTCATGCCGAGCTCAGCGGGAGCTTAACCCCTGAGAAAATTGATGGGCTTGGCTGCCATGACAATGGCGGAGAATGGATTGTGACGCAAATTGATAAAGCCAAGTCGCCCCGTAAAGGCCATGGGGCCGCCGCTACAAAACGGCTTGCCTTGAAATAAGTCTTGCGAAATAAGGCCGCTATGACCACATAATCCCACAGATAGACATCTGGCTTGGACTGGATGAGGAGTGGGCTTAGGAAATGCGTGATCCCTATACAATTTTGGGCGTGGCAAAGACTGCAACCGCAGATCAGATTAAAAAAGCCTATCGCACACTCGCGAAAAAATACCATCCTGATCAAAATCCAAATGATCCTCGCGCTAAGGAAAAATTTGCCGAAGCCAATGCGGCTTATGAAATTATCGGCGATGATAAAAAGCGCGCTCAATTTGATCGCGGGGAGATTGATGCGGAAGGCAAGCCACGCTTTCAAGGTTTTGAAGGCGCGGGCGCTGGTTTTGGCGGCGGGCGTCCGGGCGGTGGATTTGAGAATTTTGAATTTAATATGGGCGGGGGGCGCCCTGGTGGCTTTGATCCCAGCGATATTTTTGCCGATTTATTTGGTGGCAAGGCGCGCGGTGCACGCAGCCGTGCCCAGCATTATAAAGGTGATGATGTCACCTCAAGTGTCACCATCTCAATGCAAGATGCCATCAAGGGCACACGCGTTAAGGTCACTTTGCCCACGGGGCGCACGCTTGAAGTGACAATCCCTGAAGGGGTTGAGGACGGCAAGCAAATCCGCCTCAAAGGTCAGGGCATGCCAGGCAAAGCGGGCGCTGAAGCTGGTGATGCCTTAGTCACTGTGAAGGTCAATAAACATCCGTTTTTTAAAATCGAGGGACGTGATGTACGCCTTGAGCTGCCCATCACCATTTACGAAGCCGTATTGGGAGCCAAAATCCACATCCCGACACTTGATGGTGCGGTTGAAATGTCTATCCCCCCTCATAGCAATAGTGGGCGCACAATGCGCTTGAGAGGAAAGGGGCTGCCCGCCCGCACAGGCTTGGCAGCTGGTGATCTCTTGGTCAATTTGCGTATTGTTATGCCAGATACCCCAGACCATGATCTTGAGAATGACATGCGCCGTGTGCGGGCCGAAAAGCCCTATGACCCCCGCAAGGGTATGATATGAGATAAAAATCATTTTATTTTAGATTTTTATCTGTTTTACCTTGATCTACGCATTTGTTAAGCTATCAAAAAAGCATCTCATCTCCAGCTGAGTCTTGCTTATTGAGTGTTGACGTCTTAAACGCGAACAACAGGCCAGTGCTTGGCGTTCATGAGCCTGATCATCGAAAGCAGAATAACATGTCTAATTCAGAGACTTTGGCCCAAAGCTTAACATCGGACGGACTGCTCAAGGGCAAGCGTGGCCTTGTCATGGGCGTTGCTAATAATCGTTCGATTGCATGGGGCATTGCGCGCGCGGCCCATGCTGCGGGGGCGCAATTGGCGTTCACTTATCAGGGCGAGGCGCTCGAAAAACGTGTACGCCCTTTGGCCGCGGAGCTCGGGGCTTTGGTCGTTGGTCATTGCGATGTGACCGATAGCGCCAGCATGGATCAAGTTTTTGCGGAATTAGCGCGCCAATGGGGTGAGATTGATTTTGTCGTTCACTGCATTGCCTATTCTGATAAGGATGAGCTGACGGGTCGCTATGTCGATACCACCGAAGATAATTTCAGCAAATCCTTGCTCATCTCCTGCTATTCTTTCACGGCGGTGGCACAGCGCGCTGAAAAGCTCATGCCCAATGGCGGCTCATTAGTGACGCTGAGCTATTATGGCGCTGAGAAATGGATGCCGCATTATAATGTCATGGGTGTTGCCAAAGCCGCATTGGAAGCGAGTGTGCGTTATCTCGCCGCCGATTTGGGCGAGAAGAACATTCGTGTTAACGCCATTTCAGCAGGCCCCATTAAAACACTTGCCGCCTCAGGCATTGGGGACTTCCGCTATATTCTTAAATGGAATGAGTATAACGCTCCCCTGCGGCGCACAGTGACAATTGAGGAAGTGGGCGAAACCGCAGCTTTCCTTGTCTCTCCGATGTCGCGTGGCATTACCGGTGAGATCTTGCATGTCGATGCAGGCTATCATGTCGTTGGTATGAAAAATCCTTATGCACCTGATATTTCAGTGGCGGGCAAGGATTAACACGCTAAGGACTGTGGAGCCTTATGCCGATTATATTGCCACAACCCCTTTATTTCATCCGTCATGGCGAGACGGATTGGAATAAAACTGGGCGATTGCAAGGGCAAAAAGATATTCCCATTAATGGGCGAGGCATTGATCAGGCCGAAAGTGTTGGGCGTCAGCTCAAAAAATATCTTCACAAGAAAAATTATGATGATGCCGCTATTGCGGCGTTATCTTACATTGCCTCTCCGCTTGATCGCACACAGCACACCATGCGCCTTGTGCGTGGCGCTATGGGCCTTGATCCCCACGACTTTAGCTGCGACCCCTGTTTGATGGAATTATCTTTTGGAGCGTGGGAAGGTTTGGGTTGGGACGATGTCAAACATGATATCCCCGCAGCCGCACTTGAACGTGAAAAAGGCAAATGGACGTTTCAGCCTCCGGGCGGTGAGAGTTATGCAATGCTTGCTGAGCGCGTAAAACCATTTTTGCTTGGTCTCACGCAGGAAACAATAGTGGTATCCCATGGCGGTGTTGCGCGCGTCTTTCTGACGCTTTTATCAGATCTTGCACCGCACACCGCTGCGAATGTGGATATTTGGCAAGGACGATTTATTGTTTTTGATCAAGGCCGTTTTGAATGGGTGTGATAGCCGAGGGGATGAGGCCTTTTAATTCATCAGATGTTCATATCATCTGCGATAGCACATGCTACCTTTGGGCCAATAGATGATTCGTTAGCTCTCAGGGTAATATGAGACAAACGTGGATGATCAAGCGCGCATGCAAATAGATTTTTCGCAGAATGAGCCAGTAAATCATGGTGGCAATGCTTTTCATATTGCCCCCGCTGTGCCGCGCATTTTGCGGGGCGAGGTGCGGCCAGATCTGCTGCGTGATGAATTATTAGACGATTTATTTTCCCAACGTGTGGCCGCTACACCTGACGCATTATGTCTGCGTGATGATCAGCACAGCCTGACTTATGCGGCCGTTGAGCTTCGTGCCTCTGCGCTTGCGGCAGGGCTTGTGCGTAAGGGCATTAAGCCCGGTCATGTCGTCGGTCTGTGGATGCCGCGCGGGATCGACGTTCTAATTGCACAAATTGCTATTGCTAAAACGGGTGCGGCATGGCTGCCGTTTGATGCAGATGCGCCTTTTGAGCGCATTGCCGTGTGCTTGCAGGATGCGCAAGCCCAGCTTTTATTCACGACAGCGCAATGGGTTGATGCGGTCGCGAGCCAAACACCCCCCTGTGAATTTGTCACCAGCGATGCGCTTATTGACTCATCTGACCGCACAATTGTGACAGCACGCGGGCAGGGCGCAACGCCCGATCATCCGGCTTATATGATATACACATCGGGCTCCACGGGTACGCCCAAAGGCATTGTCATTAATGGCCGCAATATCTGTCATTATTTGCGCGCTGCGGTGGATATATATGGGTTAAATCCCAGCGATGTGGTTTTTCAAGGCGCATCAATTGCCTTTGATTTATCGATGGAGGAGATTTGGGCTCCTTATGTTGCGGGGGCAAGTCTTTATGTCGCGACAGCTCTGATCATGGCCGAGCCCGATCGGTTGCCTGATGTGATGGAGCGCGCGGGTGTAACTGTGCTTGATACAGTGCCCACTCTGCTCTCGCTTTTGCCTCGTGATGTAAAAACATTACGCTTAATTATTTTGGGCGGTGAGGCATGTCCGCCGTCGGTGGCGCAGCGGTGGTGTCGCGCGGGCCGCGTTATTTACAATACCTATGGGCCAACAGAAACAACTGTGGTGGCGACTTATGCCGAAGTGCGCCCTAATGAAATCGTGACGATTGGCGGCCCTATCCCTAATTACAGCTGTTATGTCGTTGATGAGGCGATGCGCTTAGTCGATGTGGGCGCAGAGGGCGAATTGCTGATCGGCGGTCCGGGTGTGGCGGCAGGTTATGTGCGCCGCGATGAATTGACGCGTGATCGTTTTATCGCCAATCCCTTTAACAGCGATGGGTCTGATCCCATTCTCTATCGCTCGGGTGATGCGGTCGCGCTCAATGGGCAGGGGCATTTGCTCTTTCGTGGGCGCATTGATGATCAAGTCAAGATCCGCGGCTTTCGCGTTGAGCTTGGTGAAATTGAAGCTAAATTAACCGATCTCGAAGGCGTTACCCAAGCGGCGGTTGTCCTGCGGCAAGAGCAAGGTATTGAGCAATTAATTGCATTTTTAACAGTTGAAAAAACGCACGCCGTGGATGTGCGGCAATGGCGCGGTATTTTGCGCGCGCAAGTGCCCGCTTATATGGTTCCCGCAGGCTTTGAAGTTGTTGGTGATTTGCCACGACTCTCCTCTGGCAAGATTGATCGCAAAACACTCAAAAATCTGCCCTTGACTCAAACCGCTGTTGCGCAAGATGAGCAAGAAGAGCCGCGCACCGCCACAGAAGCGCTTTTGCTTGAGGCCGCGAAAGCTGTTTTGCCGCCACAAGCCATTCCCTTTGATGCGGATTTTTTCACCGATCTGGGTGGACATTCACTCCTGGCTGCGCGTTTTGTGGGGCTTGTGCGTCAACATCCCAAGCTCGCCTCATTATCCCTGCATGATATGTATCAGGCACGTTCATTGCGCGCCGTGGCCGATCTGCTTGATCGCAATGCGCAAACGCAGGCCGCCCCGCAAGATTTATCCTTTGAAGCACCACCGCTTCTCCGTCGCTTCTTATGTGGACTTGCCCAAGCCATTGCCTTGCCTTTCATCATAGGTCTTGTGACGCTGCAATGGCTCGGTCTGTTCATTGCTTCTGTTTTTTTAATGCAGGACAATGCAGGCATTGTCAGTGAAATGGCATTTATGCTGTTGCTCTACACGCTTATTAATTTGGGCTGTAAGGCAATTATCATTGCGCTCAAATGGCTCGTCCTTGGCCGCACTCGACCAGGGCGCTATCCCCTATGGGGCGTTTATTATTTTCGTCTGTGGTTTGTGCAACGTTTGGTGCAGGTGACCACAACCAAATTTTTGCAATGCTCACCCCTTATGCCTTTTTATCTGCGTTTGTTAGGTGCGCGCATTGGTCAAGACGTCATCATTTCCGAATTTGAGTGCGGGGCCATTGATTTGCTCAGCATTGGTGATCGCGCAAGTCTAGGTACAAAATCCCGCTATGCGACCTGTGAAGTGGTTGGCAATGAAATTGTCGTGGCCCCCATTCGTATTGGCGCGAATGTGCATATTGGCAATTCCTGTGTGCTGGGTGGGGGTGCTGTCTTGGAAGAAGGGGTTGTGCTCAATGACCTCACACAAGTCGCGCCCCATCAAACCATTGCCGCTTACACGCATATTGATGGCTCACCTGCGCGTGTCGTGGGGGCAGTTGATCAAGCGGCTCTTCCGCCATTCCCTGAAGTCAGTGATGAGCGGCGCTTTGTGTTGGGCCTTGGTTATGTCGCAGGCTATATCATCATACAAATGATCGGTCTTATACCGATCTTCCCTGCCTTTTATGTCCTCTATAACCTCGATAGTCTTTTTATGGGCTCGCAGGATTATGCGGTGTCATGGAGCCAATTACCATTTTTGGCGTGGCCAACGGCTTTTGTCTTGACGCTTGTGTCACTCCTGATGATCATTGCCTTACGCTGGATTTTATTGCCGCGTGTGCGGGCGGGCAGCTATTCGATTTTCAGCGGTCTTTATTTCCGCAAATGGTTGATGGCGCTGGCAACAGAAGTGTTGCTTGAAACACTCAACTCGCTTTATGCAACGATTTTCATGCCCTATTGGTACCGCGCTATGGGTGCAAAAATAGGCAAGGGGTCAGAAATCTCTACCAATCTCGCCGGCCGTTATGATCTCGTTGAGATCGGCAGCAATAATTTCCTTGGCGATGAAGTTATTTTTGGTGATGAAGAAATACGCGGCGGTTATATGACGCTCAAGCCTGTCAAAACCGGTGATCGTGTTTTTATTGGCAATGATGCCGTGATTGAACATGGCGCTGATATTGCTGATGATACTTTGATTGGTATCAAATCAAAATTGCCGCCCGACCTTCATACGGGGGAAGGTGATATTTATTTTGGTAGCCCCGCCATTAAATTGCCTAACCGCCAACGTGTGCAAGTGAGCTTGCATGAAACCTATAAGCCGCCGCGCTTTTTCGTTGTCGTGCGTGTGATCTTTGAAGCTTTTCACACCTCATTGCCGACGGCTCTGTTTATCGCTCTGGGTTATATCACCGCAGATATTATGTCTGAGCCACTTGATGCCGGCGCGCTTGGGGCAAGCATTGCAATCTTCTTGAGCGCTGGTTTGGTGATTGCCTTTATTTTGATTTTATTTTCTGTCTTTTTAAAATGGACCCTTATGGGTGTTTATAGGCCCTCGATGTGGCCGATGTGGTCTTGGGCGGCTTTGCGCACCGAAGCCATTGCGGTGGTCTATGGCGGCTTAGTGGGTAAGACATCGCTGGAGTTTTTCCGAGGCACACCTTTCCTGCCGTGGTTCTTACGTCTCTATGGTACACATATCGGCAAGGGCGTTTATATGGATTGCACTGATTTGACCGAATTTGATTGTGTAACAATTGGTGATTTCTGTGCTTTAAATGATCACAGCGTATTGCAAACGCATCTCTATGAAGATCGCGTTATGAAGGTGGGTCGCGTGAGTTTGGGTCGTGGGGTGACCATCGGTACGGGGGCAACTGTGCTGTATGACACCCATGTTGGTGATTATGCGCGTATTGGTCAATTGTCTGTCGTGATGAAAGGCGAGGCGATCCCATCCCATACGCAATGGGCTGGTATTCCTCCTAATCCACGAAATGATGATGTTCCTCTTACTCTCTCCGCGTTGAGCGGGCCAAAATAGGAATTTCGTTATGCCAAAAAACATTTTTATAACTGCATTTCTCTTGTGTTTGGTTGCGATATCTCCTGCTTTGGCTCAGGATGAAACACCCAAATATCCGCAAGGACCTGCCACAATTTTATTTCGTACGACCTGCCGGATGGAGGCAATCCGCAACGGCCTCAGGGAGCCTGACCGCTCAGCCTTTATGAGCGATTGTCATGCGCAGCGCATTGCTGCGCGCAATCAAGCCACGCAAGTCTGTCGCCAAGCTGCGCGTGATAAGCATTTTTGGGGGCTTGCCCGTCATAAATTTATAAAAAAATGCGTAGCTCAAACCAAAAGCTTTGTGGTTCAGCCCCGTGCTAAGGCGCCCCTTGCGCCCGTTTTTAGCCCTAATCCCTGATTTTTGCGCCGTTTCGCTTGAGGGCGGTGCCAGAATGAGCTGAGCTCAAGAAAAAGGGGCAAAGTGCTTCAATTCGAGCCCATATTGTTTTAGAAGACATGAGCTTTGTTTGAAAGCTTGGTTTGAAGGCTTGGTTGCGTCATGTCTCATAATAGCTTTGGTCATTTGTTCCGCTTCACCACCTTTGGCGAGAGTCATGGGCCTGCGATTGGCTGTGTGGTTGATGGCTGCCCCTCCCTCATCCCCCTGAGTGAGAGCGATGTGCAATTTTACCTTGACCAGCGCCGCCCCGGCACCTCCCGTTTTACCACGCAGCGCCAAGAGCCCGATCAGGTTAAGATTTTATCAGGCGTCATGCATGATGAGGCGGGTGTGCAGGTCACAACTGGCACATCCATTGGGCTATTGATTGAAAATGTCGATCAACGCTCCAAAGATTATGGCGAGATTAAAGACAGCTATCGCCCAGGACATGCCGACTACACCTATGATGCAAAATATGGCATTCGCGATTACCGCGGGGGCGGGCGCTCATCTGCGCGCGAAACAGCAATGCGTGTTGCCGCTGGCGCGATTGCGCGTAAAATTATTCCTCATGTGACCATTCGCGGCGCGATGGTGCAAATGGGCCCGCATGCGATTGATCGTGCGCGCTGGGATTGGGATGTTGTGGGCACAAATCCTTTCTTCTGCCCTGATGCAAAAGCTGCGCAGGACTGGGAAGTTTATTTGGATGGTGTCCGAAAAGCCGGTTCATCCTGTGGTGCGATTATTGAGATTGTAGCGGAACATGTGCCCGCTGGTTGGGGTGCGCCCATTTATGGCAAATTAGATGCTGAATTAGCCTCTGCGCTCATGTCAATTAATGCGGTGAAAGGCGTTGAAATTGGCGATGGCATGGCGAGCGCTGCTTTGAGCGGCGAAGATAATGCTGATCAAATGCGCGCAGGCCAGTCCATGCCGCATTTTTTATCCAATCATGCCGGTGGTATTTTGGGTGGCATTTCAACTGGTCAGCCCATTGTGGCGCGTTTTGCGGTCAAACCCACATCATCCATTCTCACGCCTCGCCAATCAGTTGATCGCTATGGGCAGGAGATTGATCTGCGCACCAAAGGCCGTCACGATCCCTGCGTTGGTATTCGCGCTGTGCCAGTGGGTGAAGCGATGATGGCAATTGTGTTAGCGGATGCGTTTTTGCGCCATCGTGCGCAAATGGGTGCTGGTCCAAACTGGCCTTTTCCACGCACTAAGTGAGAGCTGTTTCGTGTCTTCACTCCTTGCCTTGCCAGATGGCCGTCACCTCGATATGCGCGCCCGCGCTTTGGTGATGGGTATTGTCAATGTAACCCCCGATTCATTTTCCGATGGGGGCGATTTTCTCAGCCACAGCAATGCTATCTCGCATGGTCTTCGTCTGGTTGAGGAGGGCGCTGATATTATTGATATCGGTGGCGAGTCAACCCGTCCCACACATACCCCTGTTGATGCGGCAGATGAAAAAGCGCGCGTGCTGCCTGTGATTGCTGCTCTCGCACAGCAGACATCCGTGCCCATATCCATTGACACAATGAAAGCGGATGTGGCGGAAGCGGCACTCGATCAAGGCGCGCTGCTTGTCAATGATGTCTGGGGCTTGCAGCGTGATACGCGCATGGCCCCCTTAATTGCCGAGCGCAATGTGCCGATCATCATCATGCATAATCGCGTGCAGGAAGACCCCTCTCTTGATATTGTCTGTGATGTCCTTGATTTCCTCTCGCGCTCGCTTGATATAGCTTTTGCGGCGGGCGTGCGGCATGAGCAGATTATCATTGACCCCGGTTTTGGTTTTGCCAAAACCCATGCGCAAAGCCTGCGGTTGCTGCGTGAGCTCCATCGGCTGACCATTTTGGGATGCCCCATTTTGCTTGGTGTTTCACGAAAGCGCGCGATTGGTTTTGCCACAGGCCAAACAGATCCCAAACAACGCATGATCGGCTCAGTTGCGGCTGCGGTTTTGGGCGTTCAAGCCGGTGCATCCATTGTGCGCGTTCATGATGTGGCGCCTCATGTCGAGGCCATGCGTTTATGCGCTTCACTTTTATCAGACGGCGGGAGTGCGCCATGAAAGCCAAATTGCTTATTGAACAATTAGAACTCCATGCCTATCACGGCTGGTATCCGCATGAAGGCCAATTTGGTCAGGCCTTTACTATTGATCTCGCTTTAAGTGTTGATATTTCGCGTGCTGCTGAGAGCGATGAGCTTGATGATGCCGTTGATTACGCAGCTCTTGTCGCGACCACGCGACGCCTCTTTGCTGATGAGCGCCATAAACTCGTGGAGAGCGCCGCGGTTGCTTTGGGCCGAGGGCTGTTGATTGATTTTCCTGTTGTGCAGGATGTGCATGTGCGCGTGCGTAAGACAAAACCACCCATTCCCGAGCGTTTGACCGCGGCGGGTGTTGAAGTCTATCTCACGCGTGATGATTTGAAAGGCTGATATGGCAAAAGATGGTGAAGCCATTATTGCCTTGGGCGGCAACATCGGCAATGTCGTTGAGAATTTTGCCTCTGCGCTGTGCTCCTTGCGCGCGTCAGGACTGAAGATCACCGCCACATCATCCCTTTATCGTACAGCGCCATGGGGCAAAACAGATCAGCCCGATTTTTTGAATATGTGCGCAAGTGTGCAGACATCTCTTTCAGCACATGACCTCTTGCATTTGTGTCTTGC
>Ga0164296_1006140_pt1 | contig 10284 bp, 8 predicted proteins | sample GEODES057metaG_FD_113533 | JGI IMG/M metagenome (GOLD analysis project Ga0164296, IMG submission 113533) | Dystrophic lake water microbial communities from Trout Bog Lake, Wisconsin, USA - GEODES057 metaG | ecosystem: Environmental > Aquatic > Freshwater > Lake | place: USA: Trout Bog Lake... | reverse complement strand
TATCCCAATGGCGATGCTAGAGCAAGGCGCTGATATCTCCATGACACATATTCCTTTTACTGGGGCCGGACCCGCAATAGTCGCCCTTTTAAGCGGCCAAATAGATGCGGTGTCATCAGGGCCTGCTACGGTGCTTCAAAATATTCATGCCGGTAAATTAAGAGCTTTAGCTCAATGGGGTAACTCAAGATTGGAGCTTTTGCCAGACGTCCCTTTTCTTAAAGAGGAGGGTGTAAATGTGCAATACGCACAGTGGGCAGGATTATTCATACCTGCAAATGTCCCAGAAACGGTTGCTCAAAAGATCCGTAGTGCAGCAAAAGCAGTTGCCAACGAGCCACGTGTGCGTGAGAGCATTTACAGCGCCGGCAGTCCTCTCCAGTATTTAGACACGCCTGATTTTGAGCGTTACGTTCAACAAGATGCGAAGAAAATGGCTGACGTTGTAAAACGCATGGGAAAATTAGAGTAAAAAAAGGACCAGACTTTAAAAATAAAGACGGGTCCTTTAGCGATTTAGCGATTTATAAAAATAGATTTACAAGAGCATTGCATTTACACGTTTAACGTAAGCTGCTGGGTCCTCTGGCAAACCCCCCTCCGCTAATAAGGCTTGATCAAAGAGGATATGGGCTAAATCATGAAAATGTATACCCGCGTCTTCCTCGCTTAGTTTTTGTACCAAACGGTGCTCCGGGTTGACTTCTAAAATCGGTTTGACTTCGGGTGCTGTTTGTCCGGCTTGTTTTAAAAGGCGCGACATCTGGAGCGACATAGCCTGGTCTTTCACAACCAAACAAGCCGGTGAATCTACCAACCTAGATGTGACTCGAACGTCTTCGGCTTTTTCTTTCAAAGCTTCTTTTAGTTTAGCCAAAACGGGCTTGAAGGTTTCGGCCGCGGCCTCTGCAGCTTTTTTCTCCTCCTCATTTTGTAGTTTGCCCAAATCAACCGCCCCTTTGGCGACGCTTTGAAGTGGCTTTGAATCGAATTCATTTAAAAAGCCAAGAGCCCACTCATCCACTCGGTCTGTCATTAAAAGTACTTCTATACCTTTTTTACGAAACACCTCGAGCTGAGGACTATTTTTAGCTGCCGCCATACTGTCCGCCGTAATGTAATAGATGGACTCTTGATCAGGTTTCATTCTACTCACATAATCGGCAAAGGACACAGTGACCGTATCAGTAGTAGAGCTTGCAAAGCGAAGTAATTTGGCTATTTTGTCTTTATTGGCAAAGTCCTCGCCTAAACCCTCCTTAAGAACGGCACCAAACTCAGCGTAAAACTTGGTGTATTTGCCTGAGTTTGCAATTTCTTCTGCGCTTGCGCCTTCGCCTGCGGCATCATTTTTGGCTAAGTCTTCAAGCATCGATAAGACTCGTCTCGTATTACCTTCTCTAATCGCTTTCACGTCCTTGCTCTCTTGGAGCAATTCACGGCTTACGTTGAGCGGCAAATCAGCGGAGTCCACCACCCCTTTTATGAACCGAAGGTACGAAGGCATTAGGGAGTCTGCGTCATCCATGATGAAAACGCGTTTGACGTACAACTTTATACCGGCTTTTTTATCTCTGTTCCACATGTCAAATGGAGCTTTTGAAGGTACATAAAGCAATTGGGTGTACTCAGTTGCTCCCTCCACTTTGTTGTGAGTCCAGTTAAGAGGAGCTTCAAAATCATGACTTATGGCTTTATAAAAGTCAGAGTATTCTTCACTGGTTATGTCCTTTTTCGCTCTTGACCAAAGGGCGTTGGCTTTATTAACAGTTTCCCACTCATCCGTGGTAACCATTTCACCAGGCTGATCGTCCTTGCCCTCTTTCCACTCTTCTTTGAGCATTAAGATGGGTAAAGAGATGTGATCTGAATATTTGGAGACGATCGATTTAATTTTCCAACTGCTTAAGTACTCATCTGCATCAGCCCTTAAATGCAAGATTACTTTTGTGCCACGATCGGGTTTGTTGATTTGCTCAACTTGAAACTCTCCCGTGCCAGCGCTGCTCCAGCGAACCCCCTCGTCTGACTTCAGTCCTGCGCGTCTGGTCTCAACCGTGATGGTTTCGGCAACAATGTAGCCGGAGTAAAAACCTACACCAAACTGACCAATAAGTGAGCCGTTATCTTTAGCTTGACTTTTTTGGTCCACATTAAGTTTACTCACAAAGTCTTTAGTACCGCTTTTAGCAATTGTTCCCAAATGATCAATTGCCTCTTGCTCGCTCATTCCAATACCAGAGTCAGAAATCGTAATGGTTTTAGCAGCCTTATCAAAGGAGATTTTGATATCTAAATTTGGCTGATCTTCAAAAAGCGCTGCATTGTTAAGCGCTTCATATCTGAGTTTGTCACACGCATCGGATGCATTTGAGACAAGCTCGCGTAAAAAAATCTCTTTGTTGGAGTACAAAGAGTGAGTGACCAAATGCAGCAACTGGGCTACTTCGGCTTGAAAGGCATGTGTTTGTTTGCTCATTTTAGTAATTAACGGTTAAAAACAATTATGTTTGTTCATATTGGGATCGTCTGAGTATTTTCAAGTCTAAAGTAGATAAAAAATATCGCCCAAGCAGTCGATAGAGAAGCAGGTTAGGCTCAGACCCGGTGGACCCTAAAAGCGCTCAGTAGGGCTTAAATATCTCCACTCACCTTGGGGTAGGCGCCCAAGTGCGATGCTTCCTATTCTGATGCGCTTTAAACCCACAACACGCAGCCCAACAAGTTCGCACATCCTTCTGATTTGTCTTTTCTTGCCCTCTGTTAGTACAAATCTGAGTTGTTCGGGGTTTTGCCAGTCCACCGCAGCAGGCAACAAGGCTTGACCGTCAAGGGAGAGACCCTGCCTTAGTAGGGCAAGCTTTTCTTTGGGGAAATGAGCCGATACATTTTCCCGAATTTCGTTAAACTCCACGCGCACCAAATATTCCTTCTCCATCGTATGATCCTCGCCGATAAGCTGTCTGGCGATCCGCCCATCTTGGGTCAACACAAGCAAACCCACTGAGTCGATATCTAAGCGCCCAGCTGGGGCTAAACTTTTAAGCTGAGAGGGTGAAAACCGCATAGGACTTAAATCTCCCTGCCAGTGATTTTCTTGCGTAATTAGTTTGATCGCTGGTGTGTGCCCATCCTCAGCTTGTCCACTTACATACCCAACAGGCTTGTGTAGGATGAGCGTGACTTGAAGACCTTGTTGGTGCAACGCACCTCGGTCAACCTCAATCTTGTCAGTTTGCGTGACCTGTAGCCCAAGCTCTGCCACGTATCCGTTAACCCTGACCCAGCCCTTAGAGATCCATTCATCCGCCTCTCTTCTGGAGCACAGCCCCATAGCAGCCATGCGTTTGTTAAGTCGAGAGGTAAGGGGAGTGGAAGGAGTTTGAGGCGCGTTCATAAAAAATATAGACCCACAATGATTGCTAATTATCGTTCCTAATCAGGGGGTCTATCTGTTTTACAGAAAAAGAGAGATTAGTCTTTAAAATGCGAATTATGAAAGTAACAGACAATTTTTTCAAGGAGCACCATCTGTGTCAATTCAAATATTCATAACCCAACCCAATGGCTCAGAGGAGGAGTTGATCTGCGAGGAGGAGGATACACTTCTTGGCGCAGTGCAAGCGGCAGGTCTAGACGGACTGGTTGCGGAGTGCGGGGGCAACTGTGCGTGCGGCACATGCCACTGCTATATTGAATGGGTGAGCCAAGGGGCCTTGGAGGAGCCTTCATCTGAGGAGGACCAAATGCTAGATTTCGTCGTAACCCCCAGGGAGGACAACTCAAGGCTGGCATGTCAAATCAAAATAACTAAGGCAATCGACGGCATGAGGGTAAGAATGCCTGAACGACAGTTTTGAGGATTAAAACACCTGAACTCAAGTTCAAAAGTGAATTTATGCAGTTTACTTTAATAGTCTTAATTTTAGGTGTAGTTGTAAACGCCGCGTTTGGTTTTGCGACCCAATCGTCCAGCGGCCACCATTTCTTTTAACAAAGGACAAGGGCGGTACTTGCTATCACCGTACTCGTTTAAATAAACCTGCATAACAGCTAAGCAAACATCTAAGCCAATCAGATCCGCAAGGGCAAGTGGACCAATCGGATGATTGCATCCTAACTTCATTCCTTGGTCAATGTCCTCAGGGGTTGCCAGCCCTTCCGCTAAAACATAAAAAGCCTCATTAATCATAGGCACCAAAATTCGGTTGACAACAAATCCCGGTGCATTTTTCACCGTGATGGGCGACTTACCAAGTTTTTTGGCCAACTCCTCTACTTTTGCATGAGTATCCCTGCTGGTCTCAAGTCCGTTGATGATCTCAACAAGGGCCATCATGGGTACGGGGTTGAAAAAATGCATTCCAACAAATTTGTCTGCCCGCGTGGTACTGGCCGCAAGCTGAGTAATCGATATCGAGGAAGTATTGGATGCAATGATGACTTCAGGGGGCAGGGCGGCATCAAGAAGCTTTAGTATTTTTACTTTTAAATCAAAGCTCTCCGTTGCAGCCTCTATAACCAATTGAGATTGTGAAAGTGAGGCGTAATCTACTGAGGTCTTAATCCGAGAAAGCGCCGTTGTTTTTTGCTCCGCAGTTAAAAGCTCTTTTTTTATCAATCGATCCAAGCTAGAGGATACGGTTGAAACGCCCTTGTCAAGGGCATCTTGTTTGACATCCACCATCACCACGTCAATGCCGCAGACCGCACAGGCCTGGGCTATTCCGTTGCCCATCGTTCCTGCACCAATAATTCCAACAGTTTGAATACTCATGTGATAAACCTTTAAGATGAGAAAATAGTTGAATTAATCTAGCCTATTCAATATCCGTAGTTTACAGAAAAAAAGCAAAATAGAGATAAGTTAAGATCTAAATAGATCATTACTTCAATTACAACGACCTTTATTAATTGAATGAAAACCCATTTTAAAAAGTTCGCCCCCTCAAAAAGCAGCAAGCGCGGAGCATCTAGCCTAAGGGTACAGGCATTGCTTAAAAGTGCGGTTGAAATGCATCAAAGCGGCGATCTTGATCAGGCGCTAGCTCACTACACTGCTGTGCTGAGCGAGGAGCCCAAGAACTTTGAAGCGCTTCATCTGTCAGGACTCATCGCGTATCAAAAGAAAAATCCTGAGCGCGGCGCTAGGCTAATGCGAGAGGCCTTAAAAATAAATCCAAATAGTTTAGCCTGCATGGTTAATTTGGGATTAGCTGAGCATGCTTTGGGAAATTTCGAGCGAGCCATTGAAAAATATAGCGCTGCTTTATCAGTTCAAACTTTTTTAGCATCCGCTTTTTACAATAGGGCTAATGCGTACAAAGAGCAGTGCAAGTGGGAACTCGCTTTGTACGACTACCAAAGAGCCCTACTCATCAATCCAGCTTATTGGGAGGCCTATCTAAATTTAGGTCTCGTACTGGAGCAGTTTGCAAACTGGGGAGGTGCTTTGATCTCCTTAAAAAGAGTGATTGCTATAAATCCCTTTTGCATGAAAGCCTACAACAACAGGGGCAATATCTACAAAAAAACCGAACAGTGGATACCGGCCCTAAGTGACTACGATATGTGTCTTAAATTCGATCAACGCTACGTTGATGCGTATATTAACAAGGCAAACCTGCTTAAGGACTTAGGCTACTACGAACAAGCTTCTTTACTTTACACACAGGCCCTTAGCCTAGAGCCAGATAATGCAAAAGTGCTTTGGAATAAATCACTACTTAGCCTTCTCCAGGAAAATTTTGAAGAGGGTTGGAAAAATTATGAAAAAAGATGGTCTCCTGAAAACACGGCTCAACTAAATCCTTACCTGTCTAAGATGCCAGAAATCACCGCTCACCTTCAGTGGCGGGGAGAGCAAACTCTTAGGGGTAAGAAATTATTAATTTACGCTGAACAAGGCCTGGGAGACAGTATCCAATTTGTAAGATTTGTTCCCTTTCTAGCAGAGCTGGGCGCAACCGTATATTTAGCAGTTCAAGCACCCTTGTTTGAATTATTTAAATGCATTCAAGGGGTACACCAACTCCTTGTGCTGGGCCACGCTTTGCCAGAAATTGATTTGGCTTGTCCGTTGATGAGCTTACCCCTTGCACTAGGACTCACCTCTGCTGAACAGTTTGAATCTGAGCCCTATTTAGAGGCCCAGGAGTTAAGGGTGTTAAATTGGTTAAATGGGTTGCCCCCACAACGCCCACGTGTGGGAGTCTCCTGGCGAGGTAGTAAGTACCACGCAGGCGACAAACACAGGAGCATTGCTTTATCGAGGTTTAAGGACTGTCTAAGCCCAGTTGCTAACTACGTCAGCTTACAAAAAGACGTGACTCAAGATGAGGCCATACTCCTTCGCGAAGAAGTCGGTGCGCTGGATGTGGCACATGCATTAAAGGACTTCTCGGACACAGCCGCGCTTTGTAAAACCTTGGACCTTGTTATTTGTGTCGACACCAGTGTGGCACATTTGGCGGCTGCTTTGGGATTGGAGGTTTGGCTCTTGACCCCTTTCAGTCCAGATTGGAGATGGACTGCCCAAGGAGAGCGCTCCAAGTGGTATAAAAATTTGAAGCTTTATCGTCAAAGTAATTGGGGGCAATGGGACGCGCCCTTAGATAAAGTTCGTCTAGACTTAGTGGATAAATTCAAAAAGGTGGTTTAGATTGAAAAAATCGATTCACTTTGAGAGGGAACTTAAGTCAAAAGGTCTGTGTTTGTAGTGCTGGCCTAAACGCAATCAACCTTTGCAATCAAAGGTTCATACTAGTTCTATAGAATCCATTTTTTAATGGAGATTTCATGTCACAGACGCCTAGCTACGCAGCCAAATCCGATTCCTCTCCACTCGCGCCTCACTTAATTACGCGCAGAAGTGTTGGGCCAAAGGATGTCCAGATCTTCATAGAGTATTGCGGCGTTTGTCATACCGATATTCACCAAGTAAGAAACGATTGGGGCATGTCCAATTATCCAATTGTGCCCGGACACGAAATTGTGGGTCATGTGACAGCCTTAGGCTCAGAGGTACACCGCCTAACGATTGGACAGCAAGTAGCCGTAGGTTGTTTTGTGGATTCTTGTCATACTTGCTCTTCATGCACCGAAGATTTAGAGCAGTATTGTTTAAATGGTTTTAAAGCCACTTACAACAGCGCTACCCAAGACCCGGGTGGATTTACTTATGGGGGCTACTCTAAAAGTATCGTTGTCGATCAACACTTTGTGCTGACGGTTCCCCTTGGGCTTGATCCAGCAGGCGCTGCTCCTTTGTTGTGCGCTGGAATCACCACCTTTTCACCGCTGAAACACTGGGATGTAAAGCCAGGGATGAAAGTAGGCATCATTGGCTTGGGCGGGCTAGGCCATATGGGCGTGAAATTCTCTCATGCCTTGGGTGCTGAAACCGTCATGATCACAACATCCAAAAACAAAGCGGATGATGCTTTGAGACTGGGTGCTGATGAGGTTTTAATATCTACAGACCCTCTCTCAATGAGTGCTAAAGTTGGAGAGTTTGATTTTTTACTCAATACCATTCCAGTGCCCCATGATTTTAATCAATACATGCCCTTACTGAAAGTGAATGGCACGATGTGTATTGTTGGCGCCGTAGGTCCAACAGCAGAATTGAACTCGGGAAATTTGATATTCGGACGCCGCAGTGTCGCCGGATCTTTGGTCGGAGGTATTAAAGAAACCCAAGAAATGTTAGATTTTTGCGGGAAACACAATATCGTTTCAGATATAGAGATCATCAAAATAACTGAAATCAATGAAGCTTACGAGCGTATGATCAAAAGCGATGTGAAGTATCGCTTTGTAATTGACATGGCAAGCTTGAGTTAAAAGATTGCGTGGTGTCCGCAAAGTGCTCATTCAAATAGATGTAAATCGATAGGCTAAGTGGTCATTTACGTTCGAAATATTTTGGTTATTTGGTTGGTTACTTGGCCATAAAAATGGTAAAGAATAAAGGAAACGTTTGTCATAACAACGTTTCCTTTAAATAAGCAGGTAAGAATCTTTAATTAAAAATGATTTTCAATAACCATTTCTGATCTTGGGATAAATCCAGGCTTGGGCCAGGCTGCTTTTAAGCTCTTACCGATGACCAACATGGCCGCTATGGCGTGATCTTTTGGAAGATGAATGAGTTCAGCTACTTTATCAAAGTCAAAGCCTACCATGGGGCAGGAGTCATAGCCCATAGCTTTGGAGGCTAACATCATTGTTTGCATGATTAATCCAGCTGATCTCATGGCCTCATCTCTTTGTAATTGGTCTTTACCGGCGTAAAAAGGGTGTATCCAAGGCACTAAGACATCCTGAGCTTCTTTGGGAGCATTAAGCCAATATCTGGCTGGATTTTTTTCCCAGGCTTTGACGTCAACAGTCACTACAAATAATAAAGAGCCTTCAGTGACTTGAGCTTGATTGTTCGCGGCCTGCCTTAATTTAATTCTTAATTCTTTGTCCGTAACGTTAACCAACCGCCAATGTTGGATATTAAAAGAGGATGGAGTCTGCATGGCCAACTCAATCAATTGGTTAAACTCCTCTTTAGTGAAAACATGATGAGGATCAAAATGTTTTACAGCGCGTCTGTCGCGAATTGCATCAATTGTATTCATGGGGAGTTCCAGTTAAAAAGATCATTTTATAGAACAATTGGAGTTAAGAAAACTGTAGGAGCCACATTACCCTCATAATTTCGCACACCTTATATCTGAAATTAAAATACCAAAATTAAGCGCACTTAACAGAAAGCGCAGAAATAGGCAACGTTCACGGCGCAGTGTTTATAAATAATTCATGCAGACCCAAGATGGTTAAAGAATGACGATTTAGGATAAAAATGACTTTCGAGGCTCTTTTCGTATCTACTGGTGTCGTTGCATTGGCCGAAATTGGTGATAAGACTCAACTCTTAGCATTTATACTTGCCGCTAGATTTAAAAAGCCCGTGCCTATAGTTTTAGGAATTTTAGCGGCCACCATCATCAACCACGGTCTGGCTGGAGCTTTAGGCGCCTGGATCACCAACGCTTTAGATCCTGAGATTTTGCGTTGGATATTGGGGACGCTCTTTTTGGGTATGGCTGTTTGGACCTTGATTCCCGATAAGATTGACGAGGAAGAAACTAATATCGGATCTAAGTATGGCGTATTCGGGGCAACGCTTATTACTTTTTTTCTGGCGGAGATGGGCGATAAGACTCAGATCGCAACTGTGGCACTGGCTGCAAACTACCGCACACCTTTGTTAGTTGTGCTTGGAACAACTCTAGGTATGTTAATCGCTGACGTCCCTGCCGTGTTTATTGCTGATAAGTTTGCTGACAAGATCTCTATGAAATTAGTTCACTTTATTGCTGCTACTGTCTTTGCGGTTTTGGGGATATTGACATTTTTACAAATAGACAAGATGCTTTAAATCGAAATAAAAATAACCATGATTTTGTTATAAAAAAGTTTCTCTTTAAACTCACCATATTCAGTGCAATTTAATCGGTAAACCATTGGCTGAATTTATCCACCCACCACTTTGACTGGGAAGTTGTAGAGTGCCCTAAAGTATCATTGCTAGCGGGGATTAAATAAAGTTGTGCACCTTTAATTCTTTTGAGCTCCTTTTGCATGAGACCTAACTCTGGAGGATTTCTTTCATCATCTTCCGAATTAATTGCAAGGACCTTTGCTTGAATTTTTTCCAAATCTGCACTCGGATTGAAATCGCGAGATGATTCCCACTGATAGAGGAAATCATTTGCATCCATTGTGAAGGAAGCATTTAATCGCTCATTGACTAAAGCGTCAGCCCTCTCACTATTGGGAGCTAAGAATTGAAGGTGTTGATTACCTCCCGAAGTTGCCAATGGATAAAAAGCATTAACAAACTGAGCGCTCTTCGGTTGGTCCACATAATTGCCTGAATTCCAAGTAGGATCGCGGCGAATAGACTCGGAGATAAATCTCCTCATCATCCAGTTGCGACCCGACATAGCAATTGGCGTTGAGGCCATTGGTACCAAGTAGTCCATAAATGTAGGATGCTGGATACCCCAGATCCACGTCTGCATCCCGCCCATAGAGTTTCCTAGCACCAACTTGAGGTGCTGTACTCCTAATCCCTCAGTAACTAACCTGTATTGAGCTAAAACCATATCGTTGTAGTTGTACTGAGGAAATTTTGTCCTGAGTCCATCAGAGGGTTTACTAGACCGTCCAACTCCGATTGCATCAGGAATGATGATGAAGAATTTATTGGCATCTAATAGCTTACCT
>Ga0164296_1006136_pt1 | contig 10289 bp, 8 predicted proteins | sample GEODES057metaG_FD_113533 | JGI IMG/M metagenome (GOLD analysis project Ga0164296, IMG submission 113533) | Dystrophic lake water microbial communities from Trout Bog Lake, Wisconsin, USA - GEODES057 metaG | ecosystem: Environmental > Aquatic > Freshwater > Lake | place: USA: Trout Bog Lake... | reverse complement strand
TGCTCCCTCGAATGCTGCCTCTTGCTGCAAGCGTTTGATAAGCGCATGAGGCTCACCCTCGTTCATTTCAAGTTTAAGCTCGGGCGTTGATACGCCTTGTGGCAAGGCTTCAAGTAATGCTGAGGGATTATCTGTGCGTGAGAGGATCTCGAGCAGACGCGCGCCCGTGTAGAGACCATCGTCGAAGCCGAACCAGCGCTCCTTGAAAAATACATGTCCGCTCATTTCGCCTGCGAGCGGCGCACCCGTTTCTGCGAGCTTTGACTTGATTAAGGAGTGGCCCGTTTGCCACATCAAGGGCTTGCCACCCGCTTTACGAATTTCAACCGATACATGACGACTACACTTCACGTCGTAGATAATGGTTGCGCCTGGAACTCGCTCCAGTACATCGCGCGCATACAGAATGAGTTGGCGGTCTGGCCAGATAATTTCGCCAGATTTGGTGACTACGCCTAACCTGTCGCCGTCACCGTCAAACGCAAGTCCGATTTCACAATCGGTTGTTTTGAGGCAATGAATCAAATCCTCTAAGTTGTGAGGATCAGCCGGATCGGGGTGATGATTGGGAAAGGTGCCGTCAACCTCGCAAAACAATTCAGTTACTTCGCAACCGAGATCCCGAAACAGTTTAGGGGCGACTGCGCCAGCAACTCCGTTACCGCAATCAATCGCTATCTTCATCGGGCGCGCTAATTTGATATCCCCTATGACTTTCGTTAGGTAGGGCGTGACAATATCTACTTGTTTGGCAGCGCCAGGCTGCTTGGCAACTGCAGGGCCGGCTTTTACTTCGTCCCGTAGCTCTAAAATTGACTGCCCATGCAGCGTGCCGCCACCCATCATCATTTTAAAACCGTTGTATTGCGGCGGGTTATGGCTGCCAGTGACTGCAACCCCCGAGCCGGTTTGCAGTGTGTGGGCAGCGAAGTAAACCAAGGGCGTCGGGACTTGTCCGACATCAATGGTGTCAATGCCCCCGTCGCGCATTCCTTGCTGGAGGGCTTCTGCAAGCATGGGACTACTTAGCCGGCCATCGCGTCCGACAACCAATGCAGACACGCCCGCCTGATGCGCCCGTGCAGCTAGGCCTCGCCCGAGTTGACGGGCAAACTCTGCATTCAGTTCGTTGGGGACAATACCGCGAATGTCGTAGGCTTTGAAGGCTGCTGAGGGGAATGAGTTTTCAACTGACACGTTGACGGGCTCCAAAGGGTAGGCGATTGCTGACTTGGTCAGTCCTCAATTTTGCCATACATCCACATTGCGCCTAAATTCCGGCTAAGATTTTGTTTTGGGAGTAGAAATGAGTTTAATTGAGTCGCTTCGAACGTTGCTGGGGGCCGATCAGGTATTGACGGGAGAGGCGGCCGAGCCATTTTTGATCGATTGGCGTGGTCGCTATAAAGGGCGTGCCCAAGCGGTGGTTCGGCCGGCCAATACCGAGCAGGTGGCTGGCGTGGTCAAACTGTGCGTCGCACACCGTACGCCGGTTGTCCCAGTTGGTGGCAACACGAGTTTATGCGGAGGCGCTACTCCGGACGACTCCGGCCGAGCGATTGTTTTGTCCCTGTCGCGGATGAATCGCGTTCGGGCTATCGATCCAGATAATGACACTATGACGGTTGAGGCGGGTTGCGTGCTGCAGTCTATACAGGAGGCTGCGCGTCAGGCAGATCGACTGTTCCCTCTCAGCTTGGCTGCTGAAGGCAGTTGCACGATAGGTGGCAATCTCTCCACGAATGCTGGTGGCACGCAAGTGCTACGTTACGGCAACACTCGCGAGTTGACCTTGGGACTTGAGGTGGTCACGGCTGATGGTGAAGTCTGGGACGGCCTTCGAGGTCTTCGAAAAGACAATACTGGCTACGATTTGCGAGATTTATTTATCGGTAGTGAAGGCACCTTGGGGATTATTACCGCAGCGACTTTGAAGCTTTACCCATTACCGGTAGCGCAGCGAACGGCGCTACTAGCGTTGAATTCAATGGAAGATGCGGTGATCTTTTTATCTAGGGCACGCGCTGGGTTTGGCGCATCCTTGACAGGCTTTGAAGTTATGCAAGGCCAAGTGCTTGATGCGGTTGTTCGGTTATTCCCTCAGCAGCGCATTCCTTTTGAAGGTGCGTCGGCGAAATCTGCTTGGTTTGCTTTGCTTGAGCTCTCGGACAGTGAAAGCGCCGAGCATGCGCAGGCCCGCTTTGAGGCGGTGCTCGGCGCAGCCATTGAAGACGGTTTGGTCACTGACGCCGCAATTGCGGAAAACATCGCGCAAAGTAAGGCGATGTGGCACTTACGCGAGAGCATTCCCTTGGCAGAGGCTGAACTTGGCAAAAGTATCAAACATGATGTTTCGATTCCCATTTCGCTCATTGCTGAGTTCGTTCGGGTGACAAATGCCAAGCTTCAAAGCCATTTCCCAGGCATTCAGAATATTATTTTTGGGCATCTTGGCGACGGTAATTTGCACTACAACGTCGCACGGGCTGCAGATCAAACAGAAGCGCAGCTTATGGCCCAGCAATACGAGGTTTACCAAGTGGTGCACGATAGCGTGCACGACTTCCACGGCTCGATAAGCGCGGAGCATGGAGTTGGCCAACTAAAGCGCGATGAATTGACCCGTTACAAGAGCGAGTTGGAGTTGTCGTTGATGAAACGAATCAAGCGCGCCTTTGACCCGGACAATCTGATGAACCCCGGCAAGGTGCTGCAAAACTGATGAGTCGTTTTTACGGCCGCTGGCAGATGCCGCAGAAGTAAGTCGCTCGTTGTCCCTGCACAATTCGTTTGATCGGTGTTGCGCATATTTTGCAAGGCTCGCCTGCGCGCTCGTAAACCGCAGCGTGTAACGTGAAGTAGGCGCCGGGTTGGCCGCTCGCGTTGACGTAATCGCGTAGCGTGCTGCCACCTGACGTGAGCGCGTTGCTCAGCGTAACTTTTATTGCAGTAACCAATTTTTCGCAGCGAGCCAGAGATACGCGTCCAGCCGGTGTTTTTGGGTGCATTTTTGCAAGAAAAAGGCTTTCTGAGGCGTAGATATTGCCCACGCCAACAACGATATCCCCAGCTAGCAGCGCTTGTTTGATTGACACCTTTCTTCCCTCCAACCCAGCACGAAGTAGTTTTGCGTCAAAAGCGGCATCGAAAGGTTCGATACCCAGCTTTTTCAGTAACACATGGTGTTCCACAGGCCCTGCTTCTCGTGGGTGCCACAGTACCGAGCCAAAACGTCTCGGGTCGTGAAGTCTTAGTGTGTGTTTGGCAAAATGCCACTCAACGTGATCGTGTTTGCGTAAAAGTTCGCCTTTGGGCACGCTCCGGAGTGATCCAGACATGCCCAGATGGATGATTTGCGTGCCGCTGTCGAAATCAATCAGCAAATATTTGCCTCGACGCCGGCAAGCCCGAACTGTCTGCTTTGCTACTTTTTGCGGCAAATCAGACGGTATTGGCCAACGCAGACGATGGTCATGAATCACCATACCTAATAGTTGCTGGCCTGTTGCAATCGTGTCGATACCCTTTCGGGTTGTTTCAACTTCTGGTAGTTCAGGCATAAGTGAGTGCTAACATCCGAAGACTATGTTTGTTGATTGTGCCACCAACCGGTCGTATCTAGTGAAGTCCAAAATTATTGTGTCTCGTTTTTTTAAACCTATCAGCGGCCTGATTGCCCTCGCGGCCTTGTTCTGCGTAGCCTCCTGTGCTTGGGCTCAGGTCACGCCTGGGGCCAAGACTTCGCAATCTACGCCCGACCTGGTCAAGCCCCGAGCAGCCGAAACAGAGGTCATCCGTTTACATCCAGGTCAGTTGCCTGACGTTACTTTGACGAGCAATGTGCTGTTTCGGATTTTGGCGGCGGAAATTGCAGCCCAACGTGGTAGTTATCTCGCGGCAGGGACGACCTTATTAGACCTTGCTCGGGAAACCGGTGACCCGCGGGTCGCGCGGCGGGCGCTAGAGTTTTATTTAGCGGGCGGTAATCTGACTGGTGCTCTTGATGCCTCAAGGACCTGGTTGCGAATTTCCCCAACCGATGAGGAGGCTGTTTCCACCGAGTTAGCGTTGGGTGCTGCCGCGGGGCAAACCGGCGGTTTGGCCCAAGCGTTGCGCAAACGGCTTGATCAGGCGACCGACAAGAAGGCAGCGATCAATCAGGCTGTTGCAACTCTTGCGCGTATGCCAAATCGAAAAGAGGCGTTCAATATTTTGTCCGAAGCTATTAGTCAAAGCTCGGTCAAACATCTAGCGGCGGCTCGTTTGGCTCTGGCAGATATGGCCCAGGCCGCAGGTGACTCCAAACAGGCTGTCACTGAGGCAAGGATTGCGTTGGGTGTCGATCCCAAGTCAGAAGAGGCCGCCATGCGGGTGCTCGAGTATGGAATACGCAACGACCCGCAAGGAGCGATAGCTGAGGCCCGTGAATTTGCGAAGCGGTATCCGCTGGCCCGTCGTTTGCGATTGATGCTTGCTGGTCAGTTGTCGGAGCAAGGCGATTTTGATGGGGCAATGGCTGAGGTTGCCAGCATGGCCAGACGCACGCCAGAAGATTTTGATTTGATGTTTATCCAGGCTCAGTTGGCCGTTCGCGCCAAAAGACTCGACGAAGCAAAAAAGTTTCTCGATCAATACATCAGTGTGCAGAAACAAAGAGAGCGTTCGGCGCCCGAGGGGGCAACAGACGCGGGTGCCGCACTCTCGGATGGTTATCAATTGCGTTCTCGTATTCTGGAAGAACAGGGCCGTCTTGATGACGCGTTTGCCGATCTAGCCCTAGTGACAGATCCATCATCAGCATATTTTGCTGCGCGCATGAGGCAGGCGGTGATTCGAGGCAAGCAGGGCCGCATCGACGAGGCGCTTGCAATTATTGACTCGACACAAGCCGAAGACGATGAGGCGGCCAATTTGGCGGTTTTGACGGCGAACCAAGTGTTGCGGGGCGCTAACCGCTTGGATGAAGCGATTAAGCGGTTAGACGAAGCCGACAAATTAAGAACCAATTCGGTAGAGATTAAATATGACCTTGCGATGCTCTACGAGCAAAAAAATAACTTGGTTGCAGCCGAGAAATATCTGCGTCAAGTGATCGCACTAGACCCTGGTCATGCTCATTCCTATAACGCGCTTGGCTATGCGCTTGCCGATCGTAACATTCGGCTAGAAGAAGCGCAGACTTTGATTGCCCGCGCATTGGAGATCATGCCCGATGACCCCTTTATTCTGGATAGCATGGGATGGGTTAAGTTCAGGCTGGGTGATTACCCTGCAGCGGCCGATTATTTGACCAGGGCTTATGTTAAGCGTGGGGAGGCAGACATCGCTGCACATCTTGGAGAGGTCTACTGGGCGCAAGGCAATAAAGATAAAGCGCTCGCTATTTGGCGCGAAGGTCTTGCGAAGGATAGCCAAAATCCCACTTTGGTCGACACACTTAAGCGGTTCGGAGTCAAGCCTTGAATGTGGTGTTCAAGGGCTTGCTTTGTTTAGCCATGTTGGTGTTAGTAGGGTGTGCGGCCCCCACCTCTCCTCAATCAACGCGCTCTGATTTTTTTACCCGCCAAGGTCGATTTGCTATTCAATCGCAGCAGGTCAATGGGACAACAGACGCAGTGCAGGGTGGGTTTAATTGGGTTGATCAGGGATCCAAGCTTACGCTTGATTTAACTTCTCCTATGGGAAGTACACTTGCTCGGGTTCAAGTGAGCGCTAACGAGTCGGTGTTAACGCAATCGAATGGCCAACAAGTCCATGCAAAAACACCCGATGAATTGATGTTGATCGCCATTGGCCAACCCGTTCCTGTCTTGGGCTTACGTGAGTGGATGGCGGGACGATTGGCGCCTCAGGGCAATCGCGCGATACCCGCATCGGATGTTGTTAATAACGAGCAGGGTCGCTTAAGTGCGTTTACGCAAGATGGATGGAGAGTCGAGCTATCTCGCTATGACGGGCAAGGCCCTCGATTGCTTTCTCTGAGGCGAGATCAAGACGGCCAGCAGATTTCTGTACGTCTTGTTATCGATTGATTTGTCATGCTTTACGATCTAGCTGCGCCGGCCAAGCTCAATTTGTTTCTCCACGTAGTGGGGCGACGAGCTGACGGTTATCACCTGTTGCAGACGGTATTTCGGTTTATTGACCTGGCGGACAACTTACATATCGATGCGACGGAAAGCACGGGTATTTCGCGCGAGAGTGATATGCCAGGCGTTGCGCCGGGGGACGATCTGGTGGTTAAGGCTGCTCGGGCGCTGCAACTTGCTACTGGTGTGCGACGCGGTGCACGTATTAGCGTTGAAAAGAAAATTCCCGCAGGCGGCGGGCTGGGTGGTGGATCTAGCGACGCGGCGACGGTACTTATTGCGCTTAACCGCTTATGGCAGACTGGCTTGAGTCGTCAGGCACTGATGCAGATCGGCCTGAAACTGGGGGCAGACGTACCCGTTTTTATTTTTGGTCAAAATGCTTTTGCAGAAGGGGTCGGAGAGCGACTGACTGCGATCGATTTACCAGCGCAGGCCTATAACGTGATTCAACCGGCCCAGAGCGTGCCCACGGCAGGGGTTTTCCAGTCCCCTGATTTGACAAGAAACACGCCAGAGGTCAAAATACTGGACTTTTCTGGTCGTTCCCGGTTCGTTCCCTGCGTAATTTCAGGTGAGCAATTGATAACGGCAAGATCAAGCGAAGCATTGGACAAAGTATCCGGGTTTGGGCGTAATGATTTACAGCCCGTGGTGCTTAGTAAGTATCCGGTTATGCAGCGTGTGCTTGATTGGCTTTCATCGGCCGGTTTTGATGCCCGTATGACAGGATCGGGGGCTTGTTTATTCACCGAGTCCGATTCTTTGCAAGACGCTTTGTTGGCGCGCCAGAAAATGGTCGCTAAAATGCGCATAGATAGTACTGGTGGGGTAGGTGGTGATCTGCACATTCCAATACAAGCGATATTTGCTTGCAGTGGACTCCAAGAGCATCCTCTGCGGCACTGGGTTGAAAGTTAGTTGGGGAGTCGCCAAGCTGGTTAAGGCACCGGATTTTGATTCCGGCATGCGAAGGTTCGAATCCTTCTTCCCCAGCCCTAATGTGAAGCTGTTGAACTTGGCCAGGTAGGCAATTTGTAGGTTCAGCAGCTTTTTTATTTCGATTTGATCTCACTGTCTGCGATTGCCTCAACCATGGCTACTGATAGTTTCATGATATTTACGGGTACAGCCAATACAAGATTGGCTGTGGATGTCGTTAACCATCTGGATATGTCGCTGGGCAAAATGTCGGTCGGACGGTTCTCAGATGGCGAAGTAATGGTTGAAATTAACGAAAACGTTCGTGGTAAAGACGTTTTTGTATTGCAACCAACTTGCGCGCCCACTAATGACAATTTGATGGAAGTGATGGTTATGGTTGATGCCCTGCGCCGCGCCTCTGCCGGACGGATCACTGCAGCCATTCCCTACTTTGGTTACGCACGGCAGGATCGTCGCCCTCGCTCGGCACGGGTTGCTATCTCGGCCAAAGTGGTTGCTAACATGCTCCAAGTAGTAGGAGTTGACCGCGTACTGACCATGGATTTGCATGCAGATCAGATTCAGGGATTTTTTGATATTCCTGTGGATAACATTTACGCAGGACCAATTTTGTTAGGCGATATTTGGCGTCGAAACTTATCAAATCTTGTGGTGGTTTCACCTGATATTGGTGGTGTGGTGCGTGCCCGTGCGCTTGCAAAACAATTGGAAGCTGATCTGGCGATCATTGACAAGCGACGTCCGCGCGCCAATGTGTCAGAAGTGATGAATATTATCGGGGAAGTAGACGGTCGTACCTGTTTGATCATGGATGACATGGTTGATACGGCTGGTACGCTTTGCAAGGCAGCACAAGCGCTCAAAGAGCGCGGCGCTGGCGCTGTTTATGCATACTGTACCCATGCGGTGTTGTCTGGTGGCGCTGCTGAGCGTATCGCTGCCTCTGAGCTCGATGAGCTAGTCGTGACTGACACAATACCTTTGTCTGATTCGGCTAAAGCTTGCCCGAAAATCCGTGCTTTATCTTGCGCGGCTTTGTTGGGTGAAACGATTTTGAGAATCTCAAACGCAGAGTCTGTGAGCTCATTGTTTGTAGATTGATAGGATGTTTGGTTCGCTGGTCGCGGCGAACCAACATAACAATGCTCGATTTTCGGGTGTTGTGTGAACTAGCGCAATTGCGCTTATTTTGGAGTAGTTAACATGCAATTCAATGCAACCTTACGTAGCGTACAGGGATCGAGTGCGAGCCGCCGCCTGCGCCACGCCGGACGTGTTCCAGCCATCGTTTATGGTGGTAAAGAGCAGCCCGTCAACGTCGAACTCGATCACAACGAAATTTTCCATGCTTTGCGCAAGGAGACTTTCCATTCGTCCATTCTGGACATGCAACTTGATGGCAAGAGCCAGCAAGTGCTGTTGCGTTCAGTGCAGTGGCACCCATACAAGCAGTTGGTGATGCACGTAGATTTTCAGCGCGTAGCTGCAGATCAGGCCTTGCACACCAAAGTGCCGTTGCACTTTATCAATGCTGAAATCTCGCCTGCTGTTAAGCTGAGTTCAGCGATTATTTCGCATATCTTTACCGAATTGGACATCTCTTGCTTGCCAGCCAACTTGCCAGCCTTTATCGAGGTTGATTTGTCCAAGCTGGTTGGTGGCGCGTCTATTCACCTTGCCGATATCACGTTACCCAAAGGCGTGACGTATGTTGCGCATGGCGGCGACACCAACCCTGTGTTGGCTACCGCTGTAGTCAAGGGCGGTGGCAAGGACGATGACGAAGCTGCTGGCGATGCTGCAGCTCCAGCTGCTTAAGGATAGAGATAGAGAGTCTTGCGACAAATATCGCAAGGCTCTCCCTTTAAGTCCTACATGAGCTGTATGGCTCTATCAACCCCATCTGCGTTTTGCGTCGATGGGGTTTTTAATTTCTAATCGCAATATGGCAACTTCAATCAAATTGATAGTCGGTTTAGGTAATCCGGGAGCGGACTACGAGCGAACGCGTCATAACGCAGGATTTTGGTTGGCTGATGAAGTTGCACATGACCTAGGCGCAAGCTTCACCTATGAGAAGTCTTTTGCTGGAGCTATTGCCAAGGCCCGCGTCAGCGGTGAGCAGGTTTTGATTGCTAAGCCACAAACCTTTATGAATCGCTCTGGTCAGTGCGTTGGAGCATTGGCCAGATTTTATAAAATTGAACCGGAAGCTGTGCTTGTCCTGCACGATGAGCTTGATTTGATGCCTGGGCAAGTGAAGCTGAAACTGGGCGGAGGGCATGCCGGTCATAACGGATTGAAAGATATCGCGGCGGTATTGAGCAGTTCAAACTTTTGGCGATTAAGGATAGGAATCGGTCACCCGAGAACGTTAAACCTGAACCAACAGGTGGCTGACTTTGTATTGCATCAACCGAGGCGAGAAGATCAAGTGTTGATAGATAGCGCGATCACCCGCTGTCGCGTGATTATGCCACTTACGTTAGCAGGCGATTTCGTCAAGGCGACGGCGCAATTGCATCGGGATAATCCTTCGTGAGTATTACCCGCAGCAAGCATGGTTCAAAGCGCCTGCGTGATGAGTGGCGGTTATGTTTGGCTTTTATTCGTCATCCACACTTATATCGTGATTTGACTCGCCATGTGCCCGCAGTAGGCCGAATGCGAGACTGGTTACCTTCAATATCTCTCGGACGACTCGTCGGCTGGGCGGCAAGCTTATGGGTATTAAATATCTTTGCTCTCGGCCCCTTTGTGCTGGCCGCATTTGAGGCGAGTGGTGCCACTCATCGCATCGATGTTAATAACTTGCCTTGGATTCAGGCAATATTTTGGGCGCCAGTAGTAGAGGAGTTGCTGTTTCGATATGGATTACGGAAACCGCTGCAATCGGTGTGGGTGATGCCAGCGATGGCACTGGTTCTGGTTTTTGGCTTACGCGGTTGGGCATCGCTGCTATTGACCGTTAGCATAGCTGTCTTATGGTTAGTGTCTTTTTTTACAGTACCGCCCAAGGCTTGGGCTTACAAGTGGTTGAGGTTATATCGTCGCGGTTTTCCTTGGGTGTTTCATTTAGTGGCTCTTGCCTTTGCTGCGGTTCATCTGCGGAATTTTGTATTTGAGGACGTTCAATGGTGGGTGATGCTAGTCTTGGTCACGCCGCAATGGCTAACCGGTCTTGTGCTTGGCTGGATACGTGTGCAAAAGGGCGTGGCTGCCTCCATGCTGTTGCATGCCTTGTTTAATGTTGGG
>Ga0164296_1006135_pt1 | contig 10290 bp, 13 predicted proteins | sample GEODES057metaG_FD_113533 | JGI IMG/M metagenome (GOLD analysis project Ga0164296, IMG submission 113533) | Dystrophic lake water microbial communities from Trout Bog Lake, Wisconsin, USA - GEODES057 metaG | ecosystem: Environmental > Aquatic > Freshwater > Lake | place: USA: Trout Bog Lake... | reverse complement strand
GGGTGATCAGTTTGGTCTGGACTGGCTGTCCAGTTTGCCGTGGACTAGCCGATCAGTTTGGCGTGGACCAGGTGATCAGTTTGCCGTGGACTGAGTGTCCAGTTTGGTCTGGGAAACGCACTAAAGAGTGGTACTCACAAGTATTGAGCATAAAGCCCTATTTTGATGAGCCATTTTATGTAGGTTTTCAGGTGGGTGGGTTTGAGCTGGGGCTTATTCCGCAAGGAGAGCCTGGTAGTGTGGGTCCACAACCGCTCTGGGGTGTAGCATCAATAGAAACTGCATTTCAAAAGTTGTTAGACCTTGGTGCAGATCCACTTGATGACGTCACCGATGTGGGAGAAGGCATTAAAGTTGCTGCAGTCAGGGATCCGTTCGGTAATCGTTTTGGAATAATTGAAAATCCGCACTTCGACTCACGGCAGGTGAGGTAGATAGCATGCGTGAGCTAAGGTCGTCGTGTGCAAGGTTATTTGCATGAATAAGGATGCTTTTACCTCGGTACCAGTCAGGCGAGCTTCCGCGTCTTGGCTCTCTGGGGCATTTGCGGATTTCTATCATGTTGTCGTGCGAACGACGTGGCCTCGCTTTTTAGCTGCTTTCGTGGTTGTTTTTTTAACTATAAATTTATTTTTTGGCTTTCTATATTTTCTCCAGAATGATTCGATTGCTGGCCGACAAGGCAATGGATTTTTAGAGTTTTTTTTCTTTAGCGTGCAAACCTTGGCCACTATAGGTTATGGCAGTCTATATCCTCAAACCTTATACGGACACGTATTAGTAACAATCGAAGCTATGGTCGGATTATTGGGCATTGGCATGTTTGCCGCGCTTGCCTTCGCCAGAATTTCTTTGCCAAGATCGCGTGTTGTATTCAGTAATACCGCGGTGGTAAGCAACTTTGATGGTCGACCTGCGCTAATGTTTAGGATGGCTAATGAGAGAAACAATCGCATCATCGGTGCCGAAGTCGAATTGAGTCTATTTATACACGAGGCTACCAAAGAAGGGCATAGCATGCGGCGTGTTTACGACCTTCAGTTAGCTCGCAACCATACGCCTATGCTGGCGTTGACATGGTTGGTAATTCATCCAATTGATGGTGACAGTCCCTTATTGCGATTCTCGCAAGACGAGTTATCGAAGTCAGACTTTGTTTTGATTGCGACAGTTAAAGGTCTAGACGAGACAGTTTCTCAAACCATTCATTCAAATCATACGTACACGTATGAGGATATAAGATGGAATCATCGCTTTGTTGATTTATTTCGCAAAGACGAGTTGACGGGAAAAACCATTATTGACCAGAAGTTAATACACGACACGATAGATCAGAAATTATGAGACTGTTTCCTAGACAGGTATCAAGTTGATATCTTTGCATTAGCTTATGTTGTTTTGATTCACGATTTATTTGAAGTAATAGTTTTAGATAGATGCTCTACAAAAGCTTTTACTTTGGCCGAATTTTTTCTTTGTGGTGAATAAACAGCGTGAATGGGAAGTGGTCTCATTGGCCAGTCTGGCAGTAGCACTTTCATTTTTCCGGATTTTAGTTCTGCATCAAAAAGCCACGTGGGTGAATAACAAAGCCCCATGTCACTGATTCCCGCCATCCTGATAGCTTCAGAGCTATTGGATTGGAAGTTGCCTGATACTCTCACTTTGACCGTTGAGCCGTCTTGAGAGTTAAATTCCCAAACATTTCTACTCTGAAGACCCGTGTAGACCAAACAGTTATGGCGCTCAACATCGGTCGGAATCTTAGGTTCGCCGACTGAATTTTTTACAGTCTGCAGGTAAGCTTGGCTCGCCATTAATGCTCGATGAGTATTGCCGATTCGTTTTGCTACCAAAGAGCTATCTGGTAAGTCTCCGATCCGAACTGCTACATCGATACCTTGTTCAACGATATCAATGAAACCGTCATTTAGATTCAAATCAATTTTCATCCCTGGATGTGCAGCCAAGAATTGATCAATCAACGGCATCAGCACTCGTCTACCGTAACCAACGGAGGCTGCAACTCTCAATGTGCCGATAAGTTGAAGCTCACCCTTTTTAAGCGCTAATTCAGCATCTTGTATTTCCGTCACTAGCCGTCTGACTTGCTCGAAGTAACGTTCACCTTCTTCAGTTAAAGAGATGGATCGAGTAGTGCGCGCCAGCAATTGGGTTCCGAGTTCCTTTTCCAGTGCGGCGACACTTTTGCTAATCGAACTCTGAGTCGTGCCCAGTTCTTTTGCAACGGCAGAAAAGCTACCGGCTTCGGCGACTCTAATGAAAGTCTGGATAGCAAAGAGTTTGTCCATGGCTAATATATTCCAAATATGAATATATGATAGCCTGGCATTGAGTCTAGTATTCATATGTTGAATGAATCAGAATGGATTTATCTTTTATTTAGGAGCCATGATGAACACAATTCAAGTACCCGCATATGAGCAAGTCAGCTCAGCTAATCAGGCAATCTTTGATCAACTCAAGAAAGGCCTGTCTTTTGTTCCCAACCTTTATGCAACCTTTGCTCTGTCGGAAACAGCTTTGGGAACTTACCTAGCTCTACAGAACGCCAAGAGTTCCTTGTCAGCCAAAGAGCGTGAGGTAATTAACCTGGTTGTTAGCCAAATCAACAGCTGCGAATACTGTCTTGCGGCTCATAGCGTGTTGGGCAAAATGGTTGGTTTTACCGATCAGCAAATTATAGAAATCCGCAAAGGTGCGGCTTCTTTTGACGATCGCTTAGATGCGTTAGCCAAGTTAGCGGCGAACATTACGGTTGATCGCGGTCACGCCAATCCAGCATTGATTCAAGTGTTTTTTGATGCAGGCTGGACTGAGGCAAATCTGGTCGACGCGATTATTATTATCGGTGACAAAATTATTAGTAACTATTTGCATGGTACAACCAAAGTGCCTGTAGACTTTCCTGCAGCGCCCGCGCTAGGGGAATGAAATGAAAGCTATTGTGTGGAGTAAAAATAATTGTCCCTACTGTGATCAAGCTAAAGCTTTACTTAAATTAAAAAATATTGAATTTCAGGAAAAAAACATAGAGAAAGATTACAGCAGAGAGCAATTACTCGAAGCGGTGCCTAATGCGAGAACCGTTCCTCAAATATTTATAGATGAAAAACTGATCGGTGGCTTTACTGAATTGAGTGCGTATTTAACTCGTTAATAACGTAGAGGATATTTAATTGAACAAGCGAGTTGCATTAATTATCGGCGCGGGGCCTGGGGTTAGTGGCGCGTTCGCGAGAGAACTGATCGAGGCTGGCTACACAGTTGCTCTGGCTGCAAGAGAAATTGAGAGGCTCAAGCCGTTTGCAGAAAATATTGGCGCCGTTGCTTTCAAAGTTGATGCTAGTTCAATTTTGGAAATTCAAGACCTGTTTAATCGAGTTGATAAGGCTTTGGGTGAGCCAGAGGTTGTTTTGTATAACCCTAGTGCAAGAGTAAGAGGCGACATATTGTCGATTGACCCGGATAAAGTCTCACTGGCCGTGCACACGACTGCCATGGGTGCTTTCGTAACGGCACAAGAAGCCGCGAAGAGAATGCTATCCAAGAAACATGGCGCAATTTTTTTTACGGGTGCGACAGCTAGCGTCAAGGGCTTTGCAAATTCTTCAGCTTTTGCGATGGGCAAATTTGCTGTCAGAGGCTTAGCCCAAAGTTTGGCACGTGAATTATCGCCTCAAGGGATACATGTTGCACATTTTGTGATCGATGGATCGATAAAGGTTGATGCGGTGAGTGACGCGATGACGGCAGAGGCAATTGCTAAAACCTATATCGCGATTCTCAACCAGCCCAAAGCTGCCTGGACTTGGGAAATTGAACTTCGTAGTAAAGACGAGCATTTTTAAAAAGATTGGAGATAGAGCATGTACCGGCTAATCGCTTTCGATGCTTACGGCACATTATTCGATGTGTATTCCATGGCTCAGTTAGCTGAGGAGCTATTTCCGGGGCAAGGACAAGCGCTGTCTCTAATGTGGCGAGATCGGCAGATTGACTACACGCGCTTAGTGACTATGAGTGATCCTAGTCCTAATGGTAGTAAGCATTACCTGCCTTTTTGGGAATTGACGATCCGCTCGTTACGTTACGTCTGCAAACGGATGAGGCTAAATCTCACGGTTGAATATGAAAAGCGTTTGATGGATCAATACGCCAAGCTCATCAGTTTTGAGGATAGTTTGAGCGTCCTTAAAGCGATAAAAAGCAAGGATATTGCAACAGCGATCATCTCTAACGGCAGCAGAGAAATGCTGACAACAGTCGTCCAGAGTAACGGGTTAATGCCATATCTTGACAAGGTCATCTCTGTTGAAGCCGTACGGTTGTTCAAAACCGCTCCACAAGCCTACGAACTTTTGCTCAAGGAGTTTGGCATTAGAAAGGAAGAGATTTTATTTGTATCCAGCAACGCTTGGGATGCACTAGCTGCCAAGTGGTACGGTTTTGATGTGTTTTGGGTCAATCGACTCGGTCATCCGTTTGAAGAAATTGGTGACAAACCAAGCTACGAAGGAACCTCATTAACTGAAGTATTAGCAGTCATTTAATCAGCCAAGTAGGAATTAATCATGCTTAAACTATATTTTCATCCGTCACCTAACCCCATTAAAGTGGCTTTATATTTAGAAGAAACAAATACACCTTATGAGATCGTTGTGACCGACACTCGTAAAGGTGATCAGCACAAGCCAGAATTCAGAGCCATTAATCCTAATGGTAAAACTCCTGCCTTGGTAGATGGTGATATCAAAGTTTTTGACAGCACGGCGATCATGCTGCATCTGGGCGAGAAAGTGGGTAAGTTTATGCCACCTAAAACCAGTGAAGCGCACGCGGAGTTCTATTCATGGCTTATGTTTTTAGCAACAGGGATAGGTCCTTACTGTGGACAGTTAGTTCACTTTAAACACTTCGCGCCTGAAAAACTTGAGTACGCAATTAATCGTTATGACTTTGAAGCTTGGCGGCATTGGGACATCTTAGAGGCCCGCTTGTCCAAACAACCGTATATGCTTAATGAATACGGTATTTTGGACATGTCAGTATGGGCGTGGGCCAGAATGATTCCTTTTATCTTGGGTGAAGGAGCGTGGGAGAAGTTACCAAGCGTTAAACGCCTCCTAGATGAAATCAACGCGAAGCCCTCAGCGCAAGCAGTTGAGGCAATTAAGACCAAGTACACCTTTAAGACAGAGGTTGACGAAGAGTCGAGGAAGAATCTGTTTCCAAGCAATGAGCGATTGAAAAAGTGAGCCAATAGGCTCTTTTAAACCTTGAAACTGGGAGTAGTAATGGTGGATATGTATTCCTATGAGCCCAAGTTGGGACATGGCTTGCCGCATGATCCTTTCAATGCAATTGTGGGTCCCAGACCAATTGGATGGATATCTACACAGAATAAGGCTGGCGGCGCAAACCTTGCGCCTTACAGTTTCTTTAACGCATTTAATTATGTTCCACCTATTATTGGATTTTCGAGCGTTGGCTATAAGGACACAGTCAGAAATGTAGAAGAGACTGGCGAATTCGTTTGGAATTTAGTGACCTCGGATCTCATACAGGCCATGAATCAGTCGTGCGTTGCCTATCCGCCTGAGGTGAGTGAATTTGATGCGGCTGGACTCACGCGGGCTAAATCGACACTAGTTGCTCCACCTCGAGTGGCTGAGGCAAAGGTTGCATTTGAATGTAAATGTACGGAAATTATCCAGATTAAAGGTGCTTCTGGTGAGAAAGCGCAGACTTGGTTGGTGTTAGGTGAAGTGATTCAAATCCACATTAATAAAGATTTGCTCAAAGACGGAATCTATGAAACCGCAGAGGCTGGCCATGTTCTGCGAGGCGGTGGTCCGGCGGACTACTTTACTATTGGCAAAGAACAGCTCCTCAAGTTATACCGCCCATAATTATTCAGATTCTAATGAATGAAAAACACACTGGTAATTTTTGGACATCGTAGTCCAGCCGAATCCAAATTTGGGCGAGCCCTTTTTGAATCTGTTAGCTCGTTGACACAAATAACTGGACATGTTTTATCGACTGAATATCCTTCGATGAAGATCGATGGTGAGAGGGAGCGGTTGCTGCTAGACAAACATCAAAATATCGTTCTTCAATTCCCCTTTTATTGGTACTCAAGTCCTGCTATTGTTAAAGAATGGCTAGATGAGGTATTAGCCAGAGGCTGGGCTTATGGTGGTGGCCAAGCTTTAGTTGGTAAAAAATTATTAATTGCGATTTCAACTGGAGGGCCTGAAAAGGTCTATCAAGCGGATGGTGCCAATCAGTTCACCATAACCGAGTTTTTAAGACCTTTTGAACAAACGGCCAACTTGTGCGGGATGCAATGGCAAGAGCCTTTTGTGATGTACGGAGTACGTTATTTGGATGATTCAAAAGTTGCTGAATATTGCGAACGTTACAGGCAAACGGTCTTAGCTCTGTCGAAATAAGTGCTCATTAGGAATCGTAAATGACTATCTCATTGCAAATTAGGCCTGTTGATAAATCAGATTACGAGCAATGGCTGCCTCTTTGGGCGGGTTATAACGCCTTCTACGGTAGACAGGGTCGGACTGCACTCGATAACGAGATCACGCTAACAACTTGGAGTAGGTTTTTAAATCAGCACGAACCGGTAAACGCATTCGTCGCTCAGAGTAATGGCCGATTGGTCGGTCTTGTTCACTACATCTATCACCGTAGTACAACGCGAATGAATGATGTTTGCTATTTGCAAGATCTTTATGTGAGCGAAAATCTGCGTGGCAACGGCATTGGTCGTAAATTAATTGAGAGGGTTTACGAAGTCGCAAAAAACAATGCTTGTTCTCGAGTTTATTGGCAGACCCAAGTATCAAACAGCGACGGTCGAGCTTTATACGATAAGCTTGCACAACATCTGGGATTTATTGTTTATTCGTACGAAATCTAGCACTTCTTGGTACGCGGAGTTGATTTGAGATTTTAGAAATGTCTTTCCTCTAATTTTTAAAGTGAGCACTTAAAATTATGCTTCAACTGCGACCCAACTGCGAGTGTTGTAATAAAGACCTTCCACCGGAAGCTACGGATGCGCGCATTTGTTCATTTGAATGCACTTTTTGTGTGTCATGCACTGACGGAGTGCTCAACGGTCTTTGCCCAAATTGCGGCGGAGAGCTTTTAGCGCGTCCGCGACGTCCCGCAGATAAACTAGTAAAGTTTCCTGCGTCACTGGAGCGAGTTTTTAAGCCGGACGGTTGCAAAGGATCTGCCTAGATCCTATTTTTAGTTTGAGATTGAGCCATGAACCACTTACCCAATGGTCTCGTCAGTCTCCTAGCAATGATCTTGATGCTAGGTATTCGACATGGATTTGATGCCGATCATTTGGCCGCGATAGACGGTATGACTCGTTGCAATCAGCAACGGCGTCCCAAGTTGGCGCGCCTTGCTGGTGTCTTATTTTCGGTAGGCCATGGGCTAATCATTGTTCCCGTATCTGTTGGGGCAGCGACTTTCTCGTTTGATTTGAAATTGCCTAATTGGCTGGACGCTTTTGGCACATGGACTTCAGTGTTTATATTATTGTGGCTCGCCGGCTTGAATATTGTGAGTGTGATAAGGACACCAAATGATCAGCAAGTGCATTTACAAGGTTGGCGTTACGGTCTGCTGTCGCGACGAGTCCAGGTCAGTAATCCGTTGGCCGTGATGACTGTCGGGGCACTTTTTGCTCTGTCATTTGACACGCTCAGTCAAGCTACGCTTTTTGCTGTTATTTCAAAAAAATATCAGTCCTGGGAAGTTGCCCTCGGCCTCGCGATCGCTTTTGTTATAGGCATGTTGGTGACCGACGGATTAAACGGACTGTTTATTTCGAGGTTGATTAAAAGGGCAGACAAATCTGCGCGTATTGCGTCACGCACAATGGCATTGTCAGTCTCAAGTGTGAGCGTTTTGGTCGCAGTTATAACGATTGGAGCTGAACTGTCAGAGGATTTCGACACTTGGCGAGATGGCAAGGAAGCTTGGTTTGGTTTTTTGATAATTGGAATTTTGATTGTGAGCTACTTTGTAGGACAACGTTTGGCTCGCACTAAGGCCGCGCCAGCTATCTCTACTATGAGCTGACAATGATGCTCGTTATCGGCAACTTTGAAAGATGTTAATGGTTAGCGTTAGTTTTTATTAAATGTTTCTGTAATTTGGAGATTTCCATGAGTAAGGTTGTTGTTGTATTTCATAGCGGCTATGGCCATACGGCCAAGCAAGCCGAAGCTGTCGCTAAAGGGGCCAACGCTGAATTGATCGCGATTGATGCTGAGGGCAACTTGACTGGCGATCAATGGGCTACTTTGGCGCAAGCTGATGCAATCGTGTTCGGTTCACCGACTTATATGGGAACGGTCAGCTGGCAATTCAAAAAATTTGCGGATGCGAGTTCAAAGCCTTGGTTCACGCAAGCTTGGAAGGACAAAATTTTTGGTGGTTTTACAAACTCTGCCACTATGAATGGTGACAAGCATTCAACGCTTCATTACTTGTTTACTCTGGCGATGCAGCATGGTGGCGTTTGGGTGGGTACGGGTTTAATGCCATCTAACGGTAAAGCGTCTAAGCGAGACGATATCAATTATGTGGGCTCGTTTGCTGGCGCAATGATGCAGACGCCGCACGATGCCAGCGTAGACGAAGTCAACGCAGGTGATTTAGAAACTGCCCGCCTTTATGGTGAACGTATCGCTAAAGTCGCCGCTCGTTTTCGTTCCTAGTCAGGTCGCTGTGATAGTTCAAGTCAAAACAGGTATTTGCTAACCTCCCGCTCATCCCAGGCTAATCCAGAGCCTGGGGTGTTTTGAGGTATTACCTGTCCCGCTTGCACAATGAGCGGTGTTTTCAAAATAGGATTGGCCCAGTCGACATATTCAAGCCAATGAGCGGTCGGCGTTACACACATTAAATGAGCGCTCACTTCAGAGAAAAGGTGAGTCGACATAGGTAGATCGGCGGCATGGGCAACTGCGCAAGCACGTAACCAACCAGATACGCCGCCTATCCGTTCTAAATCAGGCATGACATAATCGCTGGCATGCGCCGTGACTGCTCGCGACATATCAGCAGATCCCCAAAAGTTTTCTCCAATTTGTATGGGTGTTTTTATCGCCGCAGCAACTCGAGCGCATCCTGCATGATCCTCCGCTTTCACTGGTTCTTCAATCCAGATTAAGCCTAGATCATCGAGCGCAAGACCTCTGCGAATTGCTTCGGTGGGATTAAGTCCTTGGTTATAGTCCACCATGAGCTCAACATTTTGCGGTAGTACGTTTTTAACTGACTTGACGGCCAGTACATCGTCTTCGAGGTTTGGATAGCCCAGCCGGAGTTTTAGCGCTGAGAATCCGTTTTTGAGAAGTTCGCCAGCTTCTTGCGTCAATGCGTCAATGTCAGTGCGTTGACCCGTTAAACCGAGGCCGCAACTGTTATATGCCTTAATAGGTTTGATCTCACCACCTAACAAACATGTCAATGGCTGGTCAGCCTCTATCGCTAGTGCATCCCACACCGCCGAATCAATACCTGAAATCGCCATCCCGACCAAGCCAGTCGTGCCTAGCAAAGTAAAGCGTTGAGTCAATAAGCGTTCGATTTCGAAAGGGGCTAGCAACTGACCTATTAACAAGCTCTCCATGTCTTTTAGTATTGCCACCTGCGCCTTAAGCGCCAGAGGTGTTACGCAAAATAAATAACTACGACCCACCGCTCCGCTTGATGTCACAAGATCAATCAGGACAAGTGGTACCTTATGAATGGCCCCAGTTGCCGTTTGCAAGGCACGTGCCATAGGAACAAAAACTGCGCGAGCGGTCAAAGATTTAATGGTTGTCATATGTTGGTTTGAAGTTGATGATGACTTGCAATTGAGTGAACAAACGAAGATAGGTTTACAAGAAGTCGCGAGCGCTACACTTTATGCGGTTTATTTCTAGTGAATTTTTTACACGGATTAATATACTTTCTAGTAGTCTTCCGAGCTAACCTAGGGCGGCTACTCAACTTGATTGCGCAATTTGCCCAGAGTCCCGCAAAAACCTTAGCCAACACACTCACCTCTTGGATTGAGCCCATCGTCCGAATATGGCGCTTCTCAAAAACAAGCGGAATAACAGAGGGATTCCACACTAAAATGGAGATGATGTCCCGAAGGGCATATGGATTTAGAAATTTTGAAAATTACCGCCTCAGAGTCTTGGCTCACTGCGGTTGGAACGGCATATTCTG
>Ga0164296_1006133_pt1 | contig 10291 bp, 10 predicted proteins | sample GEODES057metaG_FD_113533 | JGI IMG/M metagenome (GOLD analysis project Ga0164296, IMG submission 113533) | Dystrophic lake water microbial communities from Trout Bog Lake, Wisconsin, USA - GEODES057 metaG | ecosystem: Environmental > Aquatic > Freshwater > Lake | place: USA: Trout Bog Lake... | reverse complement strand
ATGTCTTGCTTGGCCTGGAATATAAAGGCGTTCCTAAATTAGAGGCCACCACTTTAGCCATGGATTGGTTGTCAAAAGTTGGTTTGATCAAATTTGCAAATAACTACGTTCACCAACTCTCGGGCGGTATGCGCAAGAGGGTGGCTTTAGCCCAAACCCTCGTGATGGACCCAGATATTATTTTGATGGATGAACCTTTTTCTGCTCTTGATGTGCAAACCAGGCAACTGATGGAGAATGAGCTCTTGGATATTTGGTCAAAACAAAAGAAGGCAGTTCTGTTTATTACACACGACTTAGATGAAGCAATAGCGCTTAGTGACCGAGTCATCGTACTCTCGGCTGGACCTGCAACCCATCCCATCGGTGAATTTGATATCTCCTTAGGCCGTCCCAGAAATGTGGCGGAGATTCGGCATGAAGCAGATTACACAAGACTACACGCTCAAATTTGGGATGTATTAAGGGAAGAGGTTTTAAAGGGATATCAACAACTTCTAAATCCCAGTCAAGGGTTAAAAAATGAGTAAGTCTAAGTCTAATGCTAATTCCCTTAAGCCTAATCCTAAGGGTGAGAGCTCACAAAGATTGGGTATTACAAAGCAGCTATGGTTGTGGCAACTCATGCTTGCAATTATTACCATTGGAATATGGAACTGGGTTTCTAAAGACCAGCAGTGGGCTTTCTTCTTGGGCGAGCCCGCTGCAGTATTTATCAGAATCATTGAGTGGTTTGTTCCAATTACCGTTGAGCCTACTGAATGGCTAAGTACGGGTATCCACGGCACGGGTGAGATCTACATTCACTTGGGGGTTACTTTGTTGGAGACAGTTTTAGCATTTGTGATTGGAACTACGCTTGGGCTTACATCGGGTCTATGGCTCGCGCTTTCTCCTTTAACAAGTGCACTGCTGGACCCCTACATTAAAGCGCTGAACTCTATGCCCCGTGTTATTTTGGCGCCAATCTTTGGACTTTGGTTTGGTCTTGGGATTTGGAGTAAGGTCGCGCTTGCGGTGACGTTGGTTTTCTTTGTTGTATTTTTTAATGTTTATCAAGGCATACGTGAAGTCAATCCTGTAATTCTTGCTAACGCCAAAATGTTGGGGGCAAATTCCTCCCAGTTACTTAAAACAGTTTATTTACCAAGTGCAACCAGCTGGGTTTTCTCAAGCCTTCACAGCTCTGTAGGGTTGGCTTTTGTTGGCGCAGTGGTGGGTGAGTATCTAGGCTCTGCTAAAGGTGTGGGGTATTTGATCCTTCAGGCTGAGGGAACTTTTGACGTTAATACAGTTTTTGCAGGTATTGTCGTTTTAACTGTCTGTGCATTATTGCTTGACGCAGTAGTTGGGCGAATGGAGCGACGATTGATGCGTTGGCAACCAAATACCAACTAAGCATCGTTAATGGTTGCGGTGCTGAGCTACTCTAACGTGTTTATGTCTATTGCCTGTACTTTGAGCGGTATAAATAATCAATACTTGACCAGGTTTTAGTGGGGCATTTACAGCGAGTTGGTTCCACTCTGAGAGTTGAGCAGCTTTGATATGGTGTTTAGTAGCAAACGATTCGAGGGTCTCTTTAGTAGTAACTCGAATTTGTGATTTTTTCAGGGTAATCTCTGGTGCTAAGTTAACTTGCCCTAAGTCAGCGATTTCCGCTGATACATCATTTTTAATTTTGTCACCTCTTGGAACCAGTAGCGCCGATCCAGCTTTAATGAGCATTTTCGGAGGAATACTGTTTAGAGTTCTGAAGTCTGTCTCACTCATTTTGAATTTTTTTGCAGCCTCAGACACCTTCATTGTTGTAGGTGCTACCCAAGCAGTCCAACTTGCTAATTTCCCTCCAAAGGCTTCATAATTTCTTTGAAATATCTCTGCGTTATCCCAAGGCAATAAAATTTGTGGTGTTCCACCTGCAAGTAGGACTGGAAGGTGAGCAGAGGGATTTAACGCTGTAAAGTCCTCCATCGTTACATCGGCTAAGTGAGCTGCTACCCTAACGTCCATGTCGCGAGGCAATGGGACGGTTTGGAAATAAGGGTGATTTGGTATATCTGATAATTTGATACCAAAAGAACTTGGGTTTTTAACAATGTTCTTAACAGCTTGAAGCTTGGGTATATAAAAACGTGTTTCAACAGGCATGTTGAGCTCCGTGTAAGCTCCGCTGAGCCCTGCATTTTTGCTGCGCTGAATTGCTTTTGTGACGTTACCTTCTCCCCAGTTGTAAGCTGCGAGCGCGAGATGCCAGTCTCCAAATTGCAAATAAAGCTTTTGCAGGTAATCAAGTGCAGCTCGTGTTGATGCCAGTACGTCTCGTCTGTCATCCCTAAAAGCATTTTGTTTTAAATCGAAATTCTTACCCGTTTTAGGCATAAATTGCCACATACCTGAAGCCTTAGCGGATGATACAGCTTGGGGGTTGAAGGAGCTCTCGATAAAGGGGAGCAATGCCAACTCTGTTGGCATCTTTCTATTCTCTAGTTCCTCAACTATGTAATAAAGGTATTTACTTGAACGCTCAGTTGTCCTTGAGAGATATTCTCCCTTGGAAGAATACCACTGTTCTCGTTCATGAACTAAATCTGTATCTAGGTCGGGCATGGAGTAACCTTTCCTAATTCTTTCCCACAAGTCATTGGCAAGTTTTACCTCCATAACTTGATCGGCGTTTATGGTTTCAATCCGAATAGGAGAGAGCTCCTCTGATGAGGATCGATCGCGTTCGGTAAAAGTGGTGCTGTGCGCACTATTTTTTGAGTATTTAGCAGGACCGGTGGAACTAGTTGTTGACGGTTTATTTTGAGCCGGGTAATTGAACGGTTCTTGCTTTGACTGAGTGGCGCCGCTATCAAGATCAATTCCCGATGCGCATCCAGTAAGTTGCAAAATGCAGGCACTGCTAATTGATAGGATTAGAGTTTTATAGATAAGATTTTTCAAGTTTTGTAGTTCAGTAATTTTAAGTAGAAAGATTTTGCTTAAAACCTTTATGAAGGCAGCTTTGTCCAGCGCGGGTAAATATGATTTGACGGACCTTTTGGAGTTCATTTTGTAGAAAAGCACATACACAGTGGTTATCTATAGGATCAAGAAAAATCATTTTTCCAAGAGCGTAAGGTTGCAAATACTTGCCCCTCGGTGTGTGCATTTGGGTTTAATTTTTGTGCGCTTTGAATAACTTCCTTTTGTCTAACTCTTAAAAATGGGTTAATAGCATTTTCTTTCCCAATGGAGGATGGCAAGGTGGGTAAATTTTTAGCCCTTAAAGATTTACACAGTTCTGTGTACTCTTGCAGCGCTTGATTAGTAGGTTCAACAGCCAAGGCGAATTTAAGGTTTGACATAGTGTATTCGTGAGCACAACACACTAATGTCTGAGGCGGCAGCCCTGTTAGTCGCTCTAAACTGGTCCAGAACCCGTCTGGATCCCCTTCAAACATACGACCACAACCCCCGCTAAATAGAGTGTCACCGCAAAAGAGGATGGGGCCTTTCTCAGTATTGGGCAGGAAATAGGCCAAGTGCGTTAATGTGTGCCCAGGTACTGCTATAACCTGTATCTCGTTACCAAGCACCATCAACTGGTCATTGTCTTTAGCCACTTGGTAAGGTTTTGGAATACTTGGATGGTTTGGGGCAATAACCTGGGCTCCAGTTTTTTGAACTAAACTTTGGATGCCACCAATGTGATCAGAGTGATGATGTGTAACTAAAATGCATTCAAGTTTGAGATTGTATTGCTTGAGTGCATCGATTACAGGCTCTGCGTCTCCTGGATCAACTATGATCGCGCAGCCATCTTGGCTTATCATCCAAAGATAGTTATCGTTAAAAGCGGGTAAGGGTATAAGTTTCATGAATCACCAGATTATAGAAAGTATTGAACTGCAGGAGTGGCTAAAGACTCCTGCGGGTAAATATTTGATGGACTGGGAAAAAGCTCAATTTGATAGGACAGTTTCCGATATTTTTGGCTTTCACGCGCTCCAACTCGGATTACCTGATCTAGAGGCCTTAGGTGCAAACCGTATGCCTCATAAATGGACGGCGCAGGTTAGCGAGGGATTAGGCTTTCAAAGTGTTACGAACACCCAAGCTGGTGTTGGTGAGGGCAATCTTAGCAATCTTGAAGACTCAAACGCCCAACAGAAATATGCCGTAGTCCTTGATAGCCGAGCGTTACCCTTTCCTGATCAATCTTTGGATCTTATTTTGCTTCCCCACTCACTAGAGGGAAGCCCAGACCCACACGCGACGCTTCGGGAGGTAGAGCGGGTACTTGTTCCTGAAGGAAGGATCGTGATCAGTGGATTAAATCCCATAAGTTTGTGGGGTTTGCATCAAAAAAGAGTCAACACATACCGTCGATTGGGTATTCAAAGTAGTTTTTTGCCCGAAAGCGGGGACTTTATCGGATATTGGCGTCTGAGAGACTGGTTAAAGTTGTTGAGCTTCGAGGTTGAGGGAGGACGTTTTGGATGCTATAGACCCGCATTTAAGACCCAGACGTGGCTTAGTAGATTCTCTTGGATGGATAAGGCGGGTGATAGATGGTGGCCTATTTTTGGGTCTGTTTACTTTTTGGTTGCGGTCAAAAGAGTTCGAGGTATGAAAATGCTAGGACCTGTTTGGAAGCGGCCACGCTCTATAAACGCTGCAGCTGTGCCAAGCATTAACTCAAGCTCCATTAACCGCATTAAAGATCCGTTAGTTTGATCGGCTCGAAAAACCACTTTTCATTATTTTTATGGTTTAAGTATGACAGAGAAAAATTCAACAATAGATTCTAAAGTAGTCATTTACACTGACGGTGCCTGCAAAGGTAACCCCGGGCCTGGGGGCTGGGGAGTATATTTGAGGCTTGGAGATGTAGAAAAAGATTTATTCGGCGGTGAGTTACAAACCACCAACAACCGTATGGAACTCACAGCGGTCATTGAATCCCTTTTGGCTTTGAAAAGACCTTGCTCAGTCGAAATTTATATGGATAGTGAGTACGTTCGTCAAGGAATTACTCAGTGGATACAGGGTTGGAAAGCTAGAGGTTGGAAGACTGCGTCCAAACAGCCTGTAAAAAATATAGATTTATGGATGAGGTTAGATGATTTAGTCCAAAATGCGGAGCACAAGATTTCTTGGCATTGGGTAAAAGGACATGCTGGGGATCCAGGAAATGAGCGCGCGGATGAGTTAGCTAATAAAGGCGTGTTGAAGGCGCAAGGTTTGATTTGAAATAATTCGACACACGCTTGATTTATTTGGAACTATAAACAGCTAAGATTGTTTTGAGTTTTAGTTTCTTAACCCCCAATATAGCTCATCTCAACTCTTTTAAGACCATTGTTAGGTAGTTGTGCATGTTGACTGCGTAGCATTGAATATTGATCTGCGCGGGTGCTCCATATGGCGGCTATTTGGTTTTTAATTTCTTGATCATTCGCTCCCTCCCTAAGAAGAGTTCGGAGATCAAATCCGGTGGAGGCAAATAGGCACAGGTAGAGTTGCCCCTCAGTAGAGAGCCTAGCCCTGTTGCAGTCGCCACAAAAAGCCTGGGTAACGCTGCTTATAAGTCCTATCTCGCCTTCTTTACCGTTTTTCGACTTTACCTGGAACCTCGTGGCAGTTTCTCCAGTTAAATCTGTCTCGAATCTCTCAAGTTCAAAGACTGAGCCTAATATTTTCAAAATTTCTGAACTGGGAACAACTTCATCCATTTTCCAACCATTAGTTGCTCCTACATCCATGTACTCTATAAAGCGAAGGATAACACCCGAGTTTAAAAAATAATCTGTCATCGGGATAATCTCGCTCAGGTTTACCCCCTTTTTGACGACCATATTTACTTTAATAGGGTTCAAACCAACTGATTTTGCTGCTTCAATACCTTCCAACACCTGGGAAACAGCAAAGTCAACATCATTCATTTTCTTGAAAATGGTGTCATTGAGTCCATCAAGTGAAACTGTAATTCGGTTAAGTCCTGCATCTTTCAGTGAACGGGCTTTTCTTGCAAGTAATGAGCCATTGGTTGTTAGAGTCAGGTCTAGATTTTTACCGTCTAGCGTTTTGATACTAGACAGCTGATCTATCAAAATTTCAATGTTTTTCCGAAGTAGCGGCTCACCACCGGTTAATCGTATTTTTTGAACCCCTTGGGTCACAAAAATTTTTGCCAATCGGGTAATTTCCTCGAAACTCAAAAGTTGAGAGTGTGGCAAGTACTTGTAATTTGAATCAAATATTTCCTTGGGCATGCAATAGGTGCAACGAAAATTACACCTATCCGTAACGCTTATGCGCAAGTCCTTGAGTGGACGTTTCAATCTATCCAATACTTGCCCATTAAAAAATATCGGAGTATTTAATTGCGGCTTTGGAGTAGCGGAGCTAATGCTGTTAACGGGTTTGATAGGAATAAATTTGTCTGACATAACTTAATTGTGCACTAACTGGGCGGCAATTTGTAACAGCTACTGGTCGAGCAAACTGCACATCATTAGATTTATCGGTTGAGTCGTAAGATTAGGTTGTTTAATGGTAATGTACTTCAATCGTTATATGCGCTATTTCCTTGAGCTCCTTGAGGTGTTCTTTAACTTTATTTGGAGTAATGCTTGAGTCTTGTGTAGCTAAAGCCATGGTGCAGGAATAGGCGGAACTACCCACGCGCCAAATGTGTAAATCGGTCATAACGGTTAGTGGCAACGCAACCATCTTTTCTCTGACCAAGTCAACTACTGGGGCATCCATTTCTCTGTCCAGCAAGGCTTTTGCGGTTTCAATTATTAAATTTTTAGACCAAATTCCAACAAGTATTGCGCCAACAATGCCCATCAAAGGGTCGAGCCATGACCAGCCAAAGTTCATACCTCCTAACAGAGCAACCACGGCAAGCACTGAGGTAGCTGCGTCAGCTAAAACATGGATGTAAGCTGAACGAAGATTAAGATCATGATGCTTTTTCTCTAATTTGTGAGCTAAGTTATGGTCACGATGTGAATGTGAATGTGAATGTGAATGTGAATGTGAATGTGAATGTGAATGTGAATGTGAATGTGAATGAGCTACTGCCTTGTGATCCTGCTCGTTATGTGTGTGATGATGGTTATTATGTTGATCATGTGCGTGACCGTGACCGTGACCGTGACCGTGATGATCGTGCGCGTTACCAAGAATCAGTGCACACACTAAGTTCACAGCTAAGCCAATCAGTGCTATGAAAATAGCTTCTTTGTAGTGGATAGGCTCGGGTAGGAGCAAACGCTCCAACGATCCGTAAACCATCATTGCTGCAACGCCCATTAAAAAAAGTGCACTGGCGAACCCTGCAAGCACTTCAATTTTCCAAGTTCCAAAGGCAAACCTAGGATCTTTGGCGTATCGTCTTGCTTGGGAGTAAGCAAAAGCACTAAGTCCGATAGCTAGAGTGTGCGAGCTCATATGCCATCCATCTGCTAACAATGCCATGGAGTTGTACCACCATCCGGTAAAAATCTCTATTACCATCATGACGGCAGTGATCCACATGACCCAGAAAGTTCCTTTTTCAGCAGCCAGACTACTCACGTGAAAAGAGTGATCGTGAACGCCAGTGTTGATAAGATTATTTTGCATTTGTTGAGTTTAGTGGAAGAAAAAAGGAAATTAAGAAAGCCATGATATTGGATTTCCTAGCAAGGTAACAAAGCCTAAAAGAGCAAAAATACTTGCAGCAATTTTATGAACAAGATTCATTGGAATTTTTTCCGAAAACTTGTTTCCTATAAAAACTGCAGGAATATCTGCAACGAGCATACCAGCTGTGGTCCCAGCAACTACAAATAGTGGTTGAGAAAAATGTGCTGCTAATGCAACTGTTGCAATTTGAGTTTTGTCCCCCATTTCAGCTAAAAAGAATGTAACTAATGTTGCTCCAAAAACGCCAAATTTTGAGGTAATTGAGGTTTTCTCTTCTTCGATCTTGTCGGGTATGAGCGTCCATATAGATATGGCAATAAAAGATACACCAAGTATCCATCTTAATATGCTTGGGTCTACATTTGATGAAATCCAAGAGCCAACTGCCCCAGCAAGGCCGTGGTTAAAGATTGTGGCTATAAAAATCCCAAGAATGATGGGTATAGGCTTTTTAAATCTTGCAGCCAATATAAATGCAAGTAATTGAGTTTTGTCCCCAATTTCTGCAAGCGCAACTACGCCCGTTGAAATTAAAAAAGCTTCCAAAAAATCTCCTGTTCGATATAGGAATAGTTTAAATCACGAAAATAAATAGCTCGGTTGATTACCAATTAAGAGCAGTTCAAATGGCGATTGGTCAATAATCTTTAAAATTAACTAAATCAAATGCACTAGTAAAAATAATTAATACTTTGTAATGCAAAAATACAGGTGGTTTATCTTGATTTTTATAAAGGGTTATTTCGTACTCCAAAGTAGATACTAATTCAATTTTGATAGAGTTTTTTAATGTAATATAGAGTTAGAAAAAGAGCTAATCTAAATAATTGAAAACACATATTTGCAATGATTTCTAATTTAATAAGCAAACAAACGGATAAGAAACATAGTATATGAATACAAGTTTACCCATTATGTTCGTTAGTCAGGGCAAATTTGATAATCATATCAACTCTGGTGCAACTATTAAAGGAAAGTTTGAATTTAGTGGGTCAGCTTTGATAGAAGGAATTATTTATGGGGACGTTGAGGGCTTTGGTAAATTAGCAGATTCAATTTCTATATCTACCACTGGTAAAGTGTTCGGTTCAATAAGGTGTGCGATGGCATCAATCACAGGAGCTGTAGTAGGAAACATATACGCTAAACAAATCAGCTTAGAGGCCAACAGTACAGTGCAAGGTGATATATATTACGAAACCTTGGGGATTCATGAAAATGCTGTCATAAATGGTCGATTGATACAGCAATCTGCTCAGGACATCAATCAGAATCAAACGCAGTTATTGCCACTCACTTACACTCATGAATCTCCTGAACAATTAGTTGTGAGCGAATACAAAAACGAAACACCTGTTTATATCCCTAGCAGTAAGGCAGCCCCTAGCTATACATCTAATACTGAATTTAATGGATCAACTCAAAATTCATATAGCCCTAAGAGAGTTTGGCGAAAAAAATAAATCTTGAGAATTTGACTTCATCAACTAACGAAGTCAAAATTTAATCATCTATAAATTACACATAGATCAAACTTTATAGATCTAGAAGCTCTAATTTAATACCTAAATAAACAATCCTTATTAAAAGGGTGTGCAGAGAACATAATTGCTTTAGGCCAAAAAGATTGGTCATATCACTGGAGCACATTTGAATTTGCAAAATAATAGATGGTTGATTTTTATTTTAATTTTTTTACAAATATTAGATTTTGAATCTTCAGTTATTGGAGCTAGAAATGGTGCGAGTGAGGGTAACCAAGTTCTAATTTGGTTGGCAACATTATTAGGATCAATTTTTTTCACATTGGTAGTAGTGAAACTTTCCCTAATCGCCGTTTTGATAGGGTGTGTCAATAGATTAAAAAATTTAGATCCGTGGATTCAAGCATTAGTTTATCCAGTGTATTCGCTAATTAGCTTGTTTTACTTGATTGTGATTTTAAATAATCACGAATTATTTACGAAAAATTTTTTTGGAAATATTGGTGCTTAAAAAATATTTTATTATTTATCTATTAATTATGCTTAATTTGGCAAGGGCGGATTTCAAGGATGAATTTTATACAAAATTTCCAGCCTTGAGTGATGTCAAAATTGTAAAGTCGTTTGAGAATTTTTATCTAATACAGGATTCAAATTCTGAGAATGTATTTATTTCAGATGATTTTAAAATTTTAATTAGTGGTTCAGTTATCGATCTTGAGACGGGACAAAATTTATCGGTACAAAATAAGTTAATAATCCCATCAAAATTTAATATATCTGATTTGAAAATTGAGGATGCAATCCGACTAGGAGTTGGCTTTAGAAAAATATATGTTTTTAGCGATCCCAAATGTCCTTTTTGCAAACAATTAGAGCTGGATTTCAAGAAATTAGAAAATGTATCAATTTATATTTTCCCTCTACCCTTTGAGGCAATACACCCCGGTTCACTCAAAATATCAATTAGTATTTGGTGTTCTACTAACAGAAGTAAAGCTTGGAGTGATTATGTAGAGCGTGAAATTGATCCAAAAATAAATAAATGTTCTACTCCGATTGATGACATTAAAAATCTAGCAAATAGGTACAAAATTAATGCTACACCAACTATCATTTTT
>Ga0164296_1006130_pt1 | contig 10296 bp, 10 predicted proteins | sample GEODES057metaG_FD_113533 | JGI IMG/M metagenome (GOLD analysis project Ga0164296, IMG submission 113533) | Dystrophic lake water microbial communities from Trout Bog Lake, Wisconsin, USA - GEODES057 metaG | ecosystem: Environmental > Aquatic > Freshwater > Lake | place: USA: Trout Bog Lake... | reverse complement strand
GGCTCGAACTTTTTAGTCCGCAAGTTATTTCTTGCGGTTTGGCCAATTCCCTTTATGCTTATAAAACTAAGCTTAACTTAGCTTAGCTTAGCTTAACTCAATAAATCTAGGACTCTGCAAGCTCGGAAAAAATGAGATTTGTATTCCTATAGAAACCAAACTAGTTCTCTAAAATTATCATTATCAGCTCTCCCCCATTTCAGGGAATTGAAACGAATGCACCTCATAAAATATAAATTCTAATTTTATATTAGTAATAAATTATTTTTTACAGAATCAAATAATACATAAACAACTTAGTTACCGACAATGAGACTTGGAACCCACTGGAAAAAAATAAAGTTATGCCTTATGAGAAAAAGAGGTACCCGTAGCAAATGAAAATTTAAGAACTCACTAGTTGAAGTATAAAGTAGTGGGTAAATAAGTATATGAACAAAAAAGGCTAACTGGAGTTAAAAAAGAAAAGAGATCTTAAAGCATAGCTTTGCGATCTCTTTGAAGTCAATCTAATTACTTAACGGTGTAAGATTTTTCGCCCATTGTAATTTTCTTGGGTTTTTGTTTGCACCAGTCTACAGACATCTCGTCATTTGTACCGCCTTCCCACTGAACTTTAAACGGTACAACGCAATGTCCTTCAGGAGAGCCCCAAGACATGTGAAAAGTCTGACCTGGTTTGATTTTTTCATGCAACCAATTGTCACTCCAATGGCCTTCATCTTTGGTTACAAAACCAGTGATGACGTGCTTGCTGTTATTGATCAAATCGAAATCATAGTCTGTAGTTGCAAATACGGATGACGATAACAAAACAGACAACATCACAGATGAAACTTTTAAAAACTTCTTAAACATTTTTTTCTCCAAAGTTAAATGGTGCAACAAATTATTGCAAAATAATTCTACTGCTTTTTAATTTAATTTAATTGACATGGTTATTCATATTGATTACATTCTTGTTAGATTCATTTTTAGTAGAATTAATATAGGGATACGTAAGATATGTGATCAATTCTTTGCAATTAAAAATTCTTCAAATTGGATAATAGAATACTTAAGTTATTTCATCGTAAAGTACAAATTTATTCATTGTTTCAGTTTTATGACTTCGAGGTATGCCCTTGTCAGTTGCATGATCGGAAAGACATTTTTATATATGTGAGGCTTCTTGCGCGGCAAACTTAACCACCACTACCGCTTAAACGCCTTTTCCATTTATTTTCCATTTAATTGCTTTATTTGTAGGGTGCATGTAATTGGGCTTTAGTGAACTTAATTTGTATCAATAAAGCGAGTACTCAGAATTTACCGAACTTCTCATAAGCCTCAACTGGATCAACGCCTGAACGGATCGCATCTCTAACTTTGTTCTCCGTGAGAGCAACCTCCACAGTCTTTTCAATGACTACTTCAATGAATTCTTTTGGAATAACAAGGGTTCCGTCTCTGTCACCAAGGATATAGTCCCCTGTTGATATGGACACCTGTCCAATCCTAATAGGCTCTCCAAATGCCTCTGGGATCCAGCGACCAACAATATCAGCGGGCGTGTAAAAGCTGTGGCAAACGGGAAACCTAAGATTCAATATGAAATCTGTATCCCTGCAACCCCCATCTACAAAGTAACCCAAAACACCTTTGTTTTTAAGTGTCTCGGCTGAAAGCTCACCCATTAAAGCAATTTCGTGGTTGTTGGGTTGACAAACCACCACATGCCCTGGGGGTGCCTTTGACAATAAGCCAGTCCAACCTAAAAGTGTTTCGTGGGCAGTTTTTGAATTGTCTATTTTTCCAGAAGCTGTCCAAATTGGACCCGCTAATTTAAGCTCCGGGTTGAGTGGACGTATGGAATGTGGGAGGACAAAATTCGTAACGCCAAGTGCGCGAAGTACGTCGTGCACAGCACCTGTATATAAATGGCTCAATTGTTCGGTCTTTTTATTCATTTTGGTCATTCTCAAATAATTACTAGTAATAACCCTATCCACCCCAGTATTTCTGTGCTGCATGCTCACCGCAGGATAGCTAATGTTCTTGTGGTGAAGAAGGTATGAAAAAGTTAATGACAACCTTTTATTGTTAACTGTTAAAAGTAACTTCAACAAGTAGAGTCGGTTTTTGTACGAAAATACAGATCTACTGTGCAAATTATCACTTGAACAACCCTTAAGGTGCATAGGTTTTTCCACTAATTTAGCAGCTATTATTTTTTTATACCCTTTTATTCCTGATTTGAAATAATAGCCAGGCCAATGAGCTTCCTTTATAAACCCTAAGCCATGTTTATTTCTGATTTTAGAACCCGTATTATCTTGTTCTCTAGCATCGCACTTTGGCTAGTCTGCATTGATTTAAATGCATCAGAATTGCATCCTGATTCGAAGTCAATGAACTCAACTAATCAATTAATCCTTACATCTGAAAAAACAAACTTTAAAGAAACTGGAAATTACGCTGAAATTAAAAGATTTTGTCAAAACCTTGAACTTCAGTACCCTTCACACGTTCGCTGTAAGGTGATGGGACAGACCGCTGAAAAAAGGCCAATTTTTTATCTCATAACATCAAAGAAGAATTCACTTACCCCTATCCAAGCATCAAAAAATAAAGTTCCAGTTATCTTTGTTATTGCTGGAACTCATGCTGGGGAAATTGACGGAAAAGATGCAAGTCTCCTTTACTTAAGGGAACTCCTGGAGAACAAAAGCAACAACAATCCGCTAAATAGCCTGACCGTGGTCTGGATACCCGTTTTTAATGTAGACGGTCACGAGCATCCAGGTAAATTTAAAAGACCAAATCAAGATGGTCCATTTGAGCAAGGCGATAGAACAACTGCAAGAAGAATTAACCTTAATAGGGACTGGATACTTGCGCAAACTCCTGAAATGAAGGGAATGCTCAGCTTAATCAACCTTTGGGACCCCGCTGTTACGATTGATCTTCACGTGACAGACGGTCTGAGATTTAGACATGATGTGTCTTTGACCGTAAGCCCAGAGTTTGGGGGATCCCCTGCATTGACTGCAACAGCGAAGCAGTTACTCAACCAAAGTGTAAGTTCCCTGAATCAGTCGGGGCATCACCCTTTAGATTTATATCCACGATTATTGGATAAAGAGGATCCTAAAGCCGGTTTTATCTTAGACGTTGATACACCACGAAACTCACACACGTACGCCTCAGTTAGAAACCGAATAGGTATATTAGTGGAAGACCATGCATGGGTGAGTTATATTGAACGAGTAAAGACATGCCGGGCCACTTTAAAAGTTTTATTGACCTCTATAAACTCTCTTTCAAATGACATCTTACGAGCTGAAAGACTTGCGGACAAGGAGTCCTCTTCAAAAAGTGGCAGCATCTTTGCTTTAGATTACGAGGTTGACATACCGGCAGATCAGTCTAAAGTCAAGATTTTGGATATCTTAGGTTATAAGTATGAAACCTTAGATCCGGCTCCCATAGTGGGGGGACGAATGATCAGATATCATTTAGAGGAAACGGAGGTCTGGCGCACCCCATTTTTCGATGATGTTCAACCGATCAAGGGGAGTGAGATAAAACTCCCAGAATATGGATATTTAATACCACTGGCCTGGTCAGATATAGTCAAGCAATACTTGGACATGCACGGAATAATTTACAGGATATTAAAACGCAACGCATCTGATGTAAGTATTCAATCTATTCGCTTACAGCCCAAAGATGTGATCCATGAGTCAGTGAGCTTTCAAGGCAGGCAAATGACCTATATTTCAGGGGATTGGAAAACAAACACAGATTCAGTTCAAAAAGGTTCTATTTTTGTACCGATAAATCAACCCAAATCAAGCTTAGTGGCTCATTTACTTGAACCCAAAGGACCTGATTCTTTGTCTGCATGGGGACTATTTAACACCTCATATGAGATTAGTGATTATTTGGCCAATCACCGAGCGTTTGAGTTAGTAAGATGGATGAACGAAGATCAAAACAAAATTAAAGAGCTTTTTGGAGAGGCACTCTATAGCCAAATACCGTATTTCAAAAGCGAATACGAACGAAGGATGCTGGAGGAGGACAAGTTTAGGGATGACCCACAAGAACGTTTAAATTTTTGGATTTCGTATTTACCAGAGCAAGATTCAACACTTAATTTGTATCCTATTTTTAGAATTCAAACTGATTCTCTAAAATGAAGTGAATTTTATTAACTCTTATCTGGGCGCTTGTACAATTAAAAAATATGACTTTACTTGACTTAATTGATACCGGCTTATTAATTCAACTATGCTAGTTATAGAAAGAATTTTCATACGATGCTCATCTTGGATAAAGTAAAATTTCAATATCGTTCAAAATAAAAAAGCAATTCCAAAATGAGCAAAAAAATATTACTAACACTTTTATTTATTACTGCATTTTTTGCAAATACCTGTTTCAGTGCCGAAAAAACAAAGACCTCTAAGGTCAATGTGGGTATATACATAGACAATATTAATTCTATTTCTTATTCTAAAAACACCTCCCAAATTGACTTTACTGTATGGTTTAGATGGTCAGACAAGCAAATTCATCCAAACAAAACCTTTAAATTAAAAAACGCAAGAATTGATCAACGTAAAGTAGTTTTCAGCGGGGAAGTTAACAATAGCAAAGAGAACTTAGAAATAATTGATATTTCTGCAACTTTCAATCAACATTGGAATATCCAGGATTTTCCCTTTGATACTCAAGAGCTCAAAATTCAGATTGAAGATGATGCGGACGACCCTTATGAACAGATCATTTATGTTGTGGACACCGAGAACATTAAACCCATTAAAAACAAAGACATTACAGCCTGGATGGTTAGATCGGAGAAAACATTTATTTCAGCTACTGTTTTAGATTCGAACTATGGCAATCCTGATTTACTAAAATCAGATCGTTTTACGCCGCAGTTTAACCACATCATCGAGGTTGAGAAGAAATCAGAACTCATTGGATTTAAGCTGCTCTTAGCTCCTATAGTGGCCATACTACTGATGGCTTTTGTTGTGTTACTACCCGCTTTAGAATCTCCAAGGATGGGCGTTCCTGGTACAGCCTTATTTATACTAGTTTCTTCAAACTTTATTGTTTTAAATCAGCTCCCCGAATCTGACGGATACTCATTTGCTGAAAAGTTAATTTCGTTTGGCATCATACAAAGTTTGATACATTTGGTAGTGACTGTCATTTCTATAAAATATGAAAAAGAGGGTAATTCTAAAGTATCGATTCATATAGATCACGTTTTGTTTGTTACTGTATCTATTGCAAATATAATTTTTGGTTTCTATACAGCCTACATCATCAGTCTTTAAGAGCTTTTATTTGAAAATATAAACTTCAAAAAAACTTCAACTTTTTACCCGTTCTGATTTCAGTCTAAATGCTCCCCGTTGTACCATCAGAGAGCTTCAGCATAGTCAACAAGAGTTATAAAAAGAAAAAAACCCTTGGGCACTGACTTCTAATGCAAGATAAAGCTATTATTTTGTACTAGGTGGCGTAGAAAACGTATTAGTTCCTGTAGAACCATTTTGTGTGGCCCCACCACTTTGAGTGGCACCACTATTTTGTGTTCCACTGCTTCCTTGTTTACTGCTTTGTGAGTTACCAGTTTGTGTGCCACTTCCCTGTGTGCCACTTCCCTGTGTGCCGCTTCCTTGTGTACCGCTTCCTTGTGTACCGCTTCCTTGTGTACCGCTTCCTTGAGTACCGCTTCCTTGTGTGCCGCTTCCTTGTGTGCCGCTTCCTTGTGTACCGCTTCCTTGTGTACCGCTTCCTTGTGTACCGCTTCCTTGAGTACCGCTTCCTTGTTTTCCACTACCTTGTGTTCCACTACCTTGTGTTCCACTACCTTGTGTTCCACTACCTTGTGTTCCACTACCTTGTGTTCCACTACCTTGTGTTCCACTGCCTTGTGTTCCACTGCCTTGTTTTCCACCAGTACTCTGTGTGTTACCACCGCCACCACTTCCGCCTGCACCGCCACTACCACCCGCGCCACCACTACCGCCTGCTCCGCCGCCGCCTTGCTGCGTCGTAGAGGTTGCAGAATAAACTGAAGTAATCGCAAACAATGAAATAATAAGAATATTTAATAATTTTTTCATATCTAATCACCAATTTAAAAAGGCATCAAAATTAATGCTTTTTAATTTTCACACAAAAAAATCAATGATTTTCTTTTTAAGCCCATGACATAGGGCAAAACCCTAATATTCAAAAAATTTATAACTTTGATGATGCATTATTGAGAATAATTGATTATTTCATTTCTTACTTTATTCCAAACTTGGGGAAATTTAGGCAATATGGCTTTCGATGCTTTTTGGCAAAGATCGGAAACAAATACTGTAAGTAATAGAACGACAGAGGAAGATAAAAGTCAGGGGGAACACATCTCAGAAAATATATGGCATTGTGTTTGCAATATGGTTGCATCAAAACCAATTCAATTGACTGAATGACGCTCCCCAAATACTTGAATAATCGAAATTATAATTTGGTTTGAATCGTGCTAGCAAAGCAGGTACATAACTAATTTTTCATACTGTCAATTAACGCTTCAGTATATCGAAATATTTTTTGGATCCATCGGCTTTAATAATTTGGAGTTGATAATCGTTGACGACCAACGCTTTGTCTATATTTTGCTCAAAAAATTCATAAACCAAACCAAAAGTCTTGTCTTCTACTATAACTTTATTTTTTTCAAGATTAATGCTGGTGATTTCAAACATAGTTTAACAACCTTAAGATACCCATTAATGGATTGAAATTTTACGTAATTATCATAACTTATATTTTTATATTTTTAAAAATTAGTATTAATTCAATTTTTTATAAGACTTACAACGTAACTAATTCTATATTTTTAAAATAATTACTAAAATTTCATAAATATTAAATTTTAGCTAGCCTCCAGAAAAGCTCAAATTTCAAGCTCACAAATAAATGTATACAGAATCACTATACTTTTGTTTTTTGTATAAAATTTTATATAAGCAACTATTAATCTTTCTGATTGAGAATCACTCAAAAACTATTTTCCCTTAATTGCCATCTATTCATTTATGGCGTCTAATTGATTTTAAAAATTAATTGATTACTACTCAAATAAAAGTGAACCATAAATCTCATCAAAAAAACAATGATAAATTATCAGTAGCTTTTGATACAGCTCTAAACTCATATAATTCCTATTCAGGTTGAAATCCAATTTTCTTCAACATTGATAATAATTAATTTTCGGAGTACTTTGTTGAATTCAGTTAAAGATTTTCAGAAATTTAAAAAGAAAATTTCTTTAATTAAAAAAACATTTCCTAATGACTCGTTTCCTATTAGCCTGGAGCTCATTGTCTTTATTTGCGAGCAAAATTTTCTGGGTAACGAAGTTACAGTAAATAGCTTATTTACATCTGTGAATTTCAGCTACACAGCCATAAGGCATCATTACTTATATCTTATGAAAAACGGATTTATTACAAAAAAAGAATCTACCAACGACAAAAGAGTTAAGTTTGTAATACCTTCATGCAAAAGCATTGAATTTATAAATAATCTGAGCAGTCTAGACAACTAACCAAAAAAAGCCGAGCTTAGGCCTATGCCGCCTAAAGAATTTATTTTTAATTCTACTTTTTTAAACCTATCTTTTACTTTTAAAGCTAACTTCAGTAGACTGACTCGAATAGTCCACCCTCGCACTCTGCTTTAGAGTTTGATTCATCAAAATATTTCAAAGTAAAAAAGTTATTTTTTTTAAAACCCAATAGCATTACTTTTTTTGTAGCGCCAACTGGGACGAGTCGCATATTATTTTTGTCACTTAATTCAACTGTTCCCTCATTTTTTTCAATTACAACATTTTGCGTTGCAAATGAGGCCGCAGATGTTCTTAGAAATTGGAAAGTTTTTGAATCTTTATAGACAGTAAGATTTATCAGCATGTCGTTGGGGCAACTCAGGAGATATGTCTGCTTATTTACATCAGCGCCACTTTTAAATGAGGGACTTTCTTTTGTACTACAACCATATAGAAATACGATAGTAATAATAATAAATGTTTTCATTATTAAAATAATACATGTTTTTGATCAATTTAATATTTTAATTTAAATTAATTTACTATTTTTTTAAATGTATTATTTAAATGTATTATTTAAATGTAATATTTAAAAGTTATTTTTAAACCTCTAATTTTATTTTTTTCTTTCTGCGCTGACTCTTTGTTTTTTATCCTTATTCAGAACACAATTGTGCACAACAAAATTTAAATCTTTCTGATGTTGGATCAAATAATTTATATTAACCGCACAACTTCAATATTGGTGAATTATTTGCTAACTAGATTCTTTTTCTCAGCAGTTGTTTATTTTGTTTTTAGTGCAGTACCTTTTGCTGCTTCTGCGTTGCAGCAAACTCCCCCCTCACCTGGGAGCTCAACTTCGTATGCTCCTGGAGTACCCACCAATGTGTCAGCAATCGCTGGAAACTCTAGCGCCATAATTAGTTTTACACCCCCCAGTGATGACGGAGGGTCAACAGTTATGGGTTTCACAGTAACGTCCTCTGGTGGACAAAGTGCATCTGGAACCGCCAGTCCAATATCGATTGCGGGACTCACAAATGGCCACACTTACAACTTCACAGTTTCAGCTTTTAATAATTTTGGTACGGGACCTGCATCTAGCGTTTCAAATAGCGTAACTCCTTTTGCTAACATTTCACTTTCAATTTCTAACGGCTGGAATTTAATTGGTAATAGTTTCAATAACTATCTCTCGGTCGCCAATCTCTTTGGCGATTCCTCGCAAGTGCTCAGCGTATGGAAATGGGATAGCACCTATTCAAAATGGTTTTTTTACTCGCCTTCAATGACTCCTATTTCTCTTTCTACATACGCCTCAAATCAAGGCTATGAGATTTTGACAACAATTAACCCCGGTGATGGTTTTTGGTTAAATGCTTCTTCAAACTTTGCACTGCAATTGCCTTCAGGAAATGCGATTACCAATAGTAATTTTTTATCAACTGGAAATCTAGCACTGCGAAGCGGTTGGAGTTTAATATCGATTGGGCAAACTAAAACTCCCTCTTCATTCAACAACGGACTTAGTATCGCTCCTCCAACAACCGGATCTATAGCAAATAACCTTATTAGTCTTTGGGCTTGGGATCCGGTAAATGCTACGTGGTATTTTTATTCACCCAGTTTAGATAGTTCTGGGAGTTTGATTACGTTCCTGAAAAATCAAGGTTATGAGGCCTTTACATCAGCGGGACTCAGTCCGGGAACGGGATTTTGGGTAAATGTGCCTACACATTAGGACTTGATGGTAAGCTTTAAAGTATAAGTATAAGTATAAGGCTATGACAATTGGCAATTTGTCGCAATCTGTGGTCTTGCCTTGGAATGTACGGGTTTGGCCAGGTCCGAGGATCTCTAAATCGCAATTAGACTAATGCCTACTTTATTCGTAATGGGTCCACATTCTTAAGATTTGTACTGTCTTCTCTTTACCCGAAATTTCATAAACTAAGCGATGTTGAATATTAATTCTGTGTGAGTAAGCTCCTTTTAGATCGCCAACTAATTTCTCATAGGGCGGCGTATTTTGGAGAGGATCTAATTCTAGAATACCCAATAAAGCCTGAGCATTATCTTTAAGGCCTACTGCAGACAGTTTTTTTGGCATCCTTATGGCGTATTTGGAATAAGCTAAATTCCAAGTCACCACTTCAATGCCTTTTACTTTTAGTAATAGGCTCAGCCATAGCGTCTTTAATTGATTCACGCACTCCTGGAATTGCCAATAGATACAGCGTCTCCTGAATAGCGCTCCAATCTTCTTCAGAAACTAAAACAGCATTTGCTCGCTTACCTGAAATGACTACTGGCTTGTGTGACTCTGCTGCTTGATCAATCAAACGATAGAGACCTGCACGAGCTTCATTTGCGGTTAATGTGATCATGATTTCACTTCTTTTAAAATAAAGTACGCTAAAACGCACGCTTTGTTAAGTGGCTATATCATCCATTACCAAAGATAATGCTCCGCAAGAAGCAGTGCATTATTTGGATTTCGGTCGCCTGGTGCGGAATCGACCAGGGTCTAGGATGTCTAATCCTATTTGTTAAACACCCTAAATTAAATTAGCTACAAAAATATAAATTAAATTGCCGTTTGATCCTAAAAAAGACAGCATTAACTTTGACAAACACGGCCTGTCTCTGTCTGAGTCTAAATTTTTAGATTGGGCTGATGCTTTAAG
>Ga0164296_1006129_pt1 | contig 10297 bp, 6 predicted proteins | sample GEODES057metaG_FD_113533 | JGI IMG/M metagenome (GOLD analysis project Ga0164296, IMG submission 113533) | Dystrophic lake water microbial communities from Trout Bog Lake, Wisconsin, USA - GEODES057 metaG | ecosystem: Environmental > Aquatic > Freshwater > Lake | place: USA: Trout Bog Lake... | reverse complement strand
CCTTCTGCTACATAAATATCCCTTTTCCCTTTCAGATTAACGGACCATGCAATTTTTGAGCCTTCTGCCGAAGAGCAAAGCTGTGTAGTAAAAGGATAGCTTTTAAATGAGCTGAAAGAGGTGCTTTGTGCCAGAACTTGTAATGGCAGAAAGAAAAATAATAAAAGTTTTTTCACGAGTTGTTGAGTATGGCCTAATTGTGATTGAAACCAAATCTACATAAAGAATTTCGGTATCTGCTGTCTTTAAATACCCTTATATGGCTTCAACTATGTTGGTCATCATTTAGCTGTCGCTTCATTATTGGGTGCCTGGATTCCGGGATTGCAAATCCCGGACTGCTTGGGAATACGGATTGAATTTCCGGACCACCATGAGTTTAATTGTTATTCATGGACTTTTTTTTCTTAGGCTCATTAAAATAAAAACAAAAAACCTACTTTCAACCCTGTAAACTAAACACGGACAATTACCCGTTTCCGTTCAAACACTAAAATCATGAAAAAATCATCTATTTACAGGAACAACAGCCTTGCTCATTTTATGCAGCTTGCTATCCTGGTATCGTTATTTACATTTTCTTCTACCCTTGCCTCGGCCCAATATGAATTAAAAAAAGACCCGGATGTGATCGGCCGCTGGGATCTGAATGTTGAAAAAGGGGGTAAAATTTTACCTTCCTGGTTGGAAGTACAAAAATCAGGATATCACCATTTGATCGGTCGTTTTACTTATGCTTTTGGTAGTGCACGCCCTATTTCAGAAGTAAAAGTAAACGGCAACAAATTCAGCTTTTCCATCCCACCGCAATGGGAAGATGGCGACCGCAATATGGATTTCGAATTTGAAGTTAACGGTGATGCCATCAAAGGTACCATGGTTTATACTGATGGGGTAACCTATTCCTTTACCGGTGTTAGGGCACCCTTACTTGCAAGTACCAAACAACCCGTATGGGGCAAGCCGGTAAAATTGTTCAATGGCAAAAATACCACTGGCTGGCATACCGATGGACAAAATCAATGGATAGTTGAAAATGGCATATTAAAAAGTCCTCATTCGGGTTCAAACCTGATCACTGATAAAACTTTTTCAGACTTTAAATTGCATGTTGAATTCCGTTACCAACAGGGCAGCAATAGCGGCGTTTACCTCCGGGGACGTTATGAGGTACAGATCATCGACACCAAAAGCGGCACACCAGAGCCTATCAATAATCAGTTCAGTGCTGTGTATGGTTTCCTGCCGCCAAACCAGATGATGGCCAAAGACCCGGGTCAGTGGCAATCTTATGATATTACCCTGGTTGGCCGTAAAGTTACTATCGTTGCTAACGGTGTAACCGTGATCAATAACCAGGTGATTCCGGGCATTACGGGAGGTGCGATCAACAGCAATGAAGGGGAACCGGGACCGATATTGTTCCAGGGCGATCACGGACCTATCGATTTCCGCAACATCGTAATAAGTACTCCGGTCAACTAAATAAAATAAACATCGACCTAAATAAGAAAAGGCTCCCGGTTTGTCGCCGGGAGCCTTTTTTATAAATAGCCAATTTCCGAAAGGATATTATGCCAGATCGAAACGATCAAGTTCAGTCACTTTGGTCCAGGCTGCAACAAAGTCATGCACAAACTTTTCTTTTGCATCATCTTCAGCATAAACTTCTGCCAAAGCGCGCAATTCAGAGTTTGAACCCAGGATCAGGTCAATACGTGTGCCGGTCCATTTAACGATACCAGTTGCGCGATCAGTACCTTCAAATACATCCTGTGCATGTGATACTGCCGACCACTTGATACCCAGATCGAGCAGGTTAACAAAATAGTCGTTGGTCAACGCACCAGGCTGATGGGTAAATACACCATGTTTCGAATGGTCGAAATTGGTATCCAGCACACGCAATCCACCTAAAAGCACGGTAAGTTCAGGAGCAGTCAGGGTAAGCAATTGAGCCTTGTCGATCAACAATTCTTCCGCAGTAGCTTTTTGGCGAGGATCAATATAGTTACGGAAACCATCAGCTTTTGGCTCTAATACAGCGAATGAATCGATGTCGGTATCTGCCTGTGTTGCGTCGGTACGACCCGGGCGGAAAGGCACCTCGATCTGATGACCTGCGTTTCTTGCGGCTTCTTCGATACCTGCATTACCAGCTATGATGATCAGATCAGCTAGCGACACTTGTTTGTTTCCAGATTGGGCTGCATTAAATTCAGCTTTAATGGCTTCCAAAACATCTAATACTTTCGATAACTGTGTCGGGTTGTTCACCTTCCAGTATTTTTGCGGCGTCAGGCGAATCCGTGCTCCATTTGCTCCCCCACGTTTATCTGACCCGCGGAAAGTTGATGCAGAAGCCCAGGCAGTCGATACCAGTTCGGAAACTGATAATCCTGAAGCTAAAACACGCTTTTTGAGATCCAGGACATCATCATAAGTAACCAATTGGTAAGTTACTGCAGGAACCGGGTCCTGCCAGATCAATACTTCTGCAGGCACTTCCGGACCAAGGTAACGCGAACGCGGGCCCATGTCACGGTGTGTCAATTTAAACCAGGCACGTGCAAATGCATCAGCAAACTGATCGGGGTTTTCATAAAAACGTCTTGATATCGCTTCGTAGGCCGGGTCAACGCGAAGTGCAAGGTCGGTAGTCAGCATAAAAGGTGCGTGACGTTTTGCAGGATCGTGCGCATCTGGTACTAAGCCTGCACCTTCTCCATTCTTAGGCGTCCATTGGTGAGCGCCGGCAGGGCTTTTTGTCAGTTCCCACTCATATCCGAAAAGGTTCTCGAAATAGTTATTACTCCATTTGGTTGGTGTGGTGGTCCATGCACCTTCCAAACCACTGGTGATGGTATCATCGCCAGTGCCACTTCCGAAGGTATTTTTCCAACCAAGGCCCTGTTCTTCGATACCAGCTGCAGCAGGTTCGCGACCTACATATTTACCGGGATCAGCGGCACCATGTGTTTTACCGAAAGTATGTCCGCCTGCTATCAAGGCTACAGTTTCTTCGTCATTCATTGCCATACGGGCAAAGGTTTCGCGAATATCGCGCGCCGAAGCCAGCGGGTCGGGATTGCCATTAGGGCCTTCTGGATTTACATAAATCAGACCCATTTGAACCGCTCCTAATGGATTTTCCAACTCGCGATCGCCGGTATAACGTTTGTCGCCCAGCCACTCCGTTTCGGCACCCCAATAAATATCTTCCTGTGGCTCCCAAACATCAGGACGGCCGCCACCAAAACCAAAGGTTTTAAAACCCATCGATTCCAGTGCACAGTTCCCGGCCAGGATCATCAGATCGGCCCACGATAATTTTTTACCGTATTTCTTTTTTATCGGCCAAAGTAATAGTCTTGCTTTATCAAGGTTAGCGTTATCGGGCCAGCTATTCAGCGGCGCAAAGCGCTGCGTACCGGAACCACCGCCACCGCGGCCATCTGAAATACGATAGGTACCCGCACTGTGCCAGGCCATACGGATAAAGAATGGACCATAATGACCGTAATCAGCCGGCCACCAGTCTTGCGAAGTGGTCATCAGGTCGAAAATATCATGTTTAACCGCTGCCAGATCCAGGCTTTTAAATTCCTCAGCATAGTTAAAGCCTGTTCCCAGAGGATCGGATAAAGACGAATGCTGACGTAGAATATTTAATTTTAATTGGTTGGGCCACCAGTCGCTGTTCCTGGTTCCTGCGCCGCCAACATTACTTTTCATGCTGCCATTATGAAATGGGCATTTACTGATATCATTTGAATTGTCTTCCATTATAAACTATTTTGCTATCAAAGCTACAATAGTATTGTCCATGAAAAAAATCAATTAATTCTATTCGTTATAGAATTTATCGATGACAACAATACAAGCTAATAAATGTTGTCTATGTAGATCGCAAATGCCAATAAACCACCTCTTTTGAGAAAAAAGCAGGATTGCGGTCTATTCAAGTCCTATGCGCATCAGGATCATATGTTTGGCAAAGCCAGCTTTTTCATAGGCGCGGATCGCTGATTGATTATCCTGGTAAACCTCCAGACGCAATTCGCCAATGCCCTGTGATTTTGCCCATTGCTTTAAACCATCCAATATTTGTTGGTTGACACCCCTACCCCGCCAGGCATCATCAACATACATAAAACCCAGGTAAGCGTATTGCTCATGTTTGTTGTATGCCTTAGCCGGCTCGATCCTGGCATAGCCGGAGCCGATGATCTGTTCACCGGCCTCTGCCACCAACAAAAGGATATGAGGTGCGATGATCAGCTCTTTGATATCATAATAACTGATAGGGTCATCACCCAGGGTGGAATCAAATGGCCGTTCGGCCCGGATAACACCCTGCTCAAATTGCAACAGGGTTTCCAAATCGGCAATTACTGCAGGGCGGATGGTAACAGTTGATGTCATATAAATAGACCCAAAGGTATTGAAAGCCGGCCAATTCAAAAAACAGCCCGTACTACTTGGCGTCGTACGGGCTGTGCTTACAAGGTGGGCAATGATCTGTTATTTCAACCTGATATAGATCTCGACAGATTGCTCGCCGGTTTGGTTATCGGTTATCACCTGTGAATATTCATCATCGCTCTTAAAATTGATCTTTATAGAAAAGGTGCGGCCCATCAATGTGGAATGACTTGTTATTTGCTCGGTTTCGCTCAAGGTATCATTCTTTAAGGAAAACTCACCGTAACCAAATCCATTTTTATATTTCGCCGCATTATTGGCCACGGGGTAACGGTGCACGAACAAGAAGTGCCCGCCCCAAAAGGCTTTGAATTGGGTCTCGCCCTGTTTAGTGGTATCTTTACCTTTAACGATATAGGCCTTATCCAGTTTCCAAAGTCCGTCGATTTTTGAAGTTCCGGTTGCAGGCAACTGGGTGTAGGCTTCCGTCATGGTGTAAACAGCACCGCTGGCCGAAGGCATTTTCAATTTTTGCGCATAGGCGGAATCTTTACGGGTATAAGCAACATTGTAAATGGCAGTTGAGTCGAGTACCCGGCTACTGTAAATATTGATCTCTTCAATATGATTGCCGGTATCCAGGTGATAACTTCCTACGCCAAAACCAACCGATGAATCCGGCGCCAGGCTGGCATAAGCAAAATGATCGTCAGTATAGATCTTAATTTGCGTTCTCGGATAAACCGTATCTTTTCCACCTCCGCTAACCGTTAATTTATCCATTTTATATACGCCAGGCTGTGTAAGCTGTTTTTTTGTTGATTTGCAACCTATGAAAATACCGATCGATAGGGCTGCACAGATAATAATTCGTTTCATTTTTTAAGTTTATAGGGTGAACAAAAGGGAGGTTAGAAAAGAAAAAACATGGCACGGCCTACCTGTCAGTGAGGAACACTCGCGGCAGAAGCACCATAGTAAATGTGGCTTCCGATATCATGCTTATTTAAGGAATAATTGGTAATAATAAATTTACAGATATTATCCCTGATATCAAACAAATAAAATTTGGTTTGTTTTTGAAGAATATATAGGAGCCGGGGAGCTGAACTCAAAAAGCGATTAACGACAAATGCAATTAATTGAGACTTACGAAGTTTTTGAAACTTCGTAAGTCTTCACTTTTTCAAATTTTATTATTGCGCTTTCACCGGCAATGGTGGGCGAACCGGCTCAACCGGAGGGTTTTTCTTCAACTGTTCAAGTGCGATTTCGATAGCCTTCTGTAACTGGGGATCGACCCCTTTGATCATATCGGCCGGAGTTTGTATCACTTCAACATCCGGAGCCACACCCACATTTTCGACAATGAAACCGTCTTTGGTCCAGATACCCACGTTCGGGGCTGTTACCATACCGCCGTCGAGCAGGTCGGGGTAGCCCAATATGCCGACCAAACCACCCCAGGTGCGTGTTCCTACCAGTGTACCAACGTTAAACTTGCGGAACATCCAGGGTAGCATGTCACCACCAGATCCGGCCGACTCATTGATCAGCATAACCTTAGGGCCCTGTATGGAAGCACTGGGCGTTTTTAATTCGGCGCCATAGCGCAAGTGCCAGTTGGCCTGGTATGGGTTTTGCAAAATGTTGATATAATAGTCGGCTATGTCGCCACCTCCGTTAAAACGTTCGTCAACGATAATAGCCTTACGGTTGGCCTGCGGATAAAAATAGCGTTTAAAATAATCATGCCCTTCTTCAGCTGTATTCGGAACATATACATAAGCTACCTGTCCGTTTGTTGCCTCGGTAACTTTTTTCAGGTTTCCTTCTACCCAATCGCGGTTACGTAAATCATATTCATTTTCAACCGGCACTACCTTAACTACCCGAGAACCGGTATAATTCGGATTTGGTCCTACGGTGATCTCGGTTAGCGTACCGGCAGTATTCTCGAAATATTGATAAATTTCCTCACTCGCCTGTACATCTTTGCCGTTTACTGCCAGCAAGTATTCGCCGGTATGAACATTCACTCCGGGCTCTGTTAATGGTGAGCGTAAATTGGGATTCCAATTCAGACCACCATATATCTTTTGGATACGATAGCGATTGTTGTCGATTGCATAATCAGCACCAAGTAATCCCCCCTTAACCATCGTCATTTTGTCCTGTCCGGGTTGATCACCAGCATTTAAAATAAAATGATGCCCGATCACCAGCTCGCTAAACATCCATTGCATAACACTGTTCAGGTCGTTGCGACAGGTGAGGTCGGGCAAAAAAGCGGCATATTTCTTTTTCATTGCCGGCCAAGCGATACCATGCATAGCAGGATCATAAAAGTAATCGCGGTTTACCCGCCAGGCTTCATAAAATATTTCAGCCCATTCAGCTGCCGGGTCAACTTTAACTTCGATAGCGTCTACGTTAACATTTTTTCCGGGTGCAGGCTTTTCACCTGAATTAACAATACTCCAAACCCCGCCGCTTGCCAGAAGCATCTTTTTACCGCCTGCACTCAAGGTATAACCATCTGCAGCGGTTACTTCTTCATCAGATCGCTTTTTAAAATCATATTTATGGAGCTTATTTGAACCTCCGTCAGTCGCAACTATATAGTAAATTTCACCGTCAGCTCCGACACCCAACTGCGAATAACTACCAGGTGCTATCGGAATATCAAGAATACGATCCTGGATACCGGCCCAGTCGATCTGTAATCCGGCTGCAGTTGCGCCTTTTTTTACCGTAGCTGCTTTCACCTCCGGCTTATCTTCTTTTTTAGCTTCGCTGCTTTCTTCATCACTTTCTTTTGCCAAAGGCGAAGTTGTTGCCTGTTGCAGCGTCACCAGGTATATCGAGCTATTTCTTCTCATGTCTATAGACGATTGATCAAACCAGTTCAATACCGGTCCGGCATCGGTTGAAGCAAAAAAGTAGAGGTATTTGCCGTCGCGAGAAAAGTTAGGCTCAGTAGCGTCACTCAGCCCATCTGTAAGCGCGTATGATTTTTGCTCGTTTACATCATAAAGGAAAACCCGTCTGTATTGCGTCGATATGACTTTGGTATAGGCTATCCACCTGGAATCGGATGACCAATCACCAAACAGATCACGGTAAGTGCCGGGTGTATATATTTCATCCGCATCAATTTTATTTACAACTCCTGAGGCAATGTCAAGCACATAAAAATTTCTACCGTTATCGCTGAAAGCGATCTTCCTGCTATCCGGCGACCACCTTGGGTTTGTATAAAAGCCAGTGCCGCCGGTCTTAAAGAATTTTGCATCCCCTTTACCGTCCTGTGCTTGTATTGCCAGTTGGTACTCGCCTGAAGCATCCGAGAAATAAGCGATCGATTTACCATCCGGCGACCATGATGGAAATTCCTCATGTGTTCCGGTTGTGTTTGTAATATTGCGTACATCGCCTTTTTCGGCAGGGGCTGTTACGATCTCGCCACGGAAATCAAAAACCACCCTGGCTCCCGAAGGTGAAATGCCTGCGCTGCGAATATATTTTGCACCTTTCACATAACGCGGCCTCAATTCAAACAAATCGGCTGCGATTCCGATAGTGAGTTTTTTGTCCGTGGCTGTTGCCAGATCAAACAAATGCAGGTAACCTGCCTGTTCGTAAATGATCTTACCATTGCCCCCTGAAATATTTAAGACCGGAAAGTCTTTATAGTTAGTTAATTGCTTTACTTGTTTTGTTGTAACATCATAACAAAACAAGTTGAACTCTCCATTACGGTCGCTTCTGTAAAATATGTTATTGCCTATCCATACCGGCTGCGTATCATTAGCGCCTGTTGCAGGTTTAGGAAGTTCGACGATAGATTTGTCGGCCAATGAATAAAGCCAAATTCTTGCAGTTGCACCACCACGATAATGCTTCCATTGCTTGAAGACATCCGGAGCAGGTGTATATGCCATATATTTTCCGTCGGGTGAATAGGTCCCGAAAAAGGCATTCGGCAACTCTAATTGGGTTGCCGGCCCTCCGCTTACCGGAACAGTAAAGAACTGAGCATAGCGATTGGTAAAACTATTACGTTGTGACGCAAAAAGAACCGACTTGCCATCCGGTGTAAAGCCCCGGACAAAATCTACTCCCGGGTGCCAGGTCAGCCTTTTAGGAAGACCGCCTTCTACCGGTACTACATATACATCAGTATTGCCATCGTGCTGTGCACTAAATGCGATCAATTTGCCATCAGGCGAAAATACGGGACTGGATTCGACACCATCACTTACCGTCAGCCTGCGTGGTTGCGTGCCATCCAGATTTGCTACCCAAAGGTCCTGGGCATAAATAAAGGCGATATGCTCTGCACTAACTGCGGGTTGGCTTAGCAGGCGTGTATCTTTTGTATCGATCGCAAAAACGAAAGAAAATGCGCCAAAAATCAAAGCGATCAGTAGCGATAAAATTTTGCTGATATTTTTCATGATAAAGGATGGAGTTTAAATTCCGGTTAAGTTGGGTGAATATAACTGAATTTTTACGAAGTATTTACCAATCAAGCGTCAAAACCTTATCTACCCGGTTGTTAACCGGACTTTCGTTCCGTACATTCGTTGGGTATGAGAACCCGCTTCGCACTTTTTTCAGCTTTGACCATAACTTGCACTTTGTTGCTGCATTTGACATCCATCGCGCAATCTGCAAAACATAAAAGGCATGTCATTATCGGTTATGTGGGTGGCTACCATGGTTTGTATGATACGTCTATGGTCGATCCTAAAAAAGTTACGCACATCAACTATGCATTCGTCGTCATTAAAAATAACAGGGCCTACCTGGAACACGAAAAGACCGATACCATTAACTTTCGGAACCTGCTTAAACTGAAAAAGCTCAACCCCGAATTGAAGGTCCTGATCTCGATAGGCGGCTGGGGTGGGAGTCGCTTTTTTTCGGATGCAGTATTAACTGATACCGCGCGAGAAGCATTTGCCGCCAGCGCCGTTGCCATCGTCCGAAAATACCAGTTGGATGGTGTTGATATCGATTGGGAATACCCGAACGATATCGGCGCCGGCAATATTTACCGACCAGAGGATAAACATAATTATACGCTGTTGTTCAAAGCGCTGCGGCTGGATCTGGACACGCTCGAAAAACAAAGCGGTCGCAAACAATCGCTAACCACAGCAGTAGGTGGCTTTACCCGCTTTTTGAAGCTGACTGAAATGAGCGATGTAGCCAAATATTTGGATTATGTGAGCCTGATGACCTATGATTATGCGCAGGACAGCCTCCATATTATCTCGCATCACACTAACCTCTATGCGTCGAAATATTACAAAACCCTGTGTTCAGCCGACCTTGCAGTGCACGATTTTATGGCCGCCGGGGTACCAGCCGAAAAACTGGTTGTTGGCGTTGCGTTCTACGGGCATACGCTGGCTGCCGCCGATACCGCAAAAAGTATATTAGGGGCACGCTTAGTTCCTGTGCGTATCCGTAACATCGGCGATTATACATTTATCAAAGACAGCCTGATCAATCAAAAAGGGTATAAGTATTATCGCGATAAAACCGCTGCAGCACCTTATTTATATAACGACCAACTAAAGCAGTTCATCACTTTTGATGATGAGTGGTCGGTGAAAAATAAATGTAAATACGTTAACAAAAATGGCCTCGCCGGCGTAATGTTCTGGGAGTATGCGACGGATAAGAAAGAGTATTTATTGAAGGAGATTGATCGGGATTTGAGGTATTAGCGACCAGAACTGTGATAGCCAGGAATCGAAAAAATATCAAGTTATTTATAATCTCCGATTTTACTTTTTAAAAACTGAACCTTAAAAAATGAATATGAAATTACCGATAGTAGGGGAAGTTCGAAAAAACT
>Ga0164296_1006125_pt1 | contig 10300 bp, 10 predicted proteins | sample GEODES057metaG_FD_113533 | JGI IMG/M metagenome (GOLD analysis project Ga0164296, IMG submission 113533) | Dystrophic lake water microbial communities from Trout Bog Lake, Wisconsin, USA - GEODES057 metaG | ecosystem: Environmental > Aquatic > Freshwater > Lake | place: USA: Trout Bog Lake... | reverse complement strand
GTTGCCGCCATCAAATATTGGCTGTGTTAGGCCGGCGGCAAGTGACGTAAATTCTGCCTGTGGGAAGCTTAGATTTTTGAGCGCAAGACTTTCAAGCCCGCCAGTTGCCGTTAATGTGATATTTGGAAGAAAAGCGCGACGCGCGGCGGCTACACTTGCCTGAGCCGCATAAAGATTAGCTTCAGCGCTTGCAATATCAGGTCTTTGTGTGAGCAGCATAGATGGTAGTCCCGCAGATATATGCGGTGGTTTCAAATGTTCTAGATTACGCTCCTCAATGTGAAACCCTTCGGGCGGCTGGCCGATCACAAGAGCAAGCTGATTTTGTGTTTGATATATTTGTTGTATGAGAGTTGGCAGAGCCGCTTTTTGGCTTGCGACAATTCCTTCTTGTTGCGCCACATCAAGTGCTGATGCCGTGCCAACATCAAGGCGTGCTTTAATGGCATTCAATATATGATTTGCAAGTTTGATATTATTTTGACCAACCGCGAGTCTCTCCCGCGCTGAAAGCAAATTTATATAATCTGTTGCGGCAAGTGAGAAGAGTGTAATCTCGAGCGTGTCTTTATCGAAAGAGGTCGCGATGAGATTTTGTTTTTGTGCTTCATAATTAGCGCGATAACGACCCCAGATATCCAATACATAACTTGCACTCAGGCCAAGTGAAAATTGATTTGATTGCGTAGACGCAAAGGGAGGGCTCGTTGAATGTTCTGTGCCGGGCGAGGTTGAATGAGACCCATTCGCGTCTCCGCTTAGCCCTGGAAGTAAAGAGGCAAAGGCAGCATCCGTGAGTGCTTGAGATTGTGCAATGCGCGCGAGAGCGCCAGCCAGATCATAATTATGCTCGTTCAGACGGCTTAAAATTTTACTGAGTTCAGGACTGCCATACATCTGTCCCCAATCACGATCCAGCATGCTGTTTTGAGGGATCGGCTCGGCGTCATAATGTTCAGCTATGTTAAAATCAGTTGCGGGTGTTATAAGTTCAGGCGCGCATGCGCTCAGGCACAAAGCGATAGGCCATAAAATAAATGCGCTAATTTTTTGCCTTAAAAACATTAAATCATTGCTCGTGGCAGAGTGTCTCAAATGCTATGAGTCGCAATCATAGCCTAATTATGGCTTTTTTGGGCAGTTTATTTGCCGTGCTCATACAAAAACCTGTTATAAATTGATGACTTCATCAAATCCTGAGGTCATCATATCAAGAGATGCAGATGGGGCTTATTTATGCTCCAAAGAACAGATGAAGACGTCACTCATGATGATTCGCTTATCCGCCATAGTTATGCTGATCATATTCAATGGTGCAGCTGTCAAAGGGCAGACGCACGGAGGTGACGAATGTCAACGCCAAGCTCAGGATTATGCGGCGATGATTGCGCCTTCAGTTGGAGGCGCTCTGTTTAAATCAGCACAAAATGGTGTGATAACATCAAACTCATACCAATCCCCTTCCAATAGACCTTCATCGTCATGGATGGTTGGTGATGAGCATATTGAGCGCCAATACGCATATCAAAACGCTTATCGCCAAGCCTATGAGGCTTGCTATTCAAATCTGAGCAAGTAAGCCATCTTATATTGCTAAGTAAGATCATGAGACCTTTTAATCAGGGCATTTAGTGTGTTTTTTGTTGCAAGGTGACGCTTTGGGTTATTACTAATAGATGTCATAAATGTTTGGATGAATATGTGTTGGGAGTGCGTTGCGTCATGGCAATATCAGATAATCACAAGGGAACTATTTCGCATTATCTGCGTGAAACATTTACGGATCCGCTGTGCCCGCGCTATGTATTCTGGCATCAGCTCGTCAATATATTTATCTTTGTGTCCTGTCTGTCATTGGCGCTTGAGACAGTTGATAAATACTCAGATGATTATCCAGTTATCTTCGATATTATTGAATATGGCTCGGTTGCCTTTTTCACCATTGATTATGCGCAAAGCATTTATTATGCGCCACGGCGTTTTGGCTATCTCTTTAGTTTCTGGGGCATAGTCGATTTTCTATCGATTGCACCTAGCTTTTTTATGATGCTGAATTTGACGGCATTGCAGGGAACTAAAGTGTTCCGCTTGTTGCGCATCATTCGAGTTTTGCGTGTGCTTAAACTTGCCCGCGAAGCTATGCGCCAAATTGCGTCTGTGGATGGTAATGGTAAGCCTACAAATCCCATTATTGTTAATTTGCGTATTTATTTCATAGCACTTTTCTCTGTGTTGATGATTTCAAGCACATTGATGTTTTATGCTGAGGGGCATTTATATTTGCCTGAGACATTGGAGCATGGGCAGCAAATTCTTGATCATGAAGCGCAGATTGCAGGGACAACAGCTGAGAAATTTATGCCCTCAGATCCAATCAGCGGCATGCCAATCCCTGAAGATAAGCGCTTTTTCACATCAATTCCCACGGCTATGTGGTGGGCTATTACGACACTCACAACAACTGGCTATGGTGATCTCTACCCCGTCACTGTCTTAGGTCGTATTATAGCGGGCTGCACCATGTTGCTCGGCTTGGTGTTGTTCGGTATTTTGATGAATATCGTCGGCAAAACGCTTATGGCTGTATTGTTTGGTGAGGGGAGCCATACCGAAGAAACACATTCTTCGGGTATTGATTCAAAATTGCTGAGCGAACATGGGCGCAAAATTGCCGCTCTGCTTATTTTGGCCGAAGAAGGTATTCTGACAACCGACAAGGCAACTCAGCTCGCGCGCAAAGATACGCAAGAGCTAAAGTCAGCGTTTGAACGCATATAAATATGGTGGCGCACCACTTATGTGGTGCGCCTTGGCCATAGGTTTCCACATTAAATAATCGATAAAATCATGAGGCATATTGAGCTGCTTGTTATTTTAGTCTAGAACAAAACATGAACAATAGGTGCGTATTATGGTTGAGCGTAGACGTGAATATGACGTGAGCGAGCAGGAGATCGATGCCGTCTTGCTTGAATTTAACAATGACCACAGAGAGGCCATTCGGGCACTTTTATATGATCTAGATATGTTGGCGCGCGATCATGCGCTGGAGGTCTCGCGCGGTTATGTGCGAGGACATACATGGCATGTCAAACTGCCTCAAGCCAATTCAGCCTAAATGAAATTACACAATAAGCCTTCGGTACAAATGCCATGTGGCGTGCCCAAGAATAGGTAAGATGACGCATAGGCCGATAAAGCATGATAAGATTGAAAAACTAAGTAATAAGGCAATAAGAACGGCCCAAGCTGTCATTTGTAATTTATTTAACAGCACAGATCTGACTGATGTGATCATCGCTGTGATAAAATCCACATCCTGATCGGCAAGAAGTGGAAATGATATAACAGTGATTGAAAAGACAAGACTTGCAAAAATAAATCCAGCGCAATGACCAATAATAATAAAAATGAGGCCCTGTTCTGTTGTGAGTAAAATTGTGATCAAGTCCTCTAATGTAGGGATGTGCAAACCAAAAAACATCAAAAAGAGAAAGACAGCAAAATCAACCCAAATGATCAGAGAAAAGACAGTAACAAGTGCCATCCAACCCAGTTCTTTTCAACCTCTATGCCAGACCGCACCGAATATAGACGACCATGCCAATGGTTCATTTCGTTCTAGCCGACGCGAGATTTCGTAAATTCCCGCGGCTACAAAGGGAGCAATAAGCGCAAATCCCGCGACCATGGGATAGCCGATGTAAGGCGCATTAAAATAAAAAACGAGCGCAAGAATACATAGGCCACCAAAGCCATAAATGCCGCCAAAAAATAAACCATAGAGCGGAGCAGCTGTGAAATCACGCCATCCCAGTGCAAGGATATCTATGAGCTCATCGCGCTTAAGTGTGCGTATTGTAAAAACCCTAAGCTGACCGCTAGCGCTTGCTTGATTATGTGCAGTGCTCATATGATCCTCCGCATGTCGCTTCAAGCTCGGGTTGATCTTGACTTTAGCAGTTATTCTTTGTTCTCTACAAGAAAATTGAGGCGACTCTCACACATGTCGCATCGCAGCAGACAGTGAAATATATAAAGGCAGCGTTATGTGTCGGCTCATGAGTTTATATGCTGTTTCAATATGTGCTCTGATTTTATTTTATATAGCGCCCTTACGTGCTCAATCCACACCATCACCACTTGCCTGTGCGTTAACGCGGCAAGGTGTTAATTATCATATTGCCTGTGATGTCTTGCGAGGGCTAGTCGAAATAAAAAATGCTCGCATCAATGATGGGCAATGCGAGACAATGTATGATTATTATCAGCGCCATCCCAATAAATTTGAACGATTAAAACGTATGCTGGGTCAGGATGTCGCGAAATTTGATTTTCAACAGACCTATAGCGCCGGTGATCATGTCATCATTTATATGATGCCATGCGATATTCATGCTTATTCGCTTGAAACGAACACAGGTGTCTGGGGTTGGTATGCGACAGGCGATTAAGTCCTGTCGCGTAAATGTTTTAGGGATGAACTGTTTCTGTGAACCAATCCGTTGGTAAATCATGCCCTAACTTTTGTTCAACTGCGCGCTTGTAAATCACAGATCCTACAGCAGCAAATTGATAGCCTAAGCCAAGATTATTGAGAAAGCATGTGACATCCTCATCGGAGAGACGCCCAGGGGCACGCCCAACAATAAGGTCAGGTAAGGTCGGAAACTTCTTGAAATCAAGATTGCGAGCAGCGTTCCAGCCAGCCTCTTTGGTTTTTTCTTGAAAAGGAGCATTTTGTGCAACAACAAGTATTGGTGCGGTATCATGCGTATGCACCGCAACATGTTGCGCAGCTAAAATAGCAGCAGGTTCAACCTCAGGCTTTTTGATTGATGAAATATGCATCCCCGGCTCAATCCATTTGTGAAAGAAGACGGGATCGAGAGAATTTGTGCCGCACATCACGATATCAGCGCCCGTGATCGCATCTTCTGGTTGATCAACAGCATGTGTATCAATGCCGGTGATCTCAGCAATACGTTGCGCAAAAGCTATACGATTGTCTTTATTTGGCGAGAAGCAGCGAATGGATGTTATGGAGCGAACGCTACATGCAGCGGTCACCTGCGTTTCAGCTTGCCAGCCAGATCCTAGAATGGCGAGTGATTGCGCATTGTGCCGCGACATATATTTGACGCCAAGACCATTTGTGGCGCCAACGCGCATTCGCTGCAATACGCCATCAGGGAAAATAGCAAGCGGTTCACCATTATGTGTCGAAAATAATAAAACCAGACCAACATATCGTTGATTAGGAGCAGCAGGAATTTTGACACGGCGGCGTGAATTGCCAACTAGCGGATTCGTAACAATATCAGAATTAATTCTGATAGCACCAACACCAAGCTTGGGAACCACACCATCCATTGATTTGAGTCCATATATGGCATCAGGACTATAACTTGTTGGCGTGATACAATCTGAGCGTTGGCGCGAAATGCCGCGTCCTTCCGCCAGTTCCGCATAAGCCTCCTCAAGTGCGCCAATGCAGTCTGGCATGGTTAAGATGTGTTCGACATCTTCATTGGAAAGTATCAGTGTCATAAGTCCTCCTGTTTTGATTATCTATATACATGAGCGAAATGAGAGGCAATCGTGAGACTTATAATAAGTCCCCTTTAAACTCATGATGCGCATATCCTCCTAAACGCAGGAGTCATGTGCCATTTGTGATGATTATACTATCTGTGACATCATGTGTGGGTGTCATTTGCCCCGGCATGATGGGGATAATCCCTGATGATCTCAAAACATATTATTGATGAATTGATCTAAGGCTTATGGAGCAAGAATGCTGTGCCATAAATTTTTAAGTGAGGCTGGTTCATATATGTCATTTAGGATAGCTTCACCCGATGCATAAACGGAGTGATCGCCATAGGCATAACGTCGCGCGCGAAAAATAGGTGCCGATTGCGAACCCAGAGACATCGCGAGCACATTGATCTCTTGATCGCTCGGATTGGCAATTTGATGAAACATCATGCCTTTGAGTCCTGTAAGATCATATGGATCAAGATGAGTTTGTTTGTAATCTGTTGCGCCTTCATAAAATGAGATGATGAGAGGATGGCCTGAGAGCGCAAGAATATGTTGGCCCTGCATTTGACGATGCGCTGTGGTTCTGCTGCGCGCAGGGATGGTGATGCGCTCAAAGGCGATGGCGCTGTCACCTAAGAGTATATCAGAATCTGAAGTCAAGAGATGATGCAGCAATCCCCGACTAACGGCCTGATTTTGCCGCGCGCTCAATGGAGCAGGGTTTGCAAATATAAAATCCTCATTGCGATAAAGCCCCATAAGATAGCGCATATCACTCACGCAGATGAGGCGCACGGATGAGTGGGTCGTGCTCGCAAGATGATAATCAGCATTTGCAGGAATCGTAAATGCGTGACCTTCAGACCATCTGATAATCTCTTCTTGACCGGAATAAAGAGTGATGTGGGTTTCTCCCGATCCTTCCAGCACATAATAATTCGCATCATAAATATGGCGCATTGGATTGCTGGTTTTGAAAGGGTCAAGACAAAATAAAAACAGGCTGAGAAAATCACAACGGCCCGTCACATCGCAAATAGCACCCGCCATACCAAAACGAGGCCAAGGTGATGTCGATAGTTTTTTAAGACTGAGGCGCTCTGAATGATGAAGGGGAACATGTTCCTTCTCGGCCCAGAGTTGATAGGAATCAACGAGAAATTTTTGCTCTAAAGCGGGATGGGTCATAATGGGGCTTTCGATAAAAAGACTGTTTCATCAATGAAAGGAGCCATGCGTGATTGAACGCCTTGTTGCGCTATTTCATTGAGCCAAAGCGCATGTATTCTGGGATCTTGATCCTCATATTCAATTTGCGCGCCGCCTTGCTTAATATCTTTATCCACGCCAACATCCCAAATATCACGTTTCATTTGTAATAAGGGATAACGCACAGTGCCAATTTGCAAGGCAAGATAACGTGAGGGGTGATTAGCAATGTTAAAATGTTGATGAAACATTGAATCAGGTGGGCAATATACGCAGCCATGTTCCCAATCAACGCGGGTAAAATCAGGATCGTCTTCATGCCACAAAAGCGAATAACCCTTTCCCGTCACAGCAAAAACACAAACACCATCAAAATGACGATGTCCTTTTTTGTAAGTGCCGACAGGCATTTCAGAGGAATGCGCACCAATTGTATTTTCAGTTAACATGAAGCGAAGATTTGATCCGCCGGCGCCTCGTTGCGACCATTGCCTCAATTCAAAACTGGAGAGGTCCGGCACAAAATTTGTTTCCCATTGATGGCGGCCCGGTGAAATAGAAATAAAATCACCTTCACCTGTAAAATAATTATCACGCCCTACGCGTTCAGGAAATTGGGGCGAAGTGTCAAAAATAAAGTTTTCATCGCGAAACCTATTGAGTGTAAAAACCATATTATTGACGGATGCGAAGCGCGCGGGCTCACGACCAGAACCATTGAAATGTTGATGCGTTGCATTGAGTGGAATGGAAAAAAGACTTTTGGGGCCCCATTCAAAACTATGTTTTCGTCCATCATTCAGTGTGACGGTTGTCGATCCATGGCCTGAAATAACATAAATGACTTCTTCGCAGATATGCCGAATAGGCGTTGACGAGCCTCCCGCAGGTAATTCAAAGGCAAAGATGGATATAAAATCATCGCGCCCTTTTAAATGACAAAAGGCACCATTCATTCCATAGCGTGCCCATGGCGCTACGGGGACTTTACGAATATCAATGCCAAAATCCTCAACAATGGGAACGCCCTGTGCTTTGGCCCATGTCAAATATACATCGTGATCATTTTGCGGTGTCATTATCTCACTCAATTCAACGTAAGGCGTTATGGACGCGGGCAATTGTGTCTTTATCCGCGCGATAGGCTTTTGCCATGACATTAGCTAGATCTTGCGGGCTAATATAGGCAATGTTCAAAAATTGCTTTTTTGTTTCCTCGATCAAAGCGGGGTCTTTGAGTGCTGCGGCAAAAGCCTGTTGCAAAGCACTTAGACGATCTGCGGGAATATGAGGGGGTGCAACAAAAGGGCGCCCCATATCGCCGCGCAGTAAAAAGAATTCAAGCGCCTTTTGCTGCGCATCATCGGCGGCAAGATGAGCAAGAGTTGGCACATCTGGCATCCGCGGGTCCGCTTTCATGGCACCTTGAAACATAATCCGGCGTGAGCCATTGGTAAAACTAGGCTCGCGCGCGGCTGTATCATAGCTGATAAAAGTTCCCTGCACTTCATTGCGCTCAACGGCTAAATTCATATCCTTTGAACCGGGGTAGCCAGAGACAATTTTAATTTTAAGTCCCAATAAATTATGCAGGACATCGGGATAGGTCTGACTATCAGCGCCACTACCAGTGGCGGCAACGATTAATTCTTTATCGCGCAATTCAACGGGTGATGTGATCGCAATATCAGAGCGCACAAAGCCAACAATAGTGTCATGGTCGGGTGAGCCAATCCACCCAAATTGCAGTGGATCAAATTGCACACCATTACCGCCAAGCAGAGCTTCAAACGGCACGCCCCGATTGATAAGCCCAATAATGCTGCCATCCTTGGGGGCTGTATTATAGATTTGATTGGCTGCAACTAAGCTCCCTGCACCCGGTACATTTTGAGGCACGACATTTGGTTGGCCGGGGATATGAGTGCCAATATGGCGCGCGATAACACGGGCCCATAAATCATCAGAACCGCCCACGCCATAGCCGATATCTATGGTGAGTGTTTTGCCGCGGTAAAATTGTTCAACAGATGATTGGGCTAATGCATGGCAGCTCACAATGAATGCCATGAAGAGGGCGTAAAGTCCCCGTGAAGCAAAGGCCATAGTTTCCTCCCGCGTCAGCATCTCTTCGGCTGTATCGCAGGTCTAGTTCATCAGGCCATTGCAACTTGGTCAAGTGGGGCGCCACCAAAGCCGAGCTTTGCTTCGCCTAAGATTACCCCTTAAAGGCCTCGCTGGCTTTTTCAACGACATCAGGTGGTGTTTTGACAATATCATCTGAATAGCCCTGCACAACGGCGCCACTTGTTGGGTCGAGTTCAAGATTGCGTTGTGCAGCCATAGCAATCATTGCGGGGTCTTTGACCATTTGATCAAAAATCATGCGCAAATAGGTGATGCGTTCTTCCGGCACAGCGGGAGGGGCGAGAAGAGCGCGGCCAATCATGGCGCCCGCTGAGGCAAATTCAATCACCTTTTTTGCCGTGGGATCGCTGACCAGCTCTTGCATGAGTGGCACATTCGGTAATTCATGATTTCGCTTGAGTCCAGTTTGGATGACAGCAACGAGATCACCATCTCTGAGCTGACGTTGATGTGTCACGCGCCATGAATTCCATGCTGAAGAGACAAGATCAATTTCGCCGCGCTCCAACGCAACAGAATATTCATTTGCGCCGGGATAACCGCAAATCATTTTATATTTAAATCCACCAAGCACTTTGAGCAAAGCAGGATATTGATAGCTCTGTGCTGTCGTGCCAGTGCAGCCGACAATCGTTTCAAGCCGCTTCATATCCTCTGGCGTTTTGGATGGAGAATTTTTGCGCCTCACAAATGCGGTGTTCACAGGCGCAAAAGAGCCGATATAGCGCATCTCCTCCACTTTCCATTTGCCGACATCTGGCTCCAGCACTTGAGTATTGCCGATTGTTTCAGGCAAAACAGCCAGCACAGTTCCATCCCGTGGTGCTTGTGCATATAGATAACTTGTTGCGAGCAAACCACCGCCACCAGGTTTATTCTCAACAATTACAGCTTTGGCCTGTGGTAAATAAACGCGGAGCATATCTGCCGCGAGGCGTGCATAAAAATCATAAGAGCCACCAGGGGGATGGCCTACGAGAACACGCACTGTTTTATCGCGGAAAAATTCCCCTTGATCAATATTTTGCGCATGGGCCTGAGTTAAGCCACATAAGCAGATCAGAGCCGATGTGATAAGCTGTCGCTTGCTGAGATGAGAGAGCATAACTATCTCCGCTGTGGTTAATTGATGATGCTATGGGCTTCGGCAAATAATTCATCAACAGAGAAACGTGTTGGAATTATTTTTTGTTCATAGGCAAGCTGAATAACCAACTCCAAGGAAGGTATGATTGTGTCATAGCCAATGGGGCGCATATCAAGTGCGCCTGCTGCAGGAGAAGGTGCTTGTGATTTGGCATCGACAAACATGCGATAGACCTCACGCACGAGATCAGGGCGCGAGCGAAGCAGATCACGTTTGACAACCAACATGTGATTAATAGGTAACAAGCCC
>Ga0164296_1006124_pt1 | contig 10302 bp, 8 predicted proteins | sample GEODES057metaG_FD_113533 | JGI IMG/M metagenome (GOLD analysis project Ga0164296, IMG submission 113533) | Dystrophic lake water microbial communities from Trout Bog Lake, Wisconsin, USA - GEODES057 metaG | ecosystem: Environmental > Aquatic > Freshwater > Lake | place: USA: Trout Bog Lake... | reverse complement strand
TACCGTGCCGAGCAAACACCGGATATTTTGTTCACTTTTGCAAGTAAATAAAAACGTAGGGGACCACGTAGCAGTATTTACTGCTCACGTGTCCGAATTTTCAAATGTCCAAAAATTTTTCGGACTTTTGGTGGTTTGCAATGAGGTTAAATACCAGATCTCCAACCAATTTGGACTTTTGGTGGTGTTCAAATTACCTGGACTACCAAAAGTCCTACTTTGAAAATTTCTTATAGCTGTGGCTATCGTGGTTAGGGGGGTCTGGGGGGCTTGCCCCCCGGTAGGGGCTTAGAGAATGTAGCAGCAGTTACTGCTGTAGCTCCAGATACCCTGGTTAGGTTAGGTTAGGTTAGGTTAGTGTAGGTTTTAGTTAACTTTGTTTTGCTTCTTTTTCCCATTTTTGGCCAAATGGTAATGGCACACATTCTTTACCTCCTTTTCTCCGACCCTTTTGGCAAATCGTCTTTTGGAAAATAATACAGCCGTTTGGACATCTAAAAATTTTGGACACGTGGCTGTCTATCAATAAAAATTAGGGGTATTTTAATTACCTGGATATAAATTGGTTGAAGGAGCATTAAAATTTGATGTGCTGTTCCAAGCCACCCTAGGCATTCCCTGGTAGCCTAGGGCGCACATTGACCTAGCTGCAAATGGGTCCGTCATATTTGTTCATGAAATTTTGTTAAACACGTAATGTAGCAAAACCGGGTACAACTTGGAAAATTGTCTAAGCAACTGTAGTTTCTCTTCCCTTGACTTTTTTATGGCCTTATGAAGATAAATACGGCTCTCAAATTTTTTAAGTTTGGGCTCTCTTAGTGATTTTGCTATTATGTCATCAGCACTGGAGTGTAATTCGACTCGTCCATTCACTATCAAATGAAGAAATTTTAGCAAAAAGTTCAAACTCTCGTCAGTGGCATGATTTAAACTTTTAGACACACGATTTTCTTTGTATAGCTGAAAAAAAAAACTTTTGTGTTTTAAAATTTGCTGCCGGAGAAACGGTTTGTCCATTTCATGCCATTCGTTGGAACAAAAGACGAATCTCAGCTTCTACTTTATAACTTTCAACAGCTGATAACTCATTCGGGAATAAGTGAATATTGAATTGTTCCTGCTGATAGCTCCTGACGGTAAAAAAATTTTGTGGAAAAGGAGTAACTAGCTGAAATTCTTCTTTTTCAAGATTCGTGTCAAACGACGTGAGGCATTGATTTGTGGCATAAACTGCACCATTTGGAGCTACTTTGTAGGTCGATGCCAGATTGGTTGTAATGTCAAAAATGGTCTTTAGACGGTTCGATGCAACATTTCGCAAAATCACTTTATCTACAGTAACAGTCCACACTCCTTGACTAAGATCAATAAGAGCTTTGTTAATTTTGCAATCCGCTGTAGTGGTTGTAGAAGAGAACTGATGCCTGCAACAAACACTTTTTAGTGGATTTGAAACCACCTTAATTTGTTGATAGTCATTTGGAGTCATCATTTTCAAAGTTGGCAGGAGCACTCATGGGTTTGTTTCCCTCAAATGTTACATCACTTTCTTTTAGCCATCTTGAAAACTAATGGGTTGCAATTGAGCCTCAAATTAGTCTCCTCCTATGTGTGGCCACTGCTAATGACACTTAAAAATGTTTCGCTCCATCTCCAAGACATGTGAGCCGCCGCCAGGCTACAACAATAAAAATGTGACGGTGTCCAAATACAAAACTATTTTGGTAAAAGTGTAACGCAACAGCTTACTAAACTTTAGTTGAGTTATAAATGAAAATTTTTGCTCTATTTTCCATAGGGCGGCGTAGCTCCGGGGTAAAATGGAAGCGACTTTTACTTTAGCTGCTAAAACTGTGGATCGAACCACGTCAATGCCATAAAATATTTCTTGATAATTTAATAAACTGTAATGCTTGTTTCTGTAAATTGCGTATGCAGCTGACTTATATAAATGTCCAGGATGGTTAACTGAGCAGCCATTGCTGTTTCTTTGTGCACGTTGAGAATGTAGCTCACCCAGATGCATGCAGCTCATGCAATGCATGAACTGTAATTCTGATGACTACTTCGAAAAGAGTGATGCTCTCATGACTTGTTTGAACAAAGCTTTAGAATGTCTTGATTGGTCGAGTGACCGTAGATGGGGTTGACGAACTTGTCGTTTATAAAAACTGTTACCATTAGAATGCATGCACCTTCTGTTGCACTGATGATACCAGATACGGTCTGCTATGCACTGCCAAAATGTTTGTTACTCATGCTGTTAGCAGCTTAGTAAGACTCCTGTTTCCCCTGGTTGAGTCTGTCGGGAGACATCTTGTCTCACTTGACTTTCAAGGTCGAGCTCCAAAGTGATGTCCAAGCCAGTGGGAGCTTTTCCAAGGTCTGACTCCGCTATGATTCTAGGTCGTACAGGAGTTCAGTTGAACAGCTAAGCCGCCTACTTTTTGACGATCAATTGCAACCCAAATTACACTGGGGGGATAATGAAGATAAGATACCAAAACGTATTTGACGCCGTTTTCGGTTTTGGTCTTTAAAATTTTGTCAACCTGAATTAAACAATGATTTTGAGAAATCTTAAGATGAGAACCAACAATATAATTAGCATCGCAATGAACGTGCACTTGAGGATAAAAATAACTTCTTCAGCCGTTTCAAAGTCACACATAATTAAAAAAAACATTGAAGCCGACATACTTCGAGTTGAAAATCTTTTCCTGAGAAATAAATCATTTTTTCTGACAATTACATCTTGCTTAAGTCAGTATTGCCAAATACACCCTCCTCAAGTATGGGCAGCTAAAGGTTGCCCTCCTTAAGTATGTGCAGCATTTAAGTTGGGATTGGTTTTACTGCTTTGGCCATCCCGACTCATCCCGCCCATGGCTGCTAAGGCGTCAATGCCTCAAAAGTTTATTGAGGGCTATTAATATTTGTGAACGACTAACGGTTGAGAAGCAAATCTAACTATGAACAGCTGTAAGGCGTGGTAACAACAGCTCGAAGACGTAGCAAATTCAAAAAAAAAATATAAGAGCGTGAGAAATCGCTGGAAAATAAATGGACAGAGATAAGTAATTGTCAGTTTCAAAATGATTATTTCTTCCCTGGTACGGGTGCTGGCTGAAGCTGCTGCCGATAAAGTGATCCTGGTTTTTTTATCCCCATCAAATTTTTCACGAAATAAAGTGGCGGGTTTTGACTGGCGTCAATTTTCCAAATCTACAAAAATGCTAAATATTAACACGAGAATATTTTTTGGTGTTAAAATTATGTCAACAGTTGAAGATTTTCTGACCTGAAAAATTTGTCCGCGCTGAAAAGATATCGGTTCACGTTAAAAGCCGGGTCAAAAGTAAGAACAACATTACTTCGGCAGCCACCAAGTAAACTTTAGCACCAAAATTGTAGGTCTTTTAGAGCGCACCAATCCTAGTCATTTATTTCAAAAATCGACGCGAACTGGAAAGTCAGCATGTGGCCGGGATAGAAATAAGAAACAGAGTCAAACGACTATCTGAGTGCGGCAACCGTGCGGCCGCCGAGTGGCGGACAAGCACACAAACAGAAAAAGAATTGAAGAGCAATGTTCCCCCCACTATTTTTGCTTAGAAGCTCAAAGTTTTGCTGGAAAAAATTGAGACTATCTTCTATCGTTGATATAACTTATGTAGTAAAGGAATTTTTCTTTTGCCTTTGAAAATTTTCTTTTGAGCAAGACCTATCGAAGCCAAGTTGCCAAAACTCAGCTCTTGTTTATGCTACAAAGAAAACTTTCAAAAACCATTGAAAATTACTATTGGTGTGTAAGATTTTTCCAACACGCTTTTGGTTTTCCTGGCCACTAAACAAATTGACCAATTTGGAGCTGCTTGGAATTAGACTCGTAGTTACTTTAATTTTGGGTTTGTTGGTCAATACTTGCAATACGTTTGGCCATTGAATTTGGGTCAAGCTTGACGTCATCAAAAGAACTGTAAAGGTGTTTGGGACTCAAGCAGTTTAGACGCTTAAGCCGTTGCCACTTCAACGGCTTTGGGTAAAAAGTTTGGTAACTCATTTTTTTCCATTTGTGACCTCTTAGTTACAAATTATTCTCAAAATCGGCTTTCTCATTGATTTGATATTGCGAGTGCTGGAGCAGCTGCCTTCTTCTCTCCTGCTCTTAAAGCTTTCTAAAATCAATACTTTTGGGCTCCATTTTCACAGCTAGCGCTCAGCTTTTTTGCTTCGTATTTGACGGTAGCTAAAGAAAAATGGAGTCTTATTTAAGTTTTTTGAGCCCAAGAGCTTCCAAAAGAACTTTAAGTGAAATATTACAAGACTACCGACAACATAATGCTGAACAATCAGGCGAGGGTGTGGTTACACGAAGGCAAGCTAAAGAAGCTGCCAGTCAATCTGCTGCAGTGCAAAATGTTTTGCCATCTCCTAAAGTGCCTACTGTTGCAGCCAATGAGACAATTGACACTAATGAACATAACACTGATGTTTCTTTGCCGTCAACATCTCAAACTGAAGATAAACCTGAGAGTCCTGTTGCAAATGACAAAGAAGGCGACGTTCAAGATGAAACAACCGAAACGGAAACGGAAACGCAGGCTTCCGGAGCAAATATAGGCGACGAGTCAGAGCTCTACTCACAGGATACTTTAATTGCCCAAAACTCGGATCTTAAGGCTTATGCAATTCAGACGCACTTCAGACGAATGAAAAATTTTATGTAAGTCTATAATACTTTTTTGCACAACCAAAACTAATAAAACCACAATTTACTTTGTCCTTCACAAAGTAAAATGGTAGAAATTTTGTAGGGTAAAAAGTTTTTATCCTCCCATACATAAAAAAATTTGAAAAGAAAATTACCCTAGGGGGTCCAGGGGATTTAAAATGTGTGTCTGTCTGTCTGTGGAAGCTACAAAGTAAAATGACTTTTTACCCTGAAGTTGGATCAAGACCAAATTTTTAGGGTCACCTAACTTATTAGTGGTAATTTTTGGGCATGTAAGTCAAACCCCAGGGCCCTCAGGGTCAGGCCCAAACCACCAAAAGGGCAATTTTTGCCAAATCTATCTCCTCCCAGGGCTTTTATAACCCGAAAAAACAAGGTCGAAAGGCAGGGCTGGCCTGGGGGGCAACCAAAATTTGGGGGTCTGGAAAAAACAAAAATTAAAGGTGACCCAGAAGCATTATCCTTTAATGTTGTAGCAGTTGTGTTGTGTGGTGGGGTGAGGTGTTTACTTGTGAAGGGTATGCATTTTTTACAATCAAAAAATGTTTGTCTACCTAATTTATTTTTAACCAGCAAAATATCTGTTTAAATTATTTAGTCCGTGCCGGCTTAAATTTGGCTTAACTAATGTAATCAAAACCAAGAAGCATTGAAAAATCAGCATTGTACTTTTTAATTTGCAGAAGCCACGACCACTTGTTCAAGTTGCATTTCGTCCCAAAGGAGCCAAAAATTATTCTGTGGTCATCGCTGGAGGACATTTTAAGTAAAGCTTTAACCGTGTGCTTATTGAATATTCAGGAAGCCTCCAAAAATGACCCTCAGGCGCTCTTATATTTTTGCCTCAATCAAAGTTCTTTGATGGGGGGTATTAGAAGTGCTGTTCATGCTCTGCACAGTAACACAGTAAGTGAAATGGTAAAAACGTTTATGGCGACTTTTCACCGCTTTGTTAACAGCAACAACGAAATGAAGCTCGATGACACTTTTGAAATTTATTTGCACTTGTCCTCGGGCCTCGTCAACAAACCCACAAATAGAAAAACTGCCATTCCGGTCCGATCTTTGGTTGGATCCCGCAATGATGAAAAAATTATTTTAAAAGGAGGCCTATTAGACCTGCCGGAGGGTTCGCCTAGCAACCCTAACTGCTTTACAAACTCATGTTTACTTGTTGCCCTAGCGTATTTAATTATGCAGCAATTAAAACCAAACTTTTATGAGCAAGTTAAATATTTTACTTTAAAAAAAGCATCTGTGAAACAAAAAAATCAAGCCGCCAATTTGTTGATGAGTGAAATTGAAAATGTGTGCAAGGTCAAAAACGTACCCTTCAAAGGTCCACACGATATCTTATCGACCATAAAAGCCTTTTCGGAAATGTTTGATGTTCAAATAATATGTATTCTCTCAATGGTCGGTACTAAGCCCGACTTTATTTGCTGGCCAACTACTTTTGATGGAACTAAGAAACGTGTTTATTTGTATCAAAAATCAAATTTACCTGTAAGCCACATACTTGCCGTAAAGTCTCTATCCACATTTTTCAACACCCTTGGCCGCGGAATTTGTTTTTTTTGCAACAACTTTTATTTTACCAATTTTGGTTCTTTATTTAATAGTCGCCATAAATGTAGAAGTACTAACTGCTGTCAAACCTGTTTTTCGCCCTGGGCAGCCAAAGATACCTTTAATGACAACAGTGAACCTTGGGTATTCTGTAACACCAAACTTGTAAGCGATGAAAACCCCACGTGCTGTTCTAACTGTGGGGTATTTTTCAATAGTAAAATTTGCTTTTCCAATCACGAACGCTTTTGTCGGAAAAATAACTACTACTGGCTATGCCCTGTGTGTCAGAAAACGGTATCCATGCAGGGTAGAGACGTTGCCACCGTTGCAAGTAGCCACAATTGCAACGCAACAGAAAAATATTGTGTTACCTGTTGCAAAACAATGCCCCTTGGGCATGTTTGTCCAATTTCTAAAGCTGAAAGAACTCTTTTTTGGCCCAACATTGGCGTGATTAGCCTGTGCTTTCAAGACGCAGAAGGGGCTCAATGCCAGGAATGCTTTGATAATCACCAGTCCTACATGATTAGCAATAATATTACTTACAGAGAGCTGTTAAAGTCCACTCATTATTATGAACTCTTGTGTTCAAGTCACAGAGAGGAAAAATTAAGCAGGCCCAACATTATAAAAATTTATTTTGAGACCGAAAGGTTTGAATTTAAATCGGCCACTTTTTCGGACGACAACTTTTTAATTTCATCCGTATCCCAACACGAGCAACTAAATCAAAGTTACTGCCATCATCCCCAGTCCAAAAGTCTTGCAAGTAGCCGAAAACGTAGAAAAAATGCTGACATAGCACCTAGCATAAAATTACAAAACTTTAACAAAGCCTCATCTCAATTAATTAACTTTTTAATTAAAGAAAAGCTTACTAATTATACTTTTCTTATTCAAACCAATCAAGAAATGCTGTACATGTTGGAATTGGCTTTGGAGCATTCCTTACATCCCACGGTCGTGCAATCAGGGCGACTTTTAAAAAAAATATACTTATCTTGTCTTGACATTACTTTTTTGTTGTTTGAAAATTATTGCAAAGGCTCTTTAAATGATTTACAGTCCCAGTTTGAACTTCGCCGAGATGTTGCCTATTTTCCCATGATTTATAACTCCAAAAGTTACCATGGAAAAATAATTGATCGACCAAATTTTAAACAATTTTTAAGTTTTACCGATACTGCCGACGACCGACAAAAAAAACTTGCATTTTATAGTACTCTTCCAGCCCAGTTTGATGTTAATTATTATTTAATGTTCACAGTAACTGAAAATTTAAAGACTTTTTTATTGAGCGTTATTAAATTTGTTCAATTGTGCTTTGAACTACAAGACCTAATAGGCCACATCACTGGAGAAACCACCCCTTATCCATGCCACCCATTTGCTTCCAACATCTTAAGCATGAGCGGATTTGCAATGGCAATTTTTAAATTTTACTATTTAAATAATTATGCCGTTTATTCAGTTTTAAGACCCTACACTGGTTTTTTTAGCAGAGTAAGTAGTAAAGAGTATGAATACCTTTCGTTTATGTCTTACACACGACCTGCCGAAGACATCGTTCATGCCTTCAACTCTACTCGGGGCCAAATGAGATTCGACAACGTAATCGTTGATGGTTTCGGAAAAAACAGTCAAACCGTCTACCAGTTTCATGGATGCATGGTAAGTAAAATTAAATTTTTAACCAAAACGGACAGCGTGGCCTTTCACCCTTTGGAGCTTAGTGGGTCAGATACCCCTTTAAAGCCAGACCGAGTCAATTGGGCCAGTTACCCCCTTGTGACAAACCTAGAATAAATGTCCAAATAGCAGCCTTGGACAAGTTCAGGAACAATCCGTCAAAATCGCCGTCTTCGACAAATTTATTTGACCAAGAAGTCAAACCAGAAACGCCTCAATTTGCTCCGAGCTGCTGCTCAAGTTGTTAAGGCCAACAGGGCTATTTTCAACTCAGTGTTGCATTGCCTGCGTCAACTGCCTGCGCCAACTGCTGCAGACATCAAAACTTGTCAAAGAGCTTGCCGAGTCTGAGCAAAGTCGTTTGAGTCTTTTCACGCCGAAACGTTCTCGGCCACGCCGCCGTCGGAAATTTAAGCTAAAAAATAAACACAATATGGTAAAATAATACTTTTGGCGCCATCTAGCGAAGTAAAATGAAACCTATTTTATTCTTTTTCAGTACCACGGACACACCATTCCAGAGTGTTGTAATGCTGACGTAATCAAACGTGGATTGACTCCTTCATCAAAAAATTGTTACGGTACTCCAGTTCAAGAGTTATTGGATAAAACGGACAAAGAGAAAGCCCTTTTGCTTTCAAAAGATAATGTTTTAAATTATAATGTCATGTGGGAGTGTACGTGGGACAAATTTAAAAAAGACAATAAATTACATTTGGCAAATTTTTGGGCTGCCTCCAAACTTGACCCTAAGAGGCCCTTGCTGCGGTTGGTGCCACGTTGCTGTGTTAGGGGAGGACTTGTAGAAGTTTACCAACTGTTTGCCGAAACCGCCGAAGGCAGTCAACTAAACTTTTTTGACCACAACTCAATGTATTCCTATATTTCCAAGCACATGAAATTTCCAATTGGAGAGTACGAAATTGTTCTAGAAACTGAATTGCAAAAAAATGTTACAATCAAAAACAACAAAATTTTGTACAAAAATGAATCCTGTGAATGCGACATTGCCCATGTTTCTGTTCTGGCTCCAAGTCATCTCAAAGCTCCGTTTTTGGCATATCGTCTTAATGATCAAGTATACTATAGTAATTGCTTGGCTTGTCTTAAAACAAAGCAATGTGGTCCTTGCCGTCATAAATGCAAATCCAAGCGTCGGTTCACTTCAACCTGGACCGTGCTAGAACTCAACTATGCTCTGGAGTTGGGTTATGAAATTGAATATTTCTATGAGATGTATCATTACTCCCAGAGTGCTTTGGTTTTGTCAGACTTTGTTAATGTGATACAATCGCTCAAACTTAAAAACTCAGATCTCTTGGCCGGTGTTTCCCCATCGGAGCATAATGAAGTTTGTGATTCAATCAACACCGCCATGAACTTTCATCACCCAGCGCTACGTCTTACTCCTTGTGGCATTAATCCCAATAACGCCCAAAAGCAATTTTTTAAAGACATTTTGAACAGCCTATTTGGTAGGTTTGCACTTCATAGCCAGCACACAAGCAGGATTTTCTTAAAATCCCAGTATGAATTAAATGCTTTATTTGCCACCAAAGATGTAGAAGTGTTGGAATTTTTTCCTGTCAACAGCAGCACCATCGAGGCCGAAATTTTAAAAACATCCTCTCCAAATACCAGCCGCGAGGGTAATTTAATTTTCACAGCCTTAATTAATGCAGGAGCTCGAATTTACATGCACAAACTAATGCAAACTCTAGAAAATGACGGCTGTTCTGTTTTGTACATGGACACTGATTCAATTTTATTTTCCTCGCGGCTTAACTACGCTTATCCCTTTGAAGTGGGAGTCTGTCCAGGACAATTTAAAGCTGTGTTGGGTTCCAATGCCCATATTAAAAAGTTTTATTGCCTTGGCCCGAGAAATTATTGCCTCCTGTATGAAAAAGACGGGGTTACGCAGTACGTCACAAAAATTAAAGGAATTAATTGTACTTCCCAGAATTTGAAAAACCTCATAACGCCGTCGACTTACGAGACATTTTTAAAGAGCTATTTTAATGATCAAATACAGCAAGTTTATATACCCCAAATGCGGCGTAAAGTTGAAGTGCAAACAAAAAGCTTTAAAAATGTTTTATTAACCCACAAATTTTCCAATGAGCTTCATTTAAAAAGATTTATTTTAAAAAAGGACCAAAATTTTAAAACATATCCCTACGGGTATAATTTTAGATGCATGTCAGACATGTCAAAATGATTTAAATAAAATTGGTCGTATTTTGCCGTCTTCTTCTGGAAGAATATTGCCCCTTACTGGAAACTTTTTTAGTGGCGACAGT
>Ga0164296_1006123_pt1 | contig 10303 bp, 12 predicted proteins | sample GEODES057metaG_FD_113533 | JGI IMG/M metagenome (GOLD analysis project Ga0164296, IMG submission 113533) | Dystrophic lake water microbial communities from Trout Bog Lake, Wisconsin, USA - GEODES057 metaG | ecosystem: Environmental > Aquatic > Freshwater > Lake | place: USA: Trout Bog Lake... | reverse complement strand
TCTGGTGGCCGCGGCGCACGACCTGTCCGAGGGCGGTCTGGCGCAGGCCGTCGTCGAAGCGGCGCTTGCCGGTGAAACCGGCTGCCGCATAGTTCTTCCCGAGGGCGCCGATCCCTTCGTGATGTTGTTCTCGGAGTCGGCGGGTCGGGTTCTGGTGGCTGTGCCGCGCACCGAGGAGAGCCGGTTCCGTTCCATGTGCGAGGCGCGGGGACTGCCCGCCGACCGCATCGGCGTCGCCGACCAGGGTTCGGACGCGGTGGAGGTCCAGGGTCTGTTCACCGTGTCGCTAGCCGAGTTGCGCGAGACCTCGGAGGCGGTGCTGCCGCGGTTCTTCGGCTAATCCGGCTCCTGTCGCCCGGCCGCACGTCGGGGACGATCGTTTGGGACGATGGGGAATGGCCGCCCGCGACCGCGCTGACCCGGCGACGACCCGGCAAGCCGTGCTGGAGGTCGCGGACTGGCTGTGGGACGAGTCCCTGTCCCCACCCGGGCGGGACGCCCTGGCGACCGCGGTCAGGCTCACCGCGCGCACGCTCGCCGCTGTGGCGCCCGGCGCCAGCGTCGAAGTGAGGGTGCCGCCGTTCGTCGCGGTGCAGTGCGTCGCGGGACCCCGGCACACCCGCGGCACCCCACCCAATGTCGTCGAGACCGACCCGCGGACTTGGCTGCTGCTGGCCACCGGCCTGAGCTCGCTCACCGAGGCGAGGGACGCCGGCGCGCTCAGCCTCTCCGGCTCCCGAGCCGGTGAGATCGCCCACTGGCTGCCTCTGGTCGACCCCGGCTCGCCGTCGGCAAAAGCTGACCCTGAACTGCAGGTTTAGCCTTGCGGGGCAGTTTCTTTCCGCTCGCGACACGCGCGGCGGATTCGGCGCCAGGGGCGCCGGGACCGTAGACTCCGGATTGTCACCAACCCTTCCGCGGGGAGCTGCCCAATCGTGACCGTCTCAGAGCCCGAGCAGGACTTCAACTCGCCCCGTGAAGAGTGCGGCGTATTCGGGGTCTGGGCCCCTGGCGAGGATGTCGCCAAGCTCACCTACTACGGCCTGTACGCGCTGCAGCATCGAGGCCAGGAGGCCGCCGGGATCGCCGTCGCCGACGGCTCGCAGGTGGTGGTCTTCAAAGACCTCGGTCTTGTCAGCCAGGTGTTCGACGAGCAGACCCTGGCGGCCATGCCCGGCCACGTCGCCATAGGGCACTGCCGGTACTCCACCACGGGCGACACGACGTGGGAGAACGCCCAGCCGGTGTTCCGCAACACCGCCGCCGGCACCGGAGTGGCCCTGGGGCACAACGGAAATCTCGTCAACACCGCCGAGCTTGCCGCGCGGGCCCGCGACGCGGGCCTGATCGCCCGCCGCTGCCCGGCACCGGCGACGACGGACTCCGACATCTTGGGCGCGCTATTGGCGCACGGCGCCGCGGACTCGACGCTGGAACAGGCAGCGCTGGAACTGCTGCCGACTGTGCGGGGCGCGTTCTGCCTGACCTTCATGGACGAGAACACCCTCTATGCGTGTCGCGATCCGCACGGCGTTCGGCCGCTGTCGCTGGGACGGCTGGACCGCGGCTGGGTGGTGGCCTCCGAGACGGCTGCCCTCGACATCGTCGGCGCCTCGTTCGTCCGCGACATCGAGCCCGGCGAGCTGCTGGCCATCGACGCCGACGGCGTGCGGTCGACGCGCTTCGCCAACCCCACTCCCAAGGGTTGCGTCTTCGAATACGTCTACCTGGCGCGGCCCGACAGCACCATCGCCGGCCGGTCCGTGCACGGCGCCCGGTTGGACATCGGTCGCCGGCTGGCCCGGGAATGCCCGGCGGAGGCCGATCTGGTGATCGGTGTCCCGGAATCGGGCACCCCCGCAGCGGTCGGCTACGCGCAGGAGTCGGGCATCCCGTACGGGCAGGGACTGATGAAGAACGCCTACGTCGGGCGCACGTTCATCCAGCCGTCCCAGACCATCCGCCAGCTCGGCATCCGGCTCAAGCTCAACCCGCTGCGCGAGGTGATCCGCGGCAAGCGGCTCATCGTGGTCGACGACTCGATCGTGCGGGGCAACACCCAGCGCGCCCTGCTGCGGATGCTGCGCGAGGCCGGTGCCGTCGAGGTGCACGTGCGCATCGCCTCGCCGCCGGTGAAATGGCCGTGCTTCTATGGCATCGATTTCCCATCGCCGGCGGAGTTGATCGCCAACGCCGTCGAGGACACAGAGGAGATGCTCGAGGCGGTGCGCCACGCCATCGGGGCCGACACCCTGGGGTACATCTCGCTGCGCGGCCTGGTGGCGGCGACCGAGCAGCCCGCATCGCGGCTGTGCACCGCCTGCTTCGACGGCAGGTACCCGATCGCGCTGCCCGACGAGACCGCGCTGGGCAAGAACGTCATCGAGCACATGCTGGCCAACGCCGCGCGTGGCGGGGATTTCGCCGAACTCGACGATCGGGCGGCCGACGACAGCCCGTCCCGGGCCCTGACCCAGCCCTGACCCACCCTTGACACGGCCCTGACACGGCCCTGATACCGGCTGTCGCCGCAGAGCGGTAGCCTTGTGCCCGATGACGGATCCTGGAAATGACTCCGGACGCGCCCGGATTGCGCAGGGCATCACCTACGCGTCGGCAGGTGTCGATATCGACGCCGGTGATCGCGCCGTCGAGATGTTCAAGCCGCTGGCGACGAAGGCGACCCGACCCGAGGTCAGAGGCGGCCTCGGCGGATTCGCCGGCTTGTTCGCGCTGCGCGGCGGCTACCGCGAGCCTGTGCTGGCGGCCTCCACCGACGGTGTGGGCACCAAGCTTGCGGTCGCGCAGGCGATGGACAAGCACGACACCGTCGGTCTGGACCTGGTCGCGATGGTGGTCGACGACCTCGTGGTGTGTGGCGCCGAACCTTTATTCCTGCAGGACTACATCGCGGTGGGCCGGACGGTGCCCGAACGGGTGAGTGCGATCGTGGCGGGTATCGCCGAGGGATGTGTCCGCGCCGGCTGCGCCCTGCTGGGCGGCGAAACCGCCGAACACCCGGGCCTGATGGAGCCCGACCACTACGACATCTCGGCTACCGGCGTGGGTGTCGTCGAAGCCGACGACCTGCTCGGACCCGACCGAGTCCGGCCCGGCGACGTCGTCATCGCGATGGGCTCTTCGGGCCTGCACTCCAACGGGTACTCGATGGCCCGCGCGGTTCTGCTGGACATCGACCGGATGAGCCTGGCCGGCTACGTGGAGGAATTCGGGCGCACCCTGGGCGAGGAACTGCTGGAGCCCACCCGGATCTACGCCAAGGACTGCCTGGCGCTGGCGGCCGAAACACAGGTGCGCACGTTCTGCCACGTGACCGGTGGCGGGCTGGCCGGGAACCTGCAGCGCGTCATCCCCCAGGGGTTGGTCGCCGAGGTGGACCGCGGCACGTGGACGCCTGCGCCGGTGTTCGCGATGATCGCCCAGCGCGGCCGGGTGGCTCGGGATGAGATGGAAAAGACGTTCAACATGGGCGTCGGCATGATCGCCGTCGTCGCCCCCGAGGACACCGACCGCGCGCTGGCGATCCTGACCGCGCGGCATCTGGACTGCTGGGTGCTGGGCACCGTGGGCAAGGGTGGAAAAGAGGGCCCGCGAGTGGATCTTGTCGGGCGGCACCCGAGGTTCTAGTCCCGGTCCAGCCAGGGCTCGTCGCGGCTGTCCGCGTCGCGTTCGCCGGGCACGTCGGCACCCGTGCTCGACAGCTCCTGCTGAAGCCGCTCGAAGTCGGTCTGCGGAGAGCTGTATTTAAGTTCTCTCGCAACCTTGGTCTGCTTCGCCTTGGCCCGACCGCGTCCCATGGGGGGACCCCCTCGCACAATTACGGAGCGGCCTCGCGAGCAGGCGGCTCCGATTTCCTGATGTCGTTGTGTCCTGGCGTTAGTTTAGCGTGCCTCACGGCTGCGCGTCGGTGGCCCCGCCCGCCGTGGCGGAGTGTCGTCCCCGACATTCCGATTATTCAGGTCCGCCCCGCAAACGTTCGACGGCTCGCCGCCCCGCGCCCAGCTCTTCGGCGGGCGGCAGGGAGTCGGCGTCGATGGCCGCGGCGACGGAACCGTCCGGGCCGGTCGCCAACTCGGTGTCGGCGGGCAGGCCGCGTTTGAGGAGCGCCAGCGCGACCGGCCCGAGGTCGATGTGCTCGACGACCGTCCCCAGGCGCCCGACGGCACGGCCCCCGGCCAGCACCGCCTCGCCCGTCGACGCCCGCTCGGCCGACCCGTCGAGGTGCAGCAGCACCAGCATCCGGGGTGGCCGGCCGAGGTTGTGCACCCGCGCGACAGTTTCCTGCCCGCGATAGCAGCCCTTGTCCAGGTGGACCGCACCCGTTCCGGGACCACCGATCCAGCCCACCTCGTGGGGGATGGTGCGCTCGTCGGTGTCGACCCCGAGTCGCGGGCGCAGCGCCGCCACCCGGCGGGCCTCGAAGGCCCACACCCCGGCCGGTCGAACACCCGCCCGGACCAGGCGGTCCTGCCAGGCCGCGGATTCGGCGCGGGGCACCAGCAGGTCGAGTTCGATCTGACCGCCAGGCCGTCGCACGAAGCCGCCTCCGGCGTGGGGAACCGCGGTGAACTCGGCCGGCAGGGCATCGAGGCCGAGCGCGTCGAGCACCGGCCGGTCGGCCAGCCGCGGGCCCAGCAGCGACAGCACCGCCATGTCGGCGGATGCGGGCGCCACATCCGACCAGAACACCATCCTGCGCAGGTAGTCCAACAGCGGCTCGCCCCGCCACGGCTCGGTGTCGAGGTAGGTGGTGCCACCCAGCTCGGCCTGGATCCAGTGGTCTTCCACCCGACCCTGGCCGTCGAGGCTGAGATTGTGCGTGCAGGCGCCCTCGGGGAGGTCGCGGACGTGTTGGGTGGAGATATCGTGCAGCCAGGTCTGCCGGTCGCCGCCGGACAGGGTGAGCACCGCCCGGTGCGAGCGGTCCACCATCACCGCGTCGGTCTCGGCCGCGCGTTGCTCGCCGAGCGGGTCGCCGTGGTGCCAGACGGCACCCGCATCGGGTCCGGATTCCGGTGCGAGGACTGCGTTCTGACGGTTCACATGTCAACTCTACGGAAATCCTCCGCCGAACGTGTAGCTGGTTTGACGTTGGGTGCCGACCGTGAGACCAGAATGACGTTCGCGGCTAGGCTCGGCAGCTGTGATCGTCACGTTGGACGGTGAGGTACACCCGTCGGATGCGCCGCTCCTGCACGCCGACGACCTCGCGGCGGTCCGCGGCGACGGCGTGTTTGAAACGCTGCTGGTCCGCGACGGCTCGCCCTGCCTAGTGGAGGCGCACCTGCAGCGGTTGACCCAGTCGGCCGGGCTGATGGATCTGCCCGCCCCGGATCTTCCCGGCTGGCGGCGCGCGATCGGTGTGGCCGCCGGGCTGTGGGCGGGGCATACCGCCGGCGAGGGCGCCATGCGTCTGATCTACAGCCGCGGCCGCGAGGGCGGCTCCGCACCGACTGCCTACGTGATGGTCACCGCGGTCCCCGGGCGCGTGGCCGCGGCCCGCCGCGACGGGACCGCGGTGATCACCTTGGACCGTGGACTTCCCGCCACCGGCGTCGACGCGATGCCATGGCTGCTGGCCGGCGCGAAAACCCTGTCCTACGCCGTCAATATGGCCGCTCTGCGGCACGCTGAGCGCCGCGGCGCGGGGGACGTGATCTTCCTCAGCTCCGACGGCGACGTCCTGGAGGGCCCGCGGTCGACGGTGGTGATCGCCGTGGAACCGGACCGACCGGGCGGCAAACCCCGCTTGGTGACGCCGCCTGAGTCGTTTCCGATTCTGCGGGGCACCACGCAGCGGGCCCTGTTCGAGGTGGCCCGAGCCCGTGGCTACGACTGCGGCTACCAGCCCCTGCGAATCCCGGACTTGTCGGCCGCCCAGGGGATCTGGCTGGTCTCGAGCATCACCCTGGCCGCCCGCGTGCATACGCTCGACGGCCGACTCCTGCCGCCGGCCCCGATGGCGGCGGAGTTCGCCGACCTGGTCGAGTCGGCGATCGTCAGCGATCGCTGAGGGCCCGGCACGGTTGTTGGAGCGCCCGGTTGCCGGTACCGTCGCCTGTACACAGGAAAGGAGGTGGTCCGCGAAATTGATAGCTTCATGGACATGTGAGGTGGCTGCGCGCTAGCAACCCTGCTCGGAACGAAACCGGCATGTCACGCTGGCGAATTCCCCGCAGTCACCCGGCCCCCGAGCTTTCGGTTTTGTCCGACCGGAACTGTGCTCGGGGGCCGACCCATATCTGGGCCGGGAACGCTAGCCCGCATACCGTGACAACCGCGCCGACAGATGCGGAACCAGGCCGCCATCGGCGTCGACGCGTTCCTCCACGTAGGCCAGGTCGCCGTCGACGATCCCGTAGAGCCGCTTAGCGCCACCAACGAGCACCCCGGATCGGCTGCGGGCCAGCGCGTCGGTCACCAGTTCCCACGACGACTGGTTTCGTGGCTGGCCGTAGAACAACTCGACGTACCCCGAGGAATGCGCCAGCAACAGCTCGATCGCGTGGGATTCGGTGGGGTCGTCCGGGTCGTCGACGAATCGCCAGAAACCCGTCTCCCGCAGACCGTGCTGCTCGTAGGCGCCCGTGTCGTCGAGGCGCCAGGACCGGGATTCCCAGATCAGGTAGTCGCCGCCATCGTGGGCGACCACGATCTGCTGGCCGAACCGGTAGTCGCCGCTGTGTCCCCGGCCCTCGCCCTCCCCGCGCCACACGCCGACCAGCGGCAGCAACGCCAACAGGGCGTCATTGAGGTTTGCGCCGTGACGGAGGTTCGCCGTGTCCGCCGGCACGGGCAGATCGTCGAAAGACGGAATGTTGCGGCCCGCAGTCGTTTTCGCCCGCTCAGCGGCGGCGACCATCGGGTCCGGTTGCTCGCCGGCGGTCACGACTCGTCGGTGATGAGCCGGTAGAGGGTGTACAGGGCGAACCAGGAAATCACCACGACCGCCACCACCAGCATGATCTCGAAGAAGAGCGCCACGCTGATGAGTCTATCGGCCCGATCGGCTAGGCGACCTTGACGTCCACTTGGTGCACGCCGGCGCCGGACGGGGTCACGACGGCGGCGCCGTCGCCGATCTGCGACAGGGCGCGCAGCGTCCACGATCCGGGGGCGGCGAAGAAGCGGAACTCGCCGGTCGCCGACGTCGTCACCTCGGCGGTGAACTCGTCAGACGAGTCCAGCAGGCGAACGAACGCCCCGCCCACCGTCCGGCCGTCGCGATCGACGACGCGGCCCGCGATCACGGTTTCCTTCGCCAGGTCGACTCCGGCGGGCAGCGTCAGTCCTGGGCTGGGTGCGGTGCCCATCTCAGGCTTCCCGGGGGGTGTGGCGTAGGCGTACGACCAGCGGATACACCATGCAGCCCAGGCAGATGCCGAAGGCCGCGTTGAGGAACGCGGCCACCAGCGCTCCTGCCGTGGCGACCACCCCCACCGCGAACATGCCGGTGACGAACCCGCCGACGGCGACCAGCGCGAAGAGCAGCCCGACGAGCTGGGCGAACTTCAGCGGCGCGACAGGTTCGCGCTCCCGGACGGGCCCCAGCCGGGGCGCCACCACAGCGGCGAACAGGCGCCCGTACGGGTGGCGGCGTGGACCGCCGACGGCGCCGATGGCGAACATCACGGCCTGCGCACCCAGGATGGTCGCGGCCGCCGCCGGGCTGACAGCCGCGACGATCAATGCCGTCACCAGCACGGCGGTGGTGACCCAGGCGGCAAACCGTGGCCCGCGCACGTCGACGACGTCGGGGGCGGCGGTTGCGGTGGGGCTGTTGGACATGTGATTGCTCCTCGAATAAGCCGATTGCACGAGCAGGAGGTGGAGGCTTGCCCCGAACCCCGGGGCTGCATCCGAGTGCGACGCACAGACGCGCGGCTACTCAGCAGCTGCAACGACAGCAACAGCCCGCGGTGCGGCACAGATCGACTGCGCGGCGCTTGGTGAGCATCGGCTCACGGCGGGCTGGCATGACAGCTGTCACGTCATTGAGCGTACCCAATGACCCCGGGGCTGAGTCAACCGCTCAGGACTGCTTGAACTGTGCGAGGGTGACCGTCACGCCCCGGGCGACGCCCTCGATGATGATGTCGGACCCGCGTGCCCCCGCGGCGGTCGGGGCAATCCCGAATGGAAGCCTCTGCCGGGGCAACCTGGCGGTGAACGCGCGGAGCACCGCGTCGCGCTTGTCGGCGGGAACCGACCGGTTGGCGGTGTCCGGACCGGTGAGGATTCCGGTCGGCGTCAACACCAACGCCGTCCGGTCGTCGTGGGCGATGGAGATGTCGACCGAGACGGTGACCCGGTGGTCGAAGCCGGCGGTCCGGGGTGTGCCGGTGAAGATCAGGCCGTGGCTGTCGGAGATCCCTGATCCGGTCGTACCTCCGGTGGCGTCGCTGATCTCCCGTGTCGGCGCCTCGACCATCAGGTCGTTCATGCTCAGATAACGCCCGAGGTGCAGCGAGTCGATGAGGATGCGACTCTCCAGCTCACCGACCGCCAACGTGGCATCGGGGCCGATCAGCCACGACGTGTGGGCCAGGCCGACGGAGCGCATGGTGGCCTCGAGGCTGGCCGTGCCCAGCACCGCCTGGTCGACCGCGTTGGCCTTGATTTCGAGTTGGTCGTAATGGTGTCGCATGGCCTGCGGAATGAAGGGGAACGCCACGATCGCCACGAACGGGTCGGACCGCAGATGCGCCGCTGTGCGGACGCTGCGCGACAGCCGATACTCGGCATAAATGCTGGTCCCGTAGTCGACGCCGACGGCGCCGACGACGAGCACGCCGACAACGATGGACATGACCGCCGCCGGCATGGGCACTTTCCGCACGCGGTCATTGTGGCGCAACGGCGGGCGGCCGCTCACCCCGGACCGCTTGGTGGCCAGGCTCACACCGCGACGAGGTTGAGCGAAACCGCTGGTCGCGGGTTATCGTTAACCGCTGGTAGCGCGTTATCGTCAGGTGTCCTATCCGCGAACGCGCGATGACGCCGGGAATCCGGAGACCTTTTCTTCCCGAGCAGGAGGGGCCGCATTTGGAGCTATTGCTGCTGACCGCGGAGTTGCGTCCCGACCCGGTCCTGCCGGCTCTGTCGCTGCTGCCGCACGCTGTCCGGACGGCGCCCCCGGAGCCATCGTCGCTACTGGAGGCGGCCTCGGCGGATGCCGTGCTGGTCGATGCGCGCACCGACTTGGCGTCCGCGCGGGGACTCTGCCGCCTGCTGAGCGCGGCGGGGCGTTCGGTGCCCGTGCTGGCGGTGGTCAGTGAGGGGGGGTTGGTGGCCGTCAGCGCCGACTGGGGGCTCGACGAGATCCTGCTCCCCGGAACGGGGCCCGCCGAGATCGACGCACGGTTGCGGCTGGTGGTCGGCCGGCGCGGTGCTCCCGCTGAGGATGAAGGCGCCGACACGGTGACCCTGGGGGAACTGGTGATCGACGAGGCCACCTACTCCGCGCGGTTGCGCGGTCGCCCGCTCGACCTCACCTACAAAGAATTCGAGTTGCTGAAATACCTGGCCCAGCACGCCGGGCGGGTGTTCACTCGAGCTCAGTTGCTGCACGAGGTGTGGGGGTATGACTTCTTCGGCGGCACCCGAACCGTCGACGTTCACGTCCGTCGGCTGCGGGCCAAACTCGGACCCGAACACGAGGCCTTGATCGGAACGGTCCGCAACGTCGGTTACAAGGCCGTCCGACCGGCGCGCGGCCGGACGCCGATCGCCGGACACAACGACGCCGACGGGGCCGACGAGGGGGCCGACGAGGGGGTCGATGGCGGCGACGGCGCTGCCGGGCCCGCCGGTGCACCCGGCTCGTGGGGCAGCCCAGTTCGCAGTCAGTGAACCCGCCCGCGTGGCGTTCGGCGCTGACCGCCGATGAGCAACGGCAGGTACGCGAACTCGTCACGCTAGCAACCGAATTCGATGGTATCGCTCCTGTAGGGGAGCAAGTCCTGCGGGAACTGGGTGGCGACCGCACCCAGCACCTGTTGGTCACCCGCGCCGGAACGGCCGGAGCGGGAGACGAGGCCCTGGGCTACCTCAATCTGAGCTCGCCCCGTGACGGCGTTCCGGCGATGGCCGAACTCGTCGTCCACCCGCGGGAACGCCGACGCGGCATCGGGTCGGCGATGGCACGAACGGCGAGCGCCAGGACCGCCGGACGAAATCGGTTCTGGGCGCACGGCACACTCGAGTCCGCCCGCGCGATGGCGGAGTCGCTCGGCCTGGTCCCCGTGCGGGAACTGCTCCAGATGCGCCGCCCGCTGCGCGA
>Ga0164296_1006122_pt1 | contig 10303 bp, 8 predicted proteins | sample GEODES057metaG_FD_113533 | JGI IMG/M metagenome (GOLD analysis project Ga0164296, IMG submission 113533) | Dystrophic lake water microbial communities from Trout Bog Lake, Wisconsin, USA - GEODES057 metaG | ecosystem: Environmental > Aquatic > Freshwater > Lake | place: USA: Trout Bog Lake... | reverse complement strand
TGGGTTTAAATCCCCAAATTAACTGCGTTTGAATTAAACTACGTTCTTCCATACTTAATTGTTTATATTTTTCCATGAAACATTTTCTTCCTAAAAATGTTGCACTTCAATTTAGAGCGCGCCGAGTTAAATCATTACCCTTTTTTTCAAAAGTCAAAACAGTTATCAAAATCAATATTGAAAGTACCGAATTTCCTTCTTGTACCTTCTCTTCACGAAAAAGTAATAATACAGCCTTAAGTTTTTCCAATTGATAACAGCCTTAGAATTGTGAAATGAAACAGTAAAATTATCAGAGTGACAACTATTCCACACCCGTTTTAATTTATCAATGAAATTTAGTTGAAGAAATTTGGAGAAATTTTTTGTAATTATCAGATTGATATCATCTATTTAAAAAATAGAATTGAGGTTTTACTCTTGAATCCTCGTTGAGTGAATGATATAGCAAATTGAAATTTATATTTTTTAACTAGTCATAAGAATCGATGAAGTATATCGATAGTTAATCAAATCGACATGAATGAGGATAATGAACTCATTAAAACTCTATTACTTACCCTCAATTGCTGAAATTAATAGAGTTAAAGCTATTGATAATCCTAGAAAATTGAATTAAATTTGCGCTGATTAATCTAAAGCTTTAACAATGTGGTTTTTTGATATTGTTGTCTTGGGAATTTTACTGCCAACATTTTCAAACCACGAACGCACGTCTTCCTCAAGCCCTACTCCGTGCATATAGTTGTAAATGGCTTTTTTGAGACCTTGCCCCAAAACATCATGATTGACTCCAGTTGGATCAATAAAACTAATATCGTTTTTTGCAAAGCTGATCTCAGGCAATGGCACCAATTGAACGCCATACTCCTCAGGATTTTTCCCAACTGGTGAGTGAACAGTACAAATAAAGCGGTGAAAAAAACCACTTTGAATACAACCTTGTTCAAAGAGTTGCCGAACATATTCAAGAGAGTCGACTGTTTCTTGTACCGTTTGAGTAGGAAAACCATACATCAAATACGCATGCACTAGAATACCTGCATCAGAAAATCCTTTCGTTACTTGAGCAACCTGATTAACAGACACTCCCTTTTTCATCAAATTCAGTAAACGATTAGAGGCAACTTCTAGGCCACCTGACATCGCGATACAACCACTTTTAGCGAGCAAATGAGCCAATTCAGGGGTGAAGGTTTTTTCAAAGCGGATATTTCCCCACCAAGAAATCACTACTCTTCTTCGGATTAATTCTTCTGCGAGGGCCTTTAAGATTTTTGGCGGAGCCGCTTCATCTACAAAATGAAAGCCTGTCTGCCCAGTTTCATGAATGATTTGTTCAATCCGGTCGACGAGTAAACTTGCTGAGGCGGTCTCATATCGAGAAATGTAATCTAAAGAGACATCACAAAAACTACATTTTTTCCAGTAGCAACCATGCGCTACTGTTAATTTATTCCAACGCCCATCACTCCAAAGACGGTGCATGGGGTTGAGCATATCCAAAAGTGATAAATAGGAGTCGAGTGGTAAACCATCCCAGGTTGCAGTTCCAACCTCTTCGAATGGAATATCAGGCTCCTGCCAATTAATCAATTCAACGGTGTCATCTTCACCTTTAATAAAGGTGCGTACTAATCGACTTTTTGAGCGTTTTCCTGCTAAGTGTTCTAACAAAGCTAATAAAGGGCGCTCACCTGAATCTAAAGTAACAAAATCTAAGTAATTAAAAACACGAGGATCAGTCATCTCGCGCAGCTCTGTATTAACGTATCCACCCCCAAGAGCAATCTTTATTTTTGGATCAGTATTTTTAATCGTTTGCGCAATCCTCAGTGCGGCGTACATCGCACCTGGAAAAGGAACTGATAGGAGGACTAAGGTTGGTTGATGACGATTAAGCGCTTCAAGGGTTAGATGACTAAGGTGTAAATCCATTAAATTCGGCTTTGCATTCAAGGCATCATTCAGCGGCGTAAAAGTCGGTTGACTACCTGCCAATGACTCGGCGTAACGCACAAATTCAAAACGACTATCAACCGCATCACGTAATACATCTGATAGATCATTGAGATACAAGGTTGCTAAGTGACGTGCCCTATCTTGTGATCCAAGTGCCCCAAAAGCCCAAGCTAATGGATCTCCCGACTCCTCCCCATCATCAAAAGCATCTAATGAGGAAAATCTTGGACCTTCAGGAAGAAAATCACGAGAATTGATTCGGTGACTTAGGGTGCTGTCTTTACCTTGTAAAAATGTTATTACCGATGATATGGTTGAATGGTAATCATCAAAGAAATCAAGAAAAAAGTTGACGCTACTACTTCTGTAGGCCTCAGGCATGTCAATGGCCTGATTTTTGACCTCTAGTAATCCCAAAGGATTGAAGAAGCTGAGGACTAAGGCTAAGGCTAAATCTTCTTGAACTGCCTCAATGCCGCGAGACCTTAAAAATCCGGTGAGGTACGCTGTTGAGGGGTAAGGCGTATTCAACTGCGTCATTGGTGGAATGAGGCTTAGTACTTTCATTGGTAAGGCCTAATCGTAAATTTAGGAAGTCGAAATTTAAACCAGCCAACTACTAATGAAAGAGGGCTCTTCTAAATTTTTCTACTCAATAGGGTCAATCGCTAAACAATAGGAAGTTTAGAGCAACACCCAAAAATGTGATGTCATTTTAGCATTCAATAGAATGATTAAACCATTCATATTGAACTGTTTAGTCTCTGTATATTGGACTAATTACGCTTTCAGAAATTAATCCCCAGCCATTCTTTTACTTGTTCATGTAAATCTCCAGTGAACTGACTTTGAGGGCCAGAGGCTGAAATTTTACCGAGGCTTAATACATACAGAAATTGAGACATTTGCACCACTCTTCTGACATTATGGTCAATCAATAACACGCCCATGCCATTTTGAGTAAATTTTTCTAACCAAATAAATATTTCTTCAGCTATTTTGGGTGAGAGACCAATACTAGGCTCATCAACTAAACATAATTGGGGTTGTAAGATCCACACTTTGGCAAACTCTAATTGCTTTTGTTGACCTCCTGAAAGCTCCCCAGCGGCTTGATTTCGTTTTAATTTAAGAATGGGGAACAGTTCTAACACTTCTTCGTAACGCTGTTGCCAACCCTGCACAGATTTTCTGGATCGCACAGGCAATAAGAGATTATCTTGCACACTTAAAAATGGAAATAAACTAGATTCTTGTGGAATGCAACTGATGCCATAATCAATTAATTCATGCGCTTGAATCGCGTTTAAACTCTTTCCGCGATAAGAGACTTCCCCAATTTTAGGCTTTAAAAATCCGCAGATTGTTTTAATTAAAGTAGACTTACCTGCACCATTCAGTCCTATTAAACCAGTAACTTGTCCAGCGAAGACTTCTAAATTTACATCGACTAAAACGTCAATATCTTTGGCATAACCGGAAGTCACATTCTTTAATGACAACAATGGCTCAGTCATGATGCCCCCCTAAATATGCTTCTATAACTTCAGGGCTTTCTAAAACCTCTTTGGTAAGTCCATTACCAATGACCCGACCATTATTCATACAAACACATTCTTCACAAAGTTGTTTCACAATCGGCATATCATGGCTAACCACTAAAAACGTATGTCCTTGGCGATGCCTTTCAGAAATAAACTGCACCATAATTTCTCGCATTTTGGGATGAACTGCGGCAAAGGGTTCATCCAAAAGTGCTAATTTTGGACTACGCATAAAACACATGCCAAATTCGAGTAACTTTTTTTGACCACCAGAAAGTTCTCCAGCATCAAGAAACTTAACATGATCTAGTTCAAGCTCTTGCATCAGGGCATCTGCTTTTTCAACAGACTCTTCGAAACTTAGATCTCTGGCATATCCAGCAATCAATAAATTATCAAAGGCACTTACTCTTGGAAACACCCGAGTCATTTGAAACATGCGCATGACACCTAACTTGGCTAATTTAGAGGGCTTTAAATTAGTAATATCTCGTCCCTCAATGAATACTTGGCCTTGATCGGGGATTAATATACCTGAAAGCATATTCAGTACAGTCGTTTTTCCAGAGCCATTAGGACCTATTAAACCAATGATCTTTCCTGGAGAAATATTAAAACTGACATGGTCTACGGCTTGATTTCCACCAAAAGATTTAGATAAATCTTGAATTTTTAATAATTGGTTCATGAGGATGCCGACTTACCTAAATAGCGTTGCATGAGTTGTGAAAATAATCCCCATAGGCCCGTTCTAAAAAATCGGGCAAAAACAATCACAATAATTGCAAAAACAATCATTTGGATATTACCCACATCTCTTAACCACTCAGAACCAAGATAAACGATTAGAGCCCCAATTAAAGGTCCCGTGACAGAGCCTACACCACCAATGACAACCATTGAAATAACTAAGCCTGTTTGTTGTAATAGACCCATTTCAGGGCTTACCAATTGACTAAAAGAACCATACATTGCTCCAGCAAAACCACATAAGGCGCAAGAAATAGCAAACGCAATTAATTTGATCCGCGTGACATCTATACCTCTGCTTTCTGCGCCTTCTTGATCATCTCGAATAGCTAATAAAAAACCACCAAATTTTGAGCGCATCAGTGAATAAATAAAACCACCGACTAAAACAACTAATACTATAAAAAAATAATAATAAGAGATACGGTCCGTCATCAAAGTAGGAACATTTAATCCTTGATCACCACGGGTATATTCATGGGAATTAGAAATGATGACACGAGAAATTTCAGCGAAAGATAAAGTGGTTAATGAAAGATAGGGACCTTTTAGATGCATTACTAACCCACCCAAACCAAGACCTAATAAAGCAGTACCTACAATAGCTAAGGGCATTGAAACCCATAAAGAAATATGCGCATGAAAATCAAGCAAACCCACTATGTAACCACCAAGCATGGCAAAAGCAGCAGGTGCCATTGAAAACTGACCACAATAACCTGCTAAAAAATTCCAGGCCATTGCTACGATACCGAAATACATTGCAACAACTAAGATGCCTAAGGTGTAATCACTTAATTGCAATAAAGGTAACAGACAAAGAAAAAAGATAATGACAAAGAAACACTTGAAATCATACGCCAAGCGATTTCTCCAAAGACGACTATTTTTTAAAGAACTGGAATTCATGTAGTTAAACTTCCCTTCCTTTTTGTCCTGCTAAGCCTTGAGGTCGAAAAATCAACACCACGATCAGAATCAGTAGACCAAAAGCATCTCGGTAGTCATAAGAGAGATAGACTGCAAAATAAGACTCCAACACACCTAGGATTAAGGCTGCAAACATGCTACCCCAAATCGATCCAAGTCCACCAAGGACAACAATAATGTAAGATTTAATAGCAGGAAATGAGCCAATATCCGGAGATGGATTGACAATTGGAGATAGTAAAGCACCAGATAAAGCTGCTAGTCCTCCAGCTATAGCAAAAATTAAGGAAGTCGTTTTAATTGGATCAATGCCAGCTAAAGCAGCACCAAAACGATTTTGAGCAACTGCTTGGATTTGTTTGCCCCATAAAGAATTCTTAATAAAGATTGCTAAACCAATTAATAAAAAGATGGATACACCTGCTGCCATGAGCTTTTGTCCATTGAGCATAATGGGACCAATTGCAATCCGTTTAAGATCAAAAAGACTAGGCCCCATAAAAGGCGAAGGACCGATTACTTTATCGACTGTATGAACTAATAACAACGATAAGGCGAAGGTCACAACAACAGCATATTCATCTTTAACAAATGACCAACTCCGATAGCCATCATATAAAGGTCGAATCAAAGTGCGTTCAACAATCATCCCCAAAAGGGCACCACCCATCGCAGCCATTGGGAGTGTAAACCAGGGATTAATTCCAAAGCTTGTTGAAATTAATGCATAAGTGTAAGCACCAACCATGAAAAATTCGCCATGTGCAAAATTGATGATTCGCAACACGCCAAAAATCATGGATAAACCTACTGCCATCAATGCATAAAACAGGCCCATAATGAGCCCGTTTATTGTTAAGTCAAGAAATAACAAGGAAAACTTTCCGTCAATATTCGATTAAATTACTTTTTAATTTTTGGGAAAGGTTATTTTTGTAGTATTCAAAGGTAAGCCAGGACCTTGCAGTAAGGTGGTTTTCCCAACAGCTTGATTGACATCTGTTAATTGGTAATTAACATAAGGGATTGCAGCCCATTGTTGAAAAGCAACACCAGGCGTTGAGTCAAAAGTCATTACACCCCGAGCACCATCAAACTTCCCTTTACGCATTGCCTCTAAAATCTTAGCAGAATCGGTAGAACCAGCCTGACGAATCGCCTCAGTGACAACCAACAAAGAATCAACTGCTTGATAAATTAAACGGTTAGGATCATTATTGGTTCTTTTTTTATACTCAACCGCAATTTGCTTAGACAAATCATTGAGCTTCATATCCGGATGATACATCCCAATTGTCATCATATATTTCCCCGCATCTTTGACGTTTTGCCAAAAGTCAGGGTAATCTGCCATTCCTGCGCCGTCATAAACCAAGGTTTTTGGTGAAGCTGCTACACCTTGTTCATACAATTGATTTAAAGCAATGTAAGCCCCTGGTGGCAGCATCGTCAACACAACAACATCTGGGGGATTTGACTTTAATGAAAGGATCGCTGGGGTAAAATCTTTACTAGCGCGATCTAGCGTCTCAAATTTGTACTCAATATTAGAGCCTTTTGACTTTAAAGCCTCACCAACTCCTTTTGCCAAACCAATTCCATAATCCGTATTTTCAGCAAAAGCGACGACCCTTTTAACCTTCATGGCTTCTAAAGTCTGAGCCATCGATTGAGCAACAACAAAGTTGTAAGGTGAAGTATTAAAAACCTCTGGGTATCCTTTAACTCTAACTGAATCAGCCCAGCAATTAGTATTCACATACGGAGTTTGATAACGGTGAGCAACTTCAATTTCACTTAAGCAGACAGAGCTTTGATGTGCACCAGTAATCGCGACCACTTTATCTTTAGTAATTAATTTTTCAACTGCTGATCTACCCTTCTCAGGCAAACCTTGATTATCTTCTATCAATAACTTAATGGGACGACCTAAAACTCCACCTTTAGCATTGATCATATCTGCATAAATTTCCATTGCATCTTTAATCTGTGTACCTTGAATCACAGAACCTGGTGGAGAGCGTGTAATCGATAAGCCAATCAAAATTGGATCAGCAGCATATCCTTGGAGAGTAAAAACCCCCAAAACCAATGCTAAAACAGAAGTGCGAAAAAATGGATTAATCTTCATACTATCTCCTATGGTTATCTAATTAGTTAATTCAGTATTATTCCTAGTTAATAAAATATAACTCAAAACATCCTTTTCAGGTTAAAAAATCAACTCAAAGCATACTAGATAAAACACCTAGGTATATCGTAGACTCTAACTCTGATTTGCGCTAACAGAGCATTGTCAAATATTAAGTTAAGCATGTATGCTGAACGCAATCCATCCTCTGTTCAAAGTTTGATACCGAAAATTCATTCACCCAGTAAGACAACTGAAATAAAGCACGAAAAGATGACCGCCTTCTGTGAGTTCTTACTGCGTGTATGAATTCAGTGGTTCTTTTTCAAGAATACTAATTGATCTTAACTACTTCGATTACACCATTCATCATCTGAAAGCTTGAGTATTTCAGCTACTTTTTGGGCTGCTCTGAATTTAATAGCTGGTGAATAAAAACTCTTATCACCACCATTTTCTATTTGACTTAGTTGTTTTGTCGAAAGTGTCGCAAGGGTAGCTAATTCACTTTCGCTATAACCAGCTTTTTCTCTGGCAAGTTTTAATGCCTCTCCACGAATAGTTCGATCCTGTATGAACATTTATTTTCTAATTTGTCTCTTTAAATACTCAAACAATATGATTTATTACCTAAATCACACCTCAATAATCTATTTAGAAAATACGTGTTGTGACTAAAGTCCTAGTCAATGAACGAAATTCCAAATACTAAGATTTACCGCTTTGGTTGCTCAATCCTTGCATTTTTTAACAAGTTTTCAACTGCTTCTTGGCGTCTCACTTGAACTAGTGATTGAAAAATCCCCTGCTTTGCCGTCTCGAAAGATGGCATTTCATAATCTCTTAATTCATCCATTCGAAAAACATGCCAACCAAATTGCGTTTTCGTTGGTTTCGAGGTAATTTCACCAACTTTTAACTCTCTTATCACCGGAATCAGTGATTTTTGCAGTTGACTGAGTAAAAGCCAATCAACTTGCCCGCCCTGTTTGCTGCTCATCTCATCTAAAGATGTTGTTTGAGCAAGTTGTGCAAAATCTGCTCTGGACCGTAACTTTTGAATTATCTCTTTGGCTTCAGGTTCAGATTTGACGATAATTTGAGAAAATTTATATTGTTTTGCGTTAATTTCGCCTGGTTCTGTGGTCGCCTTCTGACGTTCATACTCTTGCTTTATATCCATTTCGTTCACTGGATGAGTTTTAAAGTAATCATCAAACCACATGTCGATCACTAGATTTTCTTTAGCAATTTGATATTTAAATTGATTCTCAGGACGTTCTTCTAGGAGATTTTTTTGGGCATCCTGCAAAATCAAAGTACGACTGACTATTTCATTCAAAATCGATTGACGAAGAGTTAATAAGTCCTGAGTATTTTGATTTGGAGTGTTTTTAAGCCAGTCGTCTAACTGCTTGACATAAATTTTTTGACCATTCACTAGTCCTAAAACTTCCAGATCATTAGCGAAAGTATGATGCCCCATCAAAATGAGGGGCATCATGCCAACGAGGAAATACCTTTTAAACTTTTTCACGAGTGATGCTTTTAAAATCAATTAAGCTATAAAGTACACTGCAGAAAAAGCTTGTTAACACCGATTTACATCGCCTTCACTGTTAAGATCGTTTCCTTAATCTCTTTACCATCCAATAAGGTCTTCACTTTAATCCGAATTGGTAATGCTGATACAGGGACATTATCAGAAGTTAAAACCTTCGTTTCAGGGTCAACCTTCAGCCAACTCGGTAATGGATCACCATTAAGCAATGTTGCAACATACCTTGGTTTAGCAGTTTCAGGCAATACTGTGTCAACTAATACAGAACCAGGAATATTATATTTCACATTATCTGCATTGAAAGTAGCTAACAAATCATGCTTAGCTTCGTCAATATCGTGCAGGATGACCAAAGTTGCAGCTGGAGTGCGGTTATCAATCTGTACTTTCGCAGGAACAGTCGGTTTAAAGACCGGTGCAGGAGTTACCTGAGGAGTAATACTAGGCATAACAACAGGAGTTACCGCGCTATAAATATTCGCCATCAATGGGAAGGTCACACCAGCTATGTAGTAGTTGGTATTACCTATTGTCAAGGTACTCAAATTCGCTGTAACAACTATGTTATCTCCTTGCTGAGAAGTTGCAAATGTGCCACTAAGAACAGTGCCCGTCAAACTAGAGGCATCTGAACCTAATAAACCAGCAATACTCGGTGTACCCGTTACAACAGCTGCCGTATTACCATCGTAAACCTTATTCTTAGCAACTAAACCGCTAATCGTTAAAGGTGCCGGTGTAATATTAGCTGCCAAAGTCTGTGGCGGTGTGATTCCAGCAATGTAGTAGTTCGAAGCTGCTGATCCACCTAAACTCATACCAGCAACCGCACTACCTGCGCCACTGACCAAGATTGGAGTCACACTAATCGCTGTACCAACGTTCGGCGTTGCAAACTGGAAGCTACTTGCGTAGTTACCAGCCGTTGGGACTTTAACATTAGCTGAATCTGTTGCATATACACCCGTTGTACTACCAGACTGAGCTGACAAGGTTACTGCACCACTTGCAACTACGGTTACACCTGTAGTTGTGTTGTACACCTTATTCTGTGCAGTCAAACCACCAGTAATGTATACAGGTGCTGGCGTAATGTTCGCAGCCAATGTCTGTGGCGGAGTGATTCCAGCAATATAGTAGTTCGAAGCAGCTGATCCACCTAAACTCATACCAGCAACTGCACTACCCGCGCCACTTACCAAGATTGGAGTGACACTAATCGCTGTACCAACGTTCGGCGTTACAAACTGGAAGCTACTTGCGTAGTTTCCTGCGACCGGAGCTGTTACGTTAGCAGTATCCGTTGCATATACACCCGTTGTGCTACCAGACTGAGCTGACAAGGTTACTGCACCACTTGCAACTACGGTTACACCCGTTGTTGTGTTGTACACCTTATTGTTAGCAGTCAAACCACCAGTAATG
>Ga0164296_1006121_pt1 | contig 10306 bp, 11 predicted proteins | sample GEODES057metaG_FD_113533 | JGI IMG/M metagenome (GOLD analysis project Ga0164296, IMG submission 113533) | Dystrophic lake water microbial communities from Trout Bog Lake, Wisconsin, USA - GEODES057 metaG | ecosystem: Environmental > Aquatic > Freshwater > Lake | place: USA: Trout Bog Lake... | reverse complement strand
CCCCAGGTATCTACACTGTAAACAAGAATAAACCCCTTACAAATAACGGCAATATCCGTGTGACATACAAGCCTCTGCGTCAGTAAGGGATCTTACCGTCTGGTGCGTGAAGCATGAATATACCTAGAATGATAATAGCAAGTCCGAAGTACTCGATGGGTCTCTTGAGTCTCTCCCCAAGCAAAAAGTAGGCGGCGATAGACTCGAGCACTGCAGACACGCCGTCCCACATGCCATTCACATAGAGCACATTGCCCGTCTTTAAGGCCCTAATCAAAAAGTAAACAACAGCAACATAACCAACAGTACCTTGCGCGAAGGCAGTTCCTGTGCCCGTTCGCGCATAAGCCTTGTACCCAAAGTCACCGACAATCTCCGCGAGGGAGAGGGCTCCTATCAGAGGCACACTCATTTTTACTTATTATTTATTTATTTTTTTTTTTTGAGCGAGTAGGATACTTGTGTCCCAACACAACAGATGCCCATTTTTCACGGGTAAAGCGCCATTTCCCCACAGGCATCCCACGTGTTGGCACTGCTCCAAGCTTGTTACGCATAATGTATGTGCTGATCGGTTTTTGATCAGGTCCAACCATATTGTTAATATTTATACCATAGTGCCATAAAGGAACCCCTGCAGACCTGGCGGCGCGGACCCCATAGTTTCTAAGTCGAGTCCCAAGTCCACCCCCCTTTTGCATGGACCTACCCATACCAACTTCGACACCTCTATTCCGATACTGCCTTTGGAATGAAATATACGCCTTGTTGGGATATCTCAACATCACTGATTCTGATGACGTTGGGACTACTTCGAGGTTTTTATTATTTTTTGTAATTTCTTGTAATTCTTTCAAGAATCTTTGATAATTACTCATTACTCTATATCAGCATAATCTTCTGCAAATGGCTCCTCTGAGTACTCCTCAGTGAACATACTCAAGAGAGGGCCGACGACAGGGGGAACCAGGGAGGATGGTGCAGTCTGTGGAGTCATCATGGGGGGAGGGTACTCTGGTGCTGGCTGTGACACAATGTAGGTTGTCAAACCCTGGTTTGAAGTGGGATTTGGTCCCATGTATGCCTGTGGCTGGGGCTCCAAGCGCGCTGGTGGGGACACCTTCACTATGGGGGTTATCTGGTTGTAAAACATATCAATCCGTGGTCTGTAGAAAAAGACGTAGACATACAGGGCCGCTATGAATGCGTAAAGTGTCGCCAAGCCATTCATTCTACAAGTAACTCTAGAAGTTTTCCTGGGGGTGGTGGGAAGTTGGCCACCAACGCCACAGTCGCCAAGGACCAAGTCGCGTGAACCGCCATATATGCCACACGCCCTGGGATTCCAACCTGAAACGTGTTGTTGTAGGATTGGACCGCGATGGTTGTACAAGCAAGATATACACCGCTCAGAAAGTTGAAGGGCAAGTTGAAATATACAAAGAGGGAGCGTGCAAACGCAAAAAACTCGAGTGCATTGGTAATTTCAGTCACTACACGCTTCCCCCTGTACTCCTCACGAGCCTTTGCCTGCGTAAGCACAGAAAACCCCATGAGTGCTGTGAAGGTTGGGCAGACCCATGTGCCTTGGCCAAACACGGCTGGGATGCCATACAAGAGGGCAGTGTAGTGGCTATACATTAGGGATTCTTGGTGCCTTTCTTTTATCCCGTATTCGAGGCCCGAAGGGTCTCAACGGTACCACGCCATGTAAAAGTGTCCTCTCATAGGTGGCTCGGACAGCTTCACTACAGAGTCATCATTCTTGAGGTACCATATGTCATGACGCTTGACAGCAAGGGCATAGTGACCCCCCATAGTTCCACCCTTGTGAACAACAGCTGCAAACAGATTTTTATCCATAAATTCTTGGGGAATTTTCACAACCGTCTTGGGTCCATACATCCCAAAGGTGAATGATATAATCTCTGGCCACTTGGTTACTATGGTACGGGTCTCAGCCTCTGAGTGTACCACACCAGATGCATCCTTGTATTCATAAATTTTCTGAAAATTGTTTTTATTTTCTAACAAGTCTTCAAGAGTGACTGTTCCACCCTCGAGAGGGAACATGAGTGACACGAAATTACTGGTATACTTGGAGGTGCCGGAGGGACACCGAGTCTCTGTCGTCTCCTCGCCATTGAAAATATTTTGTATAAATTCTTTTCCCAAAGTTTTCTCAAAGTGGTCTATGAGTTTGATGATAACCTCTTGGGAGTCGTGCTGGTGATGATTGTTGAAATCGGAAAATACTGCGCGAAAGGCGGAGATGAGAGCCCGTGGGTCTACAGAGCCAGTGACATCCTTTGCAAAGAGCTCCTTGATCACCTTCCTGTACTCTTGTGTGAGTCGGCAGTCACCAGTGTATGGGGTTGTTATGAGGTAGTTGCTGAGTTGTGGGCAGTGTGCCAAGCACTGGATTGCAGTGTTGAAGTAGCATGTGTTTCCGCAGTTGAGCAAGCCTCTCATCTCTTAAAAGGAAAGAGCGAGTAGTTTTTAACATGGAAAACGCACGCAAAATGTACGACGAATGGGCAGTTCCTATCAACCTCTACAAGGCTCGAGACCATGTAGAGATTGAGTGGCGTCTCGGTCGTACCGGGAAGCAGTTTGATACAAATGTCGGAAAGGAAACTTTTGAAAAGATTCTTCGTGCACTCCAAAAGTACAAGGGATGGGAGGATGTGAAGGAAAAGACGTATTCAGTGTACTATGGTCCCAAGGGGTCCAACAAGCGCATCACTATTGATGAGACGACTGATGAGCAAGAGAGCATTACGAAAAAGCGTATTGTTGTGGCGGACTACAAGTTGGAGGATATGCCCTTTGATGTTCGCCTTGGCATCAACTCGGAGGAGCCGTGTGAGTGGGGGGAGGACACGGAGGCGTCATGCAGCAAGAGCAAGAAACGGTGGTCATTTATTCGAAAGAACCTCTCTATTGACATGTCCATCGTCAAGGGTGACCCAGACGACAAGGATGCTGACGAGGACACTGTGTATCAGGTGGAGTTTGAGATTATCGACCCCTCCAAGGTTCAGACCAGGGATGAGCTGTTCAACATCCTGTACAAAACCTGGGATCTCCTGAAATTAATCTAAACTATTATTAATATGGGTCTTGGTTCAAAACTTAAGACTGCTATAAAGAATCCAACGGCTGCTGCAAAGGATGTTGCCAAGGTTGGTGCAACAGTTGCTCTTACAGGAGGTGTAGGTGCAGTCGCTGCAACAGCAGAGATGAAAAAGGTTGAAAGTACTACATATACTATTGACAAGTGGAACCCTGTTCCAAGCAACCCCAGTCTGGTGGCTATTCATTTCACCCCAGCACTCGCCCTGTCCAAGGGTGACCACGTCATCATCTCTGGAACTCCATTTGATGGTGACTACAAGCCAACCAATGTCCCAACTCGCAATGATTTTCAGATTCAGCCAGGGACACCAGTCACTGACAGTGGTACCACTGGTACCTTTAAGGTGAAGACGTCTATTGCTGCACGCGCAGAGGGTGGTGTCGCTGCAACCAAGGCGGGTGCAGACACTACAGTCAAAAAGACTGGAGATGTTGTTAAGAAAGCTGCAGGTGCTTTCTGGGACAAGATTAAGATGTACATCTATGGTCTCCTTGCTTTTCTTGTGATTGGTGGTATCATCTATTCACTCGTAAAAGCCAAGGCGGCACAAGCGGTTGGCATTCCAGCTACCGTTTAATACGGCCAGCACCCCCAGTTGCCGGGTGCTTCATAACAACCTCTGAATTCCACATATTTCTGAGTGAATTCTCGCTCATTGTTTTATTCTTCAGCTTCACTGCGTCGATAAACTCCTGGACTGTCCAGCCACTGTTTCTCGCCGCGTTGAGTCCATAGTACTGCATTACCTTTTTGATGTTTGTGAGGCTTTTTGGTGAGTATATGGGGTATCTCTGTTTCTCCTTGCGTGGTCTCTTGTAGGCTGGCGACCGTCTCTTCACCTTGAGTGGCGACACGCGGGTCACAGAGAGCTTTGGGACGTTGGGAGTCTTGCGGTTTGGCGATGGTGGTGACGGGTACACCATTCTCTTTTGACCAGTAATCATATTCTCCACTTCGTAGGGCGCAGCCGCCTTGACACGACGTGGAAACTTGTCCCTAATCCACGTAATAATACCCTTCTTGACATTCGCCTGTTTGGGCAACTTACCCTTATTGTTCACACGTGTACCGATACTTGTCAGAACATTCTTGTACTCGTTGACCCTGTTCTTTAAAATAGCCTTCAAGTTGGAAGGCACAACAATAGAGTTTCTGTACCTCTTGCGAATATCCTCGAGTTGACGCTTCGTCTTGAGCTCCTTGATAAAGTGCAGCTTGACACGGTCCACATCCACCTGCATGGGCTTCCCCCTCTTGCCCTTTGGCAAATTGTTTATAAGTTTTTCCAGATTCTTGGCATTCTGGTTGGTTGCAAGGCTTTGGTATTTTCCCAAAGAATTCTTTATAAATTGTTTGTAATTTTCCTTTTGTCCTTCCAAAAGTGCCTGTTCAAGTTGCCGTTCAAAAGAGTTTGTTGAAGATGCTGACCGTGGAACTGGTGTCTTGGGTTTTGGGGGTGGACTAGGGGACTTTGACACGACCGCCAAGAGTGTCTGATACTGGTCAGCGGCAGAGATACCCTTCCATTCTGTAAAGTTTGTGGTGGACAAGATGGCTTTGGCTATGGCGTCTTTCTCTGGGCGTGTGAGTGCGTCCCACTGCTTGGCCCGTGTTCCACGCATCACGCGGCCATTGAACAGGAGGGTGTGAGGAACACCGTTGACGACAGCATGTGGTTTCTTGACAACACCCAGCTTGTTTGCAATGAGCTGTGTGATTTGCGCAGCAGTCATCTTGTTCGAGGCGCGGGCAATCTTCAAGTTGCGGGCAATGCCGAGGAGCTGTGGGACGGTGTAGTTGCTTGCCAGAACCCCATTGATTCTGTACTTGTTGTTCCGAGTATTGACACGGTGTGGCACATACAGGTTAGTCTCTTTCATAGCCACATCTGCGTTTGTAATTTTAAAGATGTTGCGGACCGCTTGGGGCACTGGTTTGCCTGCATTCTTGTACGTCTTGATGACGCGTGCCTTGGCCGCCTTTGTATCCTTTGGCACCTTGTAGAAGAATGGAGCCCCACCCTTCCCTGGCTTGACATAGTAACCATTCTTTGTGGCGCTAAAGGAGGGTGCCGCCTTGCTCTCCTCCTTCTCCTTGAGTTCAAGACCCTCTAGGTTGAACAGTTTCTTTACAGAGTTTGGAATGTTTTTATTTGCATTCATGTAGGCTCTCAGAACCTTCATGCGTATGGGTGCTTTGTTTGCGGGTATTGGGTAGAATCGTGGGAGACCATTGGGTCCTGGGCGCACATAGAACCCTGGCATGGTGTCATTGTAATTCATGGCGCGCTGGTAGCGCTCTCGGGCAATTGCCGCCTTGTTTTGGACACTCTTTTTGGGAGATGTGTACCGGTCCCCAGTGGTAAACTCTGGCCACGGTATCTTGTTCAGTGTCTTCATAAAGAGCTCTGGGGCCTTTTCAGCATCCCCACTAAACTGAACAAGTCCCTTCCGGAACAGCTTGTACTTAAAGTCCCCGAGACGCAGGGTCCCCCACGTCACCAGTTCAGGCTCGTATTGATACGAAAAATTATTTTTTGAAAGATGTTTACTCAGAGCCTCGTACAACTTGTCTACTTTTATAGGAAAATTTACAAAAAATTGTCCATCGAGTTTATTCACCTTGAATCCAGACACACCTGGGAAGTATGTGCGGTCCAGAAAGGCTCGTACAGTCTCTATATCCTCCTTGGTTGTCACTTGGAGTGTACCAGTCTTGAACGCAACAACAGTCGCCTTGGGGTTGGTCAGCTTAAAGACCCATCGAGTCACTGTATTTATGTTTTTCGAAGGGCTGATGATGGGGCTCTTGCCCTTGACGAAGCGGGCAATGACGGGCCCGCCAACGCGTTGAACTCCTGAAATCTCAGACACGTTGTTGAGGATACCCTTGTCTGCGACTGGGATGACACCCGCGTACTTGGTCTGGTATATCGCTGAGACGACCTGGGCCTCTGTTCGGCTCAATATTCGGCCATCCTTCCAGGTATAGTTGTACCGAAACTGGCTCATATTTTTTACGGATATTTTTTCCGGCTCTAGTAATTATTATCAAACTCGATGGGCTCTTGGTCGATAACATCAACCCCAAACACAAAGGGCTGTGCCGCATATGACTTGTTGTTGTAGATTCCTGTGTGTGTCCTGACCTCGAGTTCCCGAGAGTTGAAGGGTGTCGTGTAGAGATCCTGGTTGAAGCGACACTTGGGCAAGTTGTTGTCCAGACAGTGCTTGTTGAAGTGTGTAACAAAGACAGTCTGCGGCATGAAGAGCTCCTTGCCATACCGAATCTTTGCAGAGGCCAAAAAGTGCTGGAGCTGGTTGGTCACCATCGCAATCTGGCTCTGGATATCCTTGAAGTACTTGGGGAGCACAGTCCACACATCCTTGTCGTTGTACTTGTCTGCATAGTCCAAGTAGGCCCTGACGCACTTGCACAGAATGGATGGGAGCTCCAGCTTGAGCTTTTCATCCAGCATTGGGTCTGCATCCTCTGGGACCACCTGACGGCCAAAGTTCCACGTCACTATGCGGCGCAGAATACTGCCCGAGTTGTCCTTCCAGTTGGGCACCTCGTTGCCTCCCAGCATACCAGGAACCATCCACGTCATGCTCTGAGCACCCTTGAACTTTCGCGCAATGCTGAGATCCTCACCACTCACCAGCGACTGAAACTCCGCCTGCTCGAGCTGCAAGTCCCCCTTGACCTCTGGGCTAATAAACATCAGCCCTCCCAAAATACTCTCGAGACCAAACTTTTTCTCAATATTGTTTGAGAGCACCTTGACGTCTTGTGTATCGTAAAAGTGCTTGGCCACCTTGGTGATGATACTCGACTTGCCAGACTGGGCCACACCCTTGAGGAACGGGATGACTTGCCACCGGTCCAGGTCGTTGATGGCGTAGCACAGGCGTCCGCAGAACACGTAGAGCCACTTGCACACATCCTTTGGAAACTTCTGATAGTCCATGACTCGCTGCATGCTTGGCGTTGGAATATCGTACCAGTCATCAATATCGTCATAGGGGTCGAACGGGAGGTCAAAGTACTTGGCGGCAACCAGGGTGGGGTCCAGAGTCAACGCCTCGGGCGTCCCATACCTGTAAAACTTGCACACCGCCTTGTCGTTGCAAAACTCGCGCCCCACAAAAATGCCATTGTTGAAGGACCACACGTGCCTATTCTTTTTAATCTCTGGAAACTGGATATCCTTGCAGTTGGTCAGGTGCTTGATGGAGTCGTTCACGATGCTCCCCTTGGAGGTGAGGTTCTTCCACATGTCATACTGAGTCTCCTTTTGCGTGCAGAGGTATACAAAGTCCTTGATTTCAACCACTTGCTTCCAGGCTCGCGTCTCGTGTCCAGCGGGTGTTACAATCTGCTTGCAGCAATAGTCCCCGTAGCGCTTGTAGCTGCTGAGCCACGCCTGTTGGAGCAGAAAGAGCAGGAGCTGCTGATATGGCGTATTCTCGTCACCCTCTGTGTCAATCATCACAGTTGTTCGACCCACCGTCTTGTCATCCAAGGCGACACGACTGGGATTCTCCATGAGGTCACGGACTCGCGCATACATGAAGACTTGCTCATAGATGTTTTCCACAAACTCGATGAGTCGCTTGATGCGGCGGTCAAAGCGCATCTCCATGCCAGACACGTCAAAGCTCGCCTTTTGCAAAAGGTCAAGCTCAGAAGCCCGAAAATACATTTCAGAGAAACTCGAGGAGAGAATATTTTTACGAATTTTCACCTTTTCGATAAGTTCCTTGTCAAGTCTCAGAGGGTAGCCATCCGAGTCGAGCTCATTGTCGTGAAACAAACGGTGAAACCCGACTGTGAGGGGGTGATTCTTGTCTCCCTTACAGTCCAGACTCAATTTACGTTCCGAGTCTAGAACTTTTTGTTCAAGTTCTTCTTCCGTAAGCTTCCTCACATCAGACCGGTCAATTTCGATACGAATCTCTTGGATCTTTTCAATAGACTTGTCCTTGTCCAATGTGTGAACCTTACTCATTTACTATACTCTAGCCACATATTTTTAAGTGGACCACCTCGACTCAAGCAGAAGGGGGCTTCAGTGCACTCACAATCTTAACCAGAATCTTATTCTGCATCTCCAGTTGTGTGGCAATCTTTTCCGCAGACTCCTTGATGGAGGTCATGATGGTGGCCATGGTCTCCCCCTCCTCCGTGCAAAGCATCTGGCCCAGGGCCTCCACCAGGTCAATGCCCTCCTCCATATCCATATCGTCTTCATCCATCTCCTCATCCTCGATATCAATCTCCTCATCTTCTGGAATAGGCTTGGGTGGCATTTGTATTTTTTAATTTTTTATTTTTTATTTTTTGGCGCGACGGCAGTTCCTGTACGGGGCACAGCTGGCCCGCATGGTGAACCCTCTGATGGCTCCCAGGAGGCACGAGAACTTCCTGGGGAGGGTAAACACCTTTTGGTTTGACCTTCGGACACACTTTGTGTTTCGTGGTCCAGCCTTGCAGCAATTTTTCATATATTTTTACGAAATTTTTTTCTTGGGTACTAGTACCAAGCGATCATGGCAGGTGGGCTAATGCAATTGGTTGCTTACGGCGCTCAGGATGTTTACCTCACCGGCAACCCCAAGGTTACCTTCTTCCAGGCGGTGTACAAGCGCCACACCAACTTTGCGATGGAGGCGATCCAGCAGACGGTGAACGGCAGCGCTGCCAACGGCGCCCGTGTTTCCGTGACCATTGCTCGCAACGGCGACCTGGTCGGCGACATGTGGGTGCAGCTGCAGCCAACCCCCTACTCCGGCGTCAACTCTAACCTGGTGTCCACCAACTACACCTACGACATGAACTGGGTGGCTGAGCGTGCCATTCTGGACATTGAGCTGACCATCGGTGGCCAGCGCATTGACAAGCACTACCAGACCTGGTTCCGTCTGTACGCTGAGGTGTTCCTGGGCGAGAGCGACAAGTACGCCTACGGCCGTCTGGCGTCTCTGGGTACCATGCTGATCAACAACGGCACCAGCACCGCCCCCAACAGCTCTTACCCAGCCTACGTGTACCTGCCTCTGCTGTTCTTCTTCAACCGCAACCCAGGCCTGTACCTGCCCCTGATTGCTCTGCAGTACCACGAGGTGCGCATGGACTTTGACCTGACTGCCTACTACCAGAACTACTTCGGCACCAACCAGCTGCAGGTGTGGGCCAACTACGTGTACCTGGACACGGAGGAGCGTCGCCGCTTCGCCCAGAAGGGTCACGAGTACCTGATTGAGCAGGTGCAGCACACCGGCGGTGACTCCATCGCTGCTGGCGCCTCCACTGAGAGCAGCCCCGCCCTGATCCGCCTGTCCTTCAACCACCCAGTGAAGGAGTTTATCTGGTGTTACCAGAACCCCAACGCCTCCGCCACCTCTCAGTTCAACGCCATGTGGAACTTCAGCTCCAACACGGCCAACGTGAACCTGACCACCAACGTGGCTGCCTTCGCCAACACCACCAACTACCTGCTGCCCCACCTGGTTGGCGTGCCCCACCTGTTCTCCAACACCGTCACGGGCACTGCCCTGAACGGCTCCTCTGCCAACGTGTTCTGGGTCGAGGAGGGCTCTTCCATCGCCGGCCAGGTCGAGGTGGGTCCCCTGTACCAGTTCAAGCTGGTGCTCAACGGCCAGGACCGGTTCGCCGCCCAGGCTGGCAAGTACTTCAACAGCTACCAGCCCCTGGTGTACCACACCGGCACCCCTTACCCCGGCATCTATGTGTACTCCTTCGCCCTCAAGCCCGAGGAGCACCAGCCAACCGGCACTTGTAACTTCTCTCGCATTGATAACGCCCAGGTGTCCGTGAACCTGAAGGCCAGCTCCTTCGGCACCGGCTTCGCCAACCCCACCTTCCAGGGCTGTACCCAGAAGCTGTTCGCCATCAACTACAACATCCTGCGCATCCAGTCTGGCATGGGTGGCCTCGCCTTCTCCAACTAGAAACCTTCAGAAAATCAAAATACGGTTCGCGTTTTCCGAGCTCGTCTCGGGGCCTCGAGCCCAAAAGTGATAAAGACTTTTGGATTCGAGACGGAATGTATATTAATGGTGTAGTTTCGCAGAGTGTCTATGATGAGCGCATTCTCACGGGTGAAGAAACACACCTCGCCCTCCTTGGGGGCGTAGTACTTGG
>Ga0164296_1006120_pt1 | contig 10307 bp, 12 predicted proteins | sample GEODES057metaG_FD_113533 | JGI IMG/M metagenome (GOLD analysis project Ga0164296, IMG submission 113533) | Dystrophic lake water microbial communities from Trout Bog Lake, Wisconsin, USA - GEODES057 metaG | ecosystem: Environmental > Aquatic > Freshwater > Lake | place: USA: Trout Bog Lake... | reverse complement strand
TGCTGGGTTTTCGGCTCCGCCCTTCTTCGCAGATTTTTCAACTGCTTTGAAGCCCATGTATTTTTCACTTAGTGTTTGCTCAACAGTCTTAACGCCTTCGAGGATGCTGCCTTTGGCTTCAACACTTTCGTAGATACGTTGTGCTGTTTGTTTAGCAGTTTCGGGCTCAGGCTTCAAAGCTTCCAGCTTCGACATGATGTTGTAAATGTTGTTATGGTCGCTCATTTTTTATCCTCTTGGCTTACGGTATACGTAGTTTTGTGTTGTACCAATAGCACTTTTTTCACCCATTGGTACGTCGTTTGTTGTTTTTGCATAGCTGCTTTGTTTGTCACCGCCAACGGTAGTGTCAGTACCAGCAACTTCAAATGCTTTGGTTAGGCTATGCTTGCTCAATTCTTTTAACAAGCTGTCAACACGTTTTTGACCAGCAACATCGCCTTGATCTGGTGCAGCAAGTTCTGGGTTCTCAATAATAGGACCGCCATCACCTTGTGCATCAATAGTTTCTTGAACTAGATCTTCCTGTGTTGCTTGATTTAGTGTGTAAACACAAACTTGATTAGCAGGAACCCTAGCACGGTTGATAACTAGCTGACGTACTTGTTCAGCAATAGTTGGATAGTTTAGCGCAACATCAATGTGATGTACTTCACATGCACCTAACTTACCAAAGTCTCTGTGTTCTTGGATTGGTAAACGCTTGGGAGCAGTCATTGTTTCTACTTCGTAAGTGTCCAATGCGTTTTTAATTGCTTCGATTAGATCTTTGCTGCATTCGCAGTTTGCTAAACGAATACGGAATTCATACAACTTGTGCGAGTTGTAAAAATAATTCTGAAATGTTTGTGTAACAGCCATGTTAATATATCCTATTACTATATTTATAAAAGTTTATTTGTTTTGGCTTTTAGACTGGGCTAAAATTTGTTTTAATAGCTCATTACGATCCAAAACCATGCCTTTACCCTCTACTGGTTCTTCCTCATCAGCAACTCCAGATTTAGTATCTTTGGCAATTTGATGATCCAATCTGGCCTTTTGTAGCTGCAAGCTGATCATGCGCAACTTCTTATCCATTTTGGCAGTTTTAGCAGTAATGGCATGTCCCAGCATAGTGCCCGCTGTCTGCATGATGACACCAGCAAAGCGTGGGTCAATGTTCATACCGAGATCCATTAGGTCTTCGGCTTTTTCTTTTGCCAACTGTGCCAGTTCATCCAGCTCTGCGTCGCTGGCTTCCAAGTCTCGTACTGTGGGCAACGCTGCATCAATACGTGTAATGGCACTGTCTACCTCAGTAATGATGGCTTCATTTTCTTTGAAGAAGGTTTTGGCTTCTGCTGGTGTGGGCTCATCCTCTGCCATTGGTGGCAAGTTGAGCAGTTGTTCCAATTGTTTAGTCATACCGTATTTATTTGGTACGGCCCTGATGGAAAAGTTCAGCTTCTGTTATGATACGGAAGTAAAGTCCGTTGGCTTTGCAGTATGCGGCGGCTGCTTGCCACTTGAATTGATTCAATATGGCTGCTGCTTGGGCACGTTTACTATTGCCCGCTGCTTCAAGTGTGGTTTCTTTGCTGGGTTTGATTTCCCAAACCTCTGCATGTTGCTTGTTGTTAGCATCCATGTAGAGTACAAAGAAGTCTGGTACATAAATGGTCTGCTTGTTGGTAAAAGGATTCTTGTAGTTGATGTGAATGCTTTCACTGGCCCATTTGAGTATAGCAGGATTGGTGTCAAGCATACGCATGGCAACATGCTCCCAGCTACTGCGATAGTGCGGGGTATTTTTGCCTACATATTTTTCAGGGTTGACTAATTGATAAAATCCATTAGCATACTTGCTCATGGTAATATTGCTCGAGTAATGTATTTGTTTTGTTTAGGACTGTTATTAACACCCACGAGGCTTGTGCCCACACGGTTTAGATTTAAAAACATAGCAAGATACAGATTCAGTTCACCTGGTTTCATTGATTGAAACTGTTGTACTATACTCATAGGGTCTACACCTTGCGACATGGCGGTATAGATCACAGTACTGGCCAAGACTGCTGCGCTTTGGGCATTGCCTGTTACTTGTTGAAAGTATGCAACCACTGCATCATTTTGATTTGATGATATGGTGTTGGGTGTGATAAAGTAATTGTTAAAATACTTACCCGCAGAAGTGTTTTTATTCTGCGATATGTCTACAATGGATGTATTGACAGAATTGCTCATTGTGTAACTCCTGGCGGTAATGGATTACTGTAGGGAGTTATGTTGGCAATGTTTTCACCATTGCTTTGTATTACGGCTGCTGCTGCTTTATTACCAGCAGGTGCTGCTTGTGCATCAGGCTGTATAGCCGAATAGTATACACTCAGTGTGCTCAGACCCGCAACACCTTGGCTGTTTGTGCCGCCGCTAGGTGTTCTTGGGCCGTTATTTGTATAGATAACATTGAACTTCATATTATTCCGCCGATTGAATCTTACTGTTTGTTCCGTTACCAGTACTGCCCAACTTAGGCAAACTCAAACGGTTCAATGTATTTGTATCGCCTTGCAGTATACCCAAGCCAATGTTTTTAAGTTCAGCGCCCGCTAGACCCAATACGTTTTGACCTTTAATGTTGTTGAATGCACGTAAGCCCGTAATGCCTGCTTGCAGTACATTTAATCCTGATGGGCCAACAGTATTGCCATTGGCATCTGTTGTAGGTGCCAAACTTTGACTAATACCCTGTGCTGCACTCAACAAGCCGCCTGGACCTAACAAGCTGGTAGTACCGCCACCCTGTGGTGTTAACGGACTAGGTGTTTTATCATAGGTCAATGTACTAAAGCCTGCTGGTTCGCCGCCAGTAAGCACACTACCGTAATTGTACAACACAGACTCATAGCCAATGGTCATGCTGTGTTCCAAAAATTCGTTTTGTCCCTGTTGATGCTGACCGTGTTGGAAGTTAGTAATTGTAGGGTTGATTAAGAAATACTCTGTAAAACGTTTTTGATGCAGACTATAAATTCTAATGCCATTTAGTATACGTGCAGATGCACCGTTAGAACTATACTTGGCTGGTTGATAACCCCAATGTTCTGTTTGTTGTTGATTATACTTGGTGGGCTGTTCATACATGGGTACAGGATAATCAGTATCTCTGTAGTAATGGCTCATGTAGTCATACCAAAAATCTCTTACAATGTCAGCACTGTCATCGTGGAATGTAATAGTAACTGGATCGTATTTGAGTTTGTTTTGTACAATGTTGGGTCGATTGTACGCATTCATGGTCTTGGTTTCAAGGGTATACTTGGGTAGCTGTACGCTCTTTACCAGTAGTCCCAGGGAAAGTGCATCCAAGTTTTTCATTCTAGTCAGTGTTGGATCAATGTCAAATTTGACATGAAACAAATAACTGCTTTTAGGGATTAGATCATAGCCATTAGCCGTGAAAATTTGATTGGCATGTCGCCAATCTCTTAGGCTAGGACCAGTACCTATGCCATGAAGGACATCATCAATTACGCTCATATAACTATTTATGCCACAAAAAAACCCGCCTGAGCGGGTTCTTTGTTATTTTTACTTGGATTAACCAGTAATTGTTGCGCCAATTTTTGATGCAATTGTTGCACCAAAGCCAACACCAGCAGTTTGACCGCCAGCTGGAAGTTGTTCAGCGTTATCAAAGCGAATGTTCAACGCAACGGTTTGAGGATCATTGCTGTTGTAATTTAATTCACCGTAGTCCACGCTGCTCAAGAAGCAACCATATAGTGCCCAAGATTCAAGTACACCAGGTGTACTTGCACCATTGCCGCCGTCTAGGATGTCAATTTGAAGTGTGAACTTGTAATCAATACCCGAAGCTGCACTGGCTTGTTCTTGGAAGTCGAATTGCTTCTGAATTTGTTCGCCAACCAACTTGCTAACATTACCGCTTGCGTCGTCACGTAGTGTAACACTAGTTTCTTCCCAAGCTGGTTTACCAGCAAAGTAAACTTTACTGTTGTAGATGTCAACTGGAACTGGATCAAATTTAACGCTAGGACGTTTCGCATCCATAACCTGTTTGGTCAATTCAATTACATTGTTGGTGCTTACGCCGAAGTTTACAAAACTTAGACGGAAGCGATATTTTAGTTTTGGCATCAACAGACCCTGGCTGGTCGCTGATGCGCCACCTGCTAGGGGTACTGTAAAGTTTGTTAAGGATGCTACTGCCATTTTAATTATTCTCCTATATGTTTATTTATGCCAAAATTACTTGCTTCCAAGTGATGCAATATCACCTGGGTTAAACAAGCGAATTGGGATGTAAATAAACTCAACATCTTTAGTTGGCTCGATAGCAACGTCTGCATACAATTGATTGTTTGCAATACGATCTGGTGTGTTGTTTGTAGTATCGCAAACTACCAAGTAGTCATAGATACCGCGTTTAGCAACTAGATCGTTAAGCGCACGATTCAATACTGATGCAAATTGGTCACGTGTAATCTTGTCGTTTGGTTCAAACAAGAATGCGTTACCTGCACTTGCAAAGATTGTGCGGATATAGTTGACCAAACGTGCAACGTTAACACGGTCCATGCTTTCTGTGTTAGGATCACGAGTTTTCTGACCCCATACAACTAGGCCAATGCCTGGGATGATTGTAATTGGGTTAATACGCAATTGATACAATGCATCACGTAGTGCTTGGTTAACACCTGTACGTACAAACTCGCCTGTAGTATGATCAACGTAACCAAGATCAGTTGCGTTGCTTACTAGACCACGACGTGTACCAGCTGGAGCAAACCATTGGTAAGCAACGTTGTCGTTGTACAAGTATGTGCGTAGTGCCATATGACTTGCAGGAACCATAATCTCGTTACCACTTAGGTCAGTACTTAGACCGCCTGGATAGTAAACTGCTAGGTATGGATCATTTGTTGCAAGACCGTCACCGTTAGTGTCGTTACTCCAGTTAGTTAATCCAACTACGTTAGTGCTCAATCCCATTGGTGTGTCACCAATAACGAATGCTGTATTAGCACGGTCATTGTTCAACGATACCATGTCAGGAATCAATTCTGGATAACCAGGAGCACAGATCAAGCTGAACTTGAACTGATCTTCACGGATTTCAGTGTTAGCATCCAATGCTGATTTCATTGCTGCTACAACGATTTGACGTTGTGCATAGTGACCAGCGTATGGGCTACCGTCATCTTTAAGACCGCTTGCTGTTACCCAAGTGCTAGTTTGCAATGGGGCCCAGTATGTTGGACTACCAGATGGTGTGTGGTTTGTGTTGCTTCCCAACAAGGAAACATAAATTGTTGTTCCCGACAATACAAATGCACCTTGTGCATAAGTTGTACCACTGTTGTATGCTGGAACGTTGTCTGCTGATGTGTTGAAGTAGTTAGTTACATACTTCTTAACATTGTAGCCACTACGACGTGTGTTAAACAACAACATACCACGTGGGTATAGTTGTGGGTTAGGAGCATCTAAGTCTAAGTAGTTGCTTTGTGCCATTGTGATTGGCAATACTTCTGTTCCGCTTGCAGGATCAGTTGTACCTGTTGTGTCCCAACGTGCATCAGCAAACAAAATACCGTTTGTGGTAATTTGGTCTGTGTTGTCAATTGCTATCCAGTTTGTACCGTTGTAACGGCTTAGAGCTGGCCAGTGTTCTAGATCACTTGTGTTTAACCACAAATCACCTGCTGCCAATGTAGTGCCGTCAGTTTGTGTAGTAGGTTTAGCTGCTGCTACGATAACACCCGATGGATCCAATGTTCCGTAGGTCAAGCTGTAACCACGTACATCAGTAACACCAGTTTGATAGCCAACCCATGCTGTACCTGTGTTGATCATGATGTCAACTACAGTTGGATCACCATAGTACCATAGTGTTCCGTTAGCTGGGTCTGCAACTGGTTGAGTAGCACCAATTATATAAGTTTCGTTAGCAAAGCCAGTTACAACAACTGTTGTTCCTGTCAATGTCACGTTTGTTACTCCGGAAACAAAACCTGCTGATGATAGAGGGTTGTTTACTGTTGGAGTCATAACAATTTGACCACCAGCACTGTGTGTAATGCTGATTGCACCGCTTGCTGTAACTGTAGCACTAACGTAAGGAACGTTAGCACGACTTACTGCTGCAACAAAGTCAGCTGCTGTTGCACCTGTGATTGATACTGTAGCAGTATTGGTCGATGTTGTACCAGGAGCGGTTGCAGTCAATGTAAATGCGCTAGGGTTAGTAAATGTTGGGATAGTGTTGTTACCTGTAGCTGTTACTGCACCGTTGACTGTACGTACTTTAGCTCTCCATCCTGCATAACCAAATTTAGTTGTACTTGTTTGGTTAGGATCTTGGTGCATGAAAATTGTGCCCATTGCAATGTTTACACCGCCGCCGCTTGGATCCAGTGCATTCAAAGCGTATACTTCGCTTGGATAGCTATTTACTGCCAATGAATTCCAAATAGCTGTTGTAGCATTGTATTCTTTCAATACAAAATTAGAACCGCCGCCTGTTGCGCCAGTTTTTAACCATACGCTACCGCTAGGAGCAGGAGTTGCATCGCTAGTAGTCCAGTATGGAACTGTAGCAAAGTTGCCATAACCGTTGGTATTACTACCTGGTTGAGAACCTGCTGCTTGTAGCAATGGTGTGTAGTAGGTACCTGCTGTAACACCAACTGATGTCAATGCAGAGCTACCTCCTGGGTTAGAAATGATAATAGTACCGTTACCGTTGGTTGTACCATCGCTATAAATTGTCAAGTAACCGTTAACTACGTCAGCAGTTACGCCAGAAATAGTTGCGTTGTTAATAGCAGTGGCTACGTTTGACATTGAGTTTGTTGAATAGCACTGAACTCTTACGGTGGAGCTGTTTACAACCATGAACACGTTACCAGTTGTTGGTAATGATAGTGCTGAGTTGTTTACTGTACCAGTAACTGCTGGGTTGCTGTTGTGCCAGTTTTGTGTACCAACCAATACCCATTGATTGTACAATGAGTTGCTGCTGCTTACTGAAGCACCTGCTTTGTACCACAAACGAATATTACCGTCGGCTTGGTTAACAACTGCATATTCGCCAATAGTACCTACACTAGATAGTGGGGAAAATACTGGATATGCGTTGCTGCCACTAAGACCTGCTGGTACTGTGGTGCTAACTGTTTGGCTAGCACTTGTGATGACCATGGGTTGTTGTTCGTTAAATGTTTGTGTGCTTGCGCTCCACTCGTAGATACCCCATGTTGTATCTGCTGTGTCAAACCAAACAGTACCGTCTGCCACTGGTTGTGTAGGACGAACGCTGGTGCTTTGTAGTGAGTTTAGGTCGATGTCTGCACGTACTGCATACAATTGGTTATTAATACCCAATGCGCTGTACGCTGCCATTAGACCATATTCGTTTAGTTCGTTACCGTGTAATGGTGTGCCAGCACTACTTTGTTGGAACACTGGATAACCCATTGCTGTGCTCAATTCACGTTGGCTACCAAACACTTGCAACATACCTGCGTTTGCTTTTGTTGTTCCTGTAGCGAGTGAACCGTTGATTGTTTTGTCTTGTGCGGTTGCTAGTAATACAAGTGGAACTGTTCCCACTGCGTTGCTGATATATTGACTTTCATCAGTGACTGTAATACTTAAACCTGGTGATACTAATGCCATAGTAGACTTTCCTTTAACTATATGAATATTTATTAACAAGTCAGTTTTTTGGGTGTCTACAGAACCCTTTGCAAAGGTTAGTTGCTAAATACAATATGGAAAGAAAAGTTTGTCCTGTATGCAATCAACGACCTGTAGCCGTCAACTACAAAGACAAGCATGGACACACACATTATAGAAGCGTATGTGATGTTTGTGCTCGTGCAGGTAAAAAGGACAAAAAAGTACCTGCTTGGTATAAAGCAGGCTATAGAAAAACCGCACAATGTGAGAAGTGCGGATTTAAGTTCAAGTACTTAGAACAAAGTGCTGTGTTCTATTTGGATGGCAATTTAAAGAACAACAATCACTTTAATCTTAAGACTGTGTGTCTAAACTGTGTTCAAGAGGTGCATCGATCAAAACTTCCTTGGCGGAAGAGTCAACTTGTACCAGATTTTTGAGCTGTTGATACAAACTATCAATGCTGCCGTTGTTGATAATGATCTTATCAAATTGTGTACCTGCCCAACTGTATTCACTGGCATGAATGCCGTTTAGTCTCAGCCACTCACGTGCTTTGTTGTCACCTGCGTTTGCTTTACTAGCAATCTCATACCAATGCGGAGTTGGACCACGCTGTACCCAAACAATCTTGCCACCCTGTGCTCGTATAGCTGCAATCTCGTTGGGGAATCTGCAATCGCTAATAACAATACTGTCTTGACTAGTGCGTAGTTTGTTTTCCAAGCTGGCAATCCACATGTCATCATGGAATCCTTGACGACAAACTTCTGTGCCCCAATACTGTAGCACCCAGCGTGGGGTAAGTTCAGGCATGTTCAAGCGTTCACTCCACCACAGATCCAACTGCTCTCGCCATTCACGGGCTTGTTTAGTACGGCCTTCCAGCATTTCTCTGTCCCAACCAAATACTGCTGCCACTGCATCTTTGAGCGTTCCCGCAAAACTTTCTCTACGAAATTCATGAAAGTTAACCAAATAGTCTGCTGCTGTGTCTTTGCCTGCACCAATAAAACCGCAAATGCCTATAATCATAAAAAATGCTCCTATTACAGAGCATTTTAACTTAGTTGTAACAGTGAAGTCAAGTTAGATGTCTATTATTTTTTGTATGTTTGGTGTTCTTGATGCTCGTGCTGGGTAGACTGTTTTTAGAATGAATACCAATTGGTCAGAACTAATTCTTCTCATGCCCAAGCTGATCTCGCTAGTCCAATCGTAAACCCAAAACTGTTGTCCCACTTCAACTTTTTCAAGTTTGTTAGCTATCTTAGATAAACGTCTTAGAGTATAATCAACTCCTCTAGGATAAACTCCTCGAGTTTTGGCACGATCTAGCGCATGGTCATCAACCCGCACTTCAATTGGTCCTATGTGTAAGGTACCTACTGTTGCCTCGGTGATGATTTCATTGACCAACATTAACCGGTTACCCAAGTTAGTGGCATAGAACCTTCAACGTAGGTTTTCAAGTCTTCCTCTAGTTTGAGCATTTCGTCTTTAGCTTCCGCTTTGAGAGCCTCGCCGTTGAGCGTTGTGCCGCCTTGTGGACCAGCAATTTGACCAAACTTGCTACGTGCTTCACCCAGTATCATTTTACAGAAAGCATAAGCGTATTCTTGAATCCAGGGATAAGCACTAGCATCTCCAAAGATCATGCTATCTGGTTTTTTGTTATCTATCCAAAGTAGTACCGATTCAAACGGGTTTTGTGTTCCACCACCGCCACCTGTTGATCCGCCGTATCCGTAGGGCATTTTGCGCACAATGGTCAGCTTCTTAGTGGCCTTGTTGAAGGTGTAGTTCATAAACCCACCAAACATTTTCATTGACAATTTTTGATAGTCAACGAACAATTCGTAGTTAGTAAGTCCACCAACACGTCCCGCTGTCAACATATAAGTGTTCAAGTAGCCGCTAGCAAATGGTTCAAACTGGCTTGCTGTTGTACCTGTCACACTTCCGATACCACGACGGAATACTGCTCTAACGTTTTCGATTTCTTTGGGCAGTATGTATTCTTGAGTCTCGGGCAACAAGTCCAAAAACGCATAACTTTCCTCAACGCTGTTAGAAGCACGTTGACGGTACTTGATTAGAGCCTGTGTGATGCCCATGTTATAGTGTTCATGCTCAAGTTCAACGTCAACGATACCATCAGCTAGGCGCATACGTATATAGTCGATGATGTTTGCACGTTGTAAATCACTAGACGGTAAAGCCGTTGGATCAAAAGCTATAGGGCCTGCACCGGTACCTGTTGTTGGATTGTAAAGACTACTGGTGGGCAAGCTGCCGAAGCTGCTTAAATTCCCTACTGTAGATTGACTATTTGGAATGCTATACTGTTGAGTCATGAAAATGCCCTATTAATAGTGTATTTATTAATAGGGCATTAAAGGTTATTCTGTACGCAACAACACAATGTCTGTGCTGATACGACCGTTGAGCTTGCTTTCTGTAGCTTTGATGTCTTCTAAGAATTTTCTGAGTTGAATCTTACCTGCTTTGGCAAATTCTTTGAGTTTTTCTTCGGGCTTGCGTAGGGTCTTGCTTACACTTTTATCTGTATCAAATCCCTCAATGCTGGTGCCCTTGATTGAAAGCTGCTTGTATGC
>Ga0164296_1006119_pt1 | contig 10311 bp, 10 predicted proteins | sample GEODES057metaG_FD_113533 | JGI IMG/M metagenome (GOLD analysis project Ga0164296, IMG submission 113533) | Dystrophic lake water microbial communities from Trout Bog Lake, Wisconsin, USA - GEODES057 metaG | ecosystem: Environmental > Aquatic > Freshwater > Lake | place: USA: Trout Bog Lake... | reverse complement strand
TGATGCGGACTGAAGTCCGCGCTCCCCTTTGTCGTCTCTCCAAAACCTAGTTAAACAAAAAAGCCCACCCCAATTTTGGGGTGGGCTTTTTCAATTCCAAGCTGAATTAGGACTTCTTCTTCATGGCGGCCATCTTCGAATCGCCATCCTTCTTCATCATCCCGTCCTTCTTCATCATTCCATCTTTCTTCATCATGCCGCCTTTCTTCATCATGTGACCCTTGTGCATGGAATGGCCCTTCATCATCTTGTGGCCGCCCATCATGGCATGACCCTTCATCTTGCCCATCATAGCGGGCTTCTTGTCCATGCCGCCCATCTTGTCCTTCTTGTCCTGAGCCAGAGCGACGCTGGAAAGCACGACGACTGATACGATTGCGAGGCTAATAATCTTTTTCATTGTTTGAATCTCCTTATTAAGTGGCAGAGAACCAAGCTCCATTCAATGAAGCCAGTGCCATTGTATAGCAAAATGCCTTACAAGCGCAAAGAGTTCCATGATTTGACGAAACCTTATAAGGCTTTCAGGATATATCCCAAATGATTCTAATGATCACTAAAGCGAGGTGGGATGATCAAACCGAGGACCATCTGCCATTTCCTGAGCCTTGAGCTTAGCCTTTGCCACAAGGTCAGATCGATTTGCGTCCGTGTAGAGCGAAATAATCGTATCCCATGCGATCCGAACGTGGCGCGGACGGGCATTCAAGAAGAGCGCACCCTCTTTGGACGTGGGGTCAACCAACACCTTGGAATTGACCTCGATCGCATCTTCCAGAAGCTTGCCCAGTTCAACATCCAATCCATGCAATCTCGCTCGAGGTGTGATGTCATACAGAACACCCAGCAGGACCGGTGCAGAATCGCGCGGTTTGGCATCAAACGTGGTTCTGGCAGTCTCAATCGCAGCCTTGGCATCACCCATCTCGGCCATGACTCGTGCAAGCCTCAGAGAGTCGTTTATCCGACGATCTTCGTTATGAGCCAGCTTGGCCTCATCCACGGCAACCTGAAGCGCCTGTTTCGCTTCAGGCCACATCTGAGCGGTGATGAGTGCCTTTCCGTATTTGAAGGCTTTGCCCCCTTCCATCTTCTGCAGTGAAAAGCCCACCAGGAGTTGGCGGGCATATTGAGCCATCACCATCTCGTACTGAAGCTCGTTGATCTCGCGCTTGTCCCGATGCAAAGCAAGACCATCGGATGCAGAATCCAACTGATCCGTGATGTTGTCAATCGAAAGAGGTCCCGATTGCGCTGGATCATTCGGATTCGGAATGGTGGGCGTATGACAACCCGCCACACACGAAACAACGATCAACAGGGACAACAGGCGACGCATCATAACTTAACAGGTTGAATAGCGATTTTCGTTGAAGAGAGCGTCGCGATAGATCTCGGCACCAGAGAAGGTCAACATCGTCTTGCCCTTCATCTTCATTCCATCGAACGGGGTGTTCTTGCTCTTGCTGAACGTCTTATGTCGATCAAAGGTCCATTCACAATCTGGATCGATGACACAAATTTGAGCCACCGGACTGCCACCTGGCTTGAATGTTCCAGCATCTAATCGGAGGATTTGCGCAGGTTTTGTGCTCAATTTATTAATTGTTTCCAAAGGCGAAAGCACTCCGGTATGGGTCAACAACGTGAGCGTCACACCGACGGCTGATTCCAACTGGGCAGAACCAAAGGGAGCCTCGTCGAATGGAACGTCCACTTCGTGGGCCGCATGCGGTGAGTGATCGCTGGCGATACAGTCGATCGTGCCGTCGCTCAGTGCCTGGATCAAAAGATCTCGGTCAACTTGGGTTCGCAGAGGGGGCTGGATCTTGAATCGTGTGTCAAACTCGCCGACGTTTTCGTCGATGAACGTGAAGTGCATCGGGCAGATTTCGCAAGTCACGGGCGCACCGAGGAACTTCGCCTGTCGGACCATTTCTACCGCACCCCAGGTGCTAACTCGCATGACGTGAAGCTGGCAGCCGGTATGGAGAGACAGCAAGCAGTTCCGCATGATGGCGACCTCTTCTGCAGATCGCGGAATCCCTTTGATTCCCAGCATGGAGCTAACGGAGCCATCGTGCATGCTGCCCCCACGCGTGAGGTTGGTGTCTTCGCAGTGGGCCATGATCGGCAGGTCAAGCTGAACGCAGAACTCCATCGCCTGCTTCATGACCATTGCGTTCTGAATCGGGAATTGCTCATCGCTGGCGGCAATGATGCCGGCTTTCTTCAGAGCGGCCAGATCTGAGAGTTCTTCGCCTCGCATCCCTCGGGTGAGCGCACCCACAGGAGCGACGAACACGCCTCCAGCTTCAGGAGAGGCCGCGCGGTCCAAGATGAAGTCGATAAGGGCTGGACTATCCAGGGGAGGGTTGGTGTTCGGCATGCAGCAGATGGTGGTGTAACCACCGGCAGCCGCGGCTTGAGTTCCGGTTACAATCGTTTCCTTATGCTCGTCACCCGGTTCGCGAAGGTGAACGTGCGGGTCCACCAAGCCAGGCGCGACCCACATACCGGTGCAATCGTAAACTTCGTCGACCTCCGCACCCAGCACCTCGTTCCCAATCCCAACCACTTGATCGTCTTCAATCAGCAGGCTCGATACGATGTCCAGGTCCTGGGAAGGGTCCAGGATTCGACCATTCTTCAGTAGCGTTCTCAATTCTTAATTCTCCAGTTGCACATCTAGGGTCTCACGAAGCAGTCGGTGCCTCTTTTTCGCCGTCGGTAAAGCACCAGTAAAGCGACGCCATTCGGACGAAAACGCCATTCTCAACCTGCGAGGTGATCGCAGATCGTTCTCCATCGGCAGCCACGTCGTCCACTTCGATGCCTCGGTTCAACGGACCGGGGTGCATCACCAAGCAATCTGGTTTGGCATAACGCAGAGTGTCTCGATTCACCTGATACATGGCGGCATACTCATTGATGGAACTGAGCATCCCTTCCAACATGCGCTCTTTCTGCAGGCGAAGGGTGATGATGACGTCGGCATCGGCGATACCGGTGGCAAGGTCGTAGTAGACGGCGCCGGGAAGCATGGCAGATCGAGCGGGGATCAGGGTTTTGGGTCCGACAAATCGCACCTCAGCTCCCATTTTGCTCAGTAGCCATGCATTGGATCGGGCAACTCGGGAGTGTTCCACGTCTCCGACAATGGCGACGCGAAGTCCATCTAAATCCCCTTTCCGCTCGATGATTGTCAAGGCATCACCGAGGGCTTGGGTGGGATGCTCGTGCTGACCGTCACCGGCGTTGACAACTGGTCCACCGAAGTGTCGAGCCGCCAAGGTGGGCGCTCCCGAGCTCTTGTGGCGCATCACCAAACCGGTCAGGCGCTCGTAGCGAAGGGTGAGGATCGTATCCTTGAGCGTTTCGCCCTTGCTCATGGAAGAGCTTCCAGCCGCGAAGCTGGCCGACTTGATCCCGAGATAATGGGCGGCCATCTCAAAGCTCACTCGGGTTCGGGTCGAGTTTTCAAAGAACAGCATCCCGACCACGTGCTTACTCAGCTTGGGCACCGGTTTGCCTTCGATGACTCGAAGTTTGAAGTCGGCGGCAAGGCTCAGCAGGTTCTCAATCGTATCTTGATCGAGTTGGCGGATTCCCAGAAGATGTGTCGGCATGGCTTAGGCGCCCTCCTCTGTGGCGCTTCTAATCTCCACCAGGTCCTCGCCGTCGTATTCGTTTACGCGCACGATAACGTGGTCGGTTCGATCGGTTGCGATCTTCTTTCCGCAGTAGTTCGGTTCGATCGGCAATTCGCGATGGCCTCGATCAATGAGGACAGCCAATTGGACCGACTTGGGACGACCGAATCGGATCAGTCCATCCAGAGCTGCACGTACGGTTCGGGCAGTGTAGATCACTTCGTCGACCAAGATGACGGTCTTTCCGGCAACTTCGAACGGGATTTCCGTTTCATCGTTGGCCACCGCCGGACGGTCATCGCGAAAAGCCCGGACGTCGAGTTTTCCGCATGGAACGGTCGTACCTTCAATTTGGGTCATCAAAAAGGCCAAACGTTTGGCGATGGGCCACCCGCGACGAAGGACACCGACAACGACCAGGTCTTCTGCGCCTTGATTGGCTTCGAGAATCTCATGCGCCATGCGTCCAAGGGTTCTTCGCATGTCGCCAGCATCGAGCAGAATTGCGCTCATTTAGGTTGATTATGTCCGTTTTGTGACGCTTTTGACGCGGGGACGAAACCAGACTCGTAAGGATTACCGGCTGGAACTACTTCCCAGGCGAGTATGGGCGGAGTGGCAAGCCGGATGGGGCATGCTTTTTGGCTCGTGCGCCGTCTTGGGGAGCCCGTTTGGGGATGAACGGAAGCTCGAAAAAGAGATAAAACAGCCAGCATCCCGCCACGATCAGAGGGAGGCAAAGAAGGAAGTAATAGAAACGGTTGACCTCTCCGACCGCCCAAGCGGGCCGATTGGCATACAGGATCTGTGCGATCGGATGATGCATCAGATATAGGCTGTAAGAAAACGCTCCGAGCACAACGACGGGACGCCAAACCAGCAGTTGGAAGAGTGGTCCGCGCTGAGAACCGGTGAGGGCGTAACAGAGTCCGGCAATCGCGCATCCACCGAAAAGGTCGCTGGCATATAGCGGCCATTGACGGAAGACCGCATAGCCTGCTCCTGCAATACATAGGATGGCAAAGATCGATCCCAAGGCGGGCATTCGGCCCGCTTTCATCGGCTTAAATGCGAGATGAGCCGAGACCATTCCCACCACAAATAGGGCGAGATACCAAGGATAGAGCTTGGGCGCACCCGGTACAAACGCGATCGCGAGATAAGAGATTCCACCCGCCAGAGTCAAAGTGATCAGGCGGCCCAACTTGTTGATCCCCAAGACGAAGAGCGGGAACAGGACGTAGAGTTGAACCTCGATGGCGATGCTCCACAACACTCCGTTGATCTTGTACATCCAGTCCAGCGAGAAGTTGTGAACCAAGAAGACGTGGCTGAGAATCGTGTTGTTATCGACGGGGAGATATTGCTCAAATGGGATTCCGAACTGCTTGACGGTAATTGTTAGGGCGACGTAGATCGAAATCGCCAAACAGGCATAGTAAGGCGGCAGGATGCGCTGTGACCGGCGCTTGTAGAAACGGCTTAGACTGTGGATGACTCCATTTTCTCGCGCAAATAGGGAGAGTTCCAAGCAGAACCCGGAAAGGACAATAAAGGCAGCGACGGCCAGATGTCCGTACGAGAAAGCTCCCATGATCCTCTGAAGCCATATCGGCGAGTGGCTTATCCTTCCGGCCGGGAGTCTCGGGTCAGAGAGAGTGCAGATATGTCCGATAACCACATACAAGGCGGCCAGCCCGCGTATCCCTTCCAGAAAGGGGAGTCGGTTTTTTGGGGCCTTGGGCTTGGGTTTCGGAGGCATATTCGTCGAAGGTCCAGTGATACCTGAAGGCGACGGTCCACCCGCCGTTCGATACGTTATTACGACGGATGGGACCGTTCGGTTGGTGGATCAATATTGTTTGCGCATTTTGGGGCCAGGGGACAGGTCGGAAGGGGCAGAAATGCTTGATAGCCGGAAGATGGCGCGCATGGGTGAGCGTTGGGAAGGGAAAGACAAAGATTCAGTCATTTCCACACAAAACGAGGACACAAACCACCAAGTTTGGATTCAAATTTGGCTGGTGTTTCCATATTTGCCAATCTCGCAGAGTTGGTGGAGAGGGGCTAGGGGTGAGGATCCGTTTTCTGAGAATATCTAGATTGTTATGGTTTCCGGAGATGTCCTCAGCGCTTCAGAAAGCCTTGACCCTGCAGCCATTCCAACAGGACTTCCCTGCCGGTAAGTTGGGTAACTCCAATGCGGCGGCCAGACCGCATCGACCAGGTGACATCGACGTTCATGTTCTGGGCATCGTAAAACTCTTTCATCCGTTCGTCGTATTCTGCTACACACGGATTCTCCTGATACTGCTCCTCGAACCAGACTTGATCTTGGGAAAGTCTAGGTTTGATTTCTGCGGTCATTGGTTCGGATGGCCATCCAACGCACAGACCGAAGATACCAAAAGTTCCGTCTGGCAGTTTGAGGAGTTCTTTCACTCCTTGAGGGTCATTACGGAGTCCACCGATATAACAGATTCCAAGCCCAAGGCTTTCGGCCGCGCAAACCAGACGCTCTGCCGCTAGTGAGGCATCGATGACAGCCATCGTAAAGAATTCGGTGTAGTCCAAACCATCAGCCTTCTCTCCGACAGACTGAGCAGCTACCCTCATTCGGTGAACATCTGCAATGAATGCGAAGAACACACCACAAGTCTTGACGTGCTTCTGGCTTCCGCACAGTTCGGCCATTCTCTCTCGAGACTCAGAATTCTGAACCGTGATCACCGACCACAGTTGCAGGTTGCTGCTGGTCGCGGCACTTTGGGCGGAAGCCACCAGACCTTGAATCGTTTCTCGGGTAACAGGTCGACCACTAAAATGACGAACCGAGCGATGTGCCAAAAATTGGTCTAGTTCAGGAAGGGCCGGAGCATCCGATCCGTATCGCAGTTTCCACGCGTCCGCGGGAGATTCGTCAAACATCACCAAGTACTAAGCGTTCGACGCCCGGATGATCGGCACAAATCTGGATTACGGGTTTTTTTCGTGATCATCCATGTGGAGAGCACCCTGTGTTGGCTTGGGTGCATTCCTGCTCAGGATCGGCGCCATGATCTTGGCCATTCCAAAGGTACCAAACCCCATCACGACGGTGAAGATAAAAGCTCCGATGCCCAATCCAATGATGAGCTTCTTACCATTGACTACTTGAATAGGATCCTTTTCTTCCACAGCACATCTATGATGACCGATTTTTCGGTCTTGGATTATAAAGCTCGGATTGATGAAGAGAGGTGTTGTTCTGTAAGTTCGGTTGGCTTCTGAATGTGAATACGTACCGACTTAATAAGGTTCGGGTGAACTTATCTGCGACGGTACCTCCTGGCTTCTTGCACACATCCATATCAAAACGAAGCATCCTGCTAGTGACCCTCTGATCGTGGCATTTCGGAAAAGTGACCGACATTAGCGGTTCTCCAAGAGAGCCATTTATGGAGTTTGATGTTGATGATGGCTACAGAGCCGTAGCTCGTGACAGGGTTAGTGGAAGAATCCGTAGTCCCAGCGGGAAGACCTAAATCAGACCGTGGTGATAACCACGGGCAGCATGGCAAGTCCCCCCAAAAAGCCCTGGAAGGGCGACCTAAACGAAAACTGATGGGACCCCAATAAACCGGAAATCCCCCTCCTCCGGTTCGCCTTCGTTCATCAGGCTCACCGACTCCTCCCTCGGAGGTGAGGAGTTTGATGCTGAAGGCGTTCTATCATTGGTTGCCCTGATCCCAGTTACTGAATCATGGTTCGGGAAATAGCTACTGGACGTATAGGCTGTACAAAGGACCAGCCCGACCCACAACCCCACGAATACCTACCCGTAGGTGGTAGATATTCGCAGGACCAATAAGGGGCAAATCCGAGCCCAATCAGACGAACTCGTTGATCAAGTTCTCGAGGAACTCTTGGCGACCAGACTTGCGAACTGGCTCGCCATGGCGAAGAACGTGATCCACACAGTCATCAAAGGTGCGTCGACCATCTAGAACCTTCTGACCGAAGCCGTGAGTCCAACCTTCATATCGATCTTCCACATGCTTGGCGAGTCGACCATCTTCCACGATGGCTTGCGCAATCTCCAGTCCACGGGCGAATGCGTCCATTCCGCCAATGTGAGCGTGGAATAGGTCTTCAGTATCCATCGACTGCCGTCGAACCTTAGCATCAAAGTTCAGACCACCGGTCGTGAAGCCACCCATTGCGAGGATCTCCAACATGATCTGGGTCGTGAGATAGATGTTGGTCGGGAATTGGTCGGTATCCCATCCCAGCAACTCATCACCCGTATTCGCATCTACCGAACCCAGAATGCCAGCTTCGCGGGCGGCGCGCATCTCGTGCTGCATGCTGTGGCCGGCCAACGTAGCGTGGTTGGTTTCCAGATTCAGCTTGAGGTGATCCATCAGACCAAACTCTCGGAGGAAGTTCAAGCACGCTTCGGTGTCGCTATCGTATTGATGCTTGGTCGGTTCCATCGGCTTCGGCTCAATGTAGAACTGCCCCGTAAAGCCGATCTCTTTCTTATAGGCAACCGCCATATGAAGCAGAGCGGCAAACTGTTCACGTTCCTGCTGCATCTTGGTGTTCCAGAGGGTGTCGTATCCTTCTCGGCCACCCCAGAAGGTATAGCCTTCGCCGCCAAGTTGATAAGTGGCGTCGATGGCATGCTTCACCTGGGCAGCGGCGTAGGCAAAAACATCTGGGTTTGGGTTGGTGGCCGCTCCAGCCTGATACCGAGGGTGGCTAAACAGGTTCGCGGTACCCCAGAGCAACTTGACTCCAGTTTCCTTTTGCTTCTGCTCGGCGTAATCAACCACTGTTTTGAGGTTCTTACACGATTCGGTGAAGTCACTTCCTTCCGGTGCGATGTCTCGATCATGGAAACACCAGTAATCGACTCCCAGCTTTGTAAAGAACTCAAACGCTGCGTCCATGGTGTCCTTCGCGCGTTGAATCGGGTCGGTTGAGGCATCCCATGCACGATCCATCGTCGGCGCACCGAATGGATCGGAGCCGGTGCCTTTGAATGTATGCCAATAACTAATCGCGAATCGGAAATGCTCGCGCATCGACTTTCCGCCTACTACTTTGTTTGCGTCGTATCGCTTGAAAGCAAGCGGATTCTTACTGCCAGGGCCTTCGTAGGCCACTTTGCTCGAGACTTCTGGGAAGTACACCATTTGGATTTAGACTACCACGATAGGTTTTGTCCCAGAAGCCCCAACTTGCTCGAAGGTCTAGTTCGCTTCGGTTAAGTGAACATACATGGACTGAATGCCTACCCGTCCAGGACCAGTAAAGCGATTGAACACCATTTGCCCGGCACTGGCAAAGATGCCGGTGCTGAGCGACTGAACTGTCGTTTGCATCGTTACGCTTGGATCCTTATAGATCCAGCCACCCGGCTCTACATCCATGGATTGGCCTGGTGCCAAGGTGATCTCGAAGACGTTGCCATAGCCATGTATCCACAGGATTCCCTCAGGGCCGGTGCAGGTGAACGTATCGATGAACAGTCCGGTTCCGCTAAACATAACGTTGGCGAATCCTTTCACTCGGTTAAAGGTGTAATCCAAAGATTCGGTAGCGGCAAGCCATTGATGTTCTCTTACGTCAAGAGATTGTCCCCTCTGGAGATGCATTCCGAAGACATGGCCGGCGCCATCACGGCTGAACCCGATTTGACCAGGGCCCATCGCTCCGACCATCACAATCGGCATGCCAGAGATGACCCGCTTGAAGGCTCCGGCGAGTTTCTTGATCCCAATCTGCACCTGCGGCTCCTTCCAGAGCAGGATGTAATGCTCGAAGTAGATCGGCATTTGGTTGAGTTCGATGTGTAGAACGGGAACCAATTCTCCTTCGACGTGATAAACGACGCCAGCAAAAGCCTCGTCGTGAACAGATGTAGGTTTTAGAACGGGTACGGCCATGATTTGTGTCTCCTGAAGATCAATATAGTCCTTTTGCGCCATTTAAGCGTTTGGGCATTTTGTATTTGTCCTCATCCAACTGCAGCTGAAGCTATGGCTGAGACACTGGGTATTAACTGTCAGGATAGAGAGTTTTTGGCAAGCGTTCCCCTCTCTTCCAATCTCTCAGAGTTGGTGGAGAGGGGCTAGGGGTTTTTCAGTCATAGCTTCAGCGAAGGCTGATGAGGATCTGGATTCCGGGATTTTCAAGCAGTTATGGTTTTCGGAATTGTCCTCATCCCTGGCCCTTCTCCACTATTTTTTGGCTCAAAGCCAAAAACATAGCAGAGAAGGGGACGCGTTTCCAACTTCTTCCCATATTTACAAGCAATACCAACCACCAAGCTCGAAGTCCAATTTGGCTGGTGTTCCCCTCTTTACCAATCTCAAAGAGTTGGTGGAGAGGGGCCAGGGGTTTTTCAGCCATAGCTTTAGCGAAGGCTGATGAGGATCTGGATTCCGGGATTTTTAGCCTGTTATGGTTTCCGGAGATGTCCTCATCCCTGTCCCTTCTCTGCTATGTTTTTGGCACAGAGCCAAAAACATAGCAGAGAAGGGGACGCGTTTCCAATCTTGTCCCAGACCTACAAGCAATACCAACCACCAAACTCGAACCCAAACTTGGCAAGTTAACTTCTATCGGCTTAGCTGATTACCGCTTCCCTGCTTAACGCAGTCCAAGTTTT
>Ga0164296_1006117_pt1 | contig 10311 bp, 9 predicted proteins | sample GEODES057metaG_FD_113533 | JGI IMG/M metagenome (GOLD analysis project Ga0164296, IMG submission 113533) | Dystrophic lake water microbial communities from Trout Bog Lake, Wisconsin, USA - GEODES057 metaG | ecosystem: Environmental > Aquatic > Freshwater > Lake | place: USA: Trout Bog Lake... | reverse complement strand
GAACTGGGTTCAGAACGTCGCAAGACAGTTCGGTCTCTATCTGTGGTGGGCGTTAGTAAATTGCGAGGACATGCTCTTAGTACGAGAGGACCGGAGCGTATGTACCGCTGGTGTATCTGTTGTTCCGCCAGGAGCAGTGCAGAGTAGCTATGTACAGCCAGGATAAGCGCTGAAAGCATCTAAGCGCGAAACCTTCCTCAAGATGAGTTTACTTTTAAGGACCGTCAGAGACTATGACGTTGATAGGCTATAGGTGTAAAGGTGGTAACATCAAAGCCGAGTAGTACTAATTGTCCGTAAGCTTTAATCTTTTTTTTCCTGTTCATGAACAGGTTGCTTTTCCCGATATGTCTCGATATTTAATGGAGTATATACATCGTATATACTACCCAGTAAGATCTTATGGTGATTTTACCGGGGGTGTTCACCTCTTCCCATTCCGAACAGAGAAGTTAAGCCCCCCATGGCCGATGGTACTGCACAACAATGCGGGAGAGTAGGTAGTTGCCATATCCTTTTAAAACCCTTTATACAAACGTATAAAGGGTTTTTTTATGCCCGTAATTGAACTTATCTAGGTAACATGGACCTTAACTCACCATCGAATACCATAGAACTTTGTGGAGGTAGCTTACATTTCTTTTGAGTTATTTGTAGAATTGTGTTTAAGGTAGTATAACCGGTAAAGGGAACGATACTTCTGGATCGATGAATGACTTTGTACCGTCGAGAATGTTATGCCGGGATGGTGCGGTATTTTTGTAAAACTAATGATGTGCAATGCCGCTACTTCTTATGTTAAGTTTTTCTGGCATTGACTTACCGCCGAAGGCCACATTTGGGGTAGTCCTATTTCGATGGGAAAGTAATGTAGACAGATGTGCCGACTCCCACAGCGCTTTCAATATCAAAAGTACCGTCTATCATTTTTAAAAGATCTTTGATGATCAGGTATCCAAGACCATTGCCGCTGCGCTTATTTACATTAGCAGAGGACATAATCACATTCTCCGCTACCAGGTTATTTATCTGCGTTTTGTTCATGCCCAGCCCGGTGTCTTTCACTTGTATCTGCATATTATCATAGAGTTTATTGGCAGTGATGATGATGCTGCCATCTTTAGTGAAATTGATAGCGTTTACGAGTAAGTTATATAATACTATCCGTAACGGATCTGTAAACTGAACTATAGTAATATCCTGTGGAATGCCATTGATGAGTTCGATGTTATTCTTATGTGCCAGTGACTTCAATATCACGAATATTTGTTCCGCGAGGTCATGCAGATTTATCTTCTCCTTTACCATTCTCCGCTCTTCATTCTGGTATTTTATCCAGTTCAGGATATTGGTAGATAGGAGTTCCAGCTCCCTTGATGTATTTACGACCTCAATAAGTGTTTCGTCGCGCAGGTTATCTGATAGTGATGCTTTTTCCTCGGCAAGATACTTGGTAGTCAGGTGAAGATACTTTAGCGGTGTGATGATATCATGGCTGATGATCGATATCAAACGGGTTTTGATGCGGTCGTTTTTTTCGAGCTTCTCATTTTGTTTCAGTATTTCTTTTGTCTTTTTATCTAATTGATTTCTTAGTCTTCTCTGCCTGCGCAATGACTCCCTATTGGCAATTACGGCTATAATGGTGATGATAATAATTGCAGCGAGAGTTATAGATAGTTCACCCCACCACATCAGATACCATGGTGCAGCTATCTCAAATGATATCATTTTGATGTCATAGTTGTTGACACCAAAACCCTTTAACTTTCTGATATAAAGAGTGTATTTGCCGTAAGACAAGTTGCTGAGATGAATAACCGGGCGATTAATGTCTACTTTCTGCCAAACACCGGATTGGCTATCCAATGAGTAGTGTATATAGATATTTTCTTTGTCGCACCAGGAGGAGAACCCAAGACTGATGACTACATCGTGTACATTTGCGTTAAAGTGTAAACTGTCGGTTGAACTAGTATCTGCTTTTTTACCGTTTGCTGTTATCTGATCAACGAAAATATTTCCATCAGGCATTCTTGCCGGCATTAAAGGGTTTACCCATAATGCGCCATCCATCGTTGGAAAAGAGATGTCTCCGTTGAGTAGTTTTATTCCGCACGGCTTACAACCACCGTTCATCTCTGTGATATTCATTCCTTCATTTTTTCCGAAGAAATGATAGTAGACATAAGGTGTGTTATTTTCAAACGCATCAATCATATCCTGCAGCCGGGCTTTGAACAGACCTCGATTGGTACTGATCCAGCAAAAGCCATTTTCATCAAGGATAAAGCAATGTGCGTAGCGCAGATAGTTATTATTATCCAGAGGCATCTGTTTGAGTCTGCCATTCTTCAGGATGAAAATTCCGTCTCCATAAGTACCAATAAATAAGTAATCCCTGTACTTCCATAAAGAGCGAATATGAGATTCTAATTTTAACAACGTATCTAACTTGCCTGTAGCGATATCAATTTTGAAGAGACCTTTGGACGTGGCCAGTGCAAGTGTTCCTCTCTTCAGTTCAAGCATGTCAAATACATCACCGAGCTTGTTATAACTGCAAATGTTTTCTTCGCCGGTCTCTGTTATCTTAAATATTCCGTGTTGGTTCGCGGCGTATGTGCTCTGGCCGTCTGATGCCAGTGTATTGCTATAGCTGGCATTATACTGAGTGTTGGTATTTGTGACCTTAGTTTTATAATTGTAGCTGTACAGTTTATTCTTCGTAGTATACCATAGTATGCTATCTTTTGTGATTAAAATATTATTGTCAAAGTGCCCCTGTACAGGCAGCTGACTTATTGGCCCTCTGTATGGTCCGATGATATCACCGGTATTGGTCAATATATTTCCGTTGGATAGCAGTATTTGAGAGTAAATGGTATTAGGCTCATCAAAACCGGAGTTGTTCTTTTTTACGTTTGTTAGGTAGTTTTTCCTGATAACGATTATTCCTTTCGATTGAGTACCGAGAAAGAGTATCTCACCCTGCTGCCAATATTGTGCATATACAACAGCAAAATTTGGTGGTATCTCGGTACATATCACCTCTGATGTCAGTTTACCGTCTTTATAATGAAGTGTCCATGCATATGTGCCGGCAAGGATAACCGGGTACTCCATACCCGGAGACCAATAAAGGTGCTTTTTTCCTCGCGGGAATTTGATGTCATGGCCTCCAGGATTATTTATGTCTAACTTTTTGAGATGCCTGTTGAGGGTATCAAAAAAATAGAAATTATCGGCGCCATTATACACAAAGGTGTTGCCGTTAATTTTAAATGCACTGCCATCTGAACCAATTGCAGTTAATGGAATTTTTTACACCCGGGATACGGGGAGCTTTACTAACAATATTATAGGGGAAAATTATACTTTCAGATTCCAGCCGTGGTTGTCTTCTTTGCGGCCATAGCGTATATCACCCAGCTCCTGCTTCAGCCAGTTAGCTACTTTCCATTCTTCCATTGGAGGCAGCAGCATCTTATCATCATGATACGTAAGTGCATATATAGGTGCTATTGAGGCCGCCGTGCCCGTACCAAAAGCCTCTTTCAGCTCGCCTGCCTTATGTGCAGCTTCTATCTCGTCGATGCTCAGCGGGCGTTCTTCTACAGTGATGCCTTTCTCTTTCAGCAAGGTGATGACACTGTCGCGGGTTACACCTTCGAGTATGGTATCGTGCTTAATGTCTGGTGTGATTACTTTATCGCCCAATACAAAGAATACGTTCATGGTACCAATCTCCTGTACATACTTGTGGTCAAATCCATCTGTCCACAGTATCTGGTCATAGCCCATTTTCTTGATCTCCTGTGTAGGATACATGCTCATACCGTAGTTGCCTGCAGCCTTGGTATAACCTATTCCGCCTGGGAAAGCACGTACATATTGATCCTGAACATATATAGAAACCGGCTTGTTGTAATATGGTCCTGCAGGGCTGGTGATGATCATGAACATGAACTTCTCTGCCGGACGTACACCAATGAACTCGTCGGTAGCCACCATGAATGGGCGGATGTATAATGCCGTATCATCTCCGGTAGGTATCCAGTCGCGGTCCAGATCTATTAGAGTGCGTAAACTTTCTATGAACAGTTCTTTTGGTATCTCAGGCATAGCCATACGCACTGCCGACCTGTTAAAGCGTTTCCAGTTGTCTTGCGGACGGAAGATAAGCGGGTTGCCACTAGGGTCTTTATAAGCCTTTATACCTTCAAATATGGCCTGACCATAGTGGAAAAAGGTGGTAGCAGGGCTCAGTGAAAGATTGTGAAATGGCATGATCTCCGGCTTCTGCCAGGCGCCATTTTCATAATAGGCTATCAGCATATGGTCTGAGTAGATCTTACCGAATTGTATATTAGAAAAATCCACTTCGTCCAAACGGCTTTTTTCGACTTTCTTTACGCTGATATCTATTGAGGAAACTGACATAAACTTGTGAGATTAGATTACCTTAAAGCATTAATTTTGCGCAAAGAAACAACTTTTTCTTAATTGAGTAGTAATGACCTTCGTCAATCAATAAGGATTGTGGATAAGTAAGCACTAAATAACCCAATTACCGGCACACAAATGAGTGACATTCCAGCATTGATAAATACCGATATTATTAATAGCTCCCGAGATATTTTCTGGGAAGATGCTCAATGCCTGCGTGGTGTGGAACCCCGCCCTGTATTGATACTTAGCGCCGAATATACCGCCGGCAGCCCAGAGGAAGACCAGCTCAATGCCCTCGTCAAGGCCGGCTGTAAGCTGCAGGACCATCAATACAACGTTATAAGGCTCAGAGCCGACGAGCAGGTCGCCTGGTTCAAAATAAGGGAACAGCTGGCACCTAAGGTGATATTGTTGTTTAATATTATGCCGGCCCAATTGGGTATATCGTCTTTATTTCACCTCAATAGCCTCAATAGATTTGATGGCTGCTACTGGGTGCCCACTTTATCGCTATCGCACCTCATACAGGATAAGGCCCTGAAAGGTCAGCTGTGGAATGGGGCCCTGAAGCCCATCTTTGAAACCAACGTTTATGGGGAAATAGTCTAGCCTTTGTCATCACCCGAAGAAATACTACGTCAATATTGGGGCTACGATAGCTTCCGGCCCAGGCAGAAGGAGATCATCACCTCTATTATGCACAACCGCGATACGCTGGCTCTGCTGCCCACAGGTGGCGGCAAGTCGGTATGCTACCAGGTGCCTGCCCTCATGAAGGAGGGTTTTTGCCTGGTCATCTCACCACTCATAGCCCTCATGCAGGACCAGGTGGCACGCCTCAAAGAGCTGGATGTGCCCGCCGCCAGTCTGCACTCCGGTATGCACTACAATGAGGTAAAGCGCACCATAGAGAATGCCATGCATGGCGCTTACAAATTGCTCTACATTTCTCCCGAACGCCTGCAGACCGACCTTTTCCTCGACTATTTGCCAGAGCTGGATATCAGCATGATAGCGGTTGATGAGGCACACTGCGTATCCCAGTGGGGGCACGATTTTCGCCCTGACTACCTTAAGATTGCCGATATCCGCACCATATTCCCCGATGCACCCGTTCTGGCGCTTACGGCCACTGCCACTCTCGAGGTGCAGCAAGACATCGCTATACACCTCAAGATGTTTGAAGGGGTGGCCTTCCGGCAGAGCTTCGCACGGAGCAACATCTTTTATGAGGTGCGCTACAGCGAAAATAAGATCTCCGATACCGCAGCCGATATCAATACGACTTGTAGCATTATCTATTGCCGCAGCCGCAAGCAGACGGAGGCCACAGGCCGCTACCTGCAGCAGCAGGATATAGCCACTGCCGTCTACCATGCCGGCCTGCCTAAGGAACTGCGGGAAGAAGCGCAGCAACAATGGATGACCGATAGGGCCCCTGTAATGGTGGCCACCACAGCCTTTGGCATGGGTATCGACAAACCCGGTGTGCGCATGGTGCTGCACTACGATGCGCCTGAGCACCTGGAGGCCTGGTATCAGGAGGCGGGTAGGGCAGGGCGCGATGGCAAGCCATCTTATGCACTGACCCTCTACAATTCAGCCGACATTAAGCGGCTGGAAGAAAGCACCGCGTTGCAATACCCGCCGGAGGCCTACCTCCGGCAGGTATACCAGTCGGTGGCAGAATACTTGCAGATACCCATAAGCGCGGAGCCGCATCAGTATTACCCCTTCGATCTGTTTGACTTTGCCCGCAAATTCTCCCTGCAACCCATAGAGGCCATGCATGCCCTTAAGCTATTGGAGCGCGATGGCTTGTGGACGCTCACCGAGAGTGTGTATAGCCCATCTACTATACAGTTCATCACCGAGCGGCATGTGATAGATGAGCTGCAGGATATACACCCATCGCTGGCCTATGTGGCCGTGGGCCTGCTGCGCATGTACAATACCATATTCTATTATCCCACACCTGTAAGGGAGACTGCTATTGCGTGGCAGCTGAAGCTGAAAAAAGAAGAACTGGCTGCCGCCCTGGCACAGCTGCAGGCGATGCAGATCATAGAGTACAACAAGCCGGGCGAAGGGCCGCAGATGTTCTTTCACCACCGCCGGGCCGATAGCCGCCACCTCATCATAGACCTCAAGCGCATACATGAGCTGCGCAAGCGCCACGAGGCACGCACCGAGGCTATGGTCGGATTTTTGCAGAATACCACCACCTGTCGGGAAAAAATGGTGCTCACTTACTTTGGCGAAAAGCCGGATAGCGATTGCGGCCATTGCGACATATGCCGCAGCAAACAGCACGCCCGTGTCAATGAAAAAGAGCTGCGTAGCCAACTTTTAGATAGCCTTGCTACAGCTGATAAAACCCTTACCGAACTTACAGGCACCTACCTGGGCACAGCCCGCGAGATGGCCATCAACATCATCCGCACCCTTATGGACGATGGCATCATCCTTCTCGACGAAAATCAGAAATTAAAAGTAAAACCTCCCCACCCGAACAGCTGATCGTTATTGAGCACTTATTTACTTGGCATCACATGCTTTCACATTTCATCACATTCCCCGTCAGAGCGGATTCATCCGGGCGGGCATCACATTCTGTTTTGGTGATTTCTCCCTATCTTGCATACATGCGTGGCGGAGGCGACTGGTTACCCATATTAGGTGCATTGATCATACTGGCTTTTCTGGCACGGTGTGTGGAGTGGGCTGCCCGCTATTTCATCAACCGTAGACGTAAAAAACTCATGCGCCTGGAGCGTCATCTTACAGATGATTCTTTCAATGATATATGCCCCAATTGACTTTTGGGCCATTACAATGGGCAAATACCCTGAAATTCCCCGGTACCCTTTAGATAATTACATCAGCTAATTACATCAGTGCAGACATTCATCTCCCTAGCCCCTTCAGGGAGAGGGCAGGGGCGAGGGTGATATGCAAAAGCCCAACATTTGACCATTATATAGGTTTATTAACAGGGAAAAAGTTAATTTTGCATCATCTCTTTGTTTAAAATGATTAACAGATAATGGATCGTATCTATTTCGATAATGCTGCTACCACTGCGCTTGATGCAGACGTGCTGGCTGTAATGATGCCTTTTTTAACCGAAAAGTTTGGTAACCCTTCATCCGTATACTCTTACGGTCGCGAGACCAAACTGGCCATAGAAAATGCCCGTAAATCGGTAGCTAAGATATTGAATGCCAACCCGGGAGAGATATTTTTTACCTCTGGTGGCACTGAGAGTACCAATACTGCCATCCATGCCGCTATACGCGACCTGGGTTGCCAACACATCATCACCTCGCCTATAGAGCACCATGCCACCTTGCATACCGTAGAGTATATGGCGCACAGTGGTCAGGCTACCCTCAGCTTCGTCAACCTTACGGAGAATGGCCATATAGATATGGCGCATCTCGAGGAATTGCTGACGTCGCATAAGGAGCGTACCCTCGTTACCCTCATGCATGCTAATAACGAGATAGGCAACCTGATGGACATTAAGGCTGTGGGTGAACTCTGCCGCAAGTATGATGCCATCTTCCATAGCGATACCGTGCAGACGGTAGGCCATTATCCATTCGACCTCAAGAATACCTATGTGCACTTCATCAATGGTGCAGGTCATAAGTTTCACGGTCCTAAGGGTGTGGGGATACTCTATGTTAACGAGAATATACAGATAAAACCATACCTCAACGGGGGATCGCAGGAGCGCAATATGCGTGCGGGAACGGAAAACCTCTACGGCATCATTGGCTTTGCCAAGGCGCTGGAGCAGGCTACTGCAGGCTATGAGCAGGACAGTGCCTACATCAACGGACTGAAGATGTATATGGCAGAGCAGCTGAAGGCTAACTTCCCCGGCGTTATGCTCAATGGCGATACCAATGGCAAGAGCCTCTACACCGTACTCAATATCTCTTTCCCTAAGTCTGAGAAATCAGAGATGCTGTTGTTCAGCCTCGATATGGCAGGCATCTGCGTGAGCGGCGGTAGCGCCTGCACCAGCGGAGCCAACTCTGTAAGCCACGTTATCAAGGCCCTCTATAATGGCCACTCCGGCGATATGGTGCCTATTCGCTTCTCCTTCAGCAAGCACAATACCAAGGCTGAGGTAGATGCCGTTATCGAAAAACTCAAAGAACTAGTGTAGCAATTACAATCGTCAAAATCCAGATATTAATATCGCGCCGGTCTTATGATCGGTGTTTTTTGTCTAGCCACAAAGCACACTAATTTTTTTCACGAAGTTCACTGGGATATTCGCTTTGTGCTCTTGGTGTCTTGCCTTTGTGTCCTTAGTGGTAAAATATCAACACATGGGCCTCTGCGTTCTCAATACCCAACCGCACTGTTCTTAAAATATATCTCTGCGCCCTCTGCATGAACTGCCTCTCAGGCGCGAACCCAACGAATTACACAAGCCCGTTCAGCTTTGCATATTGCAGCAGCATGATGGTCTTGGCATCCTGTATCTCGTATGTAGGTATCATAGTCATCACCTCATCTATATCCATTTCCAGCACCTCTATATTCTCCTCTTCGCCCGCTGCACCGCCGCCCTCGGCCACCTTCATGTGCGGGGCGTACTCTGCTACAAAAAAGTGCAGCTTCTCCGTCACCGCCCCCGGCGACATATATGCCTCCATCACCTTGAGCACCTTGGTCACCTTATAGCCTGTCTCTTCCTCTGTTTCCCGTATGATGCACGCTTCAGGCGCATCTGCATCCAGCATACCCGCGCACACTTCCACCAGAAAGCCCGTGGTATTATCATTGATATACGTAGGCAGCCTGAACTGGCGCGTCAGTATCACTGTGCGCTGCTCTGTATTATAGAGTAGTATGGCCGCACCATTACCGCGATTGTAGGCCTCGCGTGTCTGGGTTACCTGCGTGCCATCTTTCTTTACATACTCATACGTCACCTTGTTCAGCACATACCAGTTATCAGAGAGTATTTCGGTCTTTATGATTTTGATGTCGGAGATCATTGTTTAGTTATCGGCTTTCAGTTGTCAGTTATCAGTCGTAAGTTAGTAAAGCTGTAGATATGTTTTATTATCTGAAATCATCGTCCGATGGCTCTGGAATAAAATCCTTGTTTGTTCCAAAATATACTTCGTCTTCATGAAAAAACATAAGAGCCCAACTTAAACCCTGATCAAATACGCTCAGGTCATCTGATCCGCTATAATAAAAGCTATCAAAATATTTGATCAGTAGCTTCCATGGCAGCATCATTGCTTCTTCATTCCACAATAGAAAGACCTTTTTGTCAAATGGCAAGCCTCTGTGATAAAGCCACTTTTTTACTTCTGACTCGTTGCCTGTTTGTATGCGCATTTTGTCGATTGTTCTGAAAAAGTCTTTTCGAAACGGTATATCGTCATGAAGATGGGCATTGCTAATATAGTCAAATAGAAACTTTGAAGCCTCTTTGTCTAAGGGTTGCAACTGATCCAAATGTTCCTGTGGCAGTAAATCATATTTCGGGTCTGTAAACCGCCATTTCAGGCGGAAATCTCCCATAGATATTATATGTTTGTGTAAGTTATTAAAGTCAACCACTTTGATGCATCATTTGAATTTAGAAATCCATTTATTGCCGGATATGAGAATACAATCTACCATTACCAACAGCCGAATTTAGCGAATTTTTTATGCACTTCTTCGCGTGACATGAACTGACGGCGCCATTCGGGTTGCTCGAATTGCTTGAGGTTGTACTGAACGGTCATCAGGTTGGCTTTTACTCCATTGAAGTCGACCGTCTCAGTTGGGTTTGTAGTTTTTTCTTCGAGCAGGTATTCGTATTTTATATAGACTTCT
>Ga0164296_1006115_pt1 | contig 10313 bp, 7 predicted proteins | sample GEODES057metaG_FD_113533 | JGI IMG/M metagenome (GOLD analysis project Ga0164296, IMG submission 113533) | Dystrophic lake water microbial communities from Trout Bog Lake, Wisconsin, USA - GEODES057 metaG | ecosystem: Environmental > Aquatic > Freshwater > Lake | place: USA: Trout Bog Lake... | reverse complement strand
CAAAGGATTTGTCATTCCATCCGATGTCAGTTTGCGTCATGTAAGCGGTTTGGGAACTGGTGTTCCTGACTTGACCGATACAGGCAACTTGACAGCCCTTGTTTTCATGCCAATTGGCAATACTGCTTGGGTAAGTGTAAACCCTAATTACTTGGTGATGTATGGTAAAACAGGCGTTGAAATCACCACCAAGAATTTTGATTGCAAATTGACCCTGACATCCTCGGGCATTACCATTGATTTAAATGGTGGAAATTTGACTATTAACAATGGAAGTGTTTCCATTAACGGCAATATTTCCACCACTGGGACAATTACCAATAATGGCAAAAACATTGGTAGCACTCATGAACACAGTGGGGTTACATCAGGTAGTAGCAACACAGGAACACCAATATGAGAACTTATGGCAGAGTAAAGGACTCAAGCGGTCTATACACAAAATGGGTGGAAATCGACTCGGATGCAAACGGCAATTTCGAGCAAGGATATGCCACCACCTTGATTCAGGTTCTAAAACTTTCGCTTGGTGAATCGCCTTTTTATGCCAATTTTGGCATTCCAGCACAGCGAGCGGTCATTCAGCAAGTTTTCCCTGACTATTATGTCGTGATGACTCAGCAACAATTTGCTCCATTCTTTGCTAGTCTCACGATTACCAAAGACCAAACTTCAACAACCCCAATTTACAATGTGGACATTGTGACCACTTATGGGACAAAAATAACTTCACAGGTGGCTGTATGACAACTGATTACACACAAGACATGACAACGACAGTGCCAATTGTCATGACAACGACAGGGTTGCAACCAACCTCGCCGACAACGCTTTTGAGCAATCTTTTGTCTTTGGTTGCCGCCACCAACCCCGGCTACACAGCCAACTTGCCCGGCTCGCTAATTGAGGACATCTCCAGCACTGATGTCGGCGCTTTGGCTTTGATTGACTCGGCTTTGGTTGAACTGGTCAATAGCATCACTCCTTATGGAGCAAATGAATTTTTGCTTAATCAATTGGGTCAAATTTATGGGGTTCAACAAGGCGTGGGTTCAAACACTTCGGTGTATGTGACCTTCACTGGAAGCCCCGGATTTGTCATCAATGCTGGTTTTATTGTTTCTGACGGTTCACAACAATACATTGTTCAAGATGGTGGCGTGATTCAATCAGGCGGTTCAAGTGTGGCGCTGTATTGCCTCGCAATCAACCAAGGCTCTTGGGCTGTTCCAGTTGGCACAGTGACGCAAATTGTGTCTTCAGTTCCTTCGGGCGTGACGCTGACTTGTACGAACTTGACCGCTGGTTTACCCGGGTCAACCGCTCAAACTCTTGAAGCTTACCAATCTCAAGTCATTCAAGCTGGATTGTCGACCGCTCAAGGAATGCCAACATTTTTAAAAACCCAGCTGTTAAAAGTCAGCGGTGTTCAACCTAATTTGGTATCAGTTAAAAATGTAACTTCAAGCACTTGGGAAATTATTTGTGGTGGTGGCGACCCATACGCTGTTGCAAATGCAATTTTCCAAGCAATCCCTGATGTGTCCATGTTGGTGGGGTCGACTTTGCAAGTGGCTGGGATTACGAATGCGAACCCCGGTGTCGTGACCACAAACTTAAATCATGGCTACACCACTGGTCAAACAGTAGTCATTGCTGGCGTGACACCTTCCACTTTCAATGGAACTTACACAACCACTGTTTTGTCTGAAAACACTTTCAGCATTGGTACAAATACAACCTCATTTGGCGCTTATACAAGTGGCGGCGTGGTAACTCCAAACTTGCGAAATGTCACGGTATCAATCAATGACTTCCCTGACACTTACAACATTATTTTCGTGAATCCACCTGTTCAAACTGTTGGTGTCACAATTACTTGGAATACTATTTCAACCAATGTGGTTTCACCTTCAGCTGTGGCGGCATTGGCTCAACCCGCAATTGTGTCTTACATCAACAGCATCACAGTGGGACAACCCATCAATGTGTTTGAATTGCAAGACACATTTCAAGAGGCAATTGCTGGAATTTTGCCCATTCAATTAATCTCAAAAATTAATTGTTCAGTGTCAATTAATGGAATTGTGACAGCGCCAACTTCAGGAACTTTCTTGATTTATGGCGACCCTGAAAGCTATTTTTCAACATCGACTTCTTTGGTCAGTGTTGTACAAGGCTAATCATGCAAGAAACAATTATCCCAAGCTATTTGTATCAACAATATTCCGATGATTCGGATTTGCAAGCCTTTGTCAATTCTTACAATTTGCTTGCACAGTATTATTTGAATACATTTAATCAATTGGATTTGCCAATTTATACAAATCCAATGATTAGTGGTCAATTGCTTGATTGGGTGGCTCAAGGAATTTATGGTTTTGCCCGACCTTCTTTGTCTGCGCCAACTGCATTTTCAACACTTGGTGTTTATGATACTGTTCCATACGACACAATTCCTTATTCTTATGATGTAAAAATTGGGTCAAATTCTTATTACACAGTCACTGATGACTATTACAAAAGAATTTTGACTTGGAACTTTTACAAAGGCGATGGCTATCAATACACAACCACTTGGCTGAAAAATCGAATTGCTCGGTTTTTGTTTGGGGTTAATGGTGCTCCACTTCAAATTGACCAAACTTATAACTTGGGTACACCAGCTGTTTTAAGTGGTTGCACAATCTCAGGCACGACATTGACAATCGGCTCTGTGGTGTCGGGGACAATTGTTCCTTATATGATTTTGGCTGGTGCAAGTGTTGCCGAGCCAACATTCATTGTTTCGGGTTCAGGCACAACTTGGACACTCAGCCGAAGTCTCACAATCTCAACTCCTGAGTCAATGCAAGGGTTGAATGCGGTCAGTGTTTCATACTCTGCGCCAAACAATATCACCATTAAAATTCCAAATCTTGCTATTTCCCCAATCCTTCAGGCGGCTATACAAGAGGGTGTTTTGTATGTACCATTCCAGTACAATTACACAGTCACTTACTAGGGGAAATCAACATGATTCAGCTTTATGCTAACAATGCCAAAACTACCCTAGCGGCTGGCATAACTAGCACTCAAACCAGTATCACTGTTGCATCAGGCACTGGTTCATTATTTCCATCTCCTGTTTCGGGTGTTTCCGCTTTTACCTTGACTTTGGTAAGTGCAACATCTTCAAGCACTTACGAAATTTGTCTTTGCACCGCTCGTTCAGGTGATACTTTGACGATTGTTCGAGGTCAAGAAGGAACATCAGGTCAGCCTTTTCTGTTGAATGACATTGTTGGTCAATATGACACTGCTGGTGTCATGACAAATCTTGTTCAAAGAGATGTGTTACAAGCCAACACTGATTTGTTTGCTGTTGCTGGTGGAACTGCAAACGCATTAACTGCAAGTTTTGCATCAGGTTTGACTTCAGTTCCTAATGGAATGACCATTTGGGTTGATGCTAGTTATACAAACACTGGAACAGCTACTTTACAAATAACTCTTGGAAGCACCATTCTTTCAGCTGTTCCAATTGTTAAAGGAAATAATGCGGCTTTGTCTGCGGGTGACATCCCCGGCGCTGGCTATCCTTTAACTCTTGTTTATAGTTCCACTTACAGTGCTTGGGTTTTAAGCAATCCTTTTGTTGTTTTTAACCTCAGTTCTGTTTATCCTGTGGGTTCTATTTACATAAATGCTTCCAATGCAACTAACCCAGCAACTTTGCTTGGAATTGGAACTTGGTCAGCGATTGGGCAAGGTCAAGTATTAGTTGGTTATCAATCAGGCGATTCAGTTTTTGGAACTGTTGGGAATACTGGCGGTAGTCGTGATGCTGTTGTTGTATCTCATACTCACACTGCAAATGTTACTGACCCCGGTCATATACACGGCACAGCTGGAACTAACCAAGTTGGTAGCACAACTGGAGTGTTTGCGCCCGGTTACTATCCTTTAACTGTAATGGCAAACCCAAGTAACATGGCATCTGCCTCAACTGGAATTTCTGTTACCAATGATTCAACTGGAATTTCAGGAACAAATGGAAATCTTCAACCATACTTGGTCGTTTATATGTGGGTAAGAACCGCATAAAAAAAAGGAAAAATCATGAACTATGGAAGCCCAATCACAGGAACATTGACAGGAACAACAGCGGTTGTTTCATTGCCACAAGGCGGAGTTCAATATCCAGCGACTCTTGTTTTAAATTCATCAAATGGAAGTCGAGCAATTCAACTTTCTTTTGACAATGGAACAACCTATTACCCAGCTGTTACACCAACTTTGACTGAAACAGGTCAATTGGTTTATGCGCTGACTTATCCTGCAACCACTGTTAAATTTACTGGTGCGGCTAACGACACTTACACAATTTTGTAAAAACAAGTTTCGCTTGAGGACTGTATGACCACTTTACTTTTTGCAAATCAAGCGCAAACTGCCCTTGCCCTTCCGATTGCAAGCACCGACACAACCATCACTGTTGCGGCGGGAACTGGGTCGTATTTTCCAGCACCTTCAACAAATCAAGCGATTAAGTTAACCATTGTCAGCACACAAACTCAACTTATCAATGAAGTTGTTCTTTGTACAAATATCAATGGTGATGTTTTAACTGTCCAGCGTGGTCAAGAGGGAACAGTTCCAAGGGCTTGGGCAATTGGCAGTTATATTGTAAACTTGATGACTGCTGGCACTGGTAGTGCATTTGCTCAAATTTATGGTTTGGAGAATGGGCTTTATTCGGCATCATTCTCAAATATGCTTACCCAAACAGGGCAAGTTGTTTCCGCACCAACTCAAGCAACTGATTTGGTCAACAAGGCTTATGCGGATTCAATTTCGCAAGGCACTTCAAAAGCTGAATGTCAATGTGCAACAACTGCCGCAATTACTCTTTCAGGATTGCAAGTCATTGATGGATACACCACTTTGGCGGGTGATAGGGTTCTTGTAAAAAATCAATCAAATCAAGCTGACAACGGTATTTATGTCGCAAGCACTACGGCTTGGGCTAGGGCAAATGATATGTCGGCTTGGTCGCAAGTCCCCGGTTCTTCAACATTTGTTCAAAACGGCACTCTTTACACAAATACTGGTTGGAATGTCATTGCACCCGAATCGGGAACAATTGGAGTTACTCCTATTGTGTGGACTCAATTCTCGGGTATGGGAACTTACACCGCTGGTGTAGGTTTGACATTAACTGGGACACAGTTCAGCATCACAAACACAGGCGTGACCGCTGGTTCTTATGGTGTTGCGGCATCAGTGCCAACACTGGTTTTGAATGCACAAGGTCAAGTCACCAGTGCATCAAATACACCAATCAGCATTGCTCCAAGTCAAATCAATGCGCCAATTCCGAATTCAAGTTTGCAAAATTCATCAGTGACTATTGGTTCGACCAATTTGGCGCTTGGTGGAACTTTGACAACTTTTGCTGGTGTCAGCATCAATGGCTCAACAAATACCCTGACAAACATTCCAAATAGTGCGTTGAACAACAGTTCAGTGACTTACAACGGCGTGACTGTTGCATTGGGTGGAAGCGGAACAATTACAGCCGCCACAATTCATCCTTTGACTTTTGGAACTGGATTAAACAGCGGAAGTTTTGACGGTTCAACTTCGCAAACGGTTTCTATTGCAAACACTGCTGTGACTGCTGGGTCTTATGGTTCGGCTGGCTCGGTTGGCACTTTTACGGTAAATGCACAAGGTCAATTGACCGCCGCTTCAACTGTCTCTATTGCAATCAGCAATACCCAAGTTTCAGGCTTGGGAACAATGTCCACCCAAAATGCAAATTCTGTTGCAATTACAGGCGGAACAATTTCGGGAGTTTCTTTAACTCTTGACAGTTTGGACAATACGCCAATTGGAGCAACAACTCCTAGCACTGGTAAATTCACAACATTGAGCGCATCGGGTGCGGTCACGCTTGGCAATTACACAGGTTATGTATATGCCAATGGCGGCAGTCAAATCAGTGTTCAAACTACCATTCCAAATTCAGGATTGACTTATTCGTCAATCACAATCAATGGGAATTCGGTTTCTTTGGGCGGCTCAACAACCGTGACCGCTGATACACCCAATGCTTTGACATTCAACAACAGCGGGTCAGGTGCGGCATCAGGTTCAACTTTTAATGGCAGTTCACCTGTCACCATTTCCTATAACTCTGTTGGTGCATCGCCCTTGGCTGGTTCTACCAGCTTGGTCACGCTCGGCACTGTTACAACAGGAACTTGGAATGCAACAACAATTACACCTTCTAATGGTGGAACAGGTGCAACAACATTAACTGGTTATGTGTACGGCAATGGTACAGGCACGATGACAGCATCGACCACCATTCCTACAACAGCCCTTTCAGGAACTATTACAAACGCTCAATTAGCCAACAGCACCATTTCAAGTGTTTCGCTTGGGTCTAATTTGTACAGCTTGACATTTGGAACTCATTTGACAGGCAGTTCCTACAATGGTTCATCGGCTGTGACAATCGCCACTGATGCAACAAATGCAAACACAGCATCAACCATTGTGGCTCGAGATGCTTCAGGCAACTTTAGTGCTGGAACAATCACAGCCAATTTGACAGGAACTGCGACCCAAGTTTCCAATTCCTTGACCATTGGAACAGGATTGACAGGAACATCCTACAACGGCGGTTCAGCGGTCACTATTGCACTTGGTAATGTGGGAACAGCGGGTACTTACGGTTCATCGTATCAAGTTCCTGTTATCACCACTAATGCACAAGGTCAAATTACTGCGGTAACAAATACAACCATCAATGCGGTCACTTTGACCACTGGTTCTATTTCTTCAGCCCCTGTAAATACGACCGACATTGCAAACAAGTTGTATGTTGACACAGTAGCTCAAGGTCTTGCTCCTAAATCCCCAGTTTTGGTTGCAACAACTGCAAACATTACATTGTCAGGCGAACAAACTATTGATGGTGTGACAACATCTTCAAGCCGAGTTTTGGTTAAAAACCAATCGCTGTCTCAAAACAATGGTATTTATGTTTCTTCCTCGGGCGCATGGACTCGCTCATCGGATGCAAATACATGGAGTCAGTTGGTTTCTGCGTTTGTGTTTGTGGAAGAAGGTACAACACAAGCTGACACTGGGTGGACTTGTACAGTTGACCCGGGCGGCACTCTGGGCACTACCCCCGTCACTTGGGTTCAATTTAGTGGCGCTGGCACTTATTTGGCTGGCACAGGACTGACGCTGACAGGTAACACATTCAGCATCACCAACACTACTGTGAGTTCTGGTTCTTATGGCTCTGCCACTCAGGTCGGCACTTTCACTGTCAATGCTCAAGGTCAACTAACAGCGGCTAGTAATACAACAGTGACTCCAGCTGTGACTTCAATCACAGGATTGGGAACAGGTGTTGCGACTGCTCTTGCTTTAAATACTGGCAGTGTTGGCGCTTTTGTGGTCAATGGCGGCGCATTGGGTACACCTTCTTCGGGTACTTTGACCAATGCTACTGGATTGCCTTTGACAACTGGGGTGACAGGAGTTTTGGCTGTTGCCAATGGTGGAACTGGAGTCACGGCATCCAGCGGTGCAAATTCAGTTGTTTTGCGTGATGCCAATGCAAACATCAATGCAAATTGTGTTTTTGAAGGTTTTACTTCACAAGCCGCAAGTGGAACAGCAATTGTTTTGACAGTTGCATCGGTTCAAAATTGGTTGATTACAGGTTCAGGCGGTCAAACAATTCAATTGCCTGATGCAACAACATTGCCAAATGGTGCATTGTTTACTTTTAACAATAACCAATCGTCAGGCACGATTGTTATTAAAAACAATTCGGGAACAACAGTTTGCACTACCCAATCAGGCGCATATATTCAAGTTGTTTTGATAAGCAATTCGATTGCGGCTGGCTCTTGGGATTACCATAATGTTGCGCCATCAAATGCAAGTTGGTCTACAAACACACTTTCTTGGGCTGGTTCATACACTAACGGCACTTGGAATGGCAATGCGATTGGTGTTGTTTATGGTGGAACTGGTTTAACTTCAACACCTTCAAACGGTCAAATTGACATTGGCAATGGAACAGGATTTACACGAACCACTTTGACAGCTGGTTCAGGTGTTTCAATTACCAATGGTTCAGGCTCTATCACAATTGGTTTGACAGGAACTGGCTCTGTCACAAGCTTCCAAACTTCTTTGAGTGGTTTGACACCATCAACGGCAACAAGTGGCGTTGTAACTTTGGCTGGCACATTGGGTGCGGCTTCAGGCGGTACAGGTGCGACTACCTTGACAGGCTATGTGTATGGAAATGGAACAGGTGCAATGACTGCATCGACAACCATACCAACAACAGCATTATCAGGAACTATTAGTAATAGTCAATTAGCTAACAGTACCATTTCGGGTGTTTCTCTTGGCTCAAACTTGAATGCCTTGACAATTGGCACTGGCTTGACAGGAACAAGTTACAACGGTTCTTCGGCTGTCACGATTGCTCTTGGCACTACAGCTGTCACAGCTGGCTCATATACAACGGCAAACATTACTGTTGATGCTTACGGTCGAATCACAGCCGCATCAAATGGCGCTGGCGGTGTGACTTCTTTCAACACTAGAACAGGCGCTGTGACGCTTACTTCTAGTGATGTCACTACTGCTCTGACTTATACGCCTGTCCAATCGGTCAGCGGCACGACAGGTCAAATTTCATCCACTGGTGGAACAACTCCAGTATTGGCTTTGTCAACAACGGCTGTGACCGCAGGTTCTTATACAGCGGCGAACATTACCGTTGATGCTTACGGTCGAATCACAGCCGCATCTAACGGTTCAGGTAGTTCGGGCACTGTGACAAGTGTTTCTGTTGTTTCCGCAAACGGTTTTGCTGGAACTGTTGCAACCGCAACAACTACACCCGCAATTACTTTAAGCACAAGTATCACTGGCGTTTTATACGGCAATGGAACTGCGCTTTCTGCGGCTACTGGCTCTCAAATTGCAACAGCAATTGGAACAACAGCTGTAACAAACTCAACCAATACAACCAATATTCTGGGTGGTGCGGCTGGCTCTTTGGCATATAACACAGGCTCGGGAGCGACTTCATTCCTTGCTCTTGGCACTTCAGGTTATGTTTTAACAGCTGGCGCAAGCGCACCTACTTATGTTGCGCCAAGTACTTTAACTGTTGGTACAGCAACCAATGCAACACAATTAAATGGTCAATCTGCAAGTTACTACCAACCTGCTTCAACGGCAATTACCACTTCAAATATCGGAAGTCAATCTGTTAACTATGCAACATCTGCTGGTACAGCTTCCACTGCTAACGGATTAAATTCAAGCAACAGCTATACGATGGCTGGTTTGACGGTCAATGGAACAGCCAACTTATCGTCAAATAATAAATATAAAGTCAATAACACATCTGTCAGTGCATTGGCATGGGTTAACTTTAACGGTACTAACGGATCAATTAGATCATCATATAATGTAAGCAGTATCACCACAAATGGTACTGGTAACTACACAATTAACTTTACCAATTCTTTAGCTGATGCAAACTATGCTACAACTGGTACAGCGAATGATGTTTCAACTAGCAGCAAAGCAAGGTTTATTGGTTCTTATTCAAAATCTACATCTGCTGATAGTATTGTTTGTTCTTATCAAGACAGTTTGCTTATTAACGCCACAAATGTGGAAGTTGCAATTTTTGGGAACTAAAAAACATGAACCAAGTAATTATTTTTACAAATTTTAATGGCGGTGTTTCTGTTTGTACACCTACAGGTGAAATTTCTATTGAAGAAGTATTAACAAAAGATTGCCCTTCAGGAGCAATAATTGTTGATTCAAGTACATTGCCAATTTTAGATAATGATTTTTTTAACTCATGGGAGTTAAATGGTTCAACAATATCTGTAAACATAACAAAAGCAATTGCACAACAACAATTTAATTTAAATTATTTAGCAAAAAATGAAGCAAACCATAGGTCAACAAATGCAGGCGCTGGCATAGAAAATAAACTTTCAGACACTGATTGGCTTTCTTTGTTGTCTACTGCAAGAACGACTATTGCTTCATGTACGACAACCCAACAATTGCGGGATGCTATTGCGCCTGTACAGAGCGCAATTTCTGATAATGCGTGATACACTTTCAAAGGTAATCCAACACCCTTTTGTTGGTAAAAATGGAGTTTAATGATGCAACCTATCACTCTCAGCCTTGACCTAGTAAATGCAATTCTTCAATACATGGGTACTCGCCCATACAACGAAGTTTTTCAAATT
>Ga0164296_1006110_pt1 | contig 10317 bp, 14 predicted proteins | sample GEODES057metaG_FD_113533 | JGI IMG/M metagenome (GOLD analysis project Ga0164296, IMG submission 113533) | Dystrophic lake water microbial communities from Trout Bog Lake, Wisconsin, USA - GEODES057 metaG | ecosystem: Environmental > Aquatic > Freshwater > Lake | place: USA: Trout Bog Lake... | reverse complement strand
TCGTGATGCTGGCGGGATTGGCGATGGAGATGACTGAGGCGCACACCGCACTATTAGTTCGCCGAGAGTGAGTGTTGCCCACCTACACTGACCTCATGACCGTCAACGACATAGTAATTGAAGGCTTGCCTGCAGTTATCTCTGTACCCGAGAGTGGGAGCGGACCCGGCGTGATCGTCATCCAGGAATGGTGGGGTGTCGTGCCGCACATTCGCGACGTCGTGTCGAGGCTGGCACAAGCCGGATATGTGGCGCTTGCCATCGATCATTACCGCGGGGTCGAGACAACCGAGCCGGACGAAGCTCAAAAACTCATGCTCGCTCTGAATATCGGTGAAGTTTCCCACGATCTGGCACAGGCGGCTGCGTGGCTTGTCAAGCAGGATTCGGTGTCCGGTGATCAAGTCGGCACGATCGGCTTTTGCATGGGTGGCGGATTGGCACTTCTGGCACCAACGGTTAGTGAATCAATTGTCGCGGCAGTGGCCTTCTATCCGGCAATGCCGTGGCAGGACTATGCCCCTGACTGGTCTCAGTACGTGGGCCGGGCAGCTTTAGTGAACGCGGCCGAAGGTGATCAATCGTGGGCCGGACCCAAGATCGCCGAATATGCCGCGGCCATCCACGCCGCGGGCGGCCAGGTCACCATCGCTGAGTACCCCGAGTCGGTACATGCATTCTTCAATGATGCTCGTCCTGAGGTGTACCAGGCCACGAATGCGCAGGCGGCATGGGCTGCGACCCTGCAGTTCTTGGATGCCCAATTATCCTGAGCAGACTATGCCGGCACTGCTGGCACGTCTTGGTCCCCGTAGTCCAACTGGCAGAGACACCCGGCTTAAACCCGGCACAGTGTGGGTTCAAATCCCACCGGGGACACTGAAGTGCTGTTCGTCCGCGGTTCCCCATGAGCGACCCCTCCGCGAGCACTGCTCCCTGGTGCGTGGTGATGTTGAGTTTGGCAGAAGAAGGCCCATACGAGCTGGTCCTGGGTTTGGTACGAGGCTGAGTTGATCAGCGATTACGGATGATGCGCGACCGAAGCTTGCGCCCTGCCATGCGCGCAGAGTTGAGCCGTCGCACGTCGGCCAGGGGAGCAAAACTGAATCCTTCACTGCGCAGCATCGGGATCAGCAGCACGACCGCGTCGAGCGTGAGGTTTCTTGAACGCCGTGCTGCAGTGAACTCACCCGGGTCAGCCAGGCTGTCATGCATGAGCACGATGCCGCTGTCGGCTGTCAGGGCCGAGGCGAGGTAGGCATCAGCGCACTCCTTGGGCGTCATTCGCTCATCCCAAAAGCGCCAGTCCTCGGCCGTGATGTTCCACATGAAGACGGCATCGTGCCCGTGTCGAATCTGCTCATCGGCACGGAGTGCCTTGGCGACGGATGCAGTCCATTCACCGTATGGCGGTCGAAAAGGAATTGCGCCCATGACACCGCATTCGGCTAGGACGTTCCGAGTCGACAGCACTTCATGCCGTATGTCCTTGTGGCTCAACTCAGGAAGTGATCGGTGGGACCAGGAGTGGTTGCCAATCTGGTGTCCCAGTGACAGTAATTGCCCTGGTATGGATGGATGGAGTGCGGCGTGCTTACCGCACATGAAGAAGGTGGCAGGAATCTGCTCCTGGGCAAGATATTGCCCCAGTTCCAGCGTTCTGGGGCCTGGACCATCACCAACAGTGACCCCGGGACCATCATCAAAGGTGAGCGCGAGCGTGCGAGGTGGAAGTCCGCCTACTCCCGAGCGCAGTCGCAAATCAAGCATGCAGTGATGCTAACAATCGATCTGCACTGGTGAAGCTCCCGGAACTGATGCACGTGCATCCGCTAACTCACGTTCTGAGCAATTCCTGATGGTGAGTTACCGTATGGAAATGACCGAAAGCAATCGATACAACACCTCAGACAATCCTGTACTTTCGCGGTACGCCAAGGTCGATGCCGACAAGGACTTCTCGACCATCCTTGCCGCCGGCGGGGTGAAGGTCACTCTCAACGACGTGATCATCAAGACCGCCATCGTGTTCGTGCTGACCGTGGGGGCAGCGGTGGTCGGCTGGAACCTGGCGGCCAATGCACCGATCATCTGGATCGTTGCGGCGTTCATTGCTCTTGGGCTGGGGTTCGCGAATGCAATGATGCGCACTGTCCAGCCACTGCTGGTGATGGCATACGCAGCCGCTGAAGGTGTCATGCTCGGTGGCATCAGTCATTGGTACGACGCATACGCCCAGGCGTCCAAGTACCAGGGCATCGTGCTGCAGGCGGTCCTGGGCACGTTGACGGCGTTTGCCGTGATGCTCGTGGTCTATAACACCGGCCTGATCAAGGTCAATGGCCGATTCCTGAAGGTCATGGTGGTGTCATTCATCAGCTACTTCGCGATCGGAATCGCATCTGTTATTGCCGCGCTGTTCGGTGTTGGTGGCGGTTGGGGGTTTTATGGGGTTTCCGGCTGGGGACTGCTGCTCATGCTCGCTGGAGTGCTCCTGGCGTCGTTGACCCTGCTCTTGGATTTCGAAGCCATCAAGCAAGGCATCGCGGCGGGGGCGCCGGAGCGGGAGTCGTGGCGCATGGCTTTTGGCCTGCTGGTGACCCTGGTGTGGCTATACCTGGAGATCTTGCGCCTACTGGCAATCGTCAATGGCCGACGCTAATCAGTCAAGCGCACTGGGTGCCTGAGCGCACCCAATCTCGGGAGCCCGCGACTAGGGCAATGAGCGCCGAAGTTCGGTGAGAAGGCCAGTGAGCTGCTGCCGAGCGACCGAATCTGCGGTGGTGCGAGCAATCAAGTCGTTGCTGAGCACTTGCACCTGGTCGGCGAGTGCGGTGTTGGACAACTGCGGAATGAGCTCCGGCGCCGGTGCTGATGGATCGTGGTCTCGGGTCAGTCCAGCGATGCACGACAGTGCTTCACGCACGTGACCGGCACACTCATCCAGGCGTGCCAACGTCATGTGACGCAGCCTGTCGGTCACTCGTCGCAGTTCTGCTTCCAGGGGCACATCAGGCAAGACTGGCGCGGTCATGAAGTCAGCATCGGGGTCTGGTGCGGCAGTCACCGGAGGCCGTCAGGCGCCAGTCAGCATCGGCAGGGCGAGTCCGGTATTGGCGTGACAGCGGTACCCATTCGGGCGGTGATAGAGGTACTGCTGGTGGTAGTCCTCGGCAAAGTAATACGTGAAAGTCTCCGCTGGAGCGATCTCAGTCGTGATTGGCCCGTAGCCGCGAGCGTCGATCACCTGCTGGTATGCATCGCGGGTTGCGATGGCCACTTCCATCTGCGCGGCAGTGGTGGTGAAGATGGCGCTTCGGTACTGCGTCCCGACATCATTTCCCTGTCGGTAGCCCTGCGTCGGGTCATGCTGTTCCCAAAATGACTTCAAGATCGTGAAGTCGCTGGTGACGGTCGGGTCGTATGTCACGCGCACTGTCTCTGAGTGTCCGGTCAATGCGGTGCAGACTTCCTCATAGGTGGGATTCGGCGTGAACCCACCCATGTAGCCAACGGACGTGCAAATCACCCCCGAAAGGCGCCAGAAGATCTCCTCGGCACCCCAAAAGCACCCCATCGCCAGGTAGATCACCTCGGAGTTCTCGGGCCATGGTCCGATCAGCGATGTGTGCAGGACCGCATGCTCAGCGGGCAAGCTGCTCACTGGGTGTGCGCGGCCGGGAAGGGCGGACGCAGCGTCGACCATTCGCGATTTCATACCTCCATGCTAGGGGCCAATCACGCACTTCGCCGCCGAAGCGTTTCCGGCATGAATGACACCATGATCACCGAGATGAGGGACAGCAGTCCGGCGAACACAAAGGCCCAGCTAAACCCGAAGGAGTCGATCAGGAGCCCAGCTGCCAAGGGCCCGATGACCTGACCAAAGTCGGACATCATCTGGAATGTGGACACCACGGTTCCCCCGCGCCGGCCCTCCACGATGTCGCCCACGACTGCCGCCGGTGCTGAACTCAAATACGCCGATGCCGCTCCTTGCAGGGCCATCCCGCCGAAGAACAGCAGCAGTGCCAGGAGTCCGGCTGGATTGATGTCATGGGCGGCGAAGCCCGACAGCATCAAGATCGTGACACCGATGGTCAAGGTGGTCGTGCCGATAGCCATGGCTCGACGTCTTCCGACGGTGTCTGCCATGCGCCCGGCGGGAAGGAGCAGGATCGCTTGTAGGGCGGCAGCGATGAGATAGCCGATGCTGGTCCAGCTCGCGGTCCGGTGCATCGCCTCGGTGACGAACAGCGGAATGGTCGCAGTACGCATGCCCAGGGTCACCATGCCCGTCACCAGATTCACTGACAGCGCTGCTCGGTATCCGCGATGACGAAGCGCCTGTCCCAGTCCCTCGGTCTCATCGGCCTTGCCGTGGGACACGTGCTGTTCCTTGTCATGCAACTTTGACTCGGACAAGAACACCAATGTCACGATGGTGGCAGCGGTGAGCGTTGCGGCATAGACGAAGAACGGAGCACGAAGGGAGAAGCTCACGACGAAGCCGCCGACGATCGGACCGGCAATGCCGCCGAAGAGAAATCCACCCTGGTAGGCGCTTGTGGCCACGCCACGTTGGGAGTCATCCACGGTACGCAAGAGCAGGGCGAGCGCTGACACAGTGAACATGACCGACCCCAGGCCGCCCACGCCGCGCAGCACGATCAACTGCCAGTAACTGTGTGACAGTCCTGCCGAGGCGCTGGAAAGTGCCACGATGATCAAGCCGCTGGCCAGCACCAGCCGCTCATTGAGATTGTTGATCAAGCCACCGGCGATTGGAGCAGACGCAAACCGCACGAATGCGAACACCGAGACCACCGCACTTGCCGCCAGATCCGATACCCCGAATGTCTTGGCAAACACCGGAATCGCAGGGCCGAGGATGCCAAAACCCAAGGCCACGCAAAAGGCCACGGCGGAGACGACGGCTACTTCGATCGGAAGGCCGCGCAGCAGCCCCCGTCGCTGGCTCGTCAACTGGCTCACTGCTCCTCCTGCACGCTGGGCGAGCCTATTGTTGCCCAATGACCGATTCTGCCCGTAGTGCGGTCTACCGAGCTGAGCAGCAATGGTCCGCGCTGATGGATCGAGGTGGGGAAGTGGATTTCCTAGGCTCGGTCCTGAATCTCGATCCGCAACTTCGATTCGGCGAGCTGTCAGCGATCGAGCGCTTTTGTGCGTTCACCTTGAACTTGCCGAACATCGTGGCAGTCTTCGGCCGTGTGCCGGCTGTGCGCGTGCGAGCGCGCAAAGGTGCAGCTGCGGCGCATTACGAACCCGCGACACAAGTGATCGCCATTCCCATGCAGTCAACATGGGCTGCACGGCAATCCGTGGTCATCCACGAGTTGGCCCACCATATTCGCTGGTTCAGCGCTGGTGAGGAATCTGCCGTCCTGCATGACGAATCCTTCACCTCGGTGATGTGCACTTTGGTGCAGGAGTCATTGAGCCCAGCCGCTGCGCTTGTGCTTCGTGCCAGCTACGACGGCGCAGGAGTGCGGGTCGGCGCATGAATCTCGATCGAATTGCCGCGCTCCTGGCCAAGGCTGAGCGCACCGACAATCACGCCGAGGCCGAGGCATACCTGATGAAGGCCCAGGCCCTGGCCACAGCGGCAAGTATCGATCTGGCGTTCGCTCGTGCTCGCACCCACACCAGGCAGCAGCCGACGTCCCCGCAGTCCCGGACGCGGACCATCGGCGACAAGGGAAAGCGGGCAAATGTGCATCTGGTCTCACTGTTCATCGTGATCGCCCACGTCAACGACTGCCAGGTGGACGTGGCCTCGGACTCCACCTTCGTGATCAGTTATGGCATGCCGGAAGACCTGGACGCTGCGGAGACCCTGTTCGCCTCTCTGGCAGTCCAGATGACAACGTCGGCACAAGGCTGGCTGTCGCAGGGCATCTGGCGATCGGAGACATATGTGTCAACATCGCGATCTGGCTTCGGACGCAGACAGCGCAAGCCACACACGGCGCAAACGGCTCGTGCGGCTTTCTATCGTGCCTTCGTCCAACGCATCCACGAGCGATTGAGCCAGGCCAGGGACGAGGTGCGACAGGCCAGCCAGGGGCAGGAAGTTGCCGGGACGACGGGCGCATTGGTGCTGCGGGCCAAGGATGACCAAGTGCGTGCCTTCCACCAGGCCACCTCGGCCGCGCGCGGAGGTTGGTCTGGGTATGCGGGCGCGGTCCGCGGCGATAATGGCGGATCTGCAGAGGCTGGTCGGCGTGCGGCCAGCTCCGCACAGCTTCGCGAGCATCCAGGTCTTAAGCAGCGGTCTCAGTTGGAGCGGTAGCCGCGCACAAGCCGAGTATCGATGGTGATTAGATGGCCAGGGCGGATAGCGGAAGCGTGGAAGGACCAATGAGCTCTGAATTTGCGGTAGTCGTCCGCGACCTCGTCAAGACATTCGGCGACGTTCGCGCATTGGACGGCATTGACCTGACTGTCGGAACCGGTCAGGTAGTGGGCTTGCTTGGCCCCAACGGCGCAGGAAAGACCACTACGGTGCGCATTCTCTCAACCTTGCTGGCTCCGACGTCGGGATCGGTTCAGGTTGCCGGCTTCGACGTGGTGCGCCAACCCGATCACGTGCGTCGCGCCATCGGACTGACCGGGCAGTACTCGGCTGTCGATGAGTACCTGACCGGGGCAGAGAACCTGCGCATGTTCGGTGGGCTGTACCACCTCGACGCGGGCTATGTGAAGCGACGCTCGGCGGAATTGCTGGACTGGTTCGATCTCAGCGAGGCAGCCGACCGACCTGCCCGGACGTATTCCGGCGGTATGCGGCGACGGCTTGATCTGGCATCAAGCTTGATCGCCTCGCCGTCCATCCTGTTCCTCGATGAGCCGACCACCGGCTTGGATCCGCGATCGCGCCTGGGACTGTGGCAGGTCATCAAGGACCTGGTAGCTGCCGGTACCACCGTGCTCCTGACAACCCAATACCTGGAGGAGGCTGACCAGCTCGCCCAGGACATCGTCGTCATCGACCAAGGCAAGGTCATTGCCCATGGGACCTCGGAGCAACTGAAGGATCAAATTGGCGGTGATCGCATTGAGGTGCGGGTGACCTCGATCGATCAAATCGCGCAGGCCGTTGCCGCCCTGGCGCCGCTATCTTCCGGTGAGCCGATCGTGGAAGAAGATCGCGTTTTCACTCCCGTTCGCTCCGGGTCTACGGTCTTGATGGAAGCCATTCGCAGTCTGGATGCCAACGGAGTGAGCGTGGAGGACCTGGTGCTGCGCCGACCAACACTTGATGATGTGTTCATGTCATTGACCGGGCATGCCGCCGAGTCCGAACCCCAGCCGGTTGCCACCGGGCGTCGCGGAAGGAAGAAGTGAGATGGCGTTGACGACTCAGGCTGCTCAAGCAGCCCATCGTCCCCTCATCGGCTGGACATTGCACGATGGGCTGGTCGTCGCCCGCCGCAACTTGATTCAGACGGTTCGCGTCCCCGAGTTGCTGTTCTTCTCCTTGGTACAGCCGGTGATTTTCGTGCTGCTATTCGCCTACGTCTTCGGCGGGGCCATCCCGATTCCAGGCGATGGCGGGGCAGATGCCTACCGCAGTTACTTGATGCCGGGAATCTTCGGCCAGACCGTAGCGTTTGCCGCAGCCTCGAGCACCGTTGGCCTTGCCGAGGATATGAACCGCGGACTCATCGACCGCTTTCGGTCACTGCCGATGGCTCCATCGGCGGTGCTGCTTGGACGAACATTCGCAGATGCAGCGCGTCAGATCCTGGTGCTGGCAGTGCTGAGTATTACCGGCCTGCTGGTGGGCTGGAGAATCACCGGCGGAGTGCTTCCGGCAATTGCCGCGTATGCGCTGTTGCTGCTGTTCGCATATACGGTGTCATGGGTGGGTTCGTGGATTGGGCTGTACATGCCCAATCCGGAGACCGCGAACACCGCAGGGCTGGTGTGGCTATTTCCGCTGACGTTCTTGTCCAACGCCTTTGTGCCTATCTCGTCAATGCCGTCCTGGCTTCAAGCGTTCGCGGCCTATAACCCTGTCTCGACCGTGGTGCTTGCCTGTCGACGGCTCTTTGGCAACCCGACAGGAATCCAGCCGGACTACTGGCCCTTGGATCACGCCGCCTGGTACACCGTCATCTCCTGCGCGGTCGTGATCGCGATCTTCTCGACGTTGGCAATTCGGCGCTTTCGCCGAACGACGAGCCGGTAAGGACTAGGCAACGTAGGGCGTGACGGCAACGATCTCCACGTTCATGTCCTTGCCATTGGCCAAGGTGTACGTCACTGTCTCACCCACTCGACGTCCCAGCACCGCACCGCCGAGGGGTGAGGTCGGCGAGTACACCTCGACCGAGGCAGTGGATGCCTCCTCACGAGATCCGAGCAAGAAGGTCAGTTCCTCATCCAGTGCCACGATGCGCACCGTCACCACCTTGCCGTGGGAGACCTCGTCATCGGCGCTGTCTGGGACGCCGACATGGGCGTTTTCCAGGAGATGCTTCAGGACACGAATGCGGGCCTCGTTCTTTCCCTGCTCTTCGCGGGCAGCGTGATAGCCGCCGTTCTCCTTCAGATCGCCTTCCTCACGGGCAAAGGAGATGCGTGCGGTGATTTCCGCGCGCTGCGGCCCCTCGCGATCGGCAAGTTCGCTCTGCAATGCGTCGTAGGCGTCCTGGGTCAACCAGGTCACAGGCTGCTCGCTCATTGGACCAGGATAGGCGACCGTGGCAAACGGTGAAATCCGTCAGGGTGTCCAGGGCTGTTCGGGCGCTGCCACATTTGGCGGGAATTGTGGTGCTTGCACGGCCGGCGATTGACCCGAAGCACAGCCAAGGACATCGACTGAGTAGGCAGGAGCCAGGGTGCGCAGCTCATAGTGCAGCTGGGTGCTGGCCGGTCCGGCTGGAATGGTTACCGTGGCGTAGGCCAGGTCCAGATGATTGGCGTCGGTGGCATGCAGCACGCAGGTGGTCGCCACGCCCTGAGGGCGATGGATCTCCACCACAACGTGCACATGGTCCGGGCCAAGCACGTTCCAGGTCACCAAGGAGGCCTGGGTGTCGACTCTGGCTTTGAAGTACGTCAACCAGCCCAGCACAACGAGGAATGCCAGGATGACTGCTCCCACGGCCACGATGGTCGTGCGACGGTGTGAGCGACCTGCGCCGTACCGCTCCTGCATCGGCTCAGAAAGCTGATTCCAGGCAAAGGGGCTGGGCATGTCACCACCTTTGGTCGGGGCGCTGAGGCACTCGGCGCATCGGATTGGCACACTAGCGCGGTGTCCGATCTGCGGTTGATGGCTGTCCACGCTCATCCTGATGATGAGTCGAGCAAGGGTGCGGCCACCATGGCCAAGTATGTGTCCCAGGGCGTTTGCGTGCTCGTGGTCAGTTGCACCGGGGGAGAGCGCGGGGACGTGCTCAATGCAGCGGCCCAGGCCGATGTTGATGCCTTGGGCTTGGCTGAAGTGCGGCGCCGCGAGATGGCCGCTGCAGCAGCGATCCTTGGCGTGAACCATGTGTGGTTGGGCTATCAGGATTCCGGATACCCGCAGGGTGATCCGTTGCCCCCTCTGCCGACAGACTGCTTTGCGGTGGTGGACTTGGCCGAGTCGGCAAGGTCGCTGGCCCGCCACATTCGAGCATTTCGTCCGCAGGTCTTGACCACGTATGACGAGAACGGCGGATATCCCCACCCCGACCACGTGCGCTGCCATCAGGTATCCATGACAGCGGTCGATTTAGCGGCAGATGCCAATTGGATCGATGTCAGCGAGCCCTGGGCGGTGAGCAAGGTGTACTACAACCACCAATTCACCAAGACCCGAGTGACGGCGCTGCACCTTGCGATGATCGACGCGGATCTGGAATCTCCGTATCACGACTGGATTGCGGGCTGGGCCGATCGCCCGGATAACAGTGTCCGCATCACCACCAAGGTGCCGGTCAGTGAGTTCTTTGCGGTGCGTGACCGAGCATTGCTGGCCCATCGAACGCAAATAGATCCCGATGGCCAGTGGTTCGCGGTCCCGCTGGAATTGCAATGCCGGGTATGGCCAACTGAGGATTTCGAGCTCGCGCGTAGCCTTGTGGAGACGTCGTTGCCCGAAGATGATCTCTTTGCTGGATTGAGGTAGGAATGCTGCTGAGTAGCCCGACTAGTGACTTGAACTCCGTCATCGACGGCGCCGGGCCGATCGCCGGGGTGTTCTTCGTCCTGCTGGGTGTGGCGACCTTCTTCCTGTGGCGTTCAATGAATCGGCACATGAAGAAGATCGCTCCAACGCTGCCAGAAGGACCTGCAGATCTG
>Ga0164296_1006109_pt1 | contig 10318 bp, 6 predicted proteins | sample GEODES057metaG_FD_113533 | JGI IMG/M metagenome (GOLD analysis project Ga0164296, IMG submission 113533) | Dystrophic lake water microbial communities from Trout Bog Lake, Wisconsin, USA - GEODES057 metaG | ecosystem: Environmental > Aquatic > Freshwater > Lake | place: USA: Trout Bog Lake... | reverse complement strand
TGGCCCAAAAATGACAAAAAAAACAGAAACCCCCTCTCGCATAGCCGATAACAAAAAGGCCGCTTTCAATTACTTCTTTGAAGAGAGGTTTGAGACTGGTATGGTTCTCCAAGGCTGGGAGGTAAAAGCCGTTCGCGAAGGCAAAGTTCAGTTGACCGATGGTTACGTGGTCATACGTGACGGAGAACTCTTCGTCATTGGCTGTCAGATCAATCCCCTTAAAACAGCATCTACCCATGTCAGCCCTGATGCCGTCAGAACCAAAAAATTACTGCTTAAAAAGGATGAGATCAGGCGCTTGATCGGAAAAGTTGAGCAAAAGGGCTACACCTTGGTGCCCCTGAACTTGCATTGGAAAAACAACAAAATCAAGTGCGAAATTGCTCTGGCCAAAGGCAAGGCTGAGCACGACAAAAGGGATACCATTAAAGACCGTGAAGGCAAGCGTGAGGTTGAACGCGCCATGAAACACAGCACACGCTGATGCTCAAATCTGAATCATGCTTTCGTGTGTCATAGCGGCTGTTTTTTAGTCATTGAGTTTGAATTAAACGCCAACCTAAATCAGTGCTTATTGCTAGCCAAAGAATAAGCATTCACCGCCAGACCTTACTGAAGGTACTTTGAAAAATTGGGCTGATTACTTTGATGGATTCCCCTTTTGATATATATGTCTCTATCCTCGGGGAGCAAAAAACCTTGGGCAATCAATGCTTCTATACTGGCGTTCCATTTAGCAAGGTAGTTGGCTTTGGTGCTATAAAGATCCACAAATCCTAGACGTGGATCCCTTGCAGTTTTTGTGGGATTGAAAGCCAATTGAGAACCATACAAACTGGTTAAATCGCCTGCAACATAACCCTTTGAGCGGTAGTTGTAACCCTTGAAGGTCGCAAGCGGAACAGCCACGTCTGGCATCTTGATCCCAGCAACGTCATTTCCTTGGGCGTCCGAAGTGGGGAGTAAAACCTTGTATTGCTTGAGTGAAGGGAGACTTGGTATGACACTGTAGTCATTGAGAGTTAAAGTGTTGTGAACGCCATTGAACTCAAGACCTATAGCACTCAAATCCGGTGCATTCAAGCTAGAAGGCGATGCACTAGGAGCTGACATGGTGCCAGCCTTGACGGAAGGATAGCTAGAGGGCAATGGGGCAAGTGAGCCTTTGATCCACCCCTCTAGGTTTACCAATAAAGCGCGGGTCAATGCGGTACTGGCGGTGAGGGCGTTGGGAAAGGTTGCACTGGAGACTGCCAAATATTTGCTATTGGTGGTGAAATCTGGCAATAACAAGGCATTGTCAGCTAAAGCGGTTGCTCCATGTGCGGTTCCAGGTGCGTATATCATGCGAACATTGCTGGGAATTGGGATGTCGTTTCCAACTCCATCTGTGACGGTTAGAGACGCTCTGGCATTGCTGAATTCAACCGGACTATCATATTGAATCACTTTGGGGCAGTCGTGCATTTGAGAACATTTATGCAACAATCCATCTGTTATTCCGCTCAATGGATCGGTGATGGTTGCGTAGGCAAATGGAAATTGGTCACCAGGTGTGAAATGCGTTTCGTGTTGTTTTGAAAAGTCTCCTGGTTTAGCCCATCTGAAATTGGTGTAAGTTTTCCTAGACCCCGCCACCATGGGAAACATGCCATCAAAAACTGGCTTGATTTTGGCACTTGTGTTAAAGCCTTGCCATAGAAAATCTCGTAAAAAACGCCCCGATTGTGAGTTACCGATTGCCAATGCGATTTGGCATACAGCGTAAATCGGATTTAAATTTCCATGGTTATCTTCTTTTTCAAATCTTAAAAATGCAATTAAATCTCGTGTGGACAAAAAACCCAGCCCAAAAGGCTTTGGGTTAGTTGCGGTGTAATTGAAATGATAAATCGAGCCTTTGTCGCTTCCCGCATCCAAGGCAGCAGCTAAATTCTTGTCATCCACAACACCCTGACGATTGATCGTGACCTTACCATTTGAAATCGAGTAGAGTGAGTCATCAACTTTGATGGGATCACTCAAAGCTGTTTTTTGAATGGTAAGTGAATAAGGCGTTTGAGGAACTTGAGGATAGGTCAACGAAAATCGACCATTCGAACCACCTTGATCTGCAATGTATTCAACTTGAACAACACCAGTTATAGGTGCATTATTGTGTTTAACATCTTTGGCTATCGGCAAAGACATGCCTGGAACATACCACTTGGTAGAAGAAGAGATAGAGGGCGTGTTTCCCTTCAAGGCTAAATCACTCAAAGATTGTGCAATATCACCTTGCCAGCCTGACCAAACGATGGACATACCTTTGTTCATCAAAAATCGATTACCTGAACCCGTGCCTTTCTTTGCTGATTCGCCTGAGACGGGAATAGTTGGCTCAGAATTGCTGAAAAGATCCTGACCATTTGTGTCCAAAAGCCGTTGAATAGCATTATTGTGACCTCTGTTGGTCACCTCGTACAACAACGTACCATTCGCTTTACTCGAATCAGTCGGAGTAATGATGATCACATCAAAGGAATAGTTGATGTCTCCGAAAGCGTTAGCCGTCCATGCCAAATTGTGAAGATCCACAATGCTCGGAGCACAAGGATCATTGAGGTTAACTTTCCCAACAGCCTCGGCTAAAAAATAGGTGTAAGTTCCAACTTCTCCGAATTTTGCACCGTTAAAAGCAAGGCCACTACCTTTGACGATAAAAGATTCTATTGATGATTGAGTGATTGGACACGCCGTTGATACCTCAGGAGGTAGTAAATCCGATTTGGCTGGTGTAAAAATTGGATTTGGGAAGGATTGCGATTGAACTTCACAACAAATAAAAAAAAAGAAAATAACCCTAAAAACAAAAAAAATGCAACGGATATGAAATGGATTCAAGGCTGTTTATTTCCTAATAAAAAATATTTTTGAAGACCGTCAATTCCAAATAGAGCCGCAAGTGAAAGTCATTTTCTCAAGCGTTCAGAAATGTCTGCGCATAACGCTCACCCAAAGTTCGAGCAGAGGCGGAATTAAAATGAATTAAATCTTCTTTTGGGCGAAGGCCTTGTGAAGTGACAAATTTGACGTTCTCTAGTTCCTTGCAAATTTCAACCTGCGATTGATTCACTTTCATACGCCATTCATCCCATGGCTTTTCTGGCCATTGTCCCAACTGTCCAATCAAAAATGGGGCCTCTGACGCTGAAGTAACTCTCCTCACATTGAGGATCAAATCAATGAGCTTTTGTTTGTAAGTACCGGACAAATGCAGATTTGAATCACTTTCACCTTGATGCCATAAAACACCTTTGAAACGTCCAAATTCAGATGCCAATTGAATTCTTTTGACCATGTCATCATAGGGGTAGCAATTGTTTTCTTTATAAAAAGCATTCGGCCTCCAAGAATCAATGGGCGAACCACCAACTGCACAAGGAACCAAGAGGATATTACGATCCTTCATTGAATTCGATACTGAAATTCCAAACGTTCTTCCAGGTCCAACGCCTGCAACCTTGGGCTTGTCAAAGTGAATCGGATCAATTGCAGGAGTCATTGATCCGTTTTGGGTGAATGAGAAAACACGAGAATGAATAACTTTATCCATCTCTTCAACATTGCCCCGACCAGACATGTTTGATTGACCAATTAACAGGAACAAGTCTGTATTGTCATAATTAATGGGGAAACTCTCTTTTTCTTGAGCGAAAGCAGAAAGACTGGCCGCTGAAAGTGCAAGGACATTGAAATTTCTACGATTCATTGGCTTGGTTAGAGAATTTCGCAACATCAACCTGCACGACCTCAAAGGATCTTTGTTATTTCAATAAAACTCAACACGGCCTTGCCATTGATGGGCAAGAAATCAATCTTCAAGTGATTGTCCACAACATTAGCTGGATACTCTTTGATCACTGCTTTTCTGGCTTTACCACCGGCTTCTTTGAAAACATCAAAAGAACTTTCAATGGTGATTCCGTTGACTACTATGTTAAAAAGTCGAGCACCTTGGGTATTTGATTGCTCAGGTTCAAAAAATCCCAATTTGATTTTGTAGTTCCCATTTTTAACTGGGAAGTTATAGGAAAAAGTGCCTGACCTGAAAGTTCTAAAGAGTAAAGGCTCAAAAGGGACTGGCTCTTGGTAAGTAAACCCTTTTTTGGTGGCACCCTTGAATTTAGGCAGATCTGAAGTCACGTCAAGAACTTCTTGATCCGATAATGACAACTTGTTCCCTACTCCAAAGCTGCTTTCATAAGATTCTTCAGTTAAAAAAGCATCTGAACCAAATTTTTGCCCATATCTACCAATCAAAGGACTTATTGAACCGACGGCAACTCTGAAGCTACCCGAATAATCATTGAGATTCCAAGTTGCAGCGTCTTTAAGAATGCGCGAACCAATATTGGCTGAAACCTCAATGAGATTTTGACCTGGACTTAGTTCCACGTTTTCCCAAATACAAACGCCAGAAAGACAGCTTTTTGGAGAACCAATGCTTTTTCCATTGTTGGTAAGATTAATTAGATTTTTTTGAACATTTGAATAAACTTTTATATTTGTCACTGGATATGTGCGCTCTGTGTATCTTTTAGATGTAATGTACAGAGTTGGCTCCGGATTCCATTGAACTTTGTAGAAATAAAACGCATCTTTCTTAACGCTTCGATCGAATGAAACTAGGCCCTTGTTATTAATACTCAAGCCTTGGTTTAGATAGTCCCCTTCTTTTCGTCCCTGATTTGCAAAATCAAACATATTCCATACCCAGGTGCCAAAAATATAGTCCTGATCCTTGATGATTCCATAATATTTTTCATGCCCATAGCTCGCGTACTCTTCTGGCATGAAATCAGGATTAGCGCCTCTACCAATCGTTACCAAATTAGAAGGCAAGATGACCCTTGGATCATCGGTGTGCTGAGAAATTTGGGAGCCAAATCCATATTCGGACAATCCAACGGGTTGATTGGATCTATCCTTTCGATAACGGTCGAAATCACCCAGTATTTTGTCTGCACTCAGTGTAGGATCGTACCAACCATAATAACGATTAAGCACGACTACATCTTCATTTTCGCTAAACGAAGGGAAACCTAAATTATCTGCTTGTGATGTGGGTCTTGAGGGATCGAGAGTGTGCGCAACTTTTCGAATTTGGGTAAACATCTCTCGCAGAGAGTCGGAACTTGATTTAGGAGTAAAACGTTTTGTAAAACCAATTTCGTTAGCAAGTCCCCAAAAAGCAACCGAAGGATGATTGAAGTTTTGCTTAATCATCTCCTTGACTTGCTTAATCATGTTTGCAGTTACTGCTGATGACACAGAAGTATCATCTGCATTGTTGGTTGCTGTATCAACCAGGGGCACTTCGGTGTAGATAATCAACCCCATTCGGTCAGCCATCTCATAATCAAATTGATCGTAGGGATAATGAGAGAACCTAACCGTATTGGCTCCAATTTCCTTGATCAATTCAAAATTTATTTTCTTATCATTCAAACTTGAAGCCCAGCCTTTGTCCTTTAAATCTTGATGCATGGCGACACCATGCAAAGGGTAATGTTGTTTGTTTAAATAAAACCCACTATTTCTGTCTACACTGGTTTGCCTCAAACCAATTTGAGACTCAACCGTATCAACCTTATTGGTTTTTAAATTTTTAAGTTTTACGACCAAACTGTATAAATATGGGTCATTCTTGCCTGCCCAAGGATGAGGATTGCGAACGGTAATGTATTGCTCAACCTCCTCAGTCTGATCCGCGCGAAGTTTTACATTTTGTACCTCTTGAGAAACAACCACACCCTTTGAATCCATAACCTGAATTGACAATTCAGAAGGTTGGGCAAGGTGAAGATCATTGGTTAGAAGGGTTTTGATGTTGAGTACAGCTTTATTGGAATTGAGCTCAACAGTTCTTGAGTAAACACCAGGTCCACCATCGTCCATGGTGTCAATGTGAACATCAGGAGTTGAGAAAATCCTAACCCCTCTATAAATGCCCCCTTGAATCATAAAGTCACCACCAAAAGGAGGTACGTTTTGTGTATCCGACCCAGGTTTTTGTTCTGAATTATCCACTTTGACTGTCAATACATTATTGACATTGAGTTTGATTTGCTCAGTGATGTCATATCGAAAACGACCAAATCCACCCTCATGACGGCCAATAAAACTTCCATTAAGCCAAACGTTACTCACCAAACTGACAGCATCAAATTCAATCCAATAGCGATCATTCTTGATGGTGTCAGGAAGCGTAAAATTCAACTTATAAAATCCAACTCCCTTTTTGTAAGAAGACTGAATGGATTGGGAATCCAATGCATTCCAAGTGTGAGGAACAGAAACAGTTTCCCAATTGGCCAAAATACTCGAGTCATTGACAAGCTGATCAATGTGCTCTTTGGGTTCGAACTTAAACTTCCATCCGTTACTCAATTCATAGGAACCTCGGATGTTGGCCTTAGAAGCAGAGACAACATTTTTCTCACTCAAGTCAACTGAACGCTTAGCATTGGCCGCCAAAGAAAAAGTGGAAATGACAAAAAATAGAAAATAGATTATCGATTTGGACATTGGATACAAAAATAAAAGGAAATGAACTTGGTTAAGTATGTATTTGACTCAGAAGTCGATCTCGACTTTTGCTCAAGTGCTCAGTGACAATCCTACAAGATTTTTCTGGATCCTTTTCTTTAATTGCATTGAATATTTGTTTGTGTTCGGCATGAATTTTCTGCAAATATGAAATCTGATCAACTGCACTTTGATTGATGATTTTCAACCTTGCTCGTGGAATGATCATCGAACCCAGATAATTAAGCAAGTTGTAAAAGTGATCATTGTTGGTAGACCTGATAATTTCAAGGTGAAACTGATAATCAGAAGCTATGGCAGTGGCATCGAAGGCGATCGATTTTTCAAAGTCATCCAAGGCTTTTTGCATGCGTTCAAGGTTTTGATCTGTTCTTCTAATAGCAGCAAGAGCAGCAGCCTCACTCTCCAGACTTAACCTCAACTCCAAAATATCCAATACATCATTCAAAGTAAATTGATCAGAAGATGTAATTTCGTAGTATGACTTGGTTTTTGCATCAACAACAAAAGTTCCTAGACCGTGTTTGGTCACAACACGCCCTGCGACTTGCAACTTTGAAATCGCTTCACGAACAACGGTTCTACTCACTTTGAAGTTCCGAATCATCTCAGATTCAGTAGGAAGGCGATCCCCAGACTTAAAAGTTCCGTTATCGATTTCGCTCAGCAAGTGTTCAACGGTGAAGTCCACCAAATTTTTGATTCTTTTGTGTACCCCAATCTCTTTGGATTGAGTCACCAAATTATCAATTTGCATCATATTAATCTCAGGTAAAGTTGTACAATGGTAGCGCTACCATTTCATAAGTCAATCAAAATAACCTAGGGTTTACCAGAACTAAGTTGTTTCTCTTTCCACAATGGTAAAGCCCAAATCAAAAATACGATTTGAGATTTCTTGCATTTCAGCGCGAGCGATCAGTAAGTTTGCGGAAATGACGCCAATTTCACCACTGTTGATTTTCACCGTTGACAACGAAGGCCAAGTATCCTTAGACAAAGAAATGTCACCAAAACCGATGATTCCCAATTGAGATGGAACTTTAATTTGAAGAATCTGAGCCTGGGTCAACACGCCAAGAGCCAACAAGTCAGAACTGCAAAAAACAGCATCAATTCTTGGATTTTGATCCAATAATTTACAAAAAGCGGATTTGCCACTGCTGACTGTTCTTGAATCACCAACATTGATTACATCAACATTCTCAAAGCCACGATGACGTGCAAGTTCTACAAACGAATTGGTTCGCCTCAGTGCACGTTCATCGTTGGCTTGAATGATTCCTAAATGGCGATACCCTTTATCAATCAAGAACGAAGCAACAGTTGAACCAATATTTTGATGTGAAAATCCAACCAACATATCAATTGGATTGTCAGTTAGATCCCATGCCTCAACGACGGGTATGTGTGTGCTTATGAGTTTACTTCTTGAATCGTTTGAGGACAAAACACCAGTGATAAAAATTCCCTCTGGCCTTCTGCCAATGATTTCATCCAACAACGATTCCTCTCTTTGAGCAGAGTAATTGGATTGTCCCAACAGTAGTTGATATCCGGATCCCACCAATGTTTGATTCAAAGCGTCAATGGTCTCAAGGAATATAGAAGACGCAAAGTTAGGGATGATGGCAGCAATCAATTTGCTTCTAGAAGAAGCCAATCCTCCAGCGATCTTATTTTGCACGTAACCTGTCTCTTTGACTGCTTGCAAAACCTTTTTCAAAACCTTTTCCGATACCAAGCCGGGCGTATTGATTGCTCTGGATGCAGTAATTTGAGCAACTCCTGCCAGTTCAGCAACATCTTTAAGTGTGATGGCTCCCGTGGTTCGTCTTTGCTTTCTTTGTTCTTTCAATGGAAGTTGCTTCATTCGTAATTAAACTTGGAGACCAAAGGGTGAGAAAAAATCAACTTCTAAACAGTAACAAATCACGAGCACCATCGGTATTAGTAAGATGTACTGATGGAAATACTTTAGCAATTTGTTGAGAATCTAGATTGAAAACATTACGCATTATCTCTGAGAGCACTAACCTGTAGTCATGAAAAACAGGCAAGTCTCTTGATTCGTTCAATCTCTCAAGACTCAAACCTTCCCAGCGTCCGAGTCTTTTACCTCCATTAATCTGAGGACCCATGATCATCATTGCATTACCAAAGCCATGATCGGTCCCACGAGATGCGTTCTCGTGAACCGTGCGGCCAAACTCACTGAGAACAACAATCACATCATTTGGCCTATTGAAATTGTTTTGTAAATAGGCCAAAGATGTTCCTAAATTCAATAAATTATTAGCCAAAGCACCTTTTTCATTGCCTTGCCCTGCATGTGTATCCCAACCACCTGCTGACAAAAATCCCAACTTCAAATCATCATTTTGCTGCAATAAAGCCACCAAATGCCTGCTGTCTTGAAGTAAAGCTGAAGGTGAAGAGGCATCCTTATTGGCTTGCATGGCCTCTTGGCTATTCTTCGTTTGGGCTTGGTTGAGAATCATTGCGGTATTTAAACGGGAGTTCTCACCGTTGACAAACAAATCATTGAGCACTGGATCTTTTGAATAGAGATCCTCAAGTACCGCACGGTTGTGCAGATTGCTTAAAACGCCTGTTTGTAGAGCTGCATTGCCTCTAGGAACCAATTTTGGAGTAATGAGTCCTCTGAGTATTTCAGGATTGGCCTCTCCCACACCAATCAAACCAGAGCCCTTATTGACGCTTGCCAAATTATTCATCCACCCATTTGACATTGAGTTGTTACCATCTTGACCAGTTTCAAGATAATGCTGAGCCTCAAAATGACTTCGATAAGCTTTAGATAATCCCGCGGTAGGTATGAATGCGAAGCGCTTTTGCTCCCAATAAGGAATCAGAGATGACAGCGAAGGGTGAAGTGCAAAATCATCATCCAGTTTGTATTGAACACTTTGATCAAAGTCTTGGGAAGTGCCAATAGATATAGTGGGTCTAAATGCCTTGTAATTGGGATCTGAATAGGGATAAAAGGCTGATAGACCATCGTAAGCACCTCGTAGCAAAACAATGATCAACCTTCCATCACTTGGATTAGAGTTGAATGAATCAAGGTTTGCTGCGTAAACAGAGGAGCCACTTGCAAGGAGTGATGACCACTTTAAAAATTCACGTCGTGATGTTTTCATGATTTAACTATTTCCGCATGAAATCTGGACTTGATAAGGCAAATGAGGCTTGAAGATTAGGTTTTTCATTGGTAATGATGGTGCTACTATTTTTTGAAATCCAACTCAAAACTCTCTCTGGATCTTCCACCCTGGATCCTATGAAGAATGCGAAATCGGCCCTCCTAGATAACGCCTCTGCTGACATCCACTGATCGGCCAAAGTGCTGTAGCCATCTGGAGTTTGCCAAGCGTTCATGGGTTGACCAGAATTGGATAAAAAATTCAACGCATTTGTGTAGTCTTTCAAATCTTTTGCACCACCAGCAACCGTTAAAACAGAGCAAACATAATCCAATGGCGTTTTGATCAATTGATTTGATTTGTCCCATGCATCATCTGACTCAATCAGGGTTTTCATCACTTGATAGATATTGCCGTGGGTTTGCATGTAGGTGTTTGCCATCGACTCCACCAATCGATCGGATGGATGATCCGATACGAACCACTGAGCCAGTCGCAATGAAATTCGGCGAGCGGTTTGGGGTTGATTGGCTAAAAATTTCAGTGCTGAAATGGCTTGC
>Ga0164296_1006108_pt1 | contig 10318 bp, 5 predicted proteins | sample GEODES057metaG_FD_113533 | JGI IMG/M metagenome (GOLD analysis project Ga0164296, IMG submission 113533) | Dystrophic lake water microbial communities from Trout Bog Lake, Wisconsin, USA - GEODES057 metaG | ecosystem: Environmental > Aquatic > Freshwater > Lake | place: USA: Trout Bog Lake... | reverse complement strand
TCGTTCATAGGCTGTCCCATAAGCCACGAGCATTTGAACCACCAATGAAATGGCACCTCGTATGCGCCAAACCCGTTGGGTGCTATGTAGTAGAGCTGGTGAGGGGTTCCCGCATTGGCGTAGTTTGGTTTGTTGAGCGTGGCGCTGCTGATTGCAGTGTAAAGGGTGTTGAAGCGTTCTGCCTGGACGGCGAAATCTTGAAGAGTGGTGGCCATACCTTGCCCGTTTTGGATGTATGTGTTGATGAACAAATTTGGCAAACTTTGAAGAAGCATGGCCATGACCGAAATAGAATTCTGGCTGTAGAATGCCGATCCTAGACCACCCACGTTGCGAGGCGTGACACCAAATGTGGAGAAGCTGTTAATAACCAAAAAAGCTAAGGGCACTACGGCGAAATCCAATTGGCATTGTGTCCCACTCACGATCCCAAAAATGCCGCAAGTAGTCAAATCGTTGATGTCATATTGTCTTTGACCTCCAACAGCCGGGTCCCACACCAATCTAGCGTCGACCTGTTGATTATTAACTATGAAGCTGGGCTGCAGACTGCAGATGCCGAGTTGGGCACACGCTTTGATACTTGGATTCCCCGTTCCCAGGTTTAGATCAGTGTACGTTTTTTCAACGCCAGTGAAGCCAAAGCTTGGACCTACTGTTTCGTCTGGATGATGGATCAAAGATAATTGAAGATTGGGCGTGTTCTGATATGTCCTGGTGCGATTGTCGTTGGCATACATGTTCAGCTGCTCATGGCCATTGCCGTCAAAGAGAGCCACCTGGTTTGCATTGGGCGTGCAGGAGACAAACCCCTCATAGTATTGGTAGTCCCTGTCGCACGGATGCGCTTGCAGCTTGAGCACCCCGTCGTCGAATGCGCTCTGGCCGTTGATTTGTTGCAAATCAGGGGCTGTGAAATTCCACGGCTGGGTGCCACTGATGGTGCAGGTATTGCTGGTATTGCAAAAATTTCGACTGGCCATGCGACGGTTCTCGAACCATGCGCGATAGGAGCATAAGCCAGACGAGTTGAGAATATCAGGCAGAAGTTCTGCAATGCTCGTGCCAAGCGTGTCCAGTATGTTGCCCGTCCCACAAGACTCCGAATACGTTCGAAATGAGACGGTTGTGTCGGGCAGATCATTCAGGATTTGCCATACGCCGTCTACACAGAGTCCGTCTCCTGCGCACATCTTGTCGTCATTGCAATGTGCATGGCACGCACACTCGAAGACGCTTTGCTGTATGGTGCCACACACCCCGACGCTGGATTGAGGCATTAAAAGGCATGTTAAGCCAGACGCACAGTCGGATGATGACGTGCACGTTTTCAGTGGGTAGGGTCCGCATCCAGTTCCCCATTCCGTGGCCTTGAACGTCTGAAGCGCCGTCTCGTTTTGCAGCGTGCCTACCGACCATTGGCGCGGTGGATTTTGGGTGCGGTCCACGGTCCACGGCGTCGAAAAAGGATCCGATGCGCAGTTAACTGCCCCATCAACCCACGTGGGTTGCGCCGTGGGCTGTGCCACCATGGGATCGGTTTGTGCGTTTGCATTTTCCTTGGTGCAGACCGCCATGGTGTTGAGCGTGGTCATGGGCATGCCATAGTTGTTGGTCCGGCATACGCCCGAGGCGCCAAATGCATTGCGGCTCATGAGAGGGTCGTTGGTCTCGTCGCGTGCCAATACCATTTGTTCAAGGACAGAATCCCATCTCCAGGAGGCGTCAAACGTTTTCCAATGGGCATCCTTGGGCCTCGAACAGCCTGGCGTCACATGGTATCCTACCGGCTGTGTCCATTCGTCGGGCCACCAATCTGCAATGAGGTCCGCATCCCTTATGCTGGTATGCAATGCCCATAGATTCTGTTCGGCGGTGTTCACCTGCAGTAGGCCAGGTTTTTGCAACAACGCCTCAAAATTTCCGCTGCCAAGAGGGACCCCTGCGCTGGTTTCACCTGGGATCACGTCGTTGGCGACCAATTGTTGAAAGGGTTCCAAAAGGCAGAGCGAGGTCAACTGCGCTGGCACGTCGATTGGAGGCGTGTTTGTGCACGGCACGCAGAGACACGGGTCGTAGATTCCGTCCTGTTGGCCATTGTTGGGCGTATTCCACAGGACAACAAGACATCCAGGGGTTACTGCGTAGGATTTCTGCATCGTGGATACGACATACAACGTGAAAGGGCACGACTCGGTGCTTGTCGGGCCTCCGCTGGTGCTGAATATGTCGAACGAATTGCATACGGCCAGGTCTTCCAGTTTGTACTGACATCGCATCTTCCATGTCTCCACAACGCTGAGCTGTTGCGCTGCAGCGTCGACGAGGCCTGCTTGATTGTAAACCGTGAGCCGTGCCAGCTCGATTCCGTATCGGACGCAATAGGACTGAGGCATAGACTGCCGTACACCCTGCGCTGATGGAAACAGGTCGTCGATGAAGAGATCGGCAATGGACGGATTGGCGCTGGCATTGCATTGCAAGGTGACGCTTGCCGTGGGGGTCTCGGGGAATTCGATCCTTGAGCTTGGATTCAGGATGGTGGATTGTTCGCTGAACAGCCAGCCTGCGTTGCCGACGCGAAAACCGCTCACGCCTTCGCTGAGAATGGACTGGGTGGCGTTGGCAAATGGAAGGCCGGTGGCTGGATCTATAAACCCCCAATGTTCAGAAATCTGAAGCGAAGGGCACGGATACACTATGCTTGGCTCCATTTGCAGAAGAGTATTCACAGCCTGGAGCACGGCGAGATGATCGGATGCGTTGTAGACTTGCTGCTGTTGCTGACAAATGCGTGTAAATCCCAGCATCTGCACGAGCGACGCGCACAGCACATCTGGAATACGGCACGAGGCGTTCCACCACCATCCACAATAACAATCTGCTCCGCCAAGTCCACCCAACGTTAGGCTTGAAAAGCCCAACTGCGCTGCTGCATTGCCCGCGATGGGGAAAGTTGTGGCGTTGATGCGTCTGGGAACCTGTCGCTGACAAACCTCGCTTTGCGAGGGCGTATGTCTAACATTATAGTGCCAGTACACTGGCGATGAGAGGTACGCCTGCGTGGTGAGGGATTGGATGTAGTCTTCAATGTAGGTGAGGTTTGGAGTTTTCGACTGGCCGTTGATGGGGTCGTACGGGGCACCCATGCCAGAGGGCTTGCCCGTTGAGCGGTCCATTGGCATGGTCCATATCACTTGTTGCAAAAGGCCCGTGCAATACTCCCAGAAGGTGGCCTGAAACGGGTATCTGAATTCGTCATAGTAAACCACCGGCTGAGACGCATCGAACAGTCCTGCGTTGATAACGTCATACTGCGATTGGTTCCACGACGTTTTGTACGAATCCGCGCCCCCCGGATCACATGCCAGCCACGGGTCGTTGGAGATCCAGATCTCATTATCAAGGTATGCGCCCATGGCCTGCATCAGTTGAACCGAGATATTGGCTCCAGGGATCGTGGCGAAATCGGCCATGATGCCCGACCCTGCCAGGCCGCCGCATACGGATGAGCAGCATGCCACAGACGCTTTGACTTGATATCCCTCTGGGCATGGACAAGGGATGGTGGCACAGTTGCTTTGTTCCGTGCAGCATTCCCAGCCCACTGCGCTTCCGTTGGGGCAAGTGCACATGAGATTCGAGTCAACGCTCCATGCGGAAATCCACTTCGCAAACACCGACTTGATGACCTGAATTACCGCGTCCCTGGCGTTGGTGTTGTCTTTGACTCCGCCGTACCAATCTCTGAGAAAGTATTTGATGACCGAGCGTCTAGCGTAAGTGCCGCACGTGAACGGAGGTTCATCGTCCCGTTTGCCATTCCGATTGGCGAGAGCTGGCCCGGTGCACGGAAGCTGGAATTCTCGCGACGAGGCGCCGTTTGGGTCTCTTGACCACACCACTTTTTCCACGCCGTCCGGTCCTGGTGTGAGCGTCATGGAGCCCATTGGCCCTTGCATCACGCAGTCAGCAAATTGGTGAAGAAGGTCTCCTTCGGCCGAGAAAATGGTGATGTCGATCTCTTCACCCGTCCACGTTTGCTCGAGGAGGGTTATGAGGTTGATCATTTGAGTCTGCGTGGTCTGCATGATATTCATGGCCTGATCCTTAAGTTGATCTTTGTTGGCATTGATGAGCGTATGCTGAGTCGCGACGGGTACAGCGTTGTTGGATCGCCCAGACCAGATCATATGCGGGATGTCGCAGCCGCTGCTGTTGGAGGTTTCATACAAGCACGCAGCGAATGGCCCTGAAATGACGGGATCAGACGAGGCGGCGGGCCCTGAAAAGGTCAAACACGCATCAATCATGGAGGAAGTGGGCGAATTCGTGTCTGAGATGTTGCTGTATGTGAAGTAATCAACCAGCTGCGTCCCCTGAAGAAAGTTGCGAAGGCATGCGGAGTTATCGCCCCCTATAGCGTTCTGAGATAAAAGACAGGCAGACGCGTTGGACACGATTCCGGGAGGGATGTCCAGCATGAGTTGCGTCTGTATGGTTTGGTTAAAAAGGATGTAGGTGCCTGGATCCCACGACGTTTCCTGATAATTGGTCAGGCAACGCTGGTACACGGATAGAAGCGGTATCTGCTGCTTTTGAAACACCGGGTCCGTGGGCGCCGAGCACGTCCCGTCATTTGTAGAGGCGACGCAATCGAGGTAGGTGTCGAGATCCGAAAGTTTTTGCTTTAGTTCGTACAGCGAATACGGATTCCATACATATTTTGGTGAGCCGTCAAAATTCAGCAACGCAAGCACTGTGCTGCACCAGAAGGCTCCGTCCAGGTAAGTTTCCATTTGGCGATGCTGTGGGATGGCGACCGGTTGATCTCCGCATGGACATTTGTAGAGCACGCGCGTCGTCCAATCCGGCGCACGGCAGTTGGTTTGATCCGCTGTTTCCAACACGTCCTGCAGTCCCATAATGACCCCCAGCAGGTAAGTGAACGTGACGTCCACGGGATGTATCAGCATATCACGTGGCAGCGATAAGGCGAGGCCTGCAATTTGGGACAGAATTTGGGTCGAACCGCTTGCAAGAGCCTGGGCTGTGTTCATACCTGTTGGGCCGCCTTGCACATTTTCGGTGTTGACCTGTGCCATGCATTCACCGGCTGCGTATGAACTGGCTTTTTGGATTGCTGGGTCCGTTATGGTAATAGCATTGTTTCCACTGACCGTAGCGATCAGACTGTTGGTCTGACACACCATGATTTTCTGCACAGCAATGGCAGCGTATAGGGGCGCCAAGGATAATTGATACAGGAAGTTGGTGATGGACATGAGCGTAAGGGAAAACGTGGCAGTGAAGCTGTTGTCAATAGCATCTCCTTGGGCAGTGATTTGTATTGAAGTAAAAACCTGGAATAGACCATTAATGGATGCTGTCAGAATGGAAACCAATGAAGCGAGCGAATCTTTGAGGGAACAGATCAGCCCATAAAATACTTCATCCGGCCAATTGATGGAAGATGGTGGATTTATGCCGCCCGATGCATCGATAACCAATCCAAGCGCCCCTGATATCATGGTCCAAATTCCCTGAGCGATGGCCAGCATGGAGAAACACTGCGATTGAACCAACCCTCCGATGGCGCAGAAGGGCCTGAGCTGGTTGACCTGCGAACCAATGCATCGAGCCACCTGGCACTCCTGCGCTGCGAAACACAGTCGCTGAACCGATAGTTGTGTGCATCCGGTGCACATGTCGAGGCTGCATCCTTGCGCAAGCGTGTATTGCATGGACACGGGCATCGAGTTGGTCAAAGTTGAGCTGACCGTTCCGCCTCCTGAAATCGTGACGAAGAGCATCGTCAACCACCGTGTAGCCTCGTTGGATGCGATGAAGACGCCGTATTGAGTGGACACGTACTGCGACACACGGGACTGCATGCCCTGCTGGGATTTGACCGGCACATCCTGTTGGTCAAACCCATTGTACTGGGCACAGAAGACCAGTTGAACCCCCGTGTTGTCCAATTGGCATAATTGCAAGGGCACATTATCATATGGAAGGAGAAGCGCCTGCGATTGAGCAGTCATGACAATCTGATAAAGGGCCTGATCCCACACGTTCGTATTTTCACAGCTGCTGAACACCCACTCGATCTGATTGACGAAGCGCATACAGTAGTTGGCAGTGGCCTGCACAGCAGACATGCTCACTTGGAGCACCAGGACGTCGTTGAGCGTTTGCATCTTCAGAAAGCTTGCCACCCCCACATCCACATCCGCTGGATTAAACACAGAGCACGTGAGCTGTGTTATCTGCGTGCACACTTGCAACGTCTGCGCTTGAAGCGCGACCAAACCGTACGTGTCGGGCCAGCCTTGGTTTTGATGATCAACTCGTATGAATTGAATATCTATGGACAAACCAGACACTTGCAGCGTGTCCCACTGTCCAACCTTACTTACGCCCAATCCCAAGGCCGAAGGCACACAGAATTGTGCGATTCGCAAAGTCGATGCCTGCACAAACCCAGTGCTGAGGAAACAGCGGTCGTCCGGTTCTGGGCAGATCATGGTGCAGCTTGCGAGTTCAATGAGCGCCACGACCCCCTCTTTGAACGGTTGGTACGCGTCATTGTTGAGGGTTGGAAAGAACAGGCTATCCACGATCTGCGATGCACTTGACGATCGAATCGTCGAAGCAGGCACAACGGAGTGAAAGGCGTCCATCTGTTGCTGGCAGCGCTGCCTGCATACATCTGTGTTGCCGCATACGCGCCAATAATCGACTGGCTCGGGAATCAGTGTGACCACGTATGGATTGGACTCGAAGTTGAAACATTGCCCCGCCTCGTTGTCATCCAACGCTCCTAAGAAAGAGTCCAATACAGAGCCCACCGAGTTCGATCCTGCAAATAGCTCCCCAAACGTATCGTCAAACACGTCCGTAAGATTGGCGTTGGTCAGGTTCACCATCGTGTTGCAGCTGGACGGACTGTCAATGATGGTTCGGAGGAGCGGCTTCAGCCCGGCAGGGGCATTGCAGTGGTTGAGGATCCACTCGCGCGGATTGTTGCCAGATGTCTGCCTGCATATGCAGATTATGATCGGCATGTCGACCAAAAACACACTGGCGATATCCAAAATGGCGGTCGTGCTCTTCACCCCGGCCGAGCAAAAGTGAAAGATGACGCTTCCCAGCGGAGTGGATGTATAGCCCGCCATGAGAGAAAAGCCTCCGCATGTGTTGAGCATGCGCTGCGCAATCAGTGTGTCGTAGTCCACGCGGCCGTCATAGAGGGTGTTCCAAAAGGCGCTTGCAAGAGATCCTGTGCCCTGTTTCGTGGCCTGAAGCAATGCCACGACTATGCGCGAACCCATGCGCCATATCCAGTGGATGGCTGCGATTGGATTGATGGCCAATTTCATGAAGAGTGACAGGCGGCCGCCTGTGACCGTTCCAGCAAACATCTGCCCTGCTGCGTTGAGGCCATCCATGGGATTGTTGCTGGAAATCTTGGAAAAGGCCCGAATTACGCCAGGCATGAAGGTAGATATTCCGCTGTTCCCGCCCATGGCAGTCATCCCGTTGAGAAAGGTTTGGGCAAATCCGGGCGGGATGTAATTCCCCACCATGGCCAGGATATCCCAAAAGTACTGATTGCATGCATACGCCGATGTGAAGAAGTCCTCCAAACTGAACAGCTCGCTGCCGCAATTCATCAACAGACTGTGCCACATGCTGTCGAGATAGCACGTCCCGGTGATGAGATCCAGAAGCACGGGTGAGGCTGTCAGCAAGACCACGGGCAAACGACTCGCCAGCACCGCCATCGCAGCGATTTCAGCAAAAAGAGAGCCAAGTGGAGGCATACGTCTTTGATCAGGACACAGTTGACCAGTGGTAGCAGTGGTATTGGGCACGAACATCGAAGTCTGGAACTGCATGGAGTCCGGATTCATGAACAGGGTTTGCCACCTGCCGCGATGAGAAGTCAGAGACCACGCACTAGGATGGAAACGATCATCGAGGAGGAGGAGGACGACAACGGCAGCGTGCAGAACTGGTACATTCGGATGCAGCGAGAAATAGCCGACCTGATGGAATACACATTTCCGTGTTTTTTCTTGGGCGGCGTGCCCTTATGCGAATCATTGCTGACGAGCATGTAACCGCAATATTAATCAATATGGTCCATTCTGATATGCTGCTGCACATTTTCGTTTTCCTGTTGAGAGTGAATTTGATCATTGTGGTAGGCATAGTGCTTCACCACACAGAGGGATCGCTCGTATTGAATGCATGCCCAGGGCTATGGGAGACAATGGCTCTGGCCTTGGTTGTCAAGTCGCTCAGATTAACATTGTGTGCAGTGGCATTCAAATCGGCGCACAATCCGTCTCGTACACTGCGATGGCTGGACTCGTTTGACTTGATTTTGCATGCCTTTCTCTTCATAATTGAGTGTGTGACAACTTCTCGTGCGCTGAACACTCATAACTGTGTACTGGCTGCTGGCGAATCATTCGATGGACATCCACTCATAGCGTACGTGAACGGCGTCTCATGCGTATGGGACGGCAACTTCGTCCTTTCCTATGCTCTATTTGCCATTTTAAACCGCTAAAAAAAATCATCCGGAACAAAAAAAGAAAATAAAAAGAAAATGTCGCTCGATACAAAGTTGCGTGTCTTTCAAAAGAGCCTGATCCGCAAACACAAGCCACACGTGGTGTTCAGCGCTGAGCAACGAAGTCTGATTGCGCGTCACATGCCAATGAATGAAGAGGATCTTAAGGTCAAGGTCAAGATGGATGACACGCAGATCAAGGCATATGGAGCACAGTTGCTCTCCATTACCCGTCTTCACGAGCGCGATCAGTCCCAGTTTGAGGAGTGCGTGGCAGAGATGAAGGCCTTTGAGCGCGGAGGGCGCATTGGGATGGAAATTCTCAATCGCGTGTATACTCAGATCGCGCGCCAATTTGGGGTGGAGGATGAAATATGGGAGGCACTTTCAGCAGCGGGCGTGCGGCTGGACTCTGAGACGCAGAAATTGAAGCGCAAGAGAGCGATAAGTCAGGAGGAGGAGGAGGGCTTCTGACCTCGAGAGCGATTCGTTGAGGGGCCACAAGGTGGTTGTATTGATGTTTTGGATCGTCGTGTTGAGCACCGTAATCATGAGGTTGTATTCGTTGACGTAGGTAATGACCGGCGCCACTACCAGGAAATGCTCGGAGCAGACTTCGGCCGTGATGGTGTCGATAAATCCGGGAAGGGTCGCAAATGTGGCCGATGAATCCTCTGGGCACTGTCGCACCCCGTTGACGTTGGTGGGGCAAAATTCGTATGGATCCATGCGCCATATCTGGATGCTGTTGTATGAGCTCTGCGGAATGAAGCCCAATTCGCTCACCCCGTCTTCTCTGCACCATATGTTAAAGACGGTGAACATGGCCAGGGATGGATTCGTAATCCAGAACACATACTTGTCCGTGGCCACCGCAGGGATGTTGGCCCATGGCGTATTATCCATAGAATACGGTACGGCGACCATGCAGCGTCCCTGTCCACATGAATCGGCGGCCGACGAGCAGTCGGAGGGGGTTGCGCAGGGCGGTAGAGCAGGGATGAATTTGTTGACGTGGACCAGGGTGAATTCATTCGCCTGTTGAAAATAATGGATTAGCTTTTTTTGTGGACAAAATAGCGCTTACAAATAAGCAAATAAAGCAAAAGCGACATCGATGAGTATCATAAACTGCGATCGGATAGTGCCCGGATTGACTGTCCGGGTGGTGAATGGGAACATGGTGGCACTCGATTTCATGGCTGCCATAACGGTGGGCAACCGCAAAAAGGCGTCCCAACTTTTGGCCCGTGTCAATGCACGCAACAAGGATCTGCTGACGTACGATCAGACCAAACCGGGCCGCAAACACGCTCGTAAGCTCATCAGCATCGCCGATGCGTTACAGCTTCTCCTGATTTTGCCGAGGCGCACAGCCGCAATCGAGCTACGCAAGCGGATCGTGGCCATGCTGGCCGATTTTCGCGAGCCACGCCTGGAGCGGTGCCATCAGTCGCTGGATCAACTCTGTGCATGCATCAAAGACATGGAACAGTGCACCGGAAAGATGCTCTCCATCATCGGATCGTTTGCGCGCAGCGAGTGATGATACCTGATTGCCGTAGATGCGCTGCACGTCGATGCCCCATGTGTTTCCCACCGTGTTGACGGCCGTGAGAACGAGATCGCCGGCGAAAGCAAACGGCTGGCCCGACAGCACCACCGACGGGTATGCGTTGTACGCAGGCGTCGCGTTGCGCATTATGCGCGAGAAAATGTTGGGCGAATAGACAC
>Ga0164296_1006107_pt1 | contig 10318 bp, 9 predicted proteins | sample GEODES057metaG_FD_113533 | JGI IMG/M metagenome (GOLD analysis project Ga0164296, IMG submission 113533) | Dystrophic lake water microbial communities from Trout Bog Lake, Wisconsin, USA - GEODES057 metaG | ecosystem: Environmental > Aquatic > Freshwater > Lake | place: USA: Trout Bog Lake... | reverse complement strand
CCGGTTGTTCGCCAAATAATAGACATAGGTCCGGTATTGGACGAGGGGAACGACCCCGTCGAGCAAGTCGATTTCACGTTTGAAGAGCGAGCCGAGAACCGACGGATTGAATAAACGCTGCCGATATTCGTGGGTCTGGAAGAGCTCCCGCATCACCTTGGCCTTCTTGGCTGGGTCGAGTTCTCGATAAACACACAAATAATCTAAATAATAAAGGGGTAATTCGGTATAGGTTTTATCGAAGGGAGAACCTTGATAATAGATTGTTACAGGATAGGCCAATATTGAGGCATAAAAGGGGACAACATTTATGGTCAAGTTCTCTAGTTCAACAGATTGTAATGCGGGCAAAGCCGACTGATAAAAAGATACAAAGGGTGTTTCGAGGTGGCCGACACATAAGGCGTCCAAATGGTTCTCTTGCAGTGTGAGCAAGATACGGTCATTGGCCACATAATTCGACCGTAAAAGACGAATAATCGCGGTTTTTTTATCGGAGGGTGCCTCCAAATACGGTAGCGTGGTCACATCACGCATATTATGAAACTTGGTGCGTACGGGGCGGTAGGGGTAGACGAAAAAGGGCGAAGAACTAAACCTCCGCCACACATCGTAGGTATGGTAGACCGGCTGCAAATTCCAAAAGGGATATTTTATTTTGATATAGGCCCACACCACCAAATATATTATTGTTACGGAAACAACAATATATTGAATTATAAACATACTAGTTCGAGCGAAATTTATTGCAGGGAACCTACGGTTCCCCTGCGACCCCTCCCTTAAGAAGTAAAGTATCTTGGATAAGATCTTGTGAATGTCCTTTGCATGTTGGTAACATATTTAAGGGAGGGACTGGCGAAGCCAAAGCAGGGTTTTGACGAAGCCATTCCGTAGGTTCCCTGCATGGTTCGATACCTCGTGTTATATTATTATTCAATATCGTTTCATTAAACATATTTTCGTATTCACTGTTGACACTTAAGTCGCTTTCGTCGAATTCGTAATCTGGCGACTCACGTTCTCCCATATAGATATATCGAAAATGTGAATGATGACTGTCTTCCCAATTCATAATGTAAACCGCATCTTCTTCCGTTATGTGTTTTTTTTCCGCTACAATAGTGTGATGTATTTTATGTATGCGTGCATTGTTGTCGATGATATTTTGAAAGTACGTGATCATGGACGACTTTGGAAATCCAATTCCTGCCAAATAATCGTCAAAATCGTCTATAGATAATATGTTGGCTTGTTCATTGATTTCCTGGATCACTTTGGCATCCATCTTATCAGGAAAGGGGGACGTATCAATGTACATTTGTATCCGGTCGATATCTGTTATGAACATCTCTTTCAGTTTCTGGTCTTGGGGTACTATTATTTTACGCCGTCTCGGTTTCTTTGGTATTGGTTCTGTTGTTTGCATTATATTTATTGTCTAGACACAAAAAAATATATTTATTTTACACGACGATATCGCTTTTTACGGGTTTTTCCGCCCATGCAGGGAACCAAGGTTCCCTTGCAAACCCTCCTTTTTGGGGGCACCACCTTCAGGTGGCGCAACTGAACGATAAAAAAAACTTATAGATTATGTTAACGTTCGAGTTAATATAATTGAGGGAGGGGGTGCGGGGGAACCGTAGGTTCCCTGCTTGGTTCCATGCCATCCTGTATATTATTATTTAAGATATATTCGTATTCACTGTTTATACTAAAGTCGTCTTCGTCATATTCGTATTGGTATGGTTCGTGTTCTCCCAAATGAATATATCGAAAATTAGAATGGTTTGTTGCTTTCCAGGTTATAATATAAACAGCATCTTCCTCTGTTATATCTTTTTTCTCTGAAACAATCGTTCGGTGTATTTTATGTATACGCGAATCATCATCAATCGTATTTTGGAAGAACGTCACCATAGACGATTTGGGAAACCCTATATCTGCCAAATAATCTTGGAAATCGTCCATAGATAATTTTACAGCGTGTTCATTGATATCTCGGATCACTTTGGCATCCATCCTATCTGCAAACGGTGACGAATCTATGTACATTTGTATGCGGTTAATATCGGTGGTGAACATCTCTAAAAGCTTTTGATCCTGGGGCACAATTATTTTACGCCGCCTGGTTTGTTTTGTTTTTTTCATTGAAAGATCTGTAGAAATTGGTTGTATCATATTCATGGTTTCCATCTGTATATGTTATACTGTTATATTGTTATATTGTTATAGAATTGATACCAATACAAAAACGCATCAATTTTATTACACCTTTGCCGATTTAAATCGCCCACATTAGTGGGCGATTCCAGTGGCAAAGTAACGTTACCACGCGCATTTTCAATGCGCGAAGGTGTAAAAATGGACAACCTCATGAAAACAATACCGCGCGAACTCGCGAAAGAGATTTTCAGTTTCCTCATACCAGATGTACGTAAAATAACATTTGAAAAAGCGGAAAGGGGTTATTACTACAACTATTCCAACGATCGGTATGAAAACGCCTACGTCAATGACGAGCTATGTAAGAACGAAAAAGGATATTATTTATCGAGAATACCCAAGAAAAATGGGAAACATCGCTATTACATTACATGTGCTATTGAGGATGTTGTCGAAAGAGAATGCAATGACCGCATCCATACGATATTTATGTACGAATACGAGTCGACCTACGTGGGTAAAAATATCGAATATGCACTGATACAGTTATTATGCTAACTCGCCCGTTCCAGCACATACAAATATTGGTTCGCGTCGCCCCCTGTCACCTTCAGCGAGGTTTTTGCATGCACGATGAACCCCGCCTTGGCCGCCATACGTAAAATATCCTCGATTGGTTCCATGTAGAGCGTGTTCTCGTTCTGGCGGATATGTCGGGTCTCTTTATCGACAAACTTTTCCACATATGTGACCACAGTGCCGTTGTTAGAGCTCGAGCTAGCGCTCGTCTCGTATTTCCCACTATAAATATAATCGATGAACTCCGCCGATGTCGCAGTTTTACGCAAATTCGACACCGGCTGCATCGTCCGCCAGAACGCGTTGAGGTCCATGAGCCCGTCCTTGAAGGTCCGGGCGGAGAACGTCTCGCGATCGACCAAATGCATAATCAAATAGCCGTTAGGCTTGAGCCAGCTGTAGCAGTTACGGAACAAGGCGGCTTTGTCCGACATTTCGTAGATGGTGAAGTGGGTGCAGAGGATGTGGGTGAAAAGGCCGCGGTCAAACGCCATCGCGTCGTCGATGTTACCACAAACGAAGGCGGCGTCGGGGTACTTCGCCCGGGCAAAGTCGATCATGGCGGTCGATTGGTCCACCCCGTAGACATTGTATCCGGCTTCAGTAAGCTCGCCCACCATCGATCCAGTGCCGGAACCGATGTCCAACATGGTACTGTTACGGGTATCGGGCTCGGTCATTTTCAGGATCTCGAGTAACTCGCGCTGGCTCATCTTCGGACGATCGTTGATGCCGTCGTAGACCGTCGCATAAAAGTCGTCGTAAATGTCTAAATCTTGTCTGAGCACATATGGATGTTCTTGAGTGAAATTTTCTTTTGCGGCATTCTTATTGTGGAAAGGTTCGTTAGTTCCAGTGAGCTTATAGATATAATAGATGATGAGCGCAGTGATGATGGTGAATAAGAGTTTATGATGAAAAAATCGCGGGTTTTTGGATTTGAATACGGTGTTGATGTATCTGAACATCCTGTTATTATAATACGACAAGATTTACATAAATAATTTTATAAAATATCGGCACTAACTCCGTATTCATATTTTTCAAAAACTATGCAACTAGATTTTAGTTTGAAGATCGTATATAATTAGTTTCAAACTACTCACGTAACAAAGTCTTTCATAAAAAAGGGATGGGGTTTTAGGGGAAACCGTAGGTTTTCCCTAATGATATAGTAGGAGGATAGGAAAATGGCCATCGATAAATCACCCCGGTTTGACCTCACCTTTTCGTATTGGATATTCGTATGGTTTCTGATTTATTATTGTGTAAGTTTAGCCAATAGAGTAACTAAGGATGATAGTGAGTTGGTATCTGATGGTGAAGAAAAATGGACGATACCGAACCCTAAAATCTGGCTCATCATAGGTCTCGTGTTCAATCTCCTCATGGTCGCCACCATGATTTATTATAGAAATTCGTTAAAATATATATTGATGTTTGGCAGCATCAATTGTGCCATCAAGCTCGTGCCCATATGGCTATTACAAAACACACCCTTATTGTGGAGCGACTTTGGGGCTGGAGCCGCGCTTTTTACGACGTATTTAGGTTGGCTCGCGTATAATGGTAAGACGTATAAATCGTTTTTGGGCGAAGGGGTCGAACGTATCAAACAGAACAAACCTGTGGGGCCTTTCATGAATGAGGTGAACCGACGGTTCCCCTCAGACCCCTCCTCGTAGGGAAACCTACGGTTTCCCCACACCCCTTCCCTTTTGGGGCGCCGATAGGCGCCCTTTTCATTAGGGAAACCGCTTTTGGAAATTATCTTAACAATCATGTTTAAATAATTTGCGTAAAACTATGCCCCCGGAACCCGGCCGGAGGTCGGATGAAGGTGGTTTACTGTTTAAGGGAAGGGGTCGTAGGGGGTCAGAGCGGCTTCGCCGCTCAACCCTTGGGCGCTTTCAGCGCCCTGAGGAAACCGTAGGTTTCCCTACCTTGGTTAAGAGTTTATTAATCAAAATGGCGCCCGTGGGCGCCCCTTAAGGAGGGGTCGCAGGGGTCAGAGGGCGAAGCCCTCAACCCTTGGGCTTTTGGGCTTCGCCCATAGAAAGCGCCCTGAGGAAACCGTAGGTTTCCCTACACCGTAGGTTCCCTGCCTGAGCTGCGTTCGCGTATGGTTATACAACCAGTCTTTACCAATGGGTGAATCGATGACATTGGGGTGCGGGCTCGGGTCGAACGTGGGGCGCGCGAACAGTCCCTCGTAAGGCTGCGCCTCGTTCTGGCTTCCCCCCGGCACCACGGTACGGTAGAGATCGCTATTGGACGACGGCACATACGTGCCTTGGGACCCGTGTTGGAGCGCAAAGTATTGGTTACGCAGACGGTTCTCCGTTTCCACACTATTAAAATAACCCGAGGGCGGCGCACGTTGCGTCCCCGGATTGAAATTCACCGATCCGTGGTAGTCTAAATACGGAATCACGGGCTCGTTCAGGTGCTTACGCCGATTAATGATGGGAAAGTGGGCATATTTGGTCGGTACAGGGCGCGGGTCGAAGTTAGGCTGGAGCGGGCTGTCGGGGAACTGGCGGCTCGTCATCCGGTCGTTCAGTTCGTCCACACGGTCCTGCTGGCCGGTCCATAGGTGCTCGGGGAGACCGAGTATCGTATCGTTATTGTTCTGTAAAAAATCCATTTTTATCGTTTAATTTTATTATATAAAGATATAAATAGTTTGATCTATCATTGTGTAGTGTAGAGTATACAATGATCACTTTTTCTACGTGTTGGTATATTTTCAAGGCCAAGTTTGATCCGTCCGTCTACCGGGGCTGGATCCATAATATGCTGTCGAACGTCCACGCCTATAATCTAGTGGTCTATTGCGACGAGGAGAGCTACGCCTATATCGCGCCGTATGTATCGAATCCCCGTATCAAAGCAGTGATCAAGTCGCCTAAAGAATTTTCCACCTACCACCTCAAGGAGCAGTGGATCGCGAACCACGAGCGTAATGTGCTGTTGAACGGTCGGACCGGCTGGGAGCTGAATATGTTGTGGTGCGAGAAATTGCATTTTGTAAAGGAGACTATTAAGAGTGGGTGGTTCAACGATAGTGCAGGGTCAAACGATAGTGCAGGGACAAACGATAGTGCAGGGTCAAACGATAGTGCAGGGACAAACGATAGTGCAGGGTCCAACGATAGTACCGAACCATGTTTGTATGGCTACATCGATATTGGCTACTTTCGTGGTCGACCTAATGATCTCACGACAAACGAATTGGCGAACTGGCCCTCGGCAGAGCGGTTGAGCGAGCTCGATCATCGTAAGATCTATTATGCGTGTGTGAATAATAATGCGCATTATTTGATGCAGATGTATCATCTGGTCAACGATCGCGGATCGGACGGATTACCGAAGGTGCCGATCCCGGACCATCAAATCTCGATCGCGGGCGGATTCTTTTTGGGGACAGCGGAGAACTTGTTGTGGTGGCACGATACGTTTTATGGGTTGTTGAATCGGTATTTTGATAACGGTCGGCTCGTTAAAGACGACCAGATTTTGGTTGCCGACGGACTCTTTGGGAATTTGGATCGGTTCCATTTATGCCAAGAGGAGGATGCGCGGTACGATAATTGGTTTTTATTTCAGAGGGTGCTTTGTTGATTTTACGTTAAACTAAACAAACTGATGCTACCATTTTGTAAATGATATTAACAATACAGTTAATATTATTTGTTTCGATGGATGTATTACAAAGAATTCTTCGATAACATTGATATTTATTATATTTTAATTTCTATACACCGGTGATCATTTGATTCCGGACGCCTAAGCAGCCAATAGGAAAGCATTTTAATTTTCTTATTTATAGACATATTATTGAGTATAGAGGGCATAAATTTGAGCAGGTGTCAAAGCGCGCGTATATAAGTAAAAGTTGTTCATGTATCCAGAGATAGAACCGTAATAGCTACCTGTTCCATGGTTATCTGTAAATATAGTATTGCAATTTGAAATACCTGCCGGCCACAGGGCGGTACTATCAGTATAAGTATACGCTAATGATCCATTTATATATATGGTACCAACACCAGCTGATGTATACGTGTAGGCCACATGGGTCCATGCATTAGCGGGTGCAGGGGTAACGTTATTGCCACCATTATATGTCCTAGTCCCTACATGGTTACTACCATTGATATAATTGAAATATACTACTAAACCGTTCATACAAAATACAATCGTATCTGCGCTAGTTTGAGTCGTTGCTGTAGGATAAATCCAAAAAGCCACGGTAATTGCGCCGATTGTTGGCACATAGAAGCTCGGTATAATGAACGCATGAGGACAGTTCCCACCATAGTAAGTGCCATCGGAGTTGTATAACGATCCAGCGATTCCGGATTTGTACGATTTAGCGGTGCTGTAGGCCGTGGCGGTTCCGAGGACAGTGGCATCGTTAATGCCAGTGCTAACGACATAATCGTAAATATTATTCGAAAAGGGATAGTAAGCTACTAATGCGGTGTCAACAAATCCTGTTGCGATGACTACGTTGCTAGAATTATACGCGTAGACGTTGACTGTCCATGGCCCGCTGTAACCCGGAGTCACCGTGGTCGAGGGGAGGGCGTTGGTGACCGCCGCGACCGTGCTGTAATAGGCGCCGTTGACGTAAATCGCGTAATTAGTCGCGTTCGTGACGGCGGAACAAGCGAGGGCGAACGTGGTCGCCGTGATCGATGAGGCCGCGAGACCGGTAATCGAGGGGAGGGTTGAGAAAGTAGAAGGCGTGGCCTCAATGATACTCTGGTCACCTGATGACGAAGTGCTGGTAATATTTCCTAACGAGCTGTTAAATATGTAAAAATAATAAAACTGAGCATTACCATAACCCTGGTTTTGCGCTATTCCTAACCATCCGCCATAAAGTGTTCCACCATTTGCAGCTTGAATGGGCTGAGCTCTTCCAGAAACGTTGGAGGCCGTTCCACCGGTTCCATTTACATATACAATTCTGCTATTAGCTGTTCCTGATGCATATTTTGCGGTAACAACGCTGTTTGCTGCTGCGGTACCTGCCGTAGTATCTGTTCCAGATGCCCAACTATTCGCGTACTGATTGCTACCATTGATAAAAACAATATTATCTTGATTTGCCGCGTACGCGCCACCTTGGCAGAAATATACATTCGCTCCAGCATAATTGCCGTGTTTAAAAATAAAAGTATAAGAGGCATCGCTGTACGGGAATGAACCGTAGGGTAATCCCAAGAAGGCATTTCCGGCATTTGGTGTAATCCAAGCACTCGGCACATTGGCACCAGTCGTATATCCGCAATTAACAAATCCGTAAGATACATCGTATACTGGCTGGTTGCCAGGTTGAACAAGATTGACTGCGCAATTGAAGGAGATATCCATTCCCTGGTCGTACCACTTGGTGACGTAGGCGTAGGTGGTGGCCGCTCCCGCGGCAGTGAGCCACGCCGAGACCGACTGGCCCGTGCCCAAATACTGGGTGCCTAAATTGCCCGAGACGTCGGCGTAGAAATTCTGGGTGTAATTACCATTTGGATCTAAACTGTGTCGCAATGTCATCACTGGTCCAAAATAATTGTAGTTCACCAATTTGCACGACAATGCGGATCGGATCGTGCTATACGCCCCCGACGACAACAGCGTCGATTTGGTACCATTGAACGTGGTATCGTAAGAGAGCACGTCGACCGCCTTCCCACTGCTGAAGAGGGCGGACGGTAACACAGCTTGCGCATTGGAGGTGATGGGTGTCTGAGGGAAGGCGATAATGACGATACCAGAACCACCGTTACCGCCGGTTCCGTACCATGCACCACCACCTCCGCCTCCAGTATTCGCCCCCGCATTTCCAGCAGATGCTTGTCCATTAGCGACTGATGTAACAGAACCAGCTAACCCGGGATTCAACGCCATTCCACCACCAACGGCTGCCGCAGCAGTAGTAGCTGAACTTCCGGCGCCTCCTCCTCCACCGATACCACCGTTTCCGTATTGCACGGTTACCGTGGAAGAAGCCCCGCCGTTGCCTGATCCCCCGCCACCCCCGCCACCCCAATAATAGGTGCCGTAAGCGGTTCCGTTCGGAGCAAACGTAGAAATGCCAGGTAAAGGGCATTGAATGCCACTGCCACCTGCAGCTGCATTCGGTGCAGTAGTAGATGCGATTGCTGCAATAGTTCCGGCACCTCCACCACCTCCACCAAGTGACGTATTATTGCCGGATGCTGCCGCAACTCCGGCCGAACCGGGGTTTCCGTAGTTATTGTAGTTGTTGGACGAAGCGCCCGCACTGTAGCCTTGACCTCCTCCGCCACCACTACTTGCACCATTCAACCCAACATGCAAATTGTCGGTCCCACTTCCACCTCCAAAAGCAGTTATGTTTTGAGAGCTAGCTGTGCTGAAAGATACTGTAGTATTCGAACCATTTGCAGTAGCATAACCATTTGATACTGCGTTCAACCCTCCTGCTCCCACGTTGACTATAATGTTGTTGGTGGTAGAACCATTGGCAGATGCAGGTAAAGTAACCGATTGCATGACCACACCCCCCGCGCCACCGCCACTACAGAAACCGCCACCGCCTCCACCCACCGCCAAGACATAGATATTCGACGTTGCTACCGAATTGTAAGACAAACAATATTGCTTGGTTGAAGATGTGCCTGAGGGAGCGATCGACGGCTGGAAGGCATAGACCTGGTAAGTGATACCATTGTATGTCGACGTACCACTGACGTCCGCGCCGTTGGCCCAGCCCGTGACGGCGTTGTTGATCAGGAATGTGTAGGGCGAGGCGGTCTGTATAGGCGCCGACGTCGCCGACCCGGACCCGTCCAACACCGTCCCCGTCACCGTCACCGTCGTACTTATCGACGCCGTCGATGACAGCGTCAACGTCGTCGTATTCGTTCCACTCGACGACGTCGTGTTCGCCGACGTTATCGTTGCTGTCGCTCCGGACCAATATTTGGCGGAACGTTACCACGCGCAATAAGCGCATCAAAATTTTGTCATCCATTTTCTTCTGTGTGATCACGAGCATATATATATATATACGAATAAATACAGTGGGCGCGCCACCAATTCGACATAAAACTATACACTAAATACGGCGCAAAACTATCGAATCGTGCAACCACACAACAAAAACGACCTCACGTTTTCGGAAAACCTTTGCAAATATGGGTTACTAATTAAGGGAAGGGGTGCGGGGGTCAGAGCATCTTCGTTGCTCAACCCTTGGGCGCTTTCTATGGGCTTCGCCCAAAAGCCCTGAGGAAACCGTAGGTTTCCATGCGGGAGGGGTCTGAGGGGAACCGGCGGTTCCCCTCATAAAATATTGTTGCAATACTATATAATCATGCCATTGACATTCGCATCGGGACAGGGGGTGCCTACGTATAAAAGTGCTGCGTATAGCAACTTGTTTATCACTCCCATAGTCATCAGTAACATCACGTCCACCGTGGCAGGACAGATCGTTCTGACGTGGTCGGGAGGTTTAGGAAACAACGTGAAATATTCTTATGCGCTTTCGGTGTCGTCAGCGACAGCAACGATTTCT
>Ga0164296_1006106_pt1 | contig 10319 bp, 16 predicted proteins | sample GEODES057metaG_FD_113533 | JGI IMG/M metagenome (GOLD analysis project Ga0164296, IMG submission 113533) | Dystrophic lake water microbial communities from Trout Bog Lake, Wisconsin, USA - GEODES057 metaG | ecosystem: Environmental > Aquatic > Freshwater > Lake | place: USA: Trout Bog Lake... | reverse complement strand
CACCGAATCGACTCATACTTAGGGATTGATTTAGGGAATTAAAGTGTCGCTCCACAAGACGGTAATTTTCCGACCCACCCTCTGACTCATTGTCAGTATTTTCGTTAGGTTCACTTAACCCGAAAGTCATTAAAGACATTAATTCCAAATTGGAGTAGTTTGCTAACCTGATATATTCATCAATGAACAGATTGCCAACATGCTTGGCAGTATCGGAATCCTTAAAATAAGGGCGGACACCGAGGAACGAAAGCGAGCGGTCGTAGTCGCAGGCGTAGTACGAAAGGCCGACACCGGAGGGCTGTTTTTTATCTTTAAATACATTGAAGTATGGCCAGTATTTATATTGAGTAGTATCGGACAAATCAGCGAACCATCCTTCATTAAACACCTTGGCGATGAGCATCAGACGTGTTTCACATACAATTCGCGCGGCTCTGTAAGATGATGAGTCACCATCCTCTATTTCCGGTATGTCAAAATTAGATGGATTTATCCCAATTTCTTCGCAGACATCTTCGAAAGTTTTTATTCTGTCTACTAACTTTCCGAACACCACTTGCTTACCCAGCAAGTTCATTAAAAGTGTTTTGCCATCAGTATTTGATTCTTTATAAGCTTTTTGAGCATCGAGTAATTCGATTGTGAGTGTTTTTGACATCTGTATCCGTTTTTATTGGAGTAAATATACTACATCAAACGGCGTGCCAAACTTATTCAGCCTCCTTACTATTTTCAATTTTGTTGTTCAGGTAATCAGAAGAAAAGTCCACTGGATATTCAAAAGCTGTCAGCAGGCCAACTATTGCCGGAATAAGCTCGGTCTGCTCTTTTTCTTTACGCGTAAACCACGCGAGCAGCCGTTTATCAATACTTTCCTTTGTGATTTCAGAATCTTTACCAGCGCGGTCCATCTCACCAGAGTAATTGAACGGCGTTAGCAGGTCATAAATATGCCTGCCCGAAATTTCCTTAGTGATATTATACCGCTTATCCTTCAGGACATCAAAATTAACCTGAGCTATGTTACTACCTATTTTCATATCATACTCACTGCGATGCTTGCTTTCAGTGTAATAGCCAATGTTCATATTATACCACACACGAACCTTCTTATCTCCATGGTAAGACCTTTCGGTTTTCACTTTGCTTAGGTCCGCCTTTACAATTCCAGACAGGTTTTCTATATCTCGGTCCAGCATAGCCGCCAACATTATTTTTGCCTCGCGCTCCTTCTCCTTACCGCTCTTTCCTTCCTGAAAGTGAGTCACACACTCAGAGCCTACATTCAAGGTAAACCTGTGCCTGTCATCGTATATAAAATATACATTCTTTATTTTAGCACCGCAAAGCTCACAATTGGTCAGCGCATCGGTAGATGATGGCGGTGGTGCCGGGTAAAGAGTATCAGGGCGTTTAAAGCCCTGAGTTAAAGAGAAATCAAATATTGGCATCTTCACAGTATGGCCTTTATCGTCCGTAGTCTCATTAAAGCCTATAATAGGCACAGATTTCCAGTCAGCAGCCTCGGTACCCATATGCAGGAGATTGTCCCCTACACGCTGGGCGTATGAGTTGTTGGTCTTACCACCGGCAGCGTAGCGGATGTCAGGGCTAGCTGCGTCAAATGTAGTATTGGTGCCGTCAGCGAGTTTTATCTGCTCTGGATTGTATGCTGTAACCTCAATACCATCAGAGTAGGTATTTTTCTTAATAACACCATCATAACCATTTTCCAAAGCCCACAATCTTGCAAGCCTTGCCCCATCCTCAAACGACTTTCCTTCACTTATTCTTGTCGATATTATAAATGGATGTGCTGGGTTTGTAATTTTAATAAAACACGGATATACATTACCATCACCAATATATTCATTAGTGGACATATTGTGAGAGGCATACATTTTGGCAGGTTCTATCTTATTGCTAAAATAGAATCCTTGACCATTAACACCAAAGTCCGTACTGGTTCCTGTTTTGGTTATATCGAACTTAGTAAACTTATTAGGACTTCCATGGTAAACTACAAGCGGCTCACCATTACCATCAACCACTTTGGAAACATTTTTATCGTCACCCGTTTCAGCAGCAGCCCTCCAGTCTCCAAACCATGCAATAAATTCTGGGGTACGAACAATGGAATACTGTTCTGGTGTCAATCTGGATTTTTGACCATTTGGAGCAAGTAAATCACCCGGCGCAGCAATAACACCACCAGCTTCGCGCTTTTCTGGGTTATGCCCCCAGATAAGCAGCGCGGTATGCTTTCTGGTCTTGTTGCCGTTATCGTCATACAGCTCACCCTTGTTTCCCTGCATCCTGCTGATAAAAGAAATCTGCCTCTTAGCCCAATTGTACATTTCATCGGTCCAATACTTAACAGGCGTTTCTTTCATCTTCATAATCCACCTTGCACTTTCGCGCCCAGAATGTATACCCAACTCTTGCGCTTCCCCGGAAGTTAACCCGGCATCCCTGCCCTCAGTACTATCATAGAACTTTTTTAATTCCGAAGATGACATATTCACCAGACTATGCCATTTTTTGTAAATATCCTTTTTATCATCAACAGCACCGCCAGCCTCGTATTTTTTCACATCACCGCCGGATTTGTAGCCACTCATGTCCTTTACGTTGATTATTTTACCCTTGCCAACGTACTCCGTTTCCAAATCCGGCAACAGGTACTGTTTCTTTAGCGTTGCAAGGCCATGGCCCACCTTTTGAGCTACCAGCCTTGCTGAGTGGTTAAAGTCCTTTTTACGGGCATTCTCTTCCTTTTCTATCGGGGCATTGCTCAATTTCTCTATAAGCCATTTATTGGCACTGTATCCGCGCAGGTCTTTTGCGGTAACATCGAAATCCTTCAGGTATCTGTTCACCCTATCGGCTTTAATGCAGAAACCATCCGAAGTACAAAACAAATTCCTAGTGCTTGTGGTCGATAAGGCTCTGCGTATGCCGTCAGCAAGCTTCGAGTCGGTAACGGTCTTATCATGCTTTACCCCAGACTTACCGGTGTATTTGAAATGCACAGCATTACCATCAACAGAAACCTGCGTCTTTAGCAGGCCTGTTACGCCGCGATGCCCATGGCTGGCACTATCTTCATTACCCACGCGTTCGCCAGTCTTATCTATGGTCAGGATGACCAAGGCGGTAAGCCACTCCTTTTCATTGTCTGATTGCAGGTCACGGGTTACATTGTTCCTGAGAGAGGATATATTATTGGCCAGCTTCTCTATCTGGTTTGTTTTCTTACTCCAGCGCGCAGCAAGCTCCTGCGGAGTGGCTACCTTCTGTGGTACAGGCGGCTTAACAGCTCCGCCCGTACGGTATTTGTCCGCTACGCTTGGTTTGGTCATGGTCTGGTTTTCTTTAGGTAGTCATTGAATTTGAGCAGGCAGTAGATGACCACCGACAGGTCCCAGATGATTTCACCCACATGCAGGCCATATGGATTGAATATCTGGTCCACAAACTTACCGAGGAACAGCAGGTAGCATATTTCATAGAATACATACCCGGTAATATCCCATACCATTTTAAACATGGTAACGAGAACAAGGTACCAGCAAACATACCATACCCGTTCACTGAACAGAGTCACACCATCTGAAAGCAGCACATCGTATTTTTCAGGGATAGGTAACATGCTGGCGATAAAAAATACCGCCAGCCATTTGCTGTACCAGTTGACATTGACCTCCTTTCCGTTAATTAGCATGTGGTGGCTTTATGGGATGACCTCCAATGAGGATACCGCGCCCTACTGCTGCCGGAATATCTACAGCATTGTACGTGTTGCCGGAGCTATCAACAATAGCAATGCCTTGCTCCATTGGCTTTACGCACACAAAGTACATTTCACCATTTAAGTCAACATTGAAACCGAACCCGGCGGCAGAAATTTGGCTTACATTCATGCCACTAAAGCTACTGTTTCCGTTTATGGAAGCGATAGTCGCTGACATGGGCAAGTTAGGGAAGTATACGAAATTCAGATTTTGTATCATGCTGTTTGTTTTTTAAATTGGTTGTTTATAGAAAAGCGAATGAGCATATCAAAACTTATGGTCCACCTTTTTATGCTTGAAAAAATGAAGAACCCTTTGGTTTTCACGCAGGTATATCAATGTCATCACGCACATACTGTCCGCATATATCTCGTCTGCATACACCGACATGTAGTTATCCAGATTAGGACTTGCTTTTGCCTTCAGGTAGTCGCGTGCATAATCCCGGTAGTCGCGCTGCTGTACCACCTTACATTTGGCTTCTGCAATGTCTTCCTTGGTTACGCGCCTACCCTTGCCGAAGCAAAGTCCAGAAAGCAGCAGTATGGTTCCTAAAAATACGAATAGTTTCATTACTTAGCCATTTTACGCTTAAAATTATTTAACAATATGTAATGTTATCTTTAATTTTGTTTTCGGAAGAAGATTGAATTTAAAATATGAATATGTTTTTTTCTTGTAATCGGCTGAAATTTCCCAATTCTGCTTATAACTTACCTTATCCTTATTTTCATTAACAATAGCATCTGGATGTTTAGTTGAAAACTGCCGTCCGCATGTTTCTCCATTTTCAAATGCAGTATTTACCACGAATATCTCATCTATACATTTCTTATCACCAGAAATACATTCTAAGTCCACGCCACCAATTTTTACATTAGTATAACATCTAAGGTACTCAACCAAAGCATGATAATCAGGAAATCCATCGGTCAAGCTTTCTATAAACACCCCTTCCGCGCCAAAAAATCCAGAATCCGGGATTACAACTTCTTTACTTAACTCAGGATTCATTTTATCATACAACACATGCTTTTGACTACCATTACCAGTATAAAGAATATTAAATTCTTCGTAACTATTATCAGTTGTGTTATCTACAGTAATTATTATTTCTTTTGATACCTCATACTCTCGTTTATGTTCGTAACAAAATGGTATACATGCAGGGTCTTTAGGGTATATAATAATATATACAGTAGTATTTCCGGGAATATCCATATACATAGCAGTGTAATGAGGGTGGATATTCTTAACTACAAACTCATCCTTGCACTCAAAAATATTTTTTTGTACGCCTTGTTGCAATGTAAATTTTTCTTCACTCCATTCATCCCAACACTTAATACACATTCCTGTCTTTATATCACTTATGTGCTTCATTTCATGCTGTCTTATGAATATTTCTTTTTTGAAAGAATCGCAGTCACCTTCAATAAATACCTTAACAGAACCAATAACCACCCCATCCATTCCATATATTGACCCGTACAATGACATATACCCCCAAGCTGCGTCACTTACCGATTCAACCCAAGCCGCATAGTCTCCCGTATCACATTTTCTTCCCATTTCCCTATACTCCTCCTTATACCTTATCAAATCATCTGCCATGAAGTTTAGGTTCGCTATTGTAATACCTTCCGGGTTGCCAAAGTTTCCCCACCATGGTGTCATTCCTGAAAGAAATCGTACTGATTTCATCTCATCTGTTCCATTATTTATGGATATATGTATAGGAAATTTAGGCTGAATTCTTTTTGTGTTTTCCATTTTGATGTGTGTGTGTGTTTGAATGAAACTATCCTATCTTACGCTTAATGAACCCCAGCAAGGCATTGATACTAAATCCCAATACCGCGCCCACACCGGCAGAAATGATAACCGTAGGCACAATGTTGTAGTAGTGTGTGATATTCCCATCTTCGCGCACATTGCGGTGCAAATGCTCCTGATAGGACTGCCGGGTATTGAGCCTGTCCACATTTGTTTCCAGCAACGCTACACGGGCCGCTATAGGCTGTGAGGCGTTATTTTCAAGCGTTGAGGTATCTAATGCACCATTAGTTGTGCATGTGGGTGTTGTTGTGCATGTAACAGTATCTCCGGTCATATTATTGAGGTTGTTTGTATCGTTACGTAATTCTGTTTGCTGACTAAGCTCTGCTGCCTGCCCGTCAAATCGACTATCCTTATCTGCTCTTGCCGGTAAACTCTCAGTCCTTTTTGACTTGGCCCGACTAGGTCTATCCTTTTTTTCTACAGGCAGTTTTACTACTACAGATTTTCGCTGCTTACCAGTAGCAGAAATTTCTTTGTGTGTGTCCATGATGTGTATGTTTATAATGATGGCTGGGTAAATGATTCAGGGTCACTAAGAACGAATGAATACCTGCTGCCAGATGCGGAACCTCTATTCATGTTGTTGTACAACACAAAGGCAACAGCACAAAGTCCAGCCAATGCAAAAATGGATGTCATCAAATCAACACCATGGCTGAACCCTTCCTTTCTACCCTCCCTTCTGGCAAATCGCATACGCTCCACATATTCGCGCTTTGAACCCGGCAAGGTAACACACGCCTCAAATCCATTCATACCTTCAATGGCCTCTTCGCCTCTTTTGTCTGTGAGCATAATCGGGGCAATATAAGGAGCTGAATAACCGCCCACAGTTCTTGGTCCGCTTACGGGTATATTAGCCACTTGGTATCTTAATTCACCTACACTCTCCTCCACTCGTTCTACCCTTTCATCAAACCCGGATACCGCATCCATAATGTTTGTTTCCAAACGGTCCAGAAAAGCATCCACCTTTTCTTTGTTACCGACAGTCGCGGGTGCAGGAGCTTTCACTTTTGCAGCTTTCCTATAGGTGTTATCAGCCTTAGATGCGGGACTTGTTCTTTTTGTTTTAGATGCTGCGGGTGTTGACATGACTTGCTTTGTTTTAAATGAAAATAAAACCAGAGGTGTAAAGATAAAATAAATTATCAAATAAAAAAAGCTGCCATTTGCATAGCAGCTTCAATAAAAAATTTCGACCCAAATTTGTCGATGTAAAGATAGTAAGTTTATTCAGCATTTTTAATTTCATTCATGTTTTTTACCGTGACTTTGAAATTTTTATCCTCCAGAACCTTTAGCATGTTGGTTAAATTATCATCTTTCTTCCAGACGCAAAAGCCAACGGTACAATCCCGGAATACGTAGTTACCCTGCGTAAAGCAGACTTTTTTACCAGTTCCTGCCTGCTCGATATAAAACAACTCATTAGCAGACTCTGAGACTATGGCCATGTCGGATTTGTTTGCCACCATCAATTCTTCACTGCTTTTTACATAAGCATTCATACCTGCTTTATTTATCTTACGCTCCTTAATGAAGTCCTGCGCTTCCTGAAATGAAGTGAATATTTCAACTCGTCCATCCAAAGTATCAGAGATGCCGATTACTCCTTTCTCAATGCACACAAAGCCGCGCGCTGAGTAACCTTGTCTTTTTATGATAACCTGAACCACATAGAATTTACTCATTGTGCGTGTGTTTGTATGACAAATGTAAAACAAAAAATGCAACACCAAAGTGCTGCATTTTTTTTAATGGATTGCGCTTACTACTAAGCTGCTGGTTCTTCAGGAGCGGGAGCAGCTTCGGGGGCCGGAGCATCCGATGCCGGTGGCGTGTTGGCAGTAATTGCTGCCGTCAGTTTCTGTGTTTCGGTATCAATGGTAGAACTCAGCGCATCTAACGCTGTGCCATTATCACCGTTTTGGCTCGCGAGTATCGCGGCATCCAAATCTGTTTTCAGGGAACCCAGCAGCGTTACCGCTGAGTCGCAGGCCGCAGATAATGCGGTTACTTTCGCTGTGAGGTTATCGAGTTGTTGAGACATTTTGTTTTGATTTTTAATGGTTATATAAAATGAAAATCTTATTTCTATGAGTAGAGCTAGTATACCTGCAAACAATAAAATAATAATCCATGTGTGTGGCATGACACAAATATACTACTTATTTGATAATTACTATGTAATCAGCAAATTATTTTTACAAAAAAATTTCCTGATGGAAAATAGCGTAGAAAAAGTTCTGTAGTTGATGTAGGTACTTCAGTCCACCAAATGGCTGTATAGTGATGAACATGCCGTTGCCATTTATCCAACAGTGCCAAAAATCAGGTTGCGTTTCTTGGTAACTATATACTTATTCACCCTTTATACGGGGCTAACTTTTTATATTCCTGTTTCCTTTTGTATTTCGCCCGAACTAATGTTCGCGGCTCCACAGGCTCACCGGGAGTACCCCTCCCTGAATTATTTAGACCAAACTGCTTTATGTTCTCAGCAGCGTTCATATCGCGGTCATGCAATGTTCCGCAGCTGGCACACGCCCACTCCCTGTCTTTAAGTGTCAGGGTGTCGTTGATTGCATGGCATTTTGAACATGTTTTACTTGATGGCTCAAACCTGCCAATTACCACAAGGTTCTTTCCAGACCAGTCGCATTTGTATTGCAACATCCTTCTGAGTTCACCCCAACCAACATCACTGATGGCTTGCGCAAGATTGTGGTTTTTAACCATGTTCTTTACTGCTAAATCCTCAATACAAATCGTGGTAACTTGGCTATCGTTTACCAGACTTGTACTTAACTTATGAAGAAAGTCATTACGCTTATTGGGGTAACTCTCGCTAAGAAGGGAGTGGAAATATAACTAATATGGGATATTAGCCGTAAATGGCTATTTGGGATTACTCTTACTCTTCCGCTTCACACTCTTGTAGTGGCTCTGTTTTCACAGGCTTATTACTGTGTGCCGCATCGGAGAATATCTGTAACAGTTCGTCCACACCTACATTGATGTTCACCTTTTCAGCGTACTTATCGGGGCGTGGTTTCGGTTGTTTATCCTTTGCCATGTAGTAAAGTTACGAAATAAATGCAAAAAGGTAAAATGAAAAATATACGATTGTTTTTGTAGGTTTATGTCAAAATACACTTATGAAAATAATAGGAGCTATTTTAGTTGTGATTGCTATTATAGTAGGCGTGTGTGCTTACAATATGGAAACAAGCGTTAGTGGATTTGAAGAATATTCAGAGAATATGAAAAACTATGATAAACAGGTAGGCAGAAGTGATACTGCCGGACTTACAAACAATGAATTAATACAAAAGAAAATAGCCGAAAAAAACCAAACGTTTATTATTTCTGGAGTATTATTTTTATCTGGCATTATTCTGGTATCACGACGCGGGAAAGAAAAATCATCATAAATTATGGCTGAAAAATATAAATATCGAATAATAAAAGTAGAGTACGTTAATCATTTTCTCTATTACTCGATTGTGTTGCTGCGTGCCTTATGATAAATTTAGAAAATACCATTACTAAACTGTAAAACAGTATCAATGATACTATTGTAAGATACCAGATTACACCCTTGATAATTACAGATATTGTTAAGTTTTTACCGAAAATAATGAAAGTATTGTTTTGTACACTACTATCATCATTTATGAATTTATAAAACAGTATCAATATAATTGTTGTCAAAAATAAGATGATTGAGTTCTTGAACTTATTGACCAAAATATGAAGTAATGTTTGTGAATTATTTTCTCTATCTTCTATTTCGTACAATTTTTTTGAAAAATCAGAATTGGCTATAATTGAAAATGCCGTAACATTAAATCCAGTTGCTATCGTTAGGAAATAAATGATGCTATCAAACGCTTTAGCATTATCGTAGTTAAAAACCGTGATAAATAACACGATTGAAATTATTGATATTATAGCCAAAATTGTATTTTTAATATTATTCATTTGGTTTCAATTTACCCTTCAGTTTATCAAATATCTCATTCTCGTCAAATGTGCCATTAGCCAAAATAGTAGTAGTTATTTGCAACTTTTTGGTAGTGACGCAGTTTGAAAGTTAAAATTCCTTAACAGTAATCTTGCCGTAACTTTACTGTATGAAAACGAACAAACCGCACAGACCCAAAGATTATGTACTAATAGACTGTCAAAACATAAAGCAGGTTATTTTACGAAGGCTCATAGGGGTACCAACCAAGAACCCTACCGAAATAGTCATTGATAGCATTTCTTGATGCAAGCATGATGTCTTCTAAAGGAAGAAATAGGTAGTGTCGATAATCAATTGGAAGTTTTTGCTGCTCTGTCAAGTGTTTATGAAGTAAAGTGTCTATAAAAATTAGAGTATTTATATCTACACTCTTTAAGGACACATTCCACATCTTATCATCCGAGTCCGAAACACTAACTTGCATATTCTTACTACGTATAGTTCCAGCCTTTTTGTCATCATTCTTAGCCCTAAGTACGCCTATCCATTCTGGTTTCGCATTCAATATCCTTTTACGGTTTTCATCCGAAATGTAACATATGTCAGCCCATTCTTGTTCACTTATCTGAGCTTTTAATTCAGATTCTTTTTGCTTATCTGCCACAACGACAGTATTTTCGTTAGGTTCACTTAACCCGACAGTCATT
>Ga0164296_1006105_pt1 | contig 10322 bp, 3 predicted proteins | sample GEODES057metaG_FD_113533 | JGI IMG/M metagenome (GOLD analysis project Ga0164296, IMG submission 113533) | Dystrophic lake water microbial communities from Trout Bog Lake, Wisconsin, USA - GEODES057 metaG | ecosystem: Environmental > Aquatic > Freshwater > Lake | place: USA: Trout Bog Lake... | reverse complement strand
TGAAAAAAAATAATGAGTGGGATAATTCGGCGCCCCTTGTGTCGGACGTGTTTGTAGTGCAAAACGAATACCGCACTGCGCTGGAGAATGTATTGGACAACTATCTGAACTACTACATTACCCCCAATACCACTGAGGCAGCAAAAGCATTGTCGCTACTGGACAGGAACAAAAAAGGCAAGGCCAATTTCTTTATTCTGGACCGCATAGGTAAAGCAACCACCCCCGCAACGCAACAGCCTGAAGGCTCAGTAAGCGCGCTGAGCGTAGTGACAGTGGATGAACAATACCGGCCATTGGCCAAAATGTTGCTGGGGCATGTTTACATTGCCGATGATGAGGCAGCAGTAACAGCCGCGCACCTTACCGATGGCAATGTGCTGATACACAAGAGCGGCAAAATAGTAAGCGGCGAATACACTATTGGCGGCGGCAGCGTAGGCGCGTTTGAAGGCAATAAGATAGGCCGTGCAAAGAACCTGGAGCGCTTAGGCAAGGAAATAGAAACGCTCAAGACCTCTACAGCCGCGCTGAAAGAGCAGATAGCAGCCAAACAATCGCAAATAGCCGGATTCAATACGGCACTCAATGAAAAAAATCTGGAACAGGCCCGTCAGGAAGTGAACCGACTGCAAAACAGCATCATCAACCTCTCCAACCGTGCCGAGAACTATGACCAATTGAACACCAACGGTGATAAACGCAGTGCCGACCTGCAACTACAGGCACAACAAATTCTGGAAAGCAATGAAGGCGCCAGAACTGCCCTGCAGCAGATCAATGCGTCATTAAAAGAACTTACAGCTACCATACAAGAGGCTGATGCCGCCTATAAATTGGTTGAAAAAGCATTTAACGATGCCGTTCAACTTTTTAATTCGCAACAGCTCCATATTTCGCGCCAAAGCAGCAAAGTAGAAGGGCTGAAACAAGAGGCAGGTTACCGCACCCAGCAGCTCAACGACCTCAGCAATCAAATAACCCAAAACAAGGATCAGCTTACAAAGGTGTATGAGCAAATAGCGGAGACCGAACAGGCAAAGATCAAGGGTGATGAAGAATTGGAATCGTTGCTGCGCAAAAAAGAAGTGGACGAAAAAGACCTGAATGAAAAAGACAGACTATACTACGAGACCCGTAATCAGGTGGCAGCGGTAGAGGGTCAAATGAATCAGAAAAGGCGTGAAAAAGAACATGCAGATGCCATAGTAGCTGCCATTAAGGAAAAGATCAACACCATGAAACTGCAGGTAGCAGGCATGAGTGAGCGCTTGTCCATCGAATTCAAAGTGAACCTCAACGACATTCTGGAACAGGAACGGCAAACCGAAAGAAGCGTAGAAGACCTGACAGCCGAAGCCGAGAAACTGAGAAAACGGCTGGAGAATATGGGTGAGATCAACCCTACGGCTATTGAGACCTTTACGGAAATGAAGGGCCGGCATGACTTTATTGCTGCTCAAAAAGCCGATCTGGTAAGCGCAAAAGCTTCTTTGTTGTCTACCATTGACGAAGTGGAGACCACGGCCAATGCCCGCTTCAAAGAAACATTTGAATCGGTGCGCACCAACTTTATAGAAGTATTTAAAGCACTGTTCACCACAGAAGATAATTGCGACCTGCACCTTACCCTGCCCGATGATCCATCAGAGACCGGGGTAGAGATCTATGCGCAACCCAAGGGTAAAAAACCAAGTACGCTCAATCAATTATCAGGCGGTGAAAAGGCATTGACCGCTACGGCTTTCCTGTTCGCCATCTACCTGATAAAGCCTGCGCCATTCTGTATTCTGGATGAAGTGGATGCGCCGCTTGATGATGCCAATGTGGGAAAATTCACGCAGATGATCCGTAAGTTCTCAGACAATTCGCAGTTCATCATTGTTACCCACAATAAGCAAACAATGGCATCGGTAGACGTGATCTACGGAGTGACCATGCAGGAGCCCGGCGTCAGCAAATTAGTGCCGGTGGATTTCAGAAATTACAGCAACTGATCCTTACCCGGCAATAGCGGTCTTGAACTCGGACGTGAAGTGAAATTCTATTCCGGGATTGTTTTGCCGCTCGGTATTGAGAAACCATTCACTGGTTGCCAGATACACTAAATTGTCGTCCTTATCCACCATAATATTGCTTTGCTTAAAGCGAATAAAATCTTCGATCACTTTCTTTTCACCCGTTATCCAGCAGGCTTTGTAGAACGATAACGGAACGAATGCACAGGAAGCGCCATACTCCTGCAACAAACGATATTGGATCACCTCAAATTGCAGTTCGCCCACACAACCTATGATCTTGCGTTGGCCGCCATGCTGGGTGAACATCTGTGCTACGCCCTCGTCGGTCAATTGACTGATGCCCTTTTCCAACTGCTTGGTCTTCATAGGGTCTTTATTCACCAATTCCTTGAATATCTCAGGAGAGAATACAGGAATACCTGTGAACTGCAATTGCTCGCCCTCGGTCAGTGTATCGCCGATCTTAAAATTCCCGGTATCAAACAAGCCCACCACATCGCCCGGAAAAGCCTGCTCTATCACATCTTTTTCGCGGGCCATAAAAGAATAAGGATTGCTGAAGCGCACCTCCTTATCCAGCCGGGTATGTTTGTAATAGGTATTGCGGGCAAATTTGCCCGAGCACACCCTTAAAAACGCTATCCGGTCGCGGTGGCGCGGATCCAGATTGGCGTGTATCTTAAATATAAAACCCGAAAACTTTTCTTCATCGGCAGCCACATAGCGCTTATCGGTATACCTGCCCTGCGGCACAGGGGCAATGCTGATAAAAGTATCCAGTAATTCCTTCACACCAAAATTGTTCACCGCGCTACCAAAGAACACGGGGGCTACTTTACCTGCCAGGTACTGCTTATTGTCCAACGCGCCATACACGCCGCTCAGCAGTTCAACGTCCTCCCGCAATTGATTGGCATCCCGCTCACCAACTTTTTCATCCAGCAGCGGGTCCAAAAGGTCTTGTATCGGTATGGTATTTTCCTCCGTAGACTTTTGGTTGGGAGTGAACAGATTCAGGCTGTGGTTGAACAAATTATACACACCCTTAAATTCCTTACCCATATTGATGGGCCACGAAAGCGGATGCAGGGATATTTTCAGCTCTTTTTCTATTTCATCCAGCAGATCGAACGGGAACTTACCATCACGATCCAGTTTATTCACAAACACTATTACGGGCGTATCGCGCATGCGGCATACCTCTACCAATTTACGGGTTTGGTCTTCTACCCCATTCACACCGTCTATTACCAATATTACGCTGTCCACAGCGGTGAGGGTGCGGTAAGTATCTTCGGCAAAGTCTTTGTGACCCGGCGTATCCAGCAGATTAATGAGGGTATCATTGTATTCAAAGCTCATTACAGAGGTTGCCACAGAGATACCTCTCTGGCGCTCAATCTCCATAAAATCGCTGGTAGCATGTTTCTTGATCTTATTGCTTTTTACTGCACCGGCCACTTGTATAGCGCCGCCAAATAACAGCAGTTTTTCTGTAAGCGTAGTTTTACCGGCATCGGGGTGCGAAATAATGGCAAATGTGCGTCTTTTCGAGATCTCTTTTTCGTTCATATACTCTGATTGTGCCGGTCCGGCTACAGACAACGGCACCCGTTTTTGCAACAAATACTGCATTGCTTTTGGGCGACACAAAATTAATCATAAATGCCAACCCAACGCTATTGTGGATATAGTGTTAACAACTTTATTATAACCCAACAATAATCCTTCATTAACATATATATTTGCGAGAAATAGTATTCTATGGCACTCACTACGATGAAAGAAGATCTGTTGAACGAATTCAGAGAGGAGCGGATCATGATCAACAAGCAAGTAGAATTATTGGATCCTATTGCCACCTCTTTCAGAAAACCTGCCGCACAACGCCTCATCAACAGCGGCATACTCATAGTTGCAGAATTTGGTTGCTATCTTTTAGGCGCAGGCTGTATAGCAGCCACGGTGCTGATGTATAACATATATCCTTTTAATATCCTGGGGCAATTGCTCAATAATCCTGCCAATAAGGGACATTTCGAAGCTTTAGACCTGACTACACTCACTTATGCATTTTACGGCATAGGTGCATTGTTAGGCGCTCTGTTGTTCATCATTGGCCGTATGTCGCGCGGCATGCGCCAAAAGAACAGTATACTGCATATGGCCGGGAAAGACCTGAAGATCATCATAGAGCAAAGTCTGGTAAGAAAAGCTGCGATCGACACTATAGAACAGCGTCATTTGTTAGACCTTTCCGGTATCAACCTCATTAACAACGGACCGGATAATGGACAACTTAATAACCGCCAGACCCAGCGCCTGAGCGTACATGATGTGTACAATCCGGGATATGGTGGTTAATTTCTGCGCTGCTGTTAGCCATAAAAAAATTGTTCAAGTCAATAAAGTGCCCTGATTTTGAACAGAGGGTAATACCCCTGCAACTCACTTTACAATTTCGAAAGGGATCACTTCGTCCACCGTTTCCGTGGTCAGGTGCAATAAATAAAAGCCATTGCACAGTCGGCCACCCGTATTGATCGTACCGGTGAATCCGGTTCCCGAAAGCGGCTCTTGTGTGCTGTAAACAGTATGGCCCAACACATCTGTTATCGCCACCGCCAATGTCCGGTCGCTATAACCCGACTGTTCTGTGGTAAGCGTAAAACTACCATTGTTGGGTACGGGGAACATCTTAAACGCCTGATCACCGCCATATACATTATTTACTGCCAAATGGCTCACATACACAACAGTGATGTTCGTTGTGTCAACGGGAGGATAAGCACATTCCGCATTGCTGCCTACCACACAATACACAGTATCAGTATAATAGGCACGCTTGGTATAAAAATTAGTGGTGGCACCCGGCACCGGCGCATTATTTAAGTACCATTGAAATTGGGGGTTGGTACCACCAAAATCTATGCCTGCATAGTAGTTGATCACCTGTCCGGTATAACTTGCTGTATCTAACGTATTGGGCACAGAATCCAACGGAAATACCACCATTGTCGCAACAGGTCTCACGTTGGGGTAGATGAACATTTTGAACGAATTGCTGACCACTGTATCAGGTATGGCGCATGGCGTATCACATATCATGATGCAAGAAATAATATCGCCATTATTAGCCATGAAATTAAGGATGGTATCAGATGGCACGCCTATCGGTGATCCAAAATTTTCCCATTCTAAGTTGGCACCGGCGCCACCATTTACCGGAGTAGCCGTATATGTGATAATGGTATGGTAGCACACAGAGTCTGTGCTCTTGGTAATCGCTATTGATGGATAGATGAGCGGGAGCACAGTGAACACCATGGTATCTGATGACAATACATAATTCCCGGCCGGATCAAGCAAACTGCAAGAGATAGTGTCCGTACCCACCAGCGTATCGTCATAAATAGCTGAAGTATCCAGACCGATGTTCACACCATTGATCACCCATTTATAAATCGGTGCGCCATAACCCGCACCGGTGATGGTTGTATACAACTCCACGTTAGTACCATAACAAATGGTGTCGTTGGTGGTCTTAAATAAATGAAGTACAGGCGCAGGCACGATCTCCCTGATCCTGTTGTTGCCATTATCTGCAATGAACATATTGTGTGCTGCGTCCAGATAGATCTCGTAAGGGCTGCTGAATTTCGCAGATGTGGGAGGACCGCCATCGCCGGTATAGCCACACGAGCCACCTGCATAGGTGGAAATGATATTGGATGTATTCACTTCTCTGACCCTGCAATTACCAAGATCAGTAAAATATACATTATTGGTATCATCAACTTTTACGTCCCAGGGCGCTCTGATCTTTGCCAACGTAGCTAGCCCGCCATCGCCGGAAAGTCCCGCAATGCCGTTTCCGGCAAAAGCGGTGATAATGCCTGATCTGTTTACCATTCTGATCACATAGTTTCCGTTATCTGCAATATAAATATTACCGTTATGGTCGGCAGCCACGCCGGTAGGATATTGAAAAGTGGCACGGGTAGCCGGACCACCATTACCTGTATAACCCAATGCACCGGAGCCTGCAAAGGTTGTGATAATGCCACCGGTATCTATTTTGCGAACGCGCGTATTACCATCGGCAATATATAAATTGCCTGTATCATCCATTCCAAGCCCTAAACCACCGCTAATAGCTGCAGCAGTTGCAGGCCCGCCATCGCCCGACGTACCATACCTGCCGGTACCGGCAACAGTAGTGATAATATTAGTAGTGAGATCTATCTTTCTTATTCTGGAATTGCCATTATCAGCAATGTATAAATAGCGCCCTGAATGGTCTACCAGCAAACCTTTAGGATAATTGAGATACGCAGAATCGGCAGGGCCACCGTCGCCGCCGAAGGTGCCAAAAGAGCTTCTCCTGCCTGCGAAAGTAACAATTACACCCGCCGGGTTGACCATCCTTATTACATTATTTGTAGGATCGGAAATATAGAAGTTACCGGCCCTGTCAACCGCTACTCCGTCGGCATGAAAAGAAGCCGCCACTGCCGGGCCGCCGTCACCGGTATAAGTTCCGGCTCCGTCACCTGCAACCGTCCGTACGATCTGTGCACGGGACGGAAATTGGCTTGCCAGGATCACTACTATGAACAAACATAAATATTTACTGAAAACTGTCTTCATAGTTACTGATATGCCGGCATCCTTTTAACGATCACAATAAGCATCCTTTATTTAAAAAGCAGCAAGCTGATCCGAAATTGCCGATATCAACTTGCTGCAAATTTAAAACTAAAAATCGCTACTACCTATTTTTCAATTACCAGATGTACGATCTGCTGATACCCGTTTGAACTGATATGCAACAAATAGACACCATCGGCAAGCTCACTACCCAGCGAAATAGGCACATTCACTTTACCGTTAGCGATTGTGGTTGTTTGTTTGTAAACAGATTGGCCAACCATATCGGTCACATCAAATGTCATATCAAGATCGGATTTGATATTGATCGTACCGCTTACCACAAAACCACCTTTCGACGGATTAGGTACAACGTTCAATTCATCACCGTTCAGTGCTAGTAAAGGCACGCCTACATTAATGATGATCTCAGAATTACTTACGATAGTATCTATACAAGGAGTACTCGAGATCACTTCGCAGGTAACGGTATCGTTGTTGGTAAAGTTGCTGGTTACAAAATTACTACCGTTAGCGCCTGATACCGGAGCACCATTAATGAACCATTGATAATACAAAATGGTTGAATTTCCGCTAACTGTTGCAGTAAAGTGTACGGTATCTCCTGAAGAAATGGCCGTATCCGGCGATGCTGTGATCGACATTACAGGCAGACTGTCAACTGTGAGATCTACGCTGCTTGTTACAGCCGAGTCGCGAGAGATACAACTGTGGTCACTAACCATCACCAAACTCACTGTATCACCGTTAGTAGGCGTGAACGTATACGAGGCTCCTGTGCCAATAGTCACACCATCAACCACCCATTTGTACACAGGTGAAGTACCACCATATGTTGAGTAACCATGCAGTATCACCGGCTCACCGATACAAACTGTATCGCCCGGAAATATTGTAAAGCTGTCGGTAGGTGTTACAAATGCATCAACAGTGATCGTCATATCTGTGCTTGATGCCGAATCTGTAGCAATACAATTGGCATTGCTGGCAAACGTGCAATAAATAATGTCGCCGTTTGCTGGTGTATAAATAAACGAACTTGAAGAGTCGAATGTTATATAAGTACCATTAACGTACCACTGGAACAATGGTGCGGTACCGCCATAAGTTGTTGTTGCAATAATAGTATCCACAGCACCAGAGCAAAGTGTAGTTCCAGGACGGGCACCCAATGATACCGTAGGTATAGCCGGTGTATTTACTACTATTCCTATCTTCTTCTCTACCGTATCAACAGTAGTGCATGCTGCGTTGCTGGTCAGTATCACGGTCACTGTATCACCATTCGTCGGTACATAACCATATTCTGCAGTGTTAGTAATGTATGCCCCGTTGATCAACCAACTAAACGTAGGTGTACTTCCACCGTTTGCAATAGTAGTATAGAATGAATCTACCAATCCGAGACAAACCGTATCACCCGGATTAGCTGTCACCGTCAAAGAAGGTGTAACCAGCGCACTTACCACCATAGTTATGGTGCTGCTCACCGCAGTATCCACTGATGGACATGCATAGCTGCTTGTAACTTCCGCATAGATCACGTCTCCCGGCAGTGGCACATAGCTGATGGTTGGTCCTGAACCGCGAGTAATGCCATTGATTACCCATGTGAACGATGGCGCCACGCCGCCGTCTACTGCTGTAGCGCTATAAGTCACTTCTGTTCCGGCACAAATGCTTGAACCCGGAGAATCAACTACTGACACAGAAGGCGTCAGATATGGTAAAGCATGTATCGTAATGTCATTGCTGATGGCCGAATCAGGCACAGCGCACATGGCATTACTCAACACTTTACAAATGATGTTGTCTGATCCGCTTGGTGTATAACTGTATGATGATCCGGTACCTACAAAGATTCCGTTCTTATTCCATGTGTATACAGGTGCAGAGCCGCCGTTGGTTGCCACTACCGTAAATGTCAACAAAGTACCCACGCAAACCGAAGTTCCGGGTGTAACAGTGATCGTTGCACTCGGTGCCACTTCCGGATTGACCACCATAGTGATCGGGGCGCTGGTAACGGTATCGGGTGAAGCGCAAGCAACATTGCTGATCAATACACTGGTGATGATATCTCCGTTAGCAGGATAGTAGCTATAGGTTGCTCCTGAACCTTCAAACGTTCCGTTCTTGTACCATAATAAAGCAGGCGAAGTGCCACCGTTAGTAGGTGTTACAGTAAATGATACTTCCGTACCGTTACACACCGTATCGCCGGGACTGTATGCAACAGCAACCGAAGGAACGATAGTAGGATTCACATACATCACAATTCCATTACTTTTTACGGTATCAGGAAAAACACAACTGGCACTGCTGATCATTTTGCACGTAACTGTATCCAGATTAGCCGGTGCATAGGTCAACGTCGACCCTGTGCTGTGATAAATACTGTTTACATACCATAAGTAGGTTGGCGTTGGCCCTGCATTTACAGCACTGGTAATACCAAAGCTGACAGGGGTACCTGCGCAAACTGTATCGTGACCCGAAGTGATACCAATCGTATCGGTAGGCACTGCAGCCGGATTCACATTCATTTTTATATTGTTACTGATCGACGTGTCAATTGAAACGCAATTGCTGTTGCTGTGCATCACGCACACCACATGATCGGCATCGGCGGGCGAATAACTAAACGGAGTACCGACATAAACCAATACACCATTCACATACCAATAAAAAGTTGGAGCAGTACCGCCACGACTTGTTTCAACAACTGTAAAGGTGACCACAGCGCCGGTACAAACAGTATCACTGCCCACTGTTCTGATAGAATCAGTTGGAGGAGCAGGCGTAGTTACATCCATTGCAAGGTCATTACTTGTTACGGTTACCGTACTTACACAAGCTGCATTGCTGGTAAGTATACAAGTGATATTATCGCCCGGTACCGGTGTATATTCTAAGGTATCAGCACCTGTTCCAATGTTAACACCATTGACCTGCCACTGATAAGCCGGAAGAGTACCTCCGTAAGTAACTACAGAATTGAATGTATCAGAAGTACTGTTACAGATCGTATCTCCATAGACAGATGAGATCGTTATGACGGGTGTTACCGCAGTTGTAGCTACCATTGTTATAGGTGTACTGGTTACCGTTCCTGTAATAACACACGGATAACTGCTGACCAACTGACAGGTTACAACATCACCACCGGCAGGTGTATAAGAATAAGTATTTCCGGATGCCTGATAAACACTATTCACATACCAATTATAGATAGGCGCAGTGCCGGTATCAGTGCCGGTTGCAGTATAAGAAACAACAGTACCGGGGCAGACGGTATAAGACGGGCTGGCAGTAACGGTAACAGAAGGGGTAACGTCAGCCAATACAGTTATTGTATCGGGTGCAGAAGTAGCGATCACTGCACCACCATTGATCAATTGGCAAACCACAATGTCGCCGTTCACAGGGGTAGCATCAGTATAAGTGCTTGCTGTACTTACAGTGGCACCATTCAACAACCATTTAAAACTTGGTGCACATGCACTGGTTGAATAAGTGTTACTAAATGTGATAGCAGTTGTTGACGAACCGGTAGAACAAGCCGTTGTACCCGGTAACGCATTAATTGAAATAGAAGTTGTTGTAACAACACCTCTAACTATATTATTT
>Ga0164296_1006103_pt1 | contig 10322 bp, 7 predicted proteins | sample GEODES057metaG_FD_113533 | JGI IMG/M metagenome (GOLD analysis project Ga0164296, IMG submission 113533) | Dystrophic lake water microbial communities from Trout Bog Lake, Wisconsin, USA - GEODES057 metaG | ecosystem: Environmental > Aquatic > Freshwater > Lake | place: USA: Trout Bog Lake... | reverse complement strand
CAGTGGCTATGCCTCACCAGCCACACCCTCTGAACAAGCGGCGCACCAGGAGAGCCATCTGGGTGCTTGTGTCGTTCGGGAACAGCGTGTTGTCCAGCAAGTCCCACAAGCCGACCCAGAAGAGGTTGGTGAACAAGATGGAGAACAGGGCCTCGCCCATCACCCGCGGCCGCAGCCGCGGGACTGAGAAGCACAGCCACTGCGGCGGGCCCGGGAGCCCAGCAGAGTTTTGCCACGCGTGCTGTCTCCCTCTGCCCGCTTGCAGTCCTGGAGGGGAACGGGGCGAATGAGATCACTGAGAGAAGTGCACACACGGGCGCTCTGGCTCCCCCACCGGGGCGCTCCCGCCGTCGGTTGCTCACCTTGTCTCAATGACGCGACTGCGAGGTTGAGCGACGACGAGACGCTCTGAAGCCGCCCCGCGACGGCACGGCGGACACGGCCAAAGCGCGAAGTGCCGCCTGGGATGTGCGCTCCACCGGGCAGGGGCGCCATAGCTGCGCGTCTGCCGAGCACGCTATTCAGGCAAGCGCTGCGCCAGCGGGATCATCACTTGTCACATAGAGCGAGAGAAGCGTGCGTGCTGCCGGTGCCGGAACTCTGGCAGCTGCCTGAGTGCGCGCGCAAAGCACGATGGCGCGGTTCAAGAACGTCGATGAGCGCACAGACACAAGCTGTCTGTGAAAGGAGGTCCTTCCACGCAAAGAGGATTCGCCGAGGGGAGCCTACATGACGACCCGCCGTGATCTGGCAGAGCTTCTCACGGAGCGCTGTCATATCTATGCATTCCCATCGTCTCGTCAGCCGTGACTATGGCCGTGGCCGCTGCAACCAGGACCGTGTCCGTCTTGTCCGACCTCTTCTTCGTGAAGAGGTGGAGTTGCAAGGCCAAGCAGCTCATTCAGGCGCTTCAGCTGCAGTCGTCCTTCGGACAGGGCGAACCGCCACTGCTCGCGTGACAGCGGCCGTGGTGGTGGCGTAGCTGCTTCACGGACGGCTGCGGTCAACTCGGCTGTTGGACACAAAGGTGAAAGGAGTCAGGTAGAAAGGCAGACGCCGGGCAGCTTGTGCGTCGCGCCTCGAACGTCAGACGGTGCTTGTCGCACGCTGCGCAGTGCCTGTCTGTATTGCCGCAGCGCCTGGGCCCTCATGATGAAAAAGTTGAGGTCCCTTGCTGCCATCACCGCACATTCGGCACACGGTAACGGCAACTGCGCGCACTTCCGGAGTTCAAAGAAGCTAATGACGCTGGATTACATCTAACGGAGAGATCTCACGAAGGCTACTCAATTGTGGCGGGGACCCCTCCTCCCGCTCCGCCCCTCCTCCCATACTCAGCCATCAACGACTGCACAGCGTCCGCAAAGGCCGAGCTCTCATCCGCCGGGACATTTGCGAAGACGAGGAGGCCATCACCAGCGGGGTGCGGTGCCGCGCCGCAGATGTGAGGCAACAGCCGCGATGCACCAATGCCCGGCTCGAACCAGAACGGCCTCTTGCCGTCGAAGCAGAGATCGAAGACGGGGAACTTGGTCCAATCCCACAGCAGGGCGCGGCCATCGACAGGCGCGCTGTTCCACATCACATTGTGCTGTCCAGCATCTGCATGCGCCTGCAGGAACGCCATCTCAGAACGCACAGCATCTGGCGTCAGCCGCTGCTTAGCTGCTCGCAAGGCCAGCGCAACACGCGCGAGCGGAGTGTGGCGCAGCTCAGTGCTACTCAGACGGCACTCCACAAGCGCCGTTGCGTTGCCCACGTATATCTGCTGGTTCGGCGGAAGAACAAGCTGCCGTGTGTTGGCAACGAACGAAAAAGTCTCCTCGCCTGTGACGCGGTCCAGCATGCCGCGATGCTTGCGGCTGGTAGCCATGGCCCGCCACAGGAGCGCACAGTAAACGTCGTTACTGCTCAGACCTTCAGCGCTGAGTCCGCAGCAAGCGCGCGCCTCGTATGCCACCGCAGCTTTCATGCGGCGAAGAGCATCAGCAGGTAGGCGGACCAGCGTGCGGACAGGAGAGTTCGGCCCGCTGGCCATGCCGAGCGATGAGTCGGTAGCGGCCCGTAGGAGGACGCGCGCCATAGTGAGCTTCGGCGGCCATATGATCATGCCGCCAAGCGGTGACACCTGCGCCAGCATCCACGGCTTCTGTGCGTAGTCATCAGATCCGCTGTCGCTCGCAGAGCATGACTCAATGCCATCCAGCTGCGCGATGCTGTCGCGCGGCGTGCCAGCGGCATGGTCATGATCATCATCAGAAAGGCTGCCGATCTCAGTGACGATGAAGTCCCGCGTCGCCTCCGGAGGCGCGAAGCAGCACCAGTTCATGTGTGCGGTGACTGCATGGTCGTCCTCGTCCCTCTCTTCCGTGTGCCACTGGCTAGCGTCCACTTGGCCGGTGACGCCACAGGCGTGGTCGTAAACAAGACGGTCCAGCGTCGGGCGTGGAATCCGATGCGGTGGGACTCCCGTCGAGAGGCTGGACCACGCAGCCATGAACATTGCCATGGACGCTCCGTCGAGGATGGCGTGGCTGGCAGTGACGCAAATCAAGCAGCCGCTGCTGAAAGTGACCTGAAGAACGTCCAAGATGTGCTCTGACGGACAGTCCGTCATCTCGAAAAGGTGGGCTCCCTGCCACATGTCCGGGAACGGAGGTAGACTGCTGGCACCGTCGCGGTCGGTGGGGAGTATCACGCGCGGGCAGTTCAGCACGGTGAATGCCTGGAGAGAGTGGTGTCAAATGGGATTGATGTGACAATCAACAGTCAGAGCCACGCACCGCTCCAGCGTTGTTGCAATCCACAGCACGAGGGAAACCCCTGCGCCACTGACCCGTACGCTTACGATGAGGGCGCCCATCTTGAGGAGGGAGAGAGACAATGCGCCCAGCCAGGATGGGGAATGTGTCGAGCGCCAGCGCCAGTGTGTGCTGCAGCTTGTCGGAGTCCGGGACCTCCTTGAAGAACATAGCACCAGAGCACGGGCCGCCAACCATGTAGAGCTCCGTGTCTACGAGGCCAAGCCGGATGAGTCCACAGACAGGCGGCGTCGGCGCGCGAACCAGAACCGCTCGCTCGATGGACCACGCGGCAGCTGAGCGCGCTCCAGGCTGCGCATAGTGAGACTGCGCCAGCGCATGTGCAAGCTTAGTAGCTCTGGATATCAGAACGAGCGAATTAGATGCGTATCACATAGGGAGAGGGAGAGGAGAAACGCACTTGTCCACGAGGGTCTTCTTGGTGCGCGCCTCGGCTACCTCCATTGGCGAGCGTGCGCCCATGGCGTACAGCTACCGCGGCAGAAGTGATTGGGAGCGCGCTGATGAGTGTTTTGACGAGCGCCATTCGAGGCACATGCTGCTTGCCTCGAGCCACGGGCACGGGTTCACGTGCACTGCCGCTAGGGTGTCAATCCTCATCGAAGCGGTGGCCCTCGTCTAAATCATCTAGAATAAAGACAAGAGGATTGCCCCAGCCAGTTTCAATGAGCTTCACGCACAGATCCTCAAAGACGTCCGCAGATCCTCCAGTTTGATGCCGGCCCGCGGCTGTGCCACGCACGCTGCGACTGGCCACGGCTTCTACAATGAAGCTGGCCGCTTGAGTGGATGTCAGCGGCTCCGGGAAGCTGTCCCCGCTGAGAGCAACAAGAGATGCATCGCCTTTGTCGCTGAACAACCACGGACATCCACGTCGACGTGTGATCCCCGGCCGTGTGGCGCCAAGAGCTGAGAGTGGAACGCCCAGCCGGACGCGTGGCACGTTGTGATGCAGCAGCTTGCTCAGAAATGACGGGGGCCGCAATGGCAACAGAGATTCACGCGCAGCGATCTCAGCAGGGGTCAGCACATTGCCCGTGCGGCAGAAGTGCGCCGCCAGCATGGTGAATCGCTCGCTGTTCAGGCTTTTCAGATGGAGCGCCCGCATCGCCTTATAATTGGCTGCAACGTGCAGGCCGGTGAGGAAGAGAAACACAAACCATTGCGCTCTCATGGATGCCGCCGTTAAACTCATGAATAGGTAGCCCAACGCCATGCCGATGAGCGTCACTCCTGTCTCTTGTGCCGACTCCTTACTCGCAAGCTCGCCAGCGTTGCCATTGATGGCGAAATGTGCCGTCAGAGCGGTCCTTGTAGCCCCTCCGGCAACGCCCGTTATAGCGTGAGCCACACTCGCCACGCAGATGGTGGGCACAAACAACGCGCGTGGCAAGGCAGGGGCCAGCATGTGCAGCAGCAGGCCGAGGTTGTTCAGACAGTCCGCCGCGAAGCGCCATTGCTTCGCTGCCGCGTCCAGCTGGTGCCCTTTCGCAAAGCTGAACGCCAACCCGCAGAGGTGGCCAACCATGTCGCGTGCCACGAAGTTGAGCGTCGCACTCACAGCTGCAGCATTGCTTCCTTCCCCGACAAGTCCAGCCGCAGTCAGCAACGCTGCTGTCGACAACGTGCCGCGAACGTAACTGCATAACCCCTGAACGCTGTCCCAGAGCTGGAAGTTCGCATAGTCAGGAGACACTGTGTCCGGGAAGCCGGATGGCAGGAATGCGCTTGCGAGAAGCTCGCCGACACGCAGCGTTCGTCGACGTTTCGGCCGCTGGACTAGCCGAGTTCCGGATGCACCTGCTGGTGAGTCCGACGCGACGCCGCTTGATTGGCGTCTCGTCCGCTGCCTGGTCCCAGAAGGAGAGCTCATTCGAGACGGGGTGTGCGACAGGGGAGCAATGCACATGGCCACGAGGGTACAATTCACATTAGAATTCGGCGCGCTGGTCCCGCGTCTCGAGCGCCGCCAAGGTAGATCTCACTTTTGCCCGCATGGCGGCCGATTCGGACAGGACGGAGGCTTCGCCCCCGAGCGCCATGTCCAACTGCTGGAACAGCTGTGTCAGTGGCACGCATCCCCGCTGGTGCTGCGCCCTCAACTTCGCCGCATACGCGCGCAGAGCTGCCGGGATGGCAGCCATGCCGAAACGCCCGGCCATGGCCGCTGCTGCAGTGGCCGGACCATCCGGAGCTCCTTGAGGCTTCGCTGAACCCGCCGCCGCGTTCGCGGCACGGCTCTCCTCCTCATCAGCGGCAGCGATGGTGGCATCGTCCAGCGCTGCCAAGTTGCGAAGCGCACGGAAGCCCTGTTCTTGAACACCTGCGTGGTCTCCGAACCGAGCGAGAGAGTCCACAATCACCTCGACACCGCCAGCGGCAGCCACCCTGCGCTGAGTGGCCACATTCTTGAAGCCGAGATTGCCCAGCGCCGCGGCGCCTCGCTCACAGACGGAGGGTACCTTCGCGTGGGTACGCATCGCCTCAACCACAGCCTCGGCAGCGCCCGCATCCACTGCAAGAGCCTGATTTGCGGCATTCTTGAATACAAGGTTGCCCAATGCCGCGATGCCACGCTCACAGACGCCAGGCACTTCGTTGTGCAACTTCAGCGCTTCAACCACCACTCGGATGCCTCCCTTCGACGCAACCCCAGCTTGTGTGTCGAAATTGTTGCACATGTTGCGTAGCGCCGCAGCGCCACGCTCCGCGACCGCAGGATGGGATGCGTGTGTGGCCATGGCGTCCACGACCGCGTCCACACCGCCGTGCTGAACGCACTGGCTCGCAAGATTGGGGCTCACTGCCAAGTTGCCCAGGGCCGCGCACCCGTTCTCGGCCACGCCGCTGTGCTTGACATGGCGCTGCATGGAGACGCAGACGAGCTGCACGCACGGCGTATTGCCTGCGCGCTCGCCGTTCGCTCGGTGCGCAGCCATGTTGCCGATGGCGGCGCAGGCATTCTCGATCACACCCACATGCTCCGGATGCTGTGCCATCGCGTCGCATATGGCCTCAAAAGCACCAAGGCCAGAGGCACGGCCCTGGTTGTACGCGTGGCTGCACATGTTGCCCAGCGCTGCACAGACGTTGACAACCACAGGAGCTGACTTCACATGAGTCCTGAGGGCTGCTACAGCCACAGCCAGCGCTCCAGCCGCGGCTGCGGCTTCATTGGCGGTCATGTTACGGAATACGATGTTGCCAAGAGCCGCGAAGCCGGACTCGGTGACTCCAGCGTCAGAGGCATGCAGTTGGAGCAGCTGCACGAATTTCTCAACCATGCCGCTTGCAGCTGCGCGCTTCTTGACGCTCGCATCCACAAGCAGGGGCGCCATCGCACCGAGAGCAGCCTCCGCGACGAGCGCGGTGTCGGCGGCATTCGAGATGGTGGTCGTGAGCAACCGGACGGCACCCTGCTTCTCAGCTCTGTTCGCCCCCACCGGATCTTCGCACAGCACACGCAGCGCTTTGCACGCCGCCACCTGCACGGCACTACCACCCGCGGGGCTGCCCAAGGAATGCAAGACATAATCCAGCGCGTTGCTCGACAGGGCTTGTGCACAGCAATCCGGATGCTCGCACAACCGCCACAGTGCTGTCAATGCCGCCGCCTGGAGAGCTGCCAAGCCAGTGTGCTGCTTGAGTAGACCCACCAGCACGGGCGCAACCTCCAGCTGCGCGCACTTGTCCTTATTCTCAGGCGCCAGGGAGCACAGGTCTGCGAGAGCCTGGCAACCGTGCTCGCAGACGCTCAGGAAGTCATTGTTTGCCCGGATGGCAGCTAGCACCGCGTTAATGGCGCCTAGTCGACCAGCCAGCGCTTGCGCCGCGTAGCTGCGTGAGCACATGGCGCTCAGCTGCTGGCAGCCTTGGTCCTGCACGCTGGCAAGTGTGACACGGCTGGCCATGGCTTCCAGCACGGCCTCCATCTCGTTCTGCAGCGCCTCGTTCGCCACCAGTGGGTCGAGACCTTCACGAGGTGCAGACTGAGCGGTTGCGGCGGGCACAGCAGGTGAAGGGGGTAGAGCCACTCGGGCAGCCTGGGCAAGCACGGCGCCGCCGTCCGCCTCCAGAATTTCACGCAGCGACGGAGGCTTCGGCGGCTGTGGCACTGCCCCTGACGCGTCCGGAGCAGCGGCCTGCGTGCAGTACAAGGAGTTGGGGCGACTGTTAGCAGGTGCAGATCCACGGGCATGGGCCCCCACACACAACGACGCGCGCATACAAGCACCCACACGCTGACGCTGGCTCTGCGTCGTGTTGTCACGCACCGCAGGCGTCTCCGCAGCAGGCGCGCCGACACTCGGGGCGCTACCTGCCGCGTACACAGCGTCCCTCCCTGGTTCCTTCTTCTCCTCCTGAACCGCGACTGGTGCACCAGAAGCACCGGCAGGCGTCGCAGGCACGCTCAACACTGGCTTTTCAGCGGCCACTGGCGCAACAGGCGCAGGTGCAGGTCCTTCCAGCGGTGGAGCAGGCGCTACGGCCTCCTCCGTCGTCAGTGAGCTCTTGTTCAGCAGCGCCGCCGCAGCTGCTGCAGCTGCGGCGGATGCCTGCATCACATCCGCAAACGTGGGCTCCGCGCCCGAGTCCGCCATGACACAACCGCCCTGGCGAGCGCTCCCCAGGCTCGTAGGCAGGGTAGCATAGGCCGTATGTCGACAGGCAGGCCACCAATCGAAGGGCCCTCGCAGAGCGGGCACGACAAGCATGCGCGGAGCACTGAGCCGCGCAGATGTGCATGACATGATGACTGGTGCCTTCCGATGATTGCTCGTGATGGCAGAGCTTTCATTGCTCGCACCATATGTGGACCGCATCAAGGCGTCTGCGGCATCAGCACCAGCGGCGCGACTTGCGACGCGGGCGTTGTTCACGTATGTACGACAGCACCCGGAGCTGGACGCGCGTCTCGCGCTACGGAGGTACGTCTCCTTTGCCTCATGCCTCATGCAGAGACTCGGCTGCGCGGACTTCCACCTCCGGCGACGTGCTTACTCACAGGTGCTTCTCGAATGATACGCCTGCTGTCGTCGCTGAGGCCGTTGAGGCAGCAGAGGCGCTGCTATCAGCTGGTGCGCAGAGAGAGACTTGTCAAGAGACCTGCCAAAGGCACACCTCACGTGCTGACCCCGACACGCGTGTAGGCCGTTTGTCAGCTGAAGACCTGTCTGCTGAAGCCGTAGACGCGTTGAAAGGCAGTGCAGAGCGCGCAGGCGAGAAAGTAGAGAGCTGCAGCGCGCTCCTGTTGACCTTCCTGGTTTCTCTCACCGCGCGTCACGTGAAGCTGCCATCTGCCGAGGTGGACAAGCACCCACTTGTCATCGCGTTCCGGACAGCGCCACGCGCCGCGTGCTGCCAGGCTGCCGTGTCGTGCATCTCCTCCGTCCTGTCCTGTGACGACGACACTGGCCGAGCGACCACCGCGCTTGCGCCTAGTCTCAAATACGCGTTACTGCTTCAGCAAGAGCATGCAGTAGTGGGCAGTGGAGTCTCATTCAGCGCGTTGCTGCGTGCTGCGTTGACAAGAGCGGCAGTGGCCACGAGCGGAGACGCAGCTTCTTTCGCACGGCGATGCACTTTAGCAGCACTGCTGGTGGATACACTCGCGTTGACGCATAGAAAGTACAGTATAGATGCTGCGGCAGCGGCGGCATGCGACGCCGCAGATGCTGCTGATGTTGTCCAGGTGCTCCACGATGAGGCGTTCAGCATCAACGCCACATCGCATGCGTCCGCGGTGTCGTTGCCACGCCATCTCGGACATGCATGCATGAATCTCATGTTTGATGCAGCTGCGTCTGGAGCGCCTCTGGCGCCCGTCGCAGGAGCTCTGTCTAGAGCCCTGGCTTGCGAGAAGGACCCGCAGACTGCACTTGCGCCTCATGTGGCCGGCCTTGCAGGCTTGCTGGCCCAGGCGACATCGACGCATGACGTTTCCTGCCTCGTGCATTTGCTCACAGTGGCGGGTGTTGGCCAATCGAGTGACGGACCAACTTTTGCACTCATCTCGCTTTCACTTCTTCCAGCTTTATCCCTGCCTCCGGGACAACATAGCCGTGCATTAGCAGCCTTGCTGCGTGCCACCGAGCGTGGCGCGATGAATGCCACCGTGAAGGCAAGTGATGACCATCAAGAGCCTGGCTACAGCTTTGGGGCGCTGTTCAATGCGCTGCTGACATCGCTGAGAGTATGCTGGTGCGACAACACTGCGTGCATCACATGGCTCACCGCCATGCGAGAAGCCGCAAGTGTGAAGCAATCGGGCGACAAGGCGGCACAACGGCCATGGTTTAGCGCGCACGGACCAGCTGCTGCATTTGGCGGCCCAGTCGGCCTGGCTGCAGCAGCATGCTTATGGCATCCGAGCGATGAAGTCGTGCAGGCAGCTGCTAAGCTACTAGGCTCAATCGTGCTGGCGCGGACCGCATTGCACAGCGCCCCTGCTCTCGTACCTGCCCTCCTGCGCCGAACTGCCGCCGCATCGCGTCAACGTGCCTCGCCTGTGGTGCTCCAATCGCTGTTAGCCATCACACATGCGGCGTCACACGCCTCCGGTGCAGCAGCTGCGCTGCGTGCGCTTGCATGCTTGACGCTGGAAGTGGACTCTGCGATGCCAAACACACCAGCCATGGCACCGCTCGCATTGCGCACACTCTCCGCTGTTGCTGCGAGGCATTCCCCAAGCACGCCGCGTCTAGTCGCGGCTGTTTCTGACGCGTGCACCTCCGCCTCGGCACGGGGCATCTGCGGCCCAGCACTCAAGCTAGCAGCTGCCATCGCTGTTCGAGACGCCTGCATCGCGGACCCTTCCGGCCGTGGCTTAGACTTGCTGATGCCGCTGAATACCATGCTGGATGCGAGGTGGCCGGACGCTGCAGCGATGGCGTTGGACGCATTGGGTGAGCTCTGTGCAGCCGATGTGATTGATTTCTACACGGCGCTGCGCGTTCTGCAGCCTATGGGCGTGCAGCAGCGCCTCCCTGGCGTGGCGCCTCCACATACTGATGCAGGTCTTGCAGCCGCTTGGGCGCGGTTTGCGTCTCATGGTTCTACCGATGCGGCCGCGCGACCAGCCTTGGCAGGCCCTTTGCTTACGCATCTGTGGGGCTTAGTCGCATTGCAGCCCGACGGCGGTGTTCCTGCTACTTTTTCCAATGTACGTGTAGCAGCATGGAGCTCATTAGCGTGTTACGACGCCCAGAACTGGTTATCGTTTGCGGGCGCGTCGCCAAACAGCGTCGCCGCAGCTGCTTTGGGTGAAGTGGATATTGATGTAGCTGCTGCTGCTGAGCGCGCGGTCACCGCATTGGTGGCTGCAGAAGCTGTGGATATGCCCCGAGGGATTAGAGGGGCCTCTAAAAGCAGTAGCGTCCAGTCGCAAGATGATGGACCCATGTACCGCCTTCAAACAGCAGTGCCGAAGCTTCTGCGAAGAGGCATGCATTTGGGCAGCAGCGAAAGGGGTGCTGGCCCGGGCGCAACACTCCTCTGCTG
>Ga0164296_1006102_pt1 | contig 10323 bp, 3 predicted proteins | sample GEODES057metaG_FD_113533 | JGI IMG/M metagenome (GOLD analysis project Ga0164296, IMG submission 113533) | Dystrophic lake water microbial communities from Trout Bog Lake, Wisconsin, USA - GEODES057 metaG | ecosystem: Environmental > Aquatic > Freshwater > Lake | place: USA: Trout Bog Lake... | reverse complement strand
GTGAACAATCTGGTTGCTGCCTTCTGCACGTATCACTACGCTGTAAATGCCTCCTGCCAATGTATTGTTGATTACTAGGGCATGAATTGCACTTCCGCCGCTGTGGCTGATAGTTTGTTCATTAACCTTTTGTCCCAATGCATTGTAAATGCTAACCACATATTTACCCGCTGCCACATTACCCAACGAAACATTCAATGTCTTGCCTACTAGTGGGTTGGGATATATTGTTGTGAGTTGTGAGTTGTTAGTGGTGAGTTTGGCAATGTTGCTGTATGCAACGCTTCCTGTTTCACTTACTGCCTTGATACGGTAGTAGTTGTTGCCTTCTGCTACGCTGTTGTCAGTTGTTGAATAGCTTGCTGTTGCAGTATTCTTAGCAGCTTGATGGGCTATTGAAGCGAAGTTCCTACCATCGATTGATTTCTCAACTTCAAAGCGGGACTCACCCTTCTCCCCTACCGTGTTCCAAGTGATGGTAGCAATCTTGTTGTTCAATGTTGCGCTTGCAACGATGCTGTTAACTGCCAGTGCACTTGGGGTGAAGATGATGCTGAACCTGTTTGCATAGCTTGCAGTGGTTTTAGCATCAACCGTAAATTCAACAGTGTCTACCCCACTCAATGCTGTAGTCGTATTCTTGTAAGCATCGTACAACAATGGTGCATAGCCTTCGTTGATATACCCACTTGCATCCACCCTCAACTGGTAAGATGTGGTGCTTGGTTGTGCTATTTGAAGGCTCAACACGTCGCTTGCTGTTGCTGGCAACCTGCCATCGATGCTCAAATAGTCGCTGCCTTCCTTGATGGATAGGTTGTCGGTACCTGTGCTTAGTTTCCTCGAATCCTCCAATCCAATGCCGTTGCTGAACTTGTTGCCGAACACAACTGCCACGCCATCCACCCTTGTTGCATTTTTCAACAAACCAACAAACAACTTGCTAGTTGGTGCTTCTGCGCCAAACACCGAAGTCCTTGAACTTGTTGTGGCCGACTTGTCTGCCTCGGTGATTTGTATCGAAGGAAGGTGTGTGCCATCCACATTGTAGTTGGCAACCAAGAAGCCCTGACCAGCCTGTATGAAGTTGCCATTGGAATAACCAATGTTGGTCACATTGGCAACTGCATTGTATGCCACATAAGAACCAGTGGCAGCAACGGTTGGGTCAAGGTACCAGTAACCATATATCATGTTGGCAATGCGACCGTTTGAATAGATGTTATGATAATCTATCGGGCAGTCATAAGGGTTGGTGATGTAACTGTAACCAGAGGCTGCACTACTCAGACCATAAGTACTTGATGTGTACGCAGAACCTGTCACACTGTTGGTAACACCAGTGGAACTGTAGGTAACAGGGCCGTAAATCAAACTACCCGTGGTACGCAATGCAGTTGCATCGTACATCCTCAAACCATTAGGGTAGTTGAGTATTTGGCTAGTGTACAAGTCGAAGCCCCTGTCGCCCCTCACCAATATCCTATAGCTTTGGAAAGGGTTCAACGCAGTGGTGTTCGTGTTCTTGACAGTGTCCCAAGCCTGTGTTGCAGTACTCCAGTAATAAGCCGATGGATAGGAGTTTAGGCTGTAATCCAAGTAAGTGCCGCCACCGCCATTGTCCACGTGGTTGGAACTGTATGAAGAACCAGCAGTTGAGGTTACACCAGTTATGAACAAACCATAGCCGCTGTGGCTATAACTGCCACTTTCTTGCCATGTATTGTAAATAGTATTGCCAGAAGCATACACACCCGCTGCACCCAAGTCACGGAAAGCACGCCAAGTGGATGGAATATAACGCTCAACGGTAGCATTACCTGTGATAGCGCAACTTGCACAAACCTTGGCAACAATTGCACTATTGGTTATGGAACTTGATTTCAAGGTAAGGAATCCACCAGTTGCAAGTGTACCAGAATCCACAACTAAAGAACCAGTCACTGTTAGTGCTTGACTCAACGTCATTGTTAAACTACTCTTAGTTGGGAATATAGTTAAGTTGGCACACTGTGAAGGGAATCCAGCACCTAAGTTGCCAGATGCATCAGGCTGAATAACATAATTAGCAGCAGGGTCAAAATTGCGGCTACCTGTGTTTCTAATTGCATAAGTAGTTGCAGGGGAAAGAGAAATACCACCATTATACCCATTCATCAAAGTAGCACCAGCCTCCAAATAGAAATTACCAGTACCCGTAAAATAACCTGCAGATGCAGTATGCAAATTAACGATCCCATAAATATAAGCGTTTCCGTTTACTTGTATTATGGAAGTTCCTGTAGTCCCTGTAAGCGTATCACCACTATTTACGGTAAGATTACCATTGATAATGATAGTACCAGCAGCAAGGGTTGCAATTGTTATTCCACTACCACTATTACTTATAGTAAGGTTACCATAAGTTGGGGTAATGGGTATTGATTGGGTTGTATTGCCATTAAATACCACTGTACTTGTTGTAGCCAAAGTATGCAACAATGGTATGGTTGTGTTTGCAATTGAAACCGTATTCGCACCTTTTATATCCACTGAATCCGTACTTGCCAATGGATGGCTGGCATCAATGGTCAATGTAACGTTACTTACAGTGCTGCTACCTACATTTATGTGCGAGGTTGTTCCAATAGTCCAAGTGCCAGAATTACTTGCTGTTGTTGCATTTGTTAATATGTTGAAAGCCACACCAGTTTGCGTAAAGGCAGTAGAGGGTGCTGTCACCCCTCCTCCATTAGGAGCTGTAGACCAGTTGCTAGTACTAGTCAATGCACCACCATTATAGTAATAATTATAGGATGAATCGATAGTCAATACCAAAGTAGCAGTGCCGGTACCAGTAGCATTTGTTGCAGAGAGAGCCACATTATAGGTACCATAAACAGTAGGTGTACCAGATATAACCCCATTGAAATAAATCAAGCCTGTAGGTAGCCCAGATGCGTTATAGCTTGTAGGCGACTGACTAGCAGTTATGGTGTATGCAAAATAATGCCCTATTGTATCACTGGCAGTTAAAGCACTAGTAATACCCGGTCTAGCATCTACGGTAATTGTCAATGTGGCATTGGTTGTTCCAGCTGCATTAGTTGCAGATATTGTTACAGAGAATGTACCAGTAACTGTTGGCGTACCAGTAATTGTACCTGTGCCAGCAGTAAAAGTCAATCCAGTTGGTAAAGTACCTGATTCACTATAGCTTGTTGGTGATTGTGTTGCTGTGATTGTATAAGTAGACATTGCAGTATTCTCAGACAATGTCAAAGCTAGTGCACTTGTGATTGTAGGCTTCTCTATTATTGTGATGGTAAGGGTAATTGAAGCCCCAGCACCATACCCATTAGATGCATAAATGGTTACTGGGTAAGTGCCACCAGTTCCTGTAGTCAGAACCCCGGAAGATGAAATTATACCAGTAGATGCATCCAAAGTAACACCACTTGGCAATGTACCAGTTACGGTATAGCTTGTAGGAGTACCGGATGCAACAATTGAATATGAGAACGAACTACCCACAATTCCACTTGCAGTACCAGCACTTGTAATAACTGGCAAGGCCGAGTATGAAATGATAATTTCCCCCGTTCCACCTGCACCACCATATTCTGATAGTGTCACGTCCGATTCACCACTTCCGCCGCCACCAGGCTGGGTGCCGGCATTACCAGGTTTACTACCAGCACTTGTAGAAACTACGGCCGCACCACCAGCACCACCACTGATACTACCAGTTGGGGCAGCGCCGCCAGCCCCAGAATGAGCTGTGCCTTGTGCACCAGCTAGGGAAGTACCCCCGCTAGCCCCAGCAATAGTAGTACCATTACTAGGCACTATATTACCAGTTGTGCTTCCTACGCCACCAGCAAAGCCACCAGTTTCTGCAGCAGTAGTACCAAGGCCAGTGCCTGCTGTACCACCAGCACCGCCTGTTGCTAATATAACAGCACCTGTTGAAGAACCAGAAGATGTATTGCCAAAATATGAACTTCCGCCAGTACTACCTGTTCCATACACAGCCGAACCAGCCACACCTACGTTTAAGTTATATACTGTACCAGGGGTCACACTAATATTGGCTGTTACATAGGAACCAGCTGCGCCGCCGCCAGCATTGGTATATTGATTTGATGAATTTTCAGTGATACCACCTCCATATCCACCTGCACCCCAAGTTTCGATTGTGATAGCAGTTACACCGGCTGGGCAAGTCCAAGTACCTGAACCAGCAGTTGTTATTGGTGTAATGACTGACGAAGCGATTACAAATGTCAAGGTTGCGGTTCCATTAGTCAACGCATTTGTCGCTGTTAGGGTAGCATTAAATGTACCAGTTGCTGTAGGTGTACCGTGAATAGTGCCATCAGGGTCACAAGTCAACCCAGCAGGCAACCCACTAGCAGAATAGCCGTTTGGTGTTGAACCCATATTGGTAGCCGTGATACTATAATTTGATATTGCAGTTCCAATCAGACCATTAATGGTAGTTAAGCTACTATTTATAACTGGGGTTTGGTTGGTGATTGTTATTACTAGCGTTGCTGAAGATGTACCATAAGTATTTGTTGCATTGATAGTTATACTATATGGACTACTTGCTGCGTCACCTGCTGTTACAGTGCCCGAGATAACTCCTGAAGAATAAGACAACCCTGCTGGCAACGTACCAGAATAACTATAGCTGGTAGCATTTGTAGCATTAATAGTATAAGAAAATGCAGTTTGTTCTACCCCCGTAGCAGTAAATGCACTGGTAATTGTTGGTAACACACTATAAGTAATGACTATTTCACCAGCACCACCAGCACCACTTGTACCAGTAGCGGTTCTGTTAGACGCACCACTTCCACCGCCACCAGGTTGAGTACCAGCTATACCAGCCTTTGTACCAGCAGTTGGATCTTCTGAATTTACGGCAGTTCCGCCAGTACCGCCACTGATGCTACCAGTGGGGGCAGTGCCACCAATACCACTGACAGAACCACCAAGAGCTGTTGTTGCAATTGTTGTTCCAATAGTATTGCCCCCTGCATTACCATTGGTGGAAACACCACTACTTGGTACAACATTATTTGTACTAAGACCACCAGCGCCACCTGTAAATGGCCCTTGTCTTACACTGGAAGAACCAGCAGCACTACCAGCAACACCACCAGCACCGCCAGTTGCCAAGACAACAGCACCTGTTGAAGAGCCACTTGAAGTATTACCAAAGTAAGTACTACCACCTGCGTTACCAGTATTACTGCTAGAAGCAGCACCACCAGCACCCACATTTAAGTTGTAGGTAACACCTGGGGTAACCACTAAGTTTGCCTTTATGTAAGAACCACTTCCACCCCCACTACCATTATTGTAAGTTTGAGTACTTGTCATACCACCTCCTGCAGCACCTGCACCCCAAGTTTCTACAGTAATGGCAGTTACACCTGCTGGACAAGTCCAAGTTCCGGTACCAATTGTTGTAATAGGTACAGAAACGCTATTGCTAACTGAGTAATTGATGGTAGATGAACTATATGTATTGGTGCCATTTGCATTGGTGATCCCTACAGCATAAGTACCCGCTGATGAAAGATCGGATCCTGTGATAGAAGCAGTCAATTGTGTTGAACTGACATAGGTAGTTGTTCTATTGGAACCAGCCCACGTAACAGTTGAACCATTATTAACAAAGTTGGTTCCAGTTACAGTCAATGTAAATCCAGACGAACCTGTTAAGGATGAAGTCTGGGAAAGGCTTGTTAGTGTTGGTGTAGGCAAAGCACTCACCGTTAATACCAACGTAGCCGCGGTAGAGCCATTGGCATTAGCCGCTTCAATATCTATGTTATAAGTACCTGTTGTTGTGACCGTTCCAGACAAAACACCCGTGCTTGTATTCAATGACAAACCACTCAAAGCACCTGTAAATGATGTAGAAGATGAATATGAACTAACTGCAGGTGTAGTAGGTGATGTAGCTGTAATTTGATACGAATAACTAACCGCCGAGTACGCTACATCAGTCAACGCACTAGTAATTGTAGGTGTGGCAAGGGTTGTAAAAGTACCCGTTAATGGTGAAGTAGTGTAATAAGCACTTAACGGGTTAAATGAATACAAAGCAACATCATACTGAGTGCTGCTTGATAACCCTGTAAGAGCCACAGAGTTGCCTGTGCTTTTATACACCACATAACCACTTCCTAATGCGGCACCACTAGTATAAGTACCACTGGCACTATAAGTAGTACCACCAGTTGGTGCAGTAGCAGAATTAGTAGAACCAGAATTACCAGATACGTAATGTGGATATACCTCTACCAATGTATTTGTACCAGTACCAGCACCATTTGTCCAACCTAAAGTTACAGTACCACCCGTTAAACTACTTGTATTGAATGAAGTGGGCTGCGCAGTTGGTGTAGGCACTGCTGTTGCAGAACCACCAATTACCACATTGGTAATGTTCATGTAAGTAGCTGATGCAGTACTACTTGCTTTTCTCCAGGCGATGACCCTAAAAGTAAGTGTACTGCCATCTGGCACAGAAATGCTCTGCCCAGATAATGCTATCGTAGCTACAGTACCCGTACTCGCTGTACCAGCAGTACTAAACGTAACATCGTAGGTATTACTAAATGTAACTGTATTTGTGGCACTAACATTAGTAGATGACGATATCTCTGTAAAATTAACCCCATCGGTAGAATATGCCACAGCGCAAGTCATAGATGTTGATGTACCCATTGATTGTACTTGCATTGACAGGCTTGATACATTAAAGGTATAACCAGCAGAAGGCGTTACCTTAAAATCAATGTACCTAGTGTTAGTTGCACCAGCTGTTACACCAGAAACAGTACCAGAGTAGGTTACACCGGTAAAACCAGTAGCCGTGGTTGTCGTAGTACCTTCTCCTTCAAACAAAACACCACCAAAGGCTTGCGTTGCAAATTGAAGTGAACCAGCAGGTGTGCCAGTAATACTGTTGGGGTTATTGACACCCAAATAAGCATAGCCAGCATTTGCATAGCTTGCTGTAAAGTTTGAACCAATAGTACTAGCAGTACTTGTTGTGGCTGTGCTATTGAACCAAGTAGCTAAATTGCTATAAATGGTAACGCTAGCTGTTGGGGCAGAAGTTTTTAAATAATTATATGTACCAGTATTTGAGCCATCCCAAGTGTAAGGCACTACCAAAACATTGTATGCAGTACCTGCTGTCAATGTAAGAGAAGTACCATTGATGGTTGGTGCAGTAGGTGCAGATGTTTCTGTAACCGTTGTATAAGAACCTGTACCGACTGCAGAAGCAGGAGCCAAGCCATTTGGCGAACTAACTAATGCTGGCGTACCTGTAGAATAAACTATTAAATACCCAGCTTTTGTTGCACCACTCGATGGATAAGTTGCAGCAGTTCCCAATGTAATATTAGCAGTTGTGGATGTAGCCTCTGCCAGAGACAACGTTGCACCCACAGCACTTGGTGGCGCTGAATAAGTGTATAATGCAGATGAATTTGTGAGAGGAGAAGTGGTAAGATATAAGGTTGCATTGAAAGAATACAAATAAACATCATACGCTGTTTGAGCAGTAAGACCAGTAACGGTAGCTGATGCTGTTGAAGACGCACCATTATACACTACATAACCTGTGTTGCCGCCAGAACCTAAGGACGAACCGCCACCGCTGCTACCATATACACCTGTTGAGGTATAGGTCGTGGCACTTGGATCAGTACGTGTAGCCCCGTGAGGGTACATTACTATCAACGTATTGGGACCAGTACCTGTAGGGTTTACCCAAGTGAATGTATAGCTAGTGCCCGTACTAGAAGGCGTTGCAGTAAGTGTTGTTGGCTGTGCCGTTGGCAAAACAGGGTTTGTCGTGGCATCAGAGCCATTTGTTGGGCTGGTTGTATAATATACAGGATAATTATTGGTAGAACTATACCCATAAAAGGAATATAAATAGAAATTGTAAGTTGTATTTTGACTAAGTCCCGTTATAGTTGCACTACTTGCACTACCACTATACACCACATAGCCCTTATTTGCCCCAGTACCTAATGAAGTACCACTGGTATATGCAGCAGTAGCATACACAGTACCATTAGTTGGTGATGTGGGAGTAGAAACCGTGGATGGGTAAGCGACTATTAAAGTATAAGTACCAGAAACTGGCGTAAAATTTACAGTAATAGTGGAAGCCGACTCTCCACTGAATGACAAACCAGAAGGCTGAGAACTAGGTGTTGGCACAGTGTAAGTCAAAATAACTTCACCAGTACCACCAACGCCACCGGCTTTTGTAAGTGTGACACTACTAGAGCCACTAGCACCACCACCAGGTGCAGTACCGTTAGTACCCGCAGTAGAGGAACCACTTGAAGTTACCTGTGCAGCACCTGCACCACCAGTAATACTACCATTGGGTGCTGCACCACCAGCACCAGAGTGGGCTGTTCCAGAAGCACCACCAACAGATGTGCCACCACTTGTGCCTGCAGTATTGGTTGTGGCACCTGAACTTGGCAAATTTCCAGTAGTAGAGCCTGTTCCGCCAGCAGCACCCCCTGTTCTAGCCCCTGTGGTTCCACCACTTGCACTACTACCAGCACCACCAGCACCACCAGTAGCCAATATTGATGCGTCAGAGCCAGTGCCTGCCACACTATTCCCAAAAAAAGAGCTGCCACCAGTACCACCAGCAGAAGCTCCACCAGCAGCTCCAGCAGTACCACCGGCACCAACTGTATAATTATATGTTGTACCAGGGGTAACAGTAACTGTATATTTTACATAAGAACCACCGGCGCCACCGCCACCTTGGTTATAAGTAGCAGCAGTACCACCACCACCACCACCTGCGCCCCAACACTCAACTTGTACCGAAGTAACGCCAAGGGGACAAACCCAAGTACCATTACCAGCCGTTGTGAGTGCAACAGCGGATTGTGCCCAGCTACTACCAACCATCATTACTGAAAACAACAATAGCAGTGAAAGCTGTTTCCAGCCGCTACAGTTATTTCCCTTAGTGTTTTTAGCATTAGTGACCATTGATTCTTTCCCAAAAAAGCAACGTGAAAACGTTGAAACAAGTACATTCTTACGCATAATAAAACTGTTTTAAAACAATAAAATGGGGTTTGCCCACTATGGGCAGTACAACATAGTGTGGGTAACTTTTTTTTTGTAACATAAAATTTGAAAATTTTTTTAACAACATTCAAATTATATATTTTACTATATTTTAAAAGTAGCATTAATAAATAATATAAATGCAGATTTGTGAATTTATTTTTTACTTTATTTCATATAAAATGCAATTAGGGATACTTTTTTAATTTATGTGAAAGTTACAATTGAGATTATATATTTTTCAATATGAAAGAATTGTTAACAAAAGCAATTGTTTATATAAACAATTTGTACAATGAATTAGGACTAATTTATGATAATTGTAGCTGGGGAAATGGCTTTTTGTTTGGCGAAATTGTGGATTGAGGGACTTAGCAAAAACCTGTCAGGTCTTGAAGACCTGACAGGTTTAAGGAAAGACCTGACAAGTTTAAGGAAAGACCTGACAACTTTAAGGAAAGACTCAGAGTCTTAGCTAGCCAAAACCCGTCAGGTTTTTAAAACCTGACGGGTTTATTACAAACGCCTTTTACCCTTTTTAATCAACCTCAATAAGCAGGTGCGACAATACACTTTCATGCAACATCGAATTGTGAAAGTCTATATAGGTTTTTCTGTTGCAAAACCACTCCATAACCTCCTCTCTAGCCAATCGAGTTGATTTTATAGAAAGAAGCGAGTGATAGGATGAGTGAGGATAATCTTTAAAATTAGTTACAAGACCATGCTTCTGGGCATTTGAATGGATATACCATACCAATCTGGTAAAATATTCAGAATCGGATACAAGTATTCTCTTGAAAGGTGTCTCAAATAAAGCCCCGGTTCTTAATTGAGCTTTATTTATACTTTTTGAGTATGAGTTGAAAAAATCAGAAAACCTTTTACTCACAATCATCTCTGGGTTGTGTAATCCTTTCTTATTAACCCCTGTGAGGGAATCGTTTAAACCTGTCAGGTCTTGAAGACCTGACAGGTTTGACTTCACCCTTATCAACAAGTGAAAATGATTCTTTAATAAACAATAGGCATAAGTATCAACTATCTCACCCATATAAAAAGCATATTTCTGCAAGAAATAATACCAATTTACTTAATAAAAGTCTTATTAATAGCTGTTCCATAAGTTGTAGTATGAGTTATTGATTTTATCGTGTCTGCGTCTAAATACTTTTGAATGATGCTGTCCATGAATTTCTG
>Ga0164296_1006101_pt1 | contig 10324 bp, 7 predicted proteins | sample GEODES057metaG_FD_113533 | JGI IMG/M metagenome (GOLD analysis project Ga0164296, IMG submission 113533) | Dystrophic lake water microbial communities from Trout Bog Lake, Wisconsin, USA - GEODES057 metaG | ecosystem: Environmental > Aquatic > Freshwater > Lake | place: USA: Trout Bog Lake... | reverse complement strand
CCGTAAGTCCGGCCACCAACATCCGCTTCGGCACCAGATTTAAAGTGTATTCCGAATATCTTTATCAGTTGACCGAAGGCAACCTGAACTGTTACAACATAGGACTTGACTTCCGCAACTATACAAAGCTATATAAGAACATTATTTGGGCCAGCCGTGTAGCCTATGCACATTCTGATGGCAACGATGAAGTTCAATATCAATTGGGTGGGGTTGATAATTGGATACAACCCCAAAGTGCCCCTAACCTCGGTTCTACCGGCAATTATGGATTCTCTGCTATGGAAACGAGCCTACGGGGTTATGACCAGAACGCCCGTCAGGGCAACAACTTTGCTATATTCAGCAATGAGATCCGCTTTCCTGTTCTCACCACCCTGCTGCGCAGGCCAATCCAGTCGCCGATACTTAAAAATTTACAGTTTGTTGCCTTTATGGATATGGGCGATGCCTGGCGGGGTTTTACGCCGGATGCCGGTAGTACGTCGGCCAGTTACTCCTATCCTAACCTCAGCAGCCAATCGTCTGGATATAATAATGTTTTCTTACAGTTTACCGTGCCAAATACATACGGATTAGCGCTGGGTTACGGAGCCGGATTGCGCACATCACTATTAGGATACTTCTTACGCTTTGACCTCGCCTACAATATTGATAATCCTTCCAAACCGGTTGCTTACTTTGCGTTAGGTACTGATTTCTAGGCATGATCAAAACGGTTATACTGAATTATTTTTTTATATTTAAATTCATTTTTAGTAAAAATTATAACCACATAACAACAATCATTCGGACAAGTGTGGTACTTTTCGTTACTTTGAACAAATTTGGTGATCTTTCATGAAATTATCGAAAGAAGCGCGGATCGGGATTTTGGTTGCAGCGTCTATTGTTATTTTTTGTTTTGGCTTTTATTTTCTCAAAGGCTTAAATGTTTTTTCTGGCCAGCGCGTTTACTATTGTGTTTTTAATAACGTTCGCGGGCTACAAAATCAGGCTAATGTTGAGATAAAAGGTTTAAATGTCGGCTCTATAGGAGATACAAAACTCACCGACAGTGGTGTCAGAGTGTCCATATCCCTGCACAAAAACATAGATATTCCCAAAGGCACCACGGCTACCTTAGCTACTGCAGATCTATTCGGAGCAAAAGTGATCAAACTGACTATGGGCAAAGGACCCGGTATACTTAAGCCCGGCGCCACTTTAAATTCGAGTGAGGAAGCCGGGATGATTGAAAATGTGACCGATAAAGTTACTCCTATTTTATACGACTTAAAGACCACGATAAGTTATTTGGATACTGCCGTAGAGCGCGTCAATGCACTGATCAATGCAGGAAACCGAAAAGCAATTGAAGGCTCATTGGCGTCCATAAAGACAACTACCGACAATCTGGCAACGATCACAACCTCGCTCAGTAAGCAAAATAAAGACATTACAGGCATTGTGCATAATACAAGTGCTATTACCGCAACACTGGCAAAAAGCAATGATAATATTCAACAGATACTGACTAATCTGAAGAACATTTCAGGTCAACTGGCTAACTCACCGATCGAAAAAACATTCACCGAACTCAAAAACACGTTGACACAATTGGACGAAGTGATGACAAAGATCAATAAAGGAGAAGGTTCTGCAGGTATGTTGGTCAATGATAAAACATTATACACCAATGTTAACAGCTCTGTAGTGTCGCTTAAAGCGTTGCTCGATGATCTGAAAGCACATCCAAAGCGATACATCAACATCTCGGTTTTTGGTGGCCGGAGCAAATAAGCTTGATTTATGTTAGTTTTGCGCTCATAACTTCCCGACTACAACATTTGATATCCCGCTTTATAAAAATATGCTTACTGCTCATATCGGGCTGTTTTGTGACCACCGGTGTTTTTGCGCAGGTAAAAGACACCAGCAAAACTATACCTGTACACATCAAAAACTCGAAAAATTACTACCACATTCAGACCGATTCGGGCGAGTATAACAAGTTCATCGATGATGTTGTACTGCAACAGGGCACGGATATTCTGTATTGCGACAGTGCTTACATGAATCAAACCACCCACAATTTCGAGGCATTTGGTGATGTGAAGATCACACAGGCCGATGGTACCGAGGCTAAAAGCAACTACCTACGGTATATTTCCGATTCAAAAACCGCCTTTATGCGGGGCAATGTGAGCTTAAACGACAATAAAGGCAAGCTTTGGTGCGACGAGCTGACCTATAACCTTAACACGAAGATCGGTGTTTACGATCATGGCGGACGATTGGTTAGCGACAGCACCACTGTTACCAGCAATACGGGAGAATACAATGTAAAAACCAAAGACGCAACCTTTAAAGGCAATGCCATTATTACCGATCCACAATATCATATTACATCTGAGAGCTTAGTATATAATACAGGTACCAAGATCACCCGCTTTTTTGCGCCTTCAATTGTGAACAGTGATAAAATGACCCTGGTGACCAGTAGCGGCGCCTATGACAGCCACGAAGGCCTCGCCGATTTTTCAGACCATTCATCCATTTGGAATGATGGTCAGTATATTGAAGCAGATACCCTGCATTATGATAAACGTACCGGCTTTGGTTTTGCCTACGGACACGTAGTATCAATAGATACAGCCCACCATTCCACTATTTATTGCCGCCACGCCCAGTACTACCGAAAGAAAAAAATATTGTGGGCTGTGGGCGATCCTGTCTTAAAACAAGTGAATGGCAAGGATACCATCTACATTTATGCCGACACATTTTATTCGGCCCCGATGGTGATACCCAAACTTTTGCCAACCGATACCGTGGCTAAAGCTGCCACTATAAAAACAGCCAAAAAGAAAAGCAAATTGCCACAGGCCGAAAAACCAAAATTAGAGCTGGCTCCGCCTACCATGGCATTCGATGACACATCTAAGACCGACACCACTGCCCCATCTTATTTTACGGGCTATCATCATGTACTCATATTCTCAGATTCGCTGCAAGGCAAATGCGACAGTATTGTATACACCATGTCCGACTCAGTGATCAAAATGATCTACAGCCCTATTGCATGGGCGCATAAAAGCCAAATTACCGGCGACACCATTCTGCTGAAATTGGACAGTAATTCGCTAAAAAGTATTTATGTGCCCAATAATGCATTTACAGTTTCTCAATCGGGTCCGGCCAAAGCTCATTTGTATGATCAGGTACAAGGAAAAAGACTCAAGGGGTATTTTAAAAACAACAGCATTCATCAAATGGTGGTATATCCTGATGCTCAGGCTATTTACTATCCTACCGACAATAAAGGTGCCTACATAGGCGTGAACCAGTCTAACAGCGATACCATCAATGCGTATTTCGAAAATCAGGCCCTTATTCGTATCAAGCTTGATAATGAGAATCACGTAAAACTCACGCCTATCACGAAGGCTGATCTCCCGTCCATGAAACTAAGCCGTTTTAAATGGCTGATAGACCAAAGACCCAAATCAAAGGAAGAATTATTTAAACCCGGATTATTGATCAAGTAGCGCTTAACTACAGAAACGGTGTTTTTACCACTTTTGCCTTAATGGCTTTGTCCCTGATCATTACAAAAACTTCGCTGCCCTCTGCAGCATGCCCTGCAGCCACATAAGCCATGCCTATTGCCTTGTTAAGCGTAGGGGACTGTGTACCGGAAGTAACTACCCCAATGGTGTTTCCTGCGGCATCTGCCACGGTATGGTGATGGCGTGGAATGCCCTTATCTACCATTTGTATGCCTACCAGCTTTTTGGTAACACCTGAACCCTTCAATTGTTCCAATATTGGACGAGCTGTAAAGTCTTTGGTAAACTTGGTGATCCAGCCAAGGCCTGCCTCCAGCGGAGAGGTAGCATCATCAATATCATTGCCATAAAGACAGAACGATTTTTCGAGACGTAATGTATCGCGTGCAGCAAGACCTATCGGCTTCATGCCGTGCGGGCCTCCGGCATTGAAAATTGCCTCCCATACTGCATCGGCATCGTTGCCTTTGTCTTCAAAGTAGATCTCTACACCGCCGGCACCGGTATAACCCGTAGCACTTACCAACACATTGCCAATACCTGCAAAAGTACCCTTGGCAAACGTATAATACTTCATGTTCAGCAGGTCAATATCTGTCAATGATTGCAGGTACTTAGTGGCGTTAGGTCCTTGTACTGCCAACAAGGCAGTTTTGGCGGAAATATTATGCATTTCAACACCGGCATTGTTGTGACCACTGATCCACTCCCAATCTTTATCTATGTTACTGGCATTTACTACCAGCATGTATGTTTTATTGAATTCTATACAATACACCAACAGGTCATCTACTATTCCGCCATTGTTATTGGTCATACAGGAATACTGCACCTTGCCGTCTGTCAGCTTTGAGGCGTCGTTGGTAGTCACACGCTGTATCAGGTCCAATGCATTTGCACCTTTCAGAATGAATTCACCCATATGGCTCACATCAAAAACACCCGCATTATTGCGCACACAATGGTGCTCTTCGTTAATGCCGGTGTAGGATATCGGCATATTATAACCGGCAAACTCGGCCATTTTAGCGCCGAGTGCAATGTGTTTCTGTGTAAACGGAGTATTTTTCATTGTAGCGGTATCGAATTATTGAACAATGGTGCAAAATTAAAAAATACCCGCAGAAACCATCATAATTATCCTGTTAATTCACTTATTTGGCCCATCCCCTGGCTATATAGCCTTTATAACCAAGTTCCATAGCTGCTGCTACATGGGCTATCATTTGTGGATCGGCAGTTTTGATATGAAAACAGGCTTTCCCTTTTAGCTGCTTCATCAATTCAGGCGCTATTTTTGCCCCCAATGTACTTTCATTGGTGCATATGGGCATATAGTAAAACCCGACATAACTGCTTTGCTGCACTAATGTTACAAAACCGATCTCATCGCGCTTTCTGCCCAATATGACCATACCGGGGTTCACAGACCACAGGTCGTACTTACCTTCAATATCGGTCCTTGCCTTGATGGTCCCTCTTTCAAAAGGCGCAATGACCTCTTTAAGTGCATAAAAGAGCGCTCTAAGCTGTTCCTGATCTAACTTTGACATAATGCGGTAAAGGTAGCCCGATAGAGGCAATTGTCCAATTTAGGCTTGTCGTTCCGTTATTGATCATCACCTCCGGGCATGCCGAGGATGATGCCAAATTGTCCATTAATATTTCTGAACAAGGAATAGTATGACTTTATGTCATTATTTTGAGCACGGATTTAAATTTGTGTATCAACAATAAAAGGATCAATTATGAATCAAAACGAATTTCGCAAATATGCTATCAAGCATCTTGGCATGAGCAGTTTACCTTTAGACAGTTATGCTGCATCCATGACCCGTGTACCAACCGCACTTACGCCATACATCATTGAAGAACGCCCCATGAACGTAGCTTCTATGGACGTGTTTTCGCGCCTGATGATGGACCGTATCATTTTTTTAGGTGAAGCGATCAACGATTATGTTGCCAACATTGTTACAGCACAGTTGCTGTTTCTGGAAAGCACCGATCGCACACGCGACATACAAATGTATCTGAATAGCCCCGGAGGCAGCGTTTATGCCGGCTTAGGCATTTACGACACTATGCAGATCATTACACCCGATGTTTCAACAATTTGTACCGGTATGGCTGCATCCATGGGCGCTGTGTTGATGTGCGCCGGTGCCAAAGGCAAAAGGACTGCGCTCAGACACAGCCGAATTATGATCCATCAACCGCACGGTGGAGCAGAAGGGCAGGCAAGTGATATTGAGATCACAGCACGCGAGTATACCAAGCTAAAGAAAGAGTTGTATGAGATCATTGCGATGCACTCCGGTAAACCTATTGAAACCGTGGAAAAAGATGGCGACCGCGACTACTGGCTTACGGCTACCGAAGCTAAAGAATACGGAATGGTCGATGAAGTACTGTTTCGTAATCCGAAGAAAGAATTGTAGTACTATTTTTAAGGTATTATCCAAAATAAATAAGCCCCGGAAATCCGGGGCTTATTTATTAATAGCCATTTAATTATTTGAACTGTTATCTGATCAGCGTTACATCACCTGTATAGGTCTTTTGAACGCCGTCCGGATACGCCAGAATAATTGAGTAGAAGTAAGTATCCATATCCTGAGGCGTGCCATTGTACGTTCCATCCCAACCCAATTCAGGATTTACAGTATAGAATACCTGATTACCCCAACGATTGAATATCCGCATTTCCACCAATTTACAATTGATAAGGTTTCTTACGCCAAATGTGTTGTCCGGAGGATTAACACCCGGAGTAAAAGCATTGGGAATGAATGGCGGATTGTCCGGAATTACTGTGATCGTTACAGAAGCTGAATCACGGCAACCATACTTGGTCATACCATACACTGTATATACGGTGATCGAATCGGTTGGTGTTACAATCGGATTATTGATATTGGGGTTACTGATCGTACCGTTCTCAGGTGTCCACCAGAAATAATATGCACCATCCGCATTCAGCTGCACGCTTGCACCATACTGCACCGTCGTATTCTGTGTTACATTATAAAGAGTATCAGGGGGATAAACATATATGTCTTCAGTATCAGTATGGAAACAAGGATTATTAGGATAATCTATATAATATACCGCATTAAATAAATAAGTATACTCAGTATACGGTGAAGCTGCCGGAGCAAAAAAGGAAGTTACTGTGTCAGTAGGTGAACCTAAATAGCTACCGGAACCATTTGTCAACAACCAAGTATATTTTGTAGCACTGGCAAATATATTAGGTTGAACTTGAACAGTTGCATCCAAAAACATTGGGGTGTACAAACAGACACTTGTATCATGTGTCATGGTCCTTGCCTGAACTGATATTACATATTCAGTCTCGGTGGTATCGCTTTTACAATTATTTGTATCTGTTGCAGTAAGCACTACCGAATAGATTCCCGGTGCGTTGAAAGTATGTACTGGACTAATGCTTCCATCGGTCGATCCATCCCGGAAATTCCAATTATATGTAGGCGAAGCAAAAAACTCCGTCATATTCGTGAAACTTATTGCAGAACCTAAACAAACCGTATCAAAATTTGTAAAGTAACTTGCAATTAAATTATATGATACTATATTTATAGTAGTGCTTGCAGGCGGACATCCACCAGAAGGCAGTGGGATAGACGCATTGATAAAATAAGTAAATACATGGGGTGCAGATGTGTCAAAAAACTTAGTATTATAATTATATGGATCCCCTAATCCAGTTGTTGGCACCCAATTATATACTATATTAGAAAATCCACCTGTTGTTGTGGGTATAACAGAAAGATTCAAAGAATCAGTATTATTACAATTTATTATATTATTTTCTGCGGGTCGGATAGATATCGATACAACATCCACTTTCTCATTGACTGTTTGTGTACAACCAAATCCATCTTTTGCTGTTAATGACACATCATATATGCCCCCAACCGTAAAAATATGAACAGGCGATGTCAGTGTATCCTGACCACCATCATTAAAATTCCATAAATAGGTTGCACCACTGCTGCTTACCGTTGAATTATTAAATGTGATTGGCGTACCCAAACACACAGAATCCGGCACAGCGGAAAAACCTGCATTTAGTACATGGCTGAAGCTAATTGATTGAGATACCGTATCAAAACAGGTATTATAAGTACTATAAACAAGTGTAATTGTGTATGTGCCAGGTATGATGTACGCATGAGTCGGATTGGCGTCGATCGTATCAAACGTACCGTCCCCAAACGTCCAATGACTTGAATAACCCAATGGATTAGATGCATTAGATAGTAACACCGTATCCCCTGTACAGCCCTGATGTTGAACTAGTGTAAAGTTAGCTGACATTGGAGGATTAACAAGTGTCGCATTAACAATACTAGGGCATGGGCTACCATTAGCAATTGTGATATTTGTATAATTCCCAGCGATCAAGCCTGTTAAAACAATAACGCTATCCGCACCAGCAGTCGTGTAAATGGGCGGCTGGGGCACACCGTTAAATGAATAATTCACGGTATCCGGCACAAACGGAGTAATTCCACCAGTCAAACTGATAGTTCCATCGTTATCTCCGCAAACGGTAGGGTTTGTTACTGTGACACTATAGATGGTCGCACCGCCGCTGCCACTAGTTCCGTTGCTTAAATTTGTAACTGTCACTGAATCCCAAAGTGTCACGCCCGAACATGCCAAGGAGACAGCCTGCACATAATATTTATTGACACCTAACAAAGTAGGGCAAACATTAATCGAATCTCCTGAACCTAAAACAGTTGTCCGTGTCGAGTCATACCATGTGAAAGTCCATCCGGCAGTTGCCCCGTTGGGGCTATATCGCCAACCTTCATTCGTTGCACCAAAGGTGGTGGCATTTTCACCGGGAGCCGCTGCCCAAGCTGACCCGGTAGCATTACATATACCGTTAAGTGCCCAACCGGTATTCCAGGCCGGACAAGATGTTCTCGTAGCTATATATACGTCTATGATATTAGATGACTCATATAATACCATTTGAGTAGTCGTAATAATACCGGCACAATAAGCAGAACCATCAAACAACGGGACATCATTGCAAGAATAGACGAATTGCCTACATGGGGCGGTGCCATATATGTTCCATGTAAAATTTCCGCCTCCGATATCAGAATAAATATCATTCCAAGGAAACATTATTGCATCATCCACTGCAGTATTGCTCGTACCGGTAGCAGCACCCGGTAAAGGCCCGGTTATCTCCCATGGATCATAAGAATTTGCTTGAGTTACATCAAATGTAGCATTATCATTACTACCTAAAACAATCTGATTATAGGTATTCCCAAAAAAACAAAAATTAAAAAATGGCACCGCATCTCCATAATAATCATCATTCCCGTATAACAATGAGGTACCTGTATAAGTTGCATTTGTACCTGCTGTCAATGAATATGGCGCATATGGTATAGATGAAACCGAATAAGAAGTAGTAGAATTAAGGTTTAACGTTGCAGCTACACCGATGTTAATGCAAGGAGTTGCACAAGTAACAGTATAGTTGTTTGTCACCAAGGCGGGACAAGTTGTTGATTGGGCAATACTTTGACTAAAATTTGCAACAAAAATGACAACAATAGCAGTAAGAATAATTTTATATCTCATAAAGCGAAAAAATTAGCAAAATCTTCTAATTATAATAGACAGCAAAAGGATTACGCAAAAATAATAAAATAATAAAAATAAAGAAACAGAAAAACATCTTTTATTTTAAAGACATTCTTAATTCAATTTAGGTTGGGTATTCAATAAATATATTTAATATACATTCAATAGTCTTTTTATTCGAATGGCAGTTGCCTTTGCCATCCCTCCGTCTATTTGCAGTCGTCGGTCTTTGGTCCAAACGAGCGCTTCGGGATCTTTGACAAGGTGCAGCCTGCCAAAATTTCCATTCCGTAGTTTCAACGCTAACCAGCCATCTTCATTGGTTCGAGGCGGATGATCAAATCCTGAAACTGCAATACCATCAGCACGCCTGAATGCTGAATTAAAGCCATATACATTAACGGCCTCTTCCTTAAAATTCTTATTGTACCACCTTTTCGCATCAGCAAAGTGCTCGTATAGAAACAAATGGAACCGACTTTCTCCCGTGGTAGATATAAAGGCAAATTGACCGTAAGTAAGTGAAATACCTTTATCCTTCATCATCGGCTCAACCATCTTTTCAATCCATTTGGGCGGATAGATGGTATCGGCATCGGCATTGATGATATAGGTACCCTTTGCAAGCGACAAGCCGGTGTTACGGGCATGGGTTACGCCCTGTTTCGTTTCCAGTACACAAGGAATGCCGGCGCCTTCCACTATGGCACCGGTATTATCAGATGAATTGTTATTAATAACGATGATCTCGTAACGGTAACTGGTATTGTTGCAAACCAATGAGTACAAGGGCAACAATATATTCTCTTCCTCATTGAAGGCGGGAATAACAATAGATACTTCTGGAGACTCGTGGCTTACTGCCGCATACAGCGCCTTACATCCCGCTGTCAATTCGGCCTTGCTCATCCGATTGATCTTCTTTACATAATCTGGTACACTTATAGGCTTCATAAATAACAACTATTGACGTCAATCATCCGAAATATTTCAAGTCACACATTTTCCTTTTGGAATAATGCCGGTATTGTACGGAATATGATTTTTATGTCGTTAAAAAAACTATGGTTCTTTGCATAAGAATTATCGAGCATCAACCGCTCTTCTTCCGACATTTCTCCCTTTCCTCTTTT
>Ga0164296_1006100_pt1 | contig 10327 bp, 7 predicted proteins | sample GEODES057metaG_FD_113533 | JGI IMG/M metagenome (GOLD analysis project Ga0164296, IMG submission 113533) | Dystrophic lake water microbial communities from Trout Bog Lake, Wisconsin, USA - GEODES057 metaG | ecosystem: Environmental > Aquatic > Freshwater > Lake | place: USA: Trout Bog Lake... | reverse complement strand
CGATGAGATTCAAAGATTAAGTTTTAAGCAAAAAGCTATCAAAGCTGAGCAATTATACGAGGAGATTAATCAATTAGGCGAGAGCAGCTTTAGAGCCGAATGATAAAAAAGCTGTCTTAAAGCTCCCAAAGCGCCCGCGAGTAGCTTGCCCTTAGGCGCTCAGAGGTTTAAAGCTCCCGCCACGTTATAAGTGGTGTCAAAGGGCAGGTAGCCCGTCATGGGGATCGACATCACCATAGGGCAGCGTTTCGGAAGCTGATCGGAGATTGCAATGAAACAAACAGGCACCTTCAATAGCGCCTTTGGGGTGGAAAAATTCGGTTTTAAAAATTTGGGCCATGTTGCCTACAATCTCGAAGCGCCGGCTCTGTATGAGGAGTCAATTCGCCGCAATGAGTCAGTTATTGTACCGGGCGGTGCGTTAAACGCTGAAACGGGCGTTCACACAGGCCGTTCACCAAAAGATAAATTCACTGTGCGCGATGCGACAACTGAAAATGTTGTTTGGTGGGATAATAATAATTCCATGTCGCCAGATCAATTCAACATTCTGTTGGCTGATTTTATCAGACATGCCGAAGGTAAAGATCTCTTTGTCCAAGATCTCTTTGGTGGTGCTGATCCAACATATCGTGTGCGTGCACGCGTTGTCTGTGAATTTGCGTGGCACTCACTTTTTATTCGCAATCTTCTGATCCGTCCAACAGCGAATGAATTAGCTCATTTTATGGCTGATATGACGATTGTGGATTTGCCTTCATTCCGTGCTGATCCAAAACGTCACGGTTGCCGCACTGAAACAGTTGTGGCCTGTGATTTAACGCGCAAGATCATTCTCATTGGTGGAACGAGTTATGCCGGTGAAATGAAAAAATCAGTTTTCACCTATTTGAATTATGTGCTGCCACCACAAAATGTCATGCCAATGCACTGCTCAGCAAATGTGGGCAAAGATGGCGATGTCGCCATTTTCTTTGGTTTGTCAGGCACTGGCAAGACAACATTATCAGCTGACCCAACACGCACATTGATTGGTGATGATGAACATGGCTGGGGCCGCGATGGTGTCTTTAACTTTGAGGGCGGCTGCTACGCAAAAGCCATTAAATTGTCACGCGAAGCAGAGCCAGAAATTTATTCCACTACTGAGCGTTTTGGCACAGTCATGGAAAATGTGGTGCTTGATCCCGTAACGCGTGTGCCTGATTTTGATGATGACTCAAAAACAGAAAACACTCGTATCGCTTATCCCCTCGATTTCATTGTTAATGCATCTGAAACAGGTCGGGCGGGTCACCCTAAAAATATCGTGATGTTGACCTGTGATGCGTTTGGTGTCTTGCCACCCATTGCAAAACTTGATCCTGCACAGGCCATGTATCATTTCTTGTCTGGCTACACTGCAAAAGTGGCCGGTACTGAAAAAGGCGTGACAGAGCCAGAAGCAACATTCTCAACATGCTTTGGGCATCCTTTCTTGCCTCGTCATGCCTCTGAATATGGTGATCTCTTGCGTGAATTGATCGCAAAGCATCATGTTGATTGTTGGCTGCTCAACACGGGTTGGACAGGCGGTAAAGAAGGCGTTGGTCGTCGTATGCCTATTCGTGTCACACGCCGTTTGCTGAGCGCCGTTCTTGATGGCTCACTCAATAAAGCAACTTTCCGCACCGATCCTTATTTTGGTTTGGCAGTGCCTACTTCTGTCCCAGGTGTTGAGCCTCATATCCTCAATCCCGTTAAGACCTGGACATCTAAGTCTGAATTTGCGGCGACAGCAAAGCATCTCGTTGATATGTTTGCAAAGAACTTCGTCACATTTGAAAAGCATGTCGATAAGCAAGTGCGCGATGCAGCGCCTGCAATGCAAATTGCTGCTGAATAAGAATCGCGCTTTTAGACATAAGAACAGCGGCCACCGGCCGCTGTTTTTGTTTGTACTCTCTTTAATTAATGGGCTTCATCCCAATTTAGCGCAGCTTTGGCATCAACCTGCAAAGGCACTGATAAATGAAGTGCTGGTGAGGCTGCTTCACTCATAATATTTTTGACAAGCGATAAGGTTTCATCAATTTCGTGATCAGGAACCTCAAAAATCAATTCATCATGCACCTGCAATAACATGAGAGCTTGAAGCTTATGGTTTTGCAAAGCATCATCCATACGGATCATGGCGCGGCGAATAATATCAGCTGCTGAGCCTTGAATTGGAGCATTAATCGCAGCTCGTTCATTAAATGCACGCTCAGCAGCATTGCTTGAGGTAATTTGGGGATAATGGCATTTACGTCCGAAGATTGTTGTTACATATCCATTTTGTCGGCATGACACTTTAATGGCTTCCATATAATCACGAATACCCGGAAAGCGCTCAAAATAAGTACGGATATAGTGTGCCGCCTCTTCACGCGAAATACCCAATTGATTAGCAAGACCAAAGGCGGAAATACCATAAATAATACCAAAATTAATGGCCTTGGCCCGACGGCGAATGTCCGATGTCATGTCCTTGAGTGGAACATTAAACATTTCCGATGCGGTCATGGCATGAATATCGATGCCATCTGAAAAAGCTTTTTTAAGTTGCTTGATATCGGCAATATGCGCAAGCAAACGCAATTCAATTTGAGAATAATCAGCTGAAATGAGGTGAAACCCTTTTCGTGCAATGAAGGCTTTGCGAATTTTACGGCCTTCCTCATTACGAACGGGTATGTTTTGGATGTTGGGATCAGAGGATGATAAGCGCCCCGTTGTTGTTGCTGCTAATGAAAAACTCGTGTGAATCCGTTTTGTGTGAGGATTGATAAAATCAGGTAAGGCATCAGTGTAGGTTGATTTTAATTTAGCCAATTGACGCCACTCAAGAATACGTGCAGCGAGCTCAAAACCTTGCTCTGCCAAATCATCAAGTATTTGTGCTGATGTTGACCACGCCCCTGTTGCTGTTTTTTTGCCTCCAGGCATATTCATTTTACCAAAGAGAATATCACCTAATTGTTTTGGTGAAGCGAGATTAAATTTCTCCCCTGCAAGGGAATAAATATCTTCTTCAAGCCGCGCCATAGTTTGTGAAAACTCATGAGATAATCGCGATAGAATATGAGGATCTATAGAAATACCCCTCTGTTCCATACGCGCCAAAACAGATGGCATTGAACGCTCAAGAGATTCATAAACATAGGTCATATGCTCATTGGTCAAACGTGATTTGAGAATATGCCAAAGTCGTAAAGTGACATCTGCATCTTCAGCCGCATAACGCGTTGCTTGATCAATGGGCACGCGTGCAAAACCAATAAAATTTTTTCCGCTTCCCGCTACATCGCTAAATGAAATGGGTTGATGCCCTAAATATTTGACTGAAAGCTCGTCCATCCCATGGCGATTGATGCCTGCATCTAATACATAAGACATGAGCATTGTATCATCAATCGGATTGAGTGTGATGCCATGTTGTGAAAGCACCAGCCAATCATATTTGGCATTTTGCGCTATTTTTAGAATAGAAGCTGATTCAAGAATGGGTTTAAGATGATGCACTACATCATCAAGAGCTATTTGACCTTCAACTAAACTGCTATCAATGAATAGATCATTTTTATCACCACCTTTGCGGTGACCAATTGGTATATAGCAGGCTTTATTTACATCAATGGCGAGCGAAATACCGATCAAATCGGCCTGCATCGCATCGAGTGCACTGGTTTCAGTATCAACACATACATATCCCCTTGCATTAATAAGCTCAATCCATTTTTTAAGCTGTGTAATATCTGTAATGGTTTCATATTGATCATAATTGATAGAGTGTTGGCGGGCAGACTGAATATGTTTCTCATGTAATGTCAGCTGCTTTGATTGTGTAACGTCAAGTGATGCGTCTTGTGCATCGTGAACTTCAATATCTTTTTTCTGGCCGTTCCGATCGCGCCATCCACCTGCACCTATAAAGTCAGGATCGGCATCAATATGTTCTGCATCCGCATTAAAAATATCGGCAGCACGTTTGGTAAGAGTCGTAAATTCCATTGCCTTAAGAAAAGAAATTAATTTTTTTACTTCAGGCATATTAAGACGTGTCTCATCGAGTGAGACCTCAACCTCAACATCACGTACTAAAGTTACAAGTTGTTTTGAAACTTTTATGAGCTCAATATTTTTTGGATCAGTCAAGGTCTCGCGTCGCTTTGGTTGCTTGATCTGATGTGCATTTTTAAGTAAATTATCGAGATCCCCATATTCAGTAATGAGTTGAGCGGCAGTCTTTATGCCAATGCCGGGCGCGCCTGGTACATGATCTGTTGAATCGCCAGCTAATGATTGAACATCAACAACTCTGTTGGGAGGCACACCAAAATAATCAACGACTTCATCGGGCCCTATTTTGCGTTCATCGCGTTCACCCGATGCTGGATCATACATGGCAACACCCGGTTCGATCAGCTGCATCAAATCCTTATCAGCTGAGATGATCAGGACATCAGCCCCCTTTTCTCGTGCGTGCCGCGCATATGTTGCGATGAGATCGTCTGCTTCATATCGATCTTGTTCAATGGGTTGTAGACCGAAGGCGCGGACAGATTCGCGCATAAGAGGGAATTGCGGGATTAGTTCTTCAGGTGGTGCGCTTCGATTTGATTTATAAGGTGGATATAATGCCTTGCGGAATGAATTTTCAGATTTGTCAAAAATAATTGCAAGATGCGTTGGCTTAATACCTGCCGCCCCATCGCGTACAAACTGCAATAGCTTTGCACAAAATAAGCGAACAGCACCTGTTGGCAATTTATCTGAGCGAAAATTATATTTTGGATCTTGCCGTATAGATTGAAAAAATGCGCGGAAAACAAATGACGATCCATCAACTAGGAAAACATGATCGCCGGGGCCAAGGGGTTTGGAGTGTTTCGGATGCGCGGGATGAACCATAAATTTCTTCGATCTCTGATAATTTTGTTTCAGTTAGTATGAGAGCAAGGGGAATATTGAAGGTGAGGGCTTGCTCCGTCTAAGGTAATATGATCTGAACTTATGTCATAAGCTCTCGTCAGTAGAGAATAAAGGGTTAGGGTTATGAAGCAGCAGACACAACAGGCAAATGGTCGTCCAGTTCAAGATTTACGTGACTGGCTCGAACGCGTCCAAGCCATTGGTGAATTTGTTAATGTGACTAAAGCCGTTGATCGTGATGAGGAAATGAGTGCCATCACTTATCTCCTAGCTAAGCAAAAACCCTCTCCCGCCGTTATGTTTGATCAAACCAAAGGGTTTGAAAACGTATCACAAAAAGCTCGGCTATTATGGAATATTTTTGGGCCGAGTATCAAGCGCATTGCCATTAGCCTCGAAGAGCATCCTGAGACCTCAACTGTTGAATTGATTCGCCGCACTAAAGATAAATTGAAAAAGCGCATTCCCCCGCAGGAAATTGCCGCGGCACAGGCACCTATTTTTGAACATACCCTATTGGGTGATGATATTGATCTTAATGCCTTGCCGATTCCACGGCATTGGCCGCTTGATGGCGGTCGGTATGCCGGCACCGCAGATGCCGTGATCACGCGTGATCCCGATAGTGGTTATCTAAACATCGGCACATATCGCATGATGTTGCAGGATAAGAATCGTGTTGGCCTATTTTTATCGCCTGGCAAAGACGCGCGGTTGCACATTACGCGTGCTTGGGAGCAAGGCAAAACGCTGCAAGTTGCGGCGGCATGGGGAATTGATCCCCTATTCATGCTGGTGGGTTCGCAAAGCTTTCCAAAAAATGTCTCAGAATATGAATTTGCTGGTGGCATTAAGGGGCAGGCAATTGATGTTGTTAAAGGTAAAACAACAGATTTATTAATTCCTGCACATGCTGAATTGGTGATTGAGGGTGAAATTCGTCCAAATTCTATGATGGGTGAAGGGCCTTTTGGTGAGTTCACGGGCTATTATGGAAAACCCGAGGCTATGTGTCCTTTTGTGACTGTAACAGCCATGCATTACCGCTCAAATCCCATTTTGACCAATGCCCTCATGGCTGATTACCCATCATGTGAGCAGAGTGGTTTTTTCTCAATCATTCGCTCTGCCAAAATCTGGGACGATTTTGATAAATTAGGAATCCCAGGCATTCATGGTGTCTATTCTCATCCTGCTGCAGCTGGCGGCTTTGGTATGATAGTGGTGAGCTTAGAGCAAAAATATGCAGGACATGCTGCTCAGGTCTTAGCGCTCGCCGCGCAAATGCCAGGTGGTGCCTATTACACAAAATGGATTGTGGCAGTTGATGAAGATGTTGATCCCACAGATATGGATCAAGTGATTTGGGCTATGGCGAGCCGCTCAAACCCCGTTGATGATATAGATATATTGCGCGATACATGGAGCACGCCTCTTGATCCCAGTCAAAATCCGCCTGAAAAAAGGCCCTATGGTTCAAAAGCCCTGATTAATGCATGTAAAAATCATCGCTTTTTGCCAAGTTTTGCCAAGCGCACACGGTTGCGTAAATCAATTTATGATCAGGTCAGTGAACGCTGGTCAGAATTAGGTCTGCCGGGCAAAGCGCCTCATCTCACAAATTTTGAAACTGAGGGCGCAGCTGATGGCGCACATTACCATCATGAAGAGCGCAGTAGTGCGTCAGCAGCGCAAGATCTTAAAAAAGGTCAATCAACACCAAATTCGTCTATGTGATGGTGATCCCCTCCGCTTGGATAAGGTCGGAGGGGGCAGTCCATTGCTCTGTCGTAGCAAATGAGTTATTTTGTTTTTATGCACCCGTAGCTCAGCTGGATAGAGCGCTGCCCTCCGAAGGCAGAGGTCGCACGTTCGAATCGTGCCGGGTGCGCCACTAAATAGATGAAATTGCTATATAATTTAAATCCCTTCTTAAGCTTATGATCAAAAAATAGGCAAAAAAACCTATAAACGGATCGTCAACGTATTTACGGATTCTGTAAACGGATTTATAGTCAGCAATAGCCCCTAATTAAGCTTGGCTATAATGACAGATCAAAATCCTCCTCGTAAACCCAAATCAGAACTTGAAAGTCGGACTTTTAAGGATGGAACGATTTATTTGTTCCGACGCGCCGATTACAAAAAACCCACGTGGTTTTGTCGGGTAAAAGTACCGGGAGTTAAGGGCTATATTTCCTGTAGTACAAAGACCACGGATGAGCATGACGCTTATAAGTTCGCTGACGACGTCTTTCATAATGCGCTAGGGCGAATAGCCAGCGGGCAAGACATTACCTCTAAGAAGGTCTCTGTAGCTCTTAAAGAGTACATTGATTATGTCGAGGTGAATGAACCCGAGAAGAACCGCTATATCAAAGTTTTGTTTCTTAAAAAGTGGTTTGAGTTCTTTGGCAATATGAGGTTGAAGGATATTAATACAGCCACGCTAACGGCTTTAAATGAATGGACATCTAAAAAATCCATTGAACGTCAAGAGCAGCTTCGTAAAGAAAAGAAGGAACGCGCCGAACGATTAGCCAAAGCTAGAGGTGATCGACCTAAACGGACACATAAAAATAAGGTTGTTCAAAAAGTCGAAAAGCCCGAAAAGCCGATTAAGGGATTATCGCCTAATACAATTAAGCGGCTCAGCACCTATCAAAAACAGTTTTTTCATTGGTGCTTAGATCGTAACTATATTGAGGCACTGCCACGTTCACCTCGACTTAAAACAGAAGCTAATCGTCGACCTCATTTTAGTTTGGACGATTATAATAAACTCACACGCTATTTTCAAAAATATCTGAAGGTCAAAAATAAGAAGATACTTCGTGAGCGGACAATGCTCGTCAATTACGTCTTAATACTCTCTAATACCGGTATAAGGGTTGGTGAAGCCCGTACGCTTAAATGGCGCGACATTAGGGAAATACCAGCCCCCGAAAATAGTAATCAGCCACCCGATATCGCCTTATTCGTTAAGGGCAAAACAGGTATTCGAGAGGTGGTGGCGCGAACGCCCGATGTTAAATTATATTTCCAACGAATATTAGAAATCAGAAAAAAAGAACTCGGTGGTAAAAAACCCAAAGAGAATGATTACATCTTTTGTAATCGCGATGGGTTACCCATAGGCTCATTTAAGACTTCATTTAATCGCCTTATAGATGAAGCTGAAGTTGCCTGTGATAGTCACGGCGTAAGACGAAGCATATATTCGCTAAGACACACATACGCGACTTTTCGGCTACAAGAAGGTGTCCATCAATTTATACTTGCCAAGAATATGGGAACGAGTACAGAAATGTTAGAGAAGCATTATGGGCACACTAGCAATGTTGCGTCTGCTGCTGAACTCACAAAGGGCGGTAACTTTAAAGGCGATAAGAAGGCGAAGGCAGTGGATTGGTTGTAGAAACGGCAACTAGGAAAATAAAGCTAATCACCAAAATTTTTGCCTTTTAAACAGACGCAAACTCCAAAAAAAGAGATTAGGATACATCGTTATCTTTGTTTTTCTTCATAAAACTAACTATGAGACCAAATCCAATAAATAAGGCAAAACCAACAGCGACATAGATCCCGATTCCACTTCCAAAAAATAAGGGTAGCGCAACTACAAATAACAAACCGCAGCCAATTTCAAGCCTTGCTTGTCTTCCCCGCTTCCATTCTTTCAAAACCTTTGAAACAAAATCAATCGTTCCAAACAAAAATGACCCAGCTATTATGGCGACGAAAATGAACTGTCCAATGGTCAGATCGCCAAAATTACCGTCACTTAATAGACTCAACAAGCCGAGAAGCCAAAACTCAACATTGTCACCTAGCTCCCGAACAGTCATTTATGTCTCCCCAAATTTGTTCGAAAAAACTTACCATCAGCATCCTAGTCAATCGGTGATCCATACTTTGACCTGTCGATTTCGTTGTCCCAAATTTTAGCTCGATCCTTAAGAATTTTCTTGCCACGATCCTCAGCTTCGAAACTACTAAAGGGTGGAGGATTTAAAAGTCTTTCAATTCCCTCCAATTTATATAAAATCTCATTTTCTCGGTCTTCGATTTTCATCAAAACCTGAGTAAGTTCATTTCTTAAAGAAACCAGCATTTCATAGATTCTAGTAAATTCCCACTCAGGATTCATATCCGCCCCCTTATTTCTCGGGCATTCACCCAGATAGCATGCCTTGTTTCAGAATAGAAAACTAGTGCCGAGCGAAAATCAGATACAAAATAAAAACGAACCCCGCTAATACAGCGAAACCAACTAAGGCTAGACCAGCTATAGCAACAAACAGCGCACGGACCTCTGGGATGAGTACAACAGCGCCGATGGCAACACACAGGATTATGAAACCAATCAACAGTGGCACTCACTCTGGTTGAGAAGCTGCGTTTTCATCGACGTCTTTCGATCCAGAAAAAAATAGCATCGGCAATATAACTAATCCGAAAATGGTTGAGGTTAAGATAACCCACCATCTAGAATGCCCGATGTCGGTCATTCGCCGAGCCATAGAGAAATATAGGAACAGGAGATCGACAATAAGCAAAAAAGCACCAAGCGGACGCAGCACAAAATCCATAACGATGATGGATCCAAACACACCAGCAACGCATATCGCAAAATGGATTGCGAATTCGCCCCTCCGAATTCTTGCTGCTTTTGCAAAATAAATGACCGCAATCAAGCCGACGACCCAAGTAAAAATCAAAAATACCTTGAAATCCTCCATTGTTTCCATTGCCCGCTCCTTTTTTACGTTCGTCGAGAGTTTGATGTTGCGACTAGCAGAAATTCTAACTTCAAGCGTATCTGAGCGTTCCTAGCAACCGTTTCATATCACACCAAATTCACCACTCGCCGCTTAGCGTCATCATTGGCTTCAATATAGCGCTGGGTTGTGCCGAGCGCTGAGTGACCAGCCAAAAGCTGTACGTCCCTTAGGCTACCACCAACTGTCGATATTTTTCTAGCCCAGTTCGTAATCGCTGTTCGTCGCCCGCTATGGCTGCTCGCTCCAGAATAGCCAAGATGTGAGTACCAAGCAGCAAAGAGATTTACGATGGCTTGAGCACTTGTTCTGTCTGAGCGTTCGGTGGTGATGACATAGTCTGAAGCGTCTCGACCAACATTAAGCGACTTCAGAATACCAAGGGCTGCTCTGAGGTCTTTTGACAGGGGAATAATACGTCCCGATTTACCCTTCGACGCCGTGTCAGTCAGGCTAATAGAGTCAGACAGCTTTCCTTCGGCGTCAGTCACCATAGACCATCTAAGGCTAGCTATTTCTTTTGCTCTTAAACCCGCTCGAACGGATAGCAGAACAATAACCCTATTACGCTCGGGATGACGCCGCGTAGCAAT
>Ga0164296_1006093_pt1 | contig 10335 bp, 10 predicted proteins | sample GEODES057metaG_FD_113533 | JGI IMG/M metagenome (GOLD analysis project Ga0164296, IMG submission 113533) | Dystrophic lake water microbial communities from Trout Bog Lake, Wisconsin, USA - GEODES057 metaG | ecosystem: Environmental > Aquatic > Freshwater > Lake | place: USA: Trout Bog Lake... | reverse complement strand
TTAGGGAACGAACTGAGCGCCAACGGGTCCTAAATAAAACCCTCAAAATGGATTCGCATGGCGCTTGGCAGTTGGTAGATGCGAGTCACGGTGTGAGGGTCGTTACATTGGCGCATTGTATAAAGAGTGTATTTGGATATCACCTAACCTTGAAAATTCGAGAAGATTCCCTCACTTACAGGCGTAGTGGCGTGAAGTCGTTTAATGTCATGATTTGGCGTTGCAACGTTGATAGACAAACATTTCGTCACTTGGCAATTTTGACCAATTGGCAAATGCGGCAGAGTGACCGGTTGCAGTCCTCCAGGGAGGCGGTGTGAGTGAACGCGATGTAGACGCGGAGCTGGTGGCGAGAGTGCAGCGTGGCGAGCGGCAGGCGTTTGATTTGCTGGTTTTGAAATATCAGCGAAAGATCATGCGGCTGTTATCCCGCATGATTCGTGACCCGTCAGAAATTGAAGACGTTACTCAAGAGGCCTTTATTAAGGCCTATCGTGCTTTGCCGCAGTTTCGTGGCGAAAGCGCTTTTTATACATGGCTTTATCGTATTGCAATCAATACCGGGCGTAATTGGTTAGCGACCAATAGCCGGCGTCCAAGCTCACCTTCGTCATATGAAAACGAAGATGGTGAAACTTTTAACGAAACTGACAACCTAACTGATAACAATACCCCGGAATCTGCGATGGCGAGTCGTGAGATTGCTGAGACGGTGAATAGAAGTATTGAGGATTTGCCCGAAGATCTTCGTACTGCGATTGTTTTAAGAGAGATTGAAGGTATGAGTTATGAAGACATTGCCGCAACAATGAATTGTCCAATTGGGACTGTTCGCTCTCGTATTTTTAGGGCTCGGGAGGCAATTGCGGCCAAGCTGCGACCTGTTTTAGGTGGCAATGGCGATACCCGCTGGTAAGGCAGACAAAATATGACGTATTCCGCACCCCCAAAATTTCCGAGTCAAGACATGCCAGTAACTACACCTGTGCGTAAAAGTAACGATCCTGATGATGCCCTAGGTTTATCGATTTCTGCTTGGATGGATGGAGACGAGAACGTGGCCTTCCCCCAGAACATGCTGGATTCCAAAGGTAAGCAGACTTGGCAGGTTTATCACTTAATCGGAGATGCGCTTCGCACACCTGAACTAGCGCAAGTTGCAGATAACCGATTTCAAGAACGTTTGGCTCGGGCGCTTGATCAAGAACCTGTTGTCATGGCATCGGTTCAATGGCGAGAGCAAACTCAATCAGATAAGCGTGGTTCGTCACGAAAGCCGAGTGTGTGGCAGCAATATGGCTGGCCTTCACTAGCAATGGCGGCAGCAGTTGCAGCGGTGGTTTGGGTTGCGCGCCCATTTTTATTACCTGAAACTAGTGGGGAGCAGACAGCGCAAGTCGCGTTGTCGGTCCCTGCCAGTGCCGAGGCGGCCATTGCGCCAGATTATGTCGCTGCGCACCGCCAAGTGGCTGGCCCTGCTGCCGTACGGCAGGTTTCTTTTGGTGGAATCAAGTGATGATCAAACGTATGGTTGGTCTTGGTGCCACGGCAGCACTCCTTGCTTTCGCTATGAGTCCGTTGTGTGCCCAGACAGTCAACGCAGAACACGCCTCTAGGCAATGGCCAACCAATGCGGAATTGCTCGTGATGATTCAGCGTGCTGCTCACACGCTTAATTATCGAGGTGTATTCACGTATCAGTACGGTAACTCGATGCAGTCTTCTCGTATCACTCACATATACGATGGCAAGGATGAACGAGAGCATCTTGAGGTGCTCGACGGTAAGCCGCGCGAATACCTTAGACTCAATGATGAAGTCAACGCTTTGATCCCTGAAATCAGGACCATCGTGCAGGAGCGACGTCAAGGTGATTTATTCCCCGGCATTTTATTGTCGGATCCTAAGGCAATCGATGTTCATTACCAAATTGATGTCAGACCTGAACTCGGACGAGTTGCGGGTCGGAGTTGCCGCGTAATTGATGTTGTGCCAAAAGATGAGCATCGTTACGGATATCGCTTGTGTGCCGACAACGAAACCGCGTTGTTACTGCGCGCTCGAACTGTGTCTGATGATGCGCATATGGTCGAGCAGATTGCCTTTACACAGTTGACGATTAATCCAAAGCTTACCGATACGATGTTGAATGCATCCGTTTCCACCGACGGTTGGGTAACGGTTGAACCGACAGAAAAATCAATTGATTTGTATTCGCTCGGTTGGCGTATTCCGGCCCCGCCTGGCTACGTCTCCACATTGCAAGTGGCGAGGGTTTTTGAAGATGGAAAGTCGGTCAATCAACTGGTTTTGTCAGATGGATTGGCAACAATCTCAATATTTATTGAACCTTATTTAAAAGAGCGGTCTGAATACAAACCGCGTGGTGCTGCTCGAAATGGTTCGGTCAATATTTACGGGGTCCAAGTAGGTAATTTCTGGTTAACTGTTTTAGGTGAAGTCCCGGCCGGCACACTTGAACAAATAGCCAGATCCGTTCAATACGTTCCCACTGCTGCTGCGCATTAAGCGTTGCATAAAAAATTAACGGAGTTCAAGATGCAAGATTTATATCGTTCATATCGATATCAGCCGGCAAAAGTGCTTGGCCGTACCTTAACCGCCTTAGCCATCGGTGCAGCGGTATTCACCGGATCATGGTACTCAACCCAAGGCACCGTTCATGCTCAGGGTTCGTCCAGCTCGCCGACCGTTGCATTGCCGGATTTCACGTCCATCGTTGAAAAAGTTGAACCGGCGGTTGTTAATATTCGCACAATGGCAAAAGTTCCGGCCCGCGCTCAAGGTATGGGACCGGGTAACGGGCAGGATCCTTACGAGGCATTCAGGCATTTTTTTGGACCTGACTTTCAGATACCCGGTATGCCGCCTACTCCTCCGCAAGGCAAGCCTGGTCCGCGGGGGAAGGCGCAGCCAGAAGCTGAAAGAACTGTGCCTCGCGGAGTTGGCTCAGGATTTTTCATCTCTGACGATGGCTATATCCTGACCAATCATCACGTGGTTGCTGACGCCTCGGAGATTTTGGTCACTGTGCCAGGTGGTAAAGAATACAAAGCCAAAGTAATTGGAAGCGATGAGCGGACCGATGTCGCTTTGCTCAAGATTGACGCTAAAGGCATGACCGCATTGTCTATTGGTAATCCCAAGGCGCTTAAAAAGGGCCAGTGGGTGTTAGCGATTGGTTCGCCCTTTGGTCTGGAGTCAACTGTGACCTCCGGCATCGTGAGTGCGATTGGTCGGGATACCGGTGAGTATCTGCCATTTATCCAAACCGATGTAGCCGTCAACCCAGGGAATTCGGGAGGCCCGCTGCTTAACCTTAAAGGGGAGGTTGTGGGCATCAACTCGCAGATCATTTCCCGAAGCGGTGGTTATATGGGTGTATCGCTCGCTATTCCGATTGACGAGGCCATGACTGTAGTAGATCAGTTGCGTGCCAACGGCAAGGTGACACGGGGTCGGATCGGTGTGCAAATTGGTGAGGTTAGTGCCGACGTGGCACAAGCCATCGGTCTTTCTAAGGCAGAAGGTGCTCTAGTCAGTGGAGTTGAGGCCGATACGCCAGCAGAAAAAGGTGGTGTGTTGCCAGGTGACGTTATCCTCAAGTTCAATGGTAAGCCTATCGTCAAATGGTCTGATTTGCCTCGCTTGGTCGGGGAAACCAAGCCAGGCACCAAGTCCTCTGTGGAGGTTTGGCGCAAGGGCAAGTCAGTGACGCTTAACGTGACTGTTGCGCAGATGAAGGCGGCAGATAAGGCTGCTAGCAAAGAGCCAGCCACAGAGGAAAAAGCTGCTGACAAAATGACAGAAGCGCTTGGTCTGGGTGTGACCGCAGTTCCGGTTGATGTGCAGAAAAAGCTGCGCATCAAAGGTGGCGCTCTGGTGAAAGAGGTGCAGGCACCAGCAGACGAATCGGGTATCGCAGAGGGAGATATTATTCTTGCGGTAAACGATACTGACGTGACTAGTGCACAGCAGTTTGCTCAGGCGGTCGCGTCGGCCGATAAGAGCCGCCCTATCGGTCTGATGGTTCGCCGAGGTGAGCAGACCCAGTGGGTGGTCATTCGGCAGAGTAATAGCGCTGAGTAGTAAATAGCGGTTATCCACGCCACTGGGCAATATTTCCGCCCAGAACGGCTAGAATAGCGGTTTGCCGCAAAACCAAAGGGGCGTCTGACGCCCCTTTGGTTTGTTTGGTGATTTTTTCAGGCCGCCCGTTTGGCCCACTACTCGTCAGGTGTTATGCAGCACATCCGGAATTTCTCGATTATTGCCCACATTGATCATGGCAAATCCACGTTAGCCGATCGTTTGATTCAGCGCTGCGGAGGTCTTGCTGATCGTGAAATGTCTGCGCAAGTCCTTGATTCAATGGATATAGAACGTGAACGGGGTATTACGATCAAGGCGCAGACCGCTGCCTTGCAGTACAAGGCTGCCGATGGCCAAATTTACGCTCTGAATCTTATCGATACCCCTGGTCATGTGGACTTCTCGTATGAAGTCAGCCGCTCCTTGTCGGCCTGCGAGGGAGCGTTGCTCGTCGTCGATGCATCACAAGGCGTCGAGGCGCAGACCGTCGCCAATTGCTATACAGCCATTGAGCTAGGCGTTGAAGTCGTGCCGATTCTCAATAAGATGGATTTACCCTCTGCGAATCCGGATGGCGCTCGCGAGGAGGTAGAGGATGTCATCGGTATCGATGCGACTGACGCGATCCTGGCCAGCGCGAAAACGGGCATGGGGATTGACGAGATTCTCGAGGCCGTCGTAGCGAGAATCCCGCCGCCCAAAGGAGATCCCGCAGCACCATTGCAAGCACTCATTATCGACTCTTGGTTTGATAATTACGTCGGTGTGGTCATGCTAGTGAGAATCGTCAACGGGGTGTTGAAGCCCAAAGACAAAATCTTGTTCATGGCCACCGGAGCGGCTCATCTATGTGAACATATCGGTGTATTCACGCCAAAGTCTCAGCCCCGGTCTCAGTTATCGGCAGGCGAAGTAGGCTTTGTTATTGCTGGCATCAAAGACCTGGCAGATGCGAAGGTTGGCGATACGATTACTTTGAGTGGTAAGCCTGCAGAACAGCCATTGCCTGGTTTTAAAGAGGTCAAACCACAGGTATTTGCAGGTTTATACCCGGTTGAGAGTAGTGAGTACGATCAGTTGCGCGACTCACTGGAAAAGCTCAAGCTTAATGATGCTGCGCTGATGTTTGAGCCGGAGGTTTCCCAAGCGCTGGGTTTTGGATTTCGCTGTGGCTTTCTTGGCCTGTTGCATATGGAAATCGTGCAAGAGCGCCTCGAACGCGAGTTCGACATGGATATCATTACCACTGCACCGTCAGTGGTTTATGAAGTGTTACAGCGCGATGGCACACTGACACATATTGAGAGTCCCTCGCGCATGCCAGAAATTGGCAAGATAGAAGAGGTGAGAGAACCGATTGTGACTGTCACTCTTTTTATGCCGCAGGAGTATGTTGGGCCAGTCATGACGCTTTGTAATAACAAGCGTGGTAATCAGCTCGATATGACCTACCACGGACGACAAGTCCATCTGCATTACGAGATTCCCCTTGCGGAGATCGTGCTCGATTTTTTTGATAAGTTGAAATCCGTGTCGCGTGGTTATGCTTCGATGGATTATGAGTTCAAGGAATATCGAGCTGCAGATGTGGTCAGAGTGGATCTGTTGATCAACTCTGACAAAGTCGACGCACTTTCAACGATTTGCCATCGCTCAAATGCCCGTTATCGCGCTCGAGAGGTCGTGGCCAAGATGCGAGAGCTGATCCCAAGGCAGATGTACGATGTTGCAATTCAGGCTGCGATTGGCGCAGAGATCATTGCTCGTGAAAACGTAAAAGCCCTGCGTAAAAATGTGCTTGCCAAGTGCTATGGCGGCGATATTAGTCGCAAGAAGAAGCTGCTTGAAAAGCAGAAAGCTGGTAAGAAGCGCATGAAACAAGTTGGTAGCGTGGAGATTCCCCAAGAGGCCTTTTTGGCAATCTTGCAGGTTGAAGATAAATAAATTTTTGCTCACTCTGGTGTTCGTATAAATGAATTGGAACTTTGCACTGATTTTGTTTGTGCTCCTGGTAGTGACAGGGGTGATCTACGGCATTGATTTTTTCTGGTTGCGTAAAGCGCGTCGTTTAAAAGTTGAAGAGGCGTTGCGGCTTGCCAGACCAAGTTGGGCGGGCTTGCCGGCTCAAGAAATTGAGGCACGCGAGACTCAAATCCGTGCTGATGTTGGTAAGCAGAGTTGGTATGTCGAATACGCAGTAAGTTTTTTTCCTGTCATTTTGTTTGTATTTGTTCTGCGGTCCTTCGTGGTTGAACCTTTTCGTATCCCCTCTGGCTCGATGTTGCCAACATTGCAGTCAGGCGACCTCATTCTGGTTAATAAATTCACCTATGGAATCCGATTGCCTATTCTTGAAACCAAAATTATTCCGCTGGGAGCCCCCAAGCGAGGTGATGTGATGGTGTTCAGATATCCGGTTGATCCGACGCTTGATTACATAAAAAGGGTGGTCGGCTTACCCGGGGACGAGGTTGCTTATCTGGACAAAAGGCTGTTTATCAACGGAAAAGAGGTGCCTCACACTAAGGTCGGGGAGTATTTCGAGCCCGATCGGGTAGCTTATACGGCAGAGTATGAAGAAAAATTAGGTGAAATTAACCACAAAATGCTGCTAGATGATAAAAAATACCAGGATTTAGCACCAATTTGGAATTTTCCGAACCGCGAAAACTGTAATTACCTTAGAAATGGTGTGAGATGCACTGTTCCTGAGGGCGCATACTTTATGATGGGGGATAATCGAGATAACAGTCTAGATAGTCGGTATTGGGGATTTGTCCCTGATCGCAACATTGTCGGACGAGCCTTTTTTATCTGGATGAATTTTAGCAACCCCGGTCGTATCGGTACTTTTAATTAATGTCTCTCTCTGCGCTTGAGTCCTCGATTGATTACACGTTTAAAAAGCCTGCCCTGCTTGAGCAGGCTTTGACGCATCGTAGTCATGGAGCCAAGCACAACGAACGTCTAGAGTTTCTTGGCGATTCGGTGTTGAATGTTTCGGTTGCGGCATTGTTGTTCACGCATTACGGTACGCTCGATGAGGGTGACTTGTCACGAGTGAGAGCCAATCTGGTTAAGCAGGCCTCACTTGCTGATATTGCTCAGAAATTAGACTTGTCTCGTTATTTGCGACTTGGCGAAGGTGAACTCAAGAGCGGTGGTTTTAGGAGACCATCGATTCTTGCGGATACCTTCGAGGCTATCTTGGCGGCGGTATATCTGGACGGCGGGTTTGATGCAGCAAAACGGGTGATTGATCGTTTGTATAAACCCATTTTAGAGAGTGTCGATCCTCTGACCCTCGGTAAGGATGCAAAAACCTTACTGCAAGAGTTTCTGCAAAGCAGAAAACTTGCGCTGCCGATATACACCGTCATCGCCACCCATGGTGCCGCGCATAGCCAGCAGTTCGAGGTTGAATGTGCCGTGCCATCGCTGGACATCAAACTAGTTGCGCCGGGCTCTAGTCGTCGTGCTGCCGAGCAGTCAGCAGCGAAACTTGCGCTTGAGGCCGCAATGGCAGCTAACCCAGCACCTGCTAAAAAGCGTGCTAGCCGCGCTCGTAAAACAGCACAGTTAACTTTGCCTGTGGCGGTTGCCCAGGAACTTAAATGACCGAATTAGCAACGCCAGCACATCGCTGTGGTTTTATTGCGGTAGTTGGGCGTCCAAATGTTGGCAAGTCGACGCTGACTAATGCACTAATTGGTTCGAAAATTTCAATTGTTTCACGTAAAGCTCAAACCACTCGCCATCGTATCCAAGGCGTATTGACGCGGGAGCATGAGCAATTTGTCTTTGTTGACACTCCTGGTTTTCAAACGCGCCACGGCGGCGCCATGAACAAAATGATGAACCGAGTCGTCACTCAGACGCTTGCTGATGTTGATGTGGTTTTGTTTGTGGTTGAGGCTGGTAAGTGGTCTGCTGGTGATGAAAAGTTGTTATCTCTTTTGCATGAGCCTAAGCGCACCATACTGGTCATCAGTAAGATTGATGAAATAAAAAATCGGGATGAGCTTTATCCCTTTGTAGCCAATATTGCAAGCCAATATCCTTTTGATGCTGTTGTGCCTGTGAGCTCAACAAGACGTCACCAGCTTGATCAGTTACTTGATGAGATTGCCAAGCGCTTGCCAGAGAGTGAGCCTTTCTTTGATGCTGAAACCTTGACCGATCGGCCCATGAGGTTTATTGCAGCAGAACTCATACGCGAGAAAATTTTTCGTTTAGTAGGCGATGAGTTGCCTTATGCCTGCACGGTAGTTATCGAACAATGGGATGAAACAGACAAGGGAGCGCATATCTCTGCCTGTGTCATCGTGCAAAGAGATAGTCATCGTCCCATTTTGCTTGGTGCGGGCGGCGGACATATGAAGCGAATTGCTTCGGAAGCCAGGCAAGATATTGCGAAAATGCTTGATAAGCCAGTGCACCTCGAGGTGTATGTCAAAGTTCGCAAAGGGTGGGCTGACAAAGAGAGCAGCCTGCGCGACCTAGGCTATGAGTAAACGCGTACAACGCGTCCATGACCTGCCGGGCTATGTTTTACATTCAACAGCCTGGCGAGAAACTTCCCTCATTTTGCAAACATTCACGCGCGACCATGGCTGGGTCACTATGGTGGCCAAAGGTGCAAAACGACCGCATTCAGCGCTTCGTTCGGTTTTGTCAGTATTTCAGCCTTTGCTCTTATCCTGGACAGGTTCAGGGGAGGTACGGACACTGACGCGCGCCGAGTGTGCCGGGATTCACGCGCTCAGTGGGCCCGCAATGATGTCTTGCTGGTACATGAATGAACTTTTGTTTCGGCTATTGCCTCGAGAGGATGCACATCCAAGGCTATTTGATGCGTATGTGATGGCCTTGCAAGCCCTGGCTGCTGGTCAGTCGGCGGCCGGCGCTTTGCGGCGATTTGAATGGATTTTGCTGAGAGAAACGGGGTACGGATTGGATGCTGCGGAGCCTGATTTCAGCGATAGTCAAAATGAACCTGCTTTACGCCTTTTGCTACGCGAACAACTTATGGAACACCTTGCGGGAAAGCCATTGGCCACCCGACAGGTGCTCCTTGCCTTGCAGCGATATCAGGCCGTCAAGACTGCTCGTCCCGTGACTTTACCTTGACGCAGTGATGACAGTACGGCGTCAGCCTGACTTAAATCATGACGTGTTACTTGAATCGGCTTGATTTTTCCCGTTTTGACTAATGCCATCAAATCATGAAACTCTTGTAGCGATCCAACGTAGCTGCCAATGATGTTCATAGCACGCATCGGTATAAAGGCGATTGGCCAGGGAGAGGCGCCACCGAAGAGGCCAACGATGATGAGCTTGCCGCCTTTGATGATGCTGTCAAAACCAATTTGTGTCGTGTTGGGTGCACCGACCAAGTCGATCACTGCCTGAACCATCTTGCCGCCATTTGCTTTGATGATTTGCTGTGCAGCATCAGGCGCATTGCCATCGATTGCAGCTAACGCACCCGCATCCAGCGCTGCTTGCCGTTTTACAGGATCTATATCTACAACGATTGCGCCGGCACCGCCCAGTGCCTTAACCAACTCCAAACACATTAGTCCAAGACCGCCTGCACCCATAATCACGATCGGATGCTTTTGATAGGTTTTTGCACCAACTTTATTTAGAGCGCCGTAGGTAGTGAGTCCCGAACAGGCATAAGGAGCTGCGATTGCTGGATCCAGATCGCCAATGTCCACTAGGTACCGAGCATCGGGTACCAAAATGTGATCGGCGTAGCCACCGTTTTTGTACACACCCAAATACTGAGGGGCGGAGCAATGATTTTCCATGTCTTCCAAACAGGCTACGCACTTACGGCAACCAATCCACGGGAAAACGACATAGTTTTTGCCTTGTGTGACACTTTTTGCGTCGGGACCGGCCGCTATAACAGTACCCACGGTCTCATGGCCCATCGTTAATGGCAAGTTGATACCTCTGTCTTTGAGTGACAGTGTTTTGCCATTGCCCAAATCGTAGCCACCTTCCCAGATGTGCAGATCGCTGTGACATACCCCAGCTGCTCGTACTTGCAGCAGCACCTCTGCCCCTTTGGGTACAGGGTTGGGGGCGTCCATCTGTTGCAGGGCTTGTTTGAAATTAACGACGCAATAGCATTTCATGAGTTTGTCTCCAGAATGGTTTTTAGTTCAACAACGTATTTTTACATAACTAGTTCAATCAGCTTAGGGCCTT
>Ga0164296_1006091_pt1 | contig 10339 bp, 10 predicted proteins | sample GEODES057metaG_FD_113533 | JGI IMG/M metagenome (GOLD analysis project Ga0164296, IMG submission 113533) | Dystrophic lake water microbial communities from Trout Bog Lake, Wisconsin, USA - GEODES057 metaG | ecosystem: Environmental > Aquatic > Freshwater > Lake | place: USA: Trout Bog Lake... | reverse complement strand
TCGATGCCATGGCTTGGCGAATCAGCTCATCGAGGGCTTCGGGGGACAGTTGCGGCGGTAGGTAGGCCGCCAGAATCTCAATCTCCGAGGCTTCCTTGGCAGCCAGATCCGCGCGGCCGCCGGCTTGGAATTGAGTGATCGATTCCTTGCGGCTTTTGATCATCTTCTCGATCACGCCCAGTGTCTGGCCGTCATCGAGTGTGATTCGCTCGTCGACCTCACGCTGCTTGATGGCCGCTTGCAGCATGCGAATGACGCCCAGGCGGTCCTTCTCGCCCGCGCGCATGGCGGCTTTCATCTCGTCGGTGATGCGATCGCGCAGGGTCATGGAAGCAAGCGGGCGCGGGCGACCGGATCAGCGGGGCGCGCGCATGCCTTCGCGGGACAGCTTCTTGAGGTGGCGCTTCACGGCAGCCGCCTTTTTGCGCTTACGCTCTTGGGTCGGCTTCTCGTAGAATTCGCGGCGACGCAATTCTGTGAGCACACCGGCCTTTTCGCAGGCACGCTTGAAGCGACGCAGGGCAGCATCAAAGTACTCGTTCTCGCGGATACGTACGCTCGGCATTGAAATCGACCTTCTTGGGAATGGCAATCCGGCCCTCTGGCGGGCGGAGAGCCGGAAAGCTTACGCATGTTTTATTCGAAAATCAAAATCCTGATGGTTTGGGGCCTGCCATGAGGGTCCTCGGCCTTGAGACGTCCTGCGATGAGACGGCCGTCGCGGTCTACCAGAGCGGCAGCGGTCTGCTCGGTCACCGGGTCTATACCCAGACGGATTTGCATGAAATCTGGGGCGGGGTGGTGCCGGAGTTGGCCTCCCGGGACCACGTCAAGCGGCTTTTGCCGATGATCGGCGCCACCCTCCGGGAGCTTGATCTCGCGGCTCGGGATATCGATGGCATCGCTTACACGGCAGGTCCGGGCCTGATCGGCGCGCTGCTCGTCGGGGCGGCGGCCGGGCGCAGCCTGGCGATGGCCTGGGGGGTCCCCGCGGTCGGGGTTCACCATTTGGAGGGTCATCTGCTGGCCCCGCGGCTCGAGGCCGAGGCGCCGGAGTTTCCCTACTTGGCGTTGCTGGTCTCCGGCGGGCACACGATGCTGGTCGATGTTCGCGGCGTTGGCGCCTACCAGGTGCTCGGCGAATCCTTGGACGATGCGGCCGGCGAGGCCTTCGACAAGACCGCGAAATTGCTCGGTCTCAGTTACCCAGGCGGCGCAAAGCTTGCTGCCTTGGCCGAGAGTGGGCAGGCCGGGGCCTATGTGTTTCCAAGACCAATGCTTGATCGGCCCGGTTTTGATTTTAGTTTCAGTGGGTTGAAGACTGCCGCCTGGCTTGCGCTCAAGGATTTGCCGGTCGATTCCAGCGCGCGGGCGGATGTCGCGCGAGGTTTTGAAGACGCCATCGTCGATACCTTGGTGACCAAGGCCGGTCGTGCGCTCAAGGTCACCGGGCGCAAGACCTTGGTGGTCGCTGGCGGTGTGGGTGCCAATCGCCGGCTGCGGTCCGCCTTGACCGAGATGGCGTCTCGACATGGCGCTCGGACGGCCTATCCCCGGGCGGAGTTCTGTACGGACAACGCGGCCATGATCGCTCTGGCGGGCCATGCGCGTCTGGTCGCCGGAGAGCGTTCCGATCTACGGGTGCTGGCCCGGGCGCGCTGGCCGCTGGCCGAGCTGCGGCCACCGGGCATCTGATCGTGCAGAGCGCGCTGTCGGCTGGTAGGGTGCGTCTCCCGACGCTTCATTGCGAATCCATTGCCAACCGTTGTTGTGAGAGAGGGCCTTCCCGGTGACCGACCGCATCCATCTGCGTGAATTGAAGATCGAGACCATCGTCGGGATCTTCGACTGGGAGCGAACCACGCGGCAGACCGTGAGCTTCGACTTCGAGTTTCCGGGTGACGCGCGCCGCGCCGCGCTGACGGATCGCATCGAGGATACGCTCGACTACAAACGGATCGCCAAGGCGGTGATTCCCTTTGTGGAGCAGAGTCAGTATCAGTTGGTCGAGACGCTGGCGGAGCGGGTGGCGCAACTGATCCTGCGGGAGTTTCAGATCGAGTGGGTGAAGCTCACAGTGAGCAAGCTCGGTGCCGTTCGTGGTAGCCGCGACGTCGGTATCACCATCGAGCGAACCCAGGCGGATCTGGACGCGTGAACCCGCGAGGCGCCATTGCGCCGTCGGACGCCGTCGATGTCTATGTGGCCGCAGGCTCCAACATCGAGCCGATAGCGCATCTGCGACAGGCCATCGCTCTGTTGACGCGGGCCTTTCCGGATCTTCGGGTGTCGCCGGCCTACGCCAATGCTGCGGTGGGCTTTAGTGGCGATGACTTCATTAATCTCGTCGTGCATTTCACGACGACGCTGTCGCTGGACGCGCTGCTCACGGTGCTGCACGAGGTCGAGGCGTCTTGCGGTCGAGGGCGTCTCGATCCGAAGTGGGCGCCCCGCAAGATGGACCTTGATCTGTTGCTCTATGGTGCGCGGGTGGGCGAGTTCCCGGGCGCGATACTGCCACGTCCCGATCTCGTGACCCGACCGTACATGCTCGGGCCGTTGGTGGATCTTGCGCCCGAGCTTTTGCATCCGGTGCTGCGCGTGCCGATGCGGGTGCTCTGGGAGGAGCTTTCCCGGACCGAGCACTCCATGCGTCCGGTCAGTCTGTAGATCGTCAAGCGCGGGGTTGCGCGGCAGATCTAGAATCCACCCGCACTACGGCCGCCGTCCACCGGCAGAATCTGCCCGGTGATGAACGGCGCGTCCTTGATCAGAAACAGCGCCGCTTTGGCGATGTCCTCCGGAGAGCCGAGGCGCTTCAATGCGGTGCGCTCGAGGATTTGTGCCTGGATCGCGGGGTCGATGCCACCGTCCGGCCAAAGCACAGGCCCAGGTGCAATGCCGTTGACCCGAATCGCGGGCCCAAGTTCGCGGGCGAGCGACTGGGTCAACATCACCAGCCCGGCTTTGGCCATGCAGTAGACCGTGTGGTTCTTCAGTGGCCGGAAGGCATGAATGTCGATCAGATTGAGTATCGAGCCCTGGCGTCGAGCGAGTTCCGGGGCAGCGGCTTGGCTCAGGAACAGCGGCGCACGAAGGTTCGTCCCGATCAGATCATCGAACGCTTCGGCGGAGATTGATCCGAGGGGTGTCGGATAGAAGGTCGAGGCATTGTTGATGAGCACGTCGATACCGCCGAAAGCCTCGACAGTGGCGGTCACGATGCGCGTGGGTGTGGCGGGATCCAGCAAGTCGCCGCGGTGCAGTGCGGCCGATTTTTCCCGACGGTGGTTGAGTTCCGCGACCAGTGCCGTCGCCTCGCGAGACGAGGCGCGGTGGTGAATCAGGATATTGGCGCCGGCGGCGTGCAGATACCGCGCCATCGCGGCGCCGAGTCGACGCGCGCCGCCGCTGATCACGATCGACAGGTCGCGTATGGGCAGGGGCGTTTCGCTTGGCATTCGGCGAGAATACTCTTAGGCCAGATGGCCTGCACCTGGGTTGAATCATGACGGCGACGCTCCCCGCCTTGTCTGCGATCGAGATGGCGCACGAGGCCGAGCTCGTGGCGCTCCTCCGTGATGAGGTGCGAGCCGCGGGTGGCGTGTTGTCGTTTGCCCGTTTCATGGCGCTCGCGTTGTACGCGCCGGGCCTTGGCTATTACACGGCCGGTGCCCAGAAGCTTGGCGAGGGCGGGGATTTCGTCACGGCTCCGGAGATTTCCCCGGTGTTTGGTCGCTGCTTGGCCACGCAAGCGGGTGACGTGTTGGGCGCGCTCGGAGGTGGCGACATCCTGGAGATCGGTCCGGGCACCGGGGCGCTGGCCGAGCAGATGCTCGGTGAACTTGCGCGCGCCGGGCAATTGCCGCGGCAGTATCGGCTTCTCGAGACCAGTGCCGATCTGCGGCAACGCCAGCAGCAGCGTCTGACACCCCTCGGTACGGCATTGGGCGTTCGGTTGGAATGGCTGGATGGCCTGCCCACGCAGTCGTTTCGTGGTCTGGTGGTCGCGAACGAGGTGCTGGATGCCTTGCCGGTCGAGCGCTTTCGAATCACTGCCGAGGGCGTGGAGGCGATGGGTGTGGCGCTACAGGGAAGTGACTTCTGCTGGCGACCGGTCGCCGCGTCGACAGCGCTCGTGGAGGCGGTCGCACAGCTTGGGCTTGTGTTGCCGCCGGGTTTTGTCGGCGAACTGTGTCCGTCCTTGTCGGCTTGGGTATCGACCGTGACTGCGCCGTTGTCGGCCGGTGGTGTCGCTCTGATCGACTATGGGGCATCTCGCGACGAGCTTTATCGTGCCGACCGGACTGATGGCACGTTGAGCTGTTTCTTCAGGCATCGGCAGCATCAGGATCCGTTCACCCGCATCGGGCTTCAGGATCTGACGGCGTGGGTTGATTTCACAGCGGTGGCCGATGCGGCCCTCGCCGCCGGTCTCGATGTGGCGGGCTTCACCACGCAGGCCATGTTCCTGCTGGCCAATGATTTCGATCGACACCTGACCGCGTTGCGCGAGGCCTCTCCGGCCGAGGAGGACGTCCGTATCGTGCATGCGGCGCGTCGGCTGGTGCTGCCCACCGACATGGGTGAGCGTTTCAAGTGTCTGCTGCTGACCCGGGGGCTTCACGCGCCGCTGCGCGGTCTCTCACTGAGAGACTTCACGCATACCCTCTAAGGGGCGCCCGGGCGCTCATCGGCGATGGGTGGCAAGGCGGTGATCGCCGCCACACGCTTTTGATGGATCAACGCCTTGATGTCCGGGCCGCTCAGGCCGCGACGATCTTGGTCGGACAAGGTCACGGCACGCGCGGCCTCTAGCGCTTTCGCCAGTCGTTGGCCTTGCGGGTAGGGGTGCGACTCGAAGCCGGTTCGACCGCGCAGATCGGCTTCGCAAGCCGTCAGGAAATCGTGAAACCTGTCGGGCTTTCGAAATGCGTCGCACTGCTCGAGCAGATCGAGAACGGTTTGTGGCCGCAGTTCGAGCGCACGATGACACACGCCATGGTGCCGCGCGACGATCAGGGCAAGGTCCCGATAGTCATTCGGCACTCGAAGTCGCTCTGCCAGCGCTTCGATCAGGGTGACGCTGCGCACTTCATGACCGACATGGCGTGGCCACTCGGCGGCGGGTGTGGTGCCTTTGCCGAGGTCGTGCGTCAGTGCCGCGAAGCGGACCCGCGGTAGTGGGGAGAGCATGGTCGCCGCATCGAGCACCAGCATGACATGCAGACCCGTGTCGATTTCAGGATGCCACCGTGCGGGTTGGGGAATGCCATAGAGCCGCGCCAGTTCGGGAAACACCACCGCGAGGGCGCCCGCGGCATGCAGCACCTCGAAAAACGTTCTCGGCGAGGCCTCGGACAAGGCCTTGTCGGTTTCCGCCCAGACGCGCTCTGGGACTAGCGTTGCGGCCTCGCCATTGGCCACCATCGTACGCATCAGCGCCATGGTCTCTGGCGCCACCTGAAAGCCGAGCGGCGCATAGCGTGCCGCAAAGCGTGCGAGGCGCAGGATGCGCACCGGGTCCTCCGCAAATGCCGGTGACACGTGTCTCAGCACGCGGGCCTCGAGATCACGTTGGCCGCCGTACGGATCGATCAGAGCGCCCGCGGCGTCCCGGGCCATCGCATTGATCGTGAGGTCCCGCCGAAGCAGGTCCTCCTCGAGCGTCACGTCGGGTGAGAAGTGGGTGGTGAAACCGCGGTAACCGGGACCCGTTTTGCGCTCGAGACGAGCGAGCGCATATTCCTCATGCGTGTCGGGGTGCAGGAAGACCGGAAATTCCCGGCCAACCTGTCGATAGCCTCGTGCCTCGAGATCCGCGGGCGTTGCGCCCACGACCACCCAGTCATGCTCCGAGACCGGGCGACCGAGCAGGCCGTCGCGTACCGCGCCACCGACCAGGTAGATGTTCATAGCGGGATTGTAACGCCGGCCGTGGCGTCAACGCAGCGTCGTGCGCGGGCGGTCAGCGGAGATAGTCGCCCACGATCGCATGCAGGGGTGTTGGTGCTATCGCGAGGCGCTTGAAGCCGCCGTCGCTGCAGACGCTGTCCACGCCGAGCGATCGAAAATTATCGAGCGACAGCGGCTTCCCCGGCAGCCATTGCAGCAGGGCGGCCTGCAACCAGCCCAAGGCATCCGGCAGGCCGATCACCAGGCGACGACGACCGATCTTGTTCGCGGTGTAGCGAACGATATCGCCGAGCGACCAGGTCTCCGGTCCGCACAGCTCATAGGACTGGCCGAAGGTGTGACGGCCTTCGAGGGAGCGAGCCATGGCCTCCACCACATCGCCCACGTAGACCGGTGACAAGAGCGCGTGAGCCCGTGCCAGTGGCAGCACCGGTGCGAGTTTCAGCAGGCCGGCGAAGCGGTTGATGAAGCTATCGCCCGGTCCGAAGATCACCGACGGCTTGAAGAGGGTGATCGCGAGCGAATCCCGCGATTCCTGAAGGGCGAGTTCAGCACGCCCTTTGCTGCGCAGATAATGACTGGGCGCCGTCACGTTCGCACCGAGGGAGCTGAGTTGCAGCAGGCGGGGGACCTGTCGTGCCTTGCATCCAGCAATCAACTGGCGGGTCAGTTCCGCATGCGCGCGTTCGAAGCCCGACCCGTCATTTCCCGACTCGTTGAGGATGCCGACGAGGTTGATAGCGGCGTCCGCGCCGTCGAGGGCGGTGGCGAGGTCGATGGGGTCGTGGACATCGAGTGGCAGTAACTCGATGTCCGGCAGAACGCGAAGGTCGCGATGCCGATCCGGGTGTCGGCTCGGGATGCGCACCCGGTATCCGTCACGCGCAAGGCGACTGACAAGATGCGTGCCAACGAAACCTGTACCGCCAAGCACGCAGACAGTGCGGATGGTCATGGTGAGTGCTCGGCCTTCGGTGGTGAGGCGATCGCGACGGGTTGGGGACGGCGCGCTGCTCGAGCAGCGCGCCACTAGTCTATCAGCGCAGCACCACGATCAGTGTGGTGGCGCCGCGTTTGACGGTGAGCAGGAGCGACGTCTGATCCTTGGTGGCGTTGCGGAACTCCTTCAGGGTCGTCACTGTCTTGCGGTTGACGGTCGTGATCACGTCGTTGGTCCTGAGGGGTGTTTGACTCGCGGGGCTACCGGCCTCGATGGAGCGAATCAGAACGCCTCCGCCATTGCTCGCATCGCCGAGATCGGCGCCCTGCAGCGCACGGTGCAGTGCGCCGTTGCCGTCGTCGGTCGTTTCGTGGCCGTCCTTGCCGCCGCCGGTTTTCGCGGCCACCAATGCGGTGGCGTGTTTTGCTTTGCCGTCTCGCAGGTAGGCAATGTCGACATTTTCACCGACCCGCATCATCCCGATGCGATTGCGAAGCTCCGGGGCCGACTTCACCGGGGTGCCGTTGATCGATGTGATCACGTCGCCCGCGCGAAGTCCGGCCTTGTCGGCTGCCGAGGCTTCCACGACCTGGGTCACGAGGGCACCTTGCAGATCCTTCATGCCGAGGTTGTCGGCGAGATCCGGGGTGACCGTTTGGATATTGACGCCCAGCAGTCCACGCTTGACCTCGCCGTACTTGACGAGTTGTTCCATCACGGCGTGTGCCATGTTGGAGGGGATCGCGAAGCCGATGCCGATGTTGCCGCCGGACTGCGACAGGATTGCGGCGTTGATGCCGATCAGTTCGCCGCGCAGGTTCACGAGCGCGCCGCCTGAGTTGCCGGGATTGATGGACGCATCGGTCTGGATGAAGTCCTCGTAGCCGTCCGGATTGATTCCCGAGCGTCCGAGCGCGCTGATGATGCCGTAAGTCACCGTGTGCGCCAGACCGAAGGGATTGCCGAGTGCCAGGACATAGTCTCCGACTTCGGCCTTGCTCGAATCGCCCATCACGATCTCGGTGAGTTTTGCATCCTTGACCCTGACGACGGCGATGTCCGATGCCGTGTCTGCACCGACGACCGTGCCCTTGTAGTCGCGCCCATCGACCGTGGTGACAGTGATTTCCGCGGCGTGTTCCACAACATGTGCGTTGGTGAGGATCAGTCCTTCCTTGGCGTCGACCACCACGCCGGAGCCTGCGCTTTGCACCTGTCGCTGGCGCGGACCTTGTTCCGGCATCTCGAAGAAACGTCGTAAGAACGGGTCATCCATCAGGGGATTGTGTTGCTCGCGTTCGGTGACCGTGCCCTTGGTCGCGATGTTGACCACGGCCGGGGAGACCCGCTTCACGATCGGCGACAGCGAGGGCACCGATGCGTCGGGCGGCGCATGGCCGCTCGCTTGCGCGTGCGTGGGTGCGATGCTTGTCAGGGCAAGCGTGAGTGCGGCCAGCAAAGCGGCAGGGGCGGGCGAAGCGAAGGCACGGTGCATGGTGGGCCCTTCAGTGGATGGATGACGGAGTGGTTCGGACAGTCGAGGTGTTCAGTCTGCGCAAAGATCTCGCTGGGACTGACCGCGGCCGACCGCAAAAAGTTCCGTCGGCTGGCGGCGGAGTCTTGCTGAGCGACTCCGCCGCCAGGCCGATGGGTTGGGAGGTGCCCGTCAGGCAGCTTCAACCTCAATGCGGCGCGCCAGCACTTCGGCGTGCTTTGGAATGGTCACCTCAAGGACGCCATTGGTGAAGCGCGCCTTGACGGCCTGCGCGTCTGCGGTCTTCGGCAGATTGAAACTGCGATGGAATTTGCCGCTCGTTCGCTCGGCGCGTCGTAGTCCGCTCGAGGGGTCTCGCGGCTCGAGCGCTCGTGAGCCGCTAAGCGTCAGAACGCCTTTTTCCAGAGTGACCTCGATGTCCTTCGAGGCCACGCCCGGCAGGTCGGCGTGTAGTGTGAATTGGTCGTCCTTCTCGCAGATATCGACGGCGGGCGCCCAATCGGCCAGATTTTGTCGCAGGTCATCATGACCAGGGGCGACGGCGGCAAGGCGCTCCAGATCGTGGCTGAGACGGGTCATGAGGTCGAAGGGGGCAAGGCGATAGACGGTCATGGTGAAACTCCAAGAGATAGAAGTGCCCGAGGGCGATGAATCCTACGTAGGGCCGCCGCTTGGCGTTTCAAGCGGTCCGGTCGGGCGGAACAAGCTGTGGATAATCGGTGGGTACTCGGTGGGTCTGCCATTTGCATCGCAACATACAAGATATAGCGGCGGGGCAATTCGAGGGTCTTGACAGATCGGAGCAAAAGGGCATGTCCGGTCAGGAGCGGGGAAAAGAATACAACTATATGAAAAATATAGTAAAAATTCATTTTTATGATTCTCCAGATAGTGCTTGACTCGGGGTGCAATGGAAAATAAGTTAGATGCACTGCACACAAGATGTTGTGTCGGCAGAAAAACGTTTTTACAGGTTTGCTGAAAACCGCCCGGAACCTTGGGTTTCCCGTGCTTTTCGGTGAGCCGCATACCTTGCGCTCAATGGAGCAGAACGACTGATGAGTACGGCCTACAAGATGGAACCTGACAGCGGCGCGATCCCCTTTCAAGAAGCATCGCTCGATATCTGGGACAAAAAATATCGCCTGACCGCGAAGGACGGCACGCCTGTCGATCATTCGATGGACGATACCTACCGCAGAGTCGCGGTTGCGCTCTCCGATGTGGAGGCGCCGGAACTTCGTGAGCGCTGGTTCGATCGTTTCCTGTGGGCGCTGCGCAAGGGCGCCATTCCGGCAGGACGCATCACCTCCAATGCGGGTGCGCTGGAGCACAAGCCGGCCACCTCGACGATCAATTGCACCGTTTCGGGCACGATCCGCGACTCGATGGACGACATTCTCTCCAAGGTGCACGAGGCGGGTCTGACCTTGAAGGCGGGCTGCGGCATCGGCTACGAATTTTCAACGCTGCGGCCGCGCGGTGCCTATGTCTCGGGTGCGGGCGCCTACACCTCGGGCCCGCTGTCGTTCATGGATATCTACGACAAGATGTGTTTCACGGTGTCGTCCGCGGGCGGACGTCGTGGTGCGCAGATGGGTACCTTCGATATCGGTCATCCGGATGCGATGGAGTTCATTCGCGCGAAGCGCGAGAACGGCCGCTTGCGGCAGTTCAATCTGTCGCTGCTCGTGACGGATGAATTCCTCGAGGCGGTCAAGGCGGATGCACCGTGGAAGTTGGCGTTCCCGCTGTCGCAGCGTGAGTTGGAGACCGAGCGGCTCGACCTTGAGGATGTCGAGAAGTTCATCTGGCGGGAATGGCCGACCACCCAAGGCTATGTGACTCGCGATGACGGCTTGGTGTGCTGCCGAGTGTTCAAGATCATGCCCGCACGTCGCTTGTGGGACGTGATCATGTCCTCCACGTACGATTTCGCGGAGCCCGGCTTTGTGCTCATCGATCGTGTCAACGAGATGAACAACAAC
>Ga0164296_1006089_pt1 | contig 10341 bp, 8 predicted proteins | sample GEODES057metaG_FD_113533 | JGI IMG/M metagenome (GOLD analysis project Ga0164296, IMG submission 113533) | Dystrophic lake water microbial communities from Trout Bog Lake, Wisconsin, USA - GEODES057 metaG | ecosystem: Environmental > Aquatic > Freshwater > Lake | place: USA: Trout Bog Lake... | reverse complement strand
TCCTCTTCCATACCCTGGGGTTCTCCAACTTTCTACTGCATAAAATTTTATTTGTGTTAATGCTTCGCAAAGAGTTAACAAACCCCAAAGACTTGCTCCAATTTGAAATGCTTCAGCTGCACCAAGTAATCTTTCACGATATGCAGCATCTTTTTGTATAATTTCTTGCCATTGGCTATCGGTCAATTGATCAATAAAAGGGTTGGTTGCAAAACTATATATTTCAGAAGATGCTCTTTTAACATTGAGGATAAGACCCATTATTGTGTCAAGATTGCTAAACTCTATAGTGCTTTGGCCTAACCTTGCTACAAGTTGTAGGTTGTTAAGTTGGCCTGTACCACTGTTACCTAACAATATTTTCATTAATGTAGTAAGATTGTCACCTTCATTAAAGTTATAAATATCGTCAGGAAAGTTTTTTACTTTCTGTGGGAAAGTAGAGTGTAACTGCTGAGAAAAAACGTTACCAGCCATTAAAAGTTACTACTTCCCGTAATTGTGTAATTAATACCTGATAGAGAAGGTAATTGGTTGCTTGCAAGTAAGAAATCGCTTGTGTATGTACCTGTAGTAGTACCATCAATAGCTACAGTATTAATACTTGTTATTCTTACATTTACCACACCTGCAACAGAAAGAATTTGTGAAGCTACATTTGCAAATGAAATAGTACCAAGATAACCAAAATTATTAAAATATTGAGCAAGTTGGTTATAAATACTTGTTTGTACAGTTGTTTGACTATAACTTGATGAATATACTATGCGAATGTTTATTACTAATTTTACATAAGTAGCTTGGTGTACTAGAGTGTTAGTACCAAATGGTCTGCTTTGTTGTGTTAACGATTCAACAGTTACAACATCATTATTGTATCCATGTGTGTAAGTTGCCCATGATATAAGAGTAGGTAATGCGCTTGGCCATCCAGATGGTGGTGTAGTAGTATCGAAGGCAAGACCGGTTGTTTGCAATACACTATTCTTATTATCAGTTGTATCATAAATTGGATAAACCAATGCTTTACCACTTATTGTTGTGGTAGTAGCACCAGTACCGCTAGCAAGAGATACATTTTGGTTCATATAGATACCGCTATTAGTTACTTGCGTAATATAGAATTGTGTACCTGAAGTCATTGCACTGGTAGCAAGAGCCATACCTGGATAAAGATTTGCTAAACCATTGTTGGTAGTTACACTTATAAAGTTTGTACCTGAGTTAGTGGCTCCAGATGCAACTGTTCCAGTAAACGTAGTCCATGGATATTTATTTAAAGCAATTGGATAAGCAGTTCCAACGCTTGTGTTAACATTGTATAGATAAATAGTATCTGCAATGCCACTAGTTGCTGTACTCAATTGTGATGGGAAGTTAATTGCTGGTTGTTGGTTTAATGGAACGTATATATCACCAGATATTGTTGCATTAGTGTTTGCAACAGATCCACTAGCTAAAGTATAGTTTGCTGTATTTAAGTATGGTGTTGTAGTGCCGCTTAAAACAAAGTTAGGATTGAATACAAGTTGTTCTGTTGTTGAATTAGCAGTAGTACCATTAATAAAAATATCTACATAATTACCACTTGTAACTGCTGTCGATCTACTACAAGCAGGAAGGTATTCAGACACAACTTGAATAGAATTACCAGCAAACAGAGCAGTATTATTTGTATTATTACTAATAGTTAATTGTAATTGAGCTGTTGGGTTGGTTGGGTAATAGTAATCTGTTAAATTTGTATAAATAACCTGATTAAATGAATTAATGTTATTACCAACAAGTTCATTACCTTGTGGATAAATGGCTCCACTGAATGTATTGTTAAAAGATAGAGTTCCACTAAATCCAACATCAGGGTTGTTACTTCTTACATAAGTATAATAACTTGTACCACTTATTGTAGTTACACCACTTGCGTTAACACTGGCACCAGGTAACGCATAACCACTACCAAGAACTAGTTTATATGGGCTTGGAGCACTAAATGTTAATTGAACACCTGAAGCAACTGTATTACCAGAACCTGTTACAACAAAGCTTTGGTTGAAACTTGCTGGTGTTACACCACTAATCAATGTAGTAATTCCAGATGCAAGTGCACTAGCCGTTGTTGTCGTTGTGTAACTACCGCTAGCTACAATTGTTGTTCCACTATATGTAGTCCCACTAATTGTGTTAATCATTCCGCTGTAGGCAACAAGAAGAAATGTGGGGTTGCCTGATCCACTAACCACTGCATTAATTTGCAATTGTTCGCTGTAATATTGATCTTGGCTAATGGTGTTAACTAAAGAAACATTTGGATCTTGCAGGGCAGTAATAGTATATTTACCTGGTGTACCAGTTGTGTTATTAAAAGCTGTATTTGTCCATCTAGCACGTAAGGCTGAGTCACTCTCTGGATCTAATCCATTCGTGATAGAACTATTATTTTTAACAGTTGTAATGCCAACAAGGTTGCTTACTTTAGTTGTTATAGCACCAATAGGTACATTATTAATAGCACCAGGAAGTACAGAAACCACAGGAACATCGACAGAAGTGCTGCCAATTCCTATGATTGCTGGAGCAGTAGTAGCATAGTAAAGTGCTGAATTGTAATTTGTTCCAATTGGTACTGCTACTTGTGTTCCAACTGGAATGTCATAAATATTGGTTGCTGGGGTGTTAATTGAGAATGTTACAACACCTGTAGCTCTTTTACCAAGTTGTCTATAAATACCAAATAGATTACAGAATGCGTCTAATTCGATACCAGATTTAGTATTAATATCATAACTGTATGATTGAAGGACGGAATTGTTATTGGCAATGGCAATTTCACTAGCCACTGATTCCAATATTTTGTATGTTGCGCTACCTACGCTAACATCCCAGGTCGGGTCATACACCGACAAAGAAGCTTGTAGCCTAGCGAGAATTCCCGAAGTATCAGCCATTGTATAAATTTACTCCATTGTTATCGATTGACATATTTAGATTAAGTGTGTTGCCATTTAGTGTGTTTATCACTATTGCAGCAAGAATTGATGTATTTTGTATTGTTACATTGATTGATACAATGCTTTCAATAACTTCGCTTTTATTCCAGTTAGAAAGTTGTGCAGTGTTTTGGGCGTTTTGAAGATAAATTGCTTGTTGACCCTGGTACAATTGTAATACTCTTGTTATTTCATTAGTTACAGCGCTAACAGTAGTAGTATTTTGGTTACCACCAACCATTCCTGGTAACAAACTACCAAAACTAGGTGTGGTAAAACCTATGCCAAGGGGTTCTTGAAACCATCTGGTTAGATCTTGGGCAAGTTTGTTACTGCCTACGGCAAATTGGATCTTTCCGTTACTTAACTGTATATCTCCGTTGCTGACTGCTATTGTCTTCATGCTATCTTAGGCAAAAAAAGGGGTTAAATACATCAACATTCCATCAACAGAAAGCTAAAAAGTTACTATTTACAGTGGTTGTTTGGGCAATGCTTGTTAATGCATCTAATATGGTGTATGAACTATTCCCAGCAGGGGTTCCAAACCCATTGCCCCAACTATTCCATCCCCAAGTAGCACTTGTTTGCACGCTAGACGCTATACCATAGCCTGTATATCCATATTCGAACCATTGGCCACCAGTATTAGCTACACTCTGATATGTGGAAAACCCAGCAGTGGGCGTAGTAGGGTATGGAGCAGTAGAGTTGCTATAGCCTGGAGTACCCCAAAAACCTAAAATCATTGTACTAGATGTATTTGTTGAAATAGTTCCAGAACCAGTATTATATGCTAATTTTGCTGGGAATGAACTGTTTGCATCCCATGGAGCTGTAGTGTTTGGACCTTGCACAGCTAAGACTTGCATAACGGCATCATCGACTGCAGCACTAGAAAAAGTAGCTGTAATGGTACCAGTAAAAGTTGATGTGGCAATAGCCCACCAAATTTCTTGTGATTGGGTACCTCCATTAGCCATTCCGCTGTTGTAATAAGAAGATCTACGTTGAAAAGTCAATCCAGTTGCAGTAACTGATGCTATAGTGCCTGATTGATTACTTGGGTATTCCCAAGCTATATATACTACAATAACATCATTAGCATTAGATGTAGTTAATGTAGAACTAGTTATTGTTCCGTTATATCCGGTAGTATTTGGGCTAGAAGATGCACTGGCATAAGCATCTATATAAAATGTTCCAGGATTAGCGGATTTGAATGCTATTATTGCAGCAGCAGAATTAGAAGTAGTTAAAGATCCTGAATTTGTCCAGCCTGTTGAATGGGCAGCACTATCAGAAGAAACATAATAAGCTGTGGCATATTGTTGATTGTTGTAAGCAGCTGTAGTTGTAACTGCTGTAAATCCATTTGATGGGCTAGAAAGAGATCCATTTATTCCGGGTCCATCTACTGTTAGTTGTGCAATCCATAATTCATTAGGTTGTGTTGGAGTAAGACTTGGTGTATTTGGCCCAAAAGTACCATTTTTTACATCCATTGCAGAGCTAGTGCTTGAAGCTAAACCACTAAATTCCATTATAGTTACGCTTGTTCCATATGGGGAATCAGCATTCATAGTAAATGTAAACGTAGTTGTTCCGTTGGTTACGTTATAACCTTCATATATTTGTGGAACAGAAAAATTACCAGAAGCCCAATTAAGAGTACCGTAAGGGTTGTAACTTACCCAAGTTGCCCCTCCACCACTAGGAGAACTAGTTAATCCAACACTAGATGATGAACTATCATTTTCTATAGTAATAATTACTCGGCCAGTGGTTGTTCCAGTTGGAAGAGATACGCTAAGAGTTGTACCAACTGTATAACCTGTTGCTGATTGTAAAAGTGTAATAGCCATTATGCTACTGCTACACAACGCCATTTAGACGTTTCAGTATTCCAAAAGAACCCAATGTCTAACCTATTTGTACCAACTGTTGTTGTTGGAAGAGTTGCTGTTGATGATTCAAAAGATGTTCCCCATGTTAAAGCAATGGCGGTAGAACCAGTCACTGAAATTCTAAGAGTTTGACCGTCTACAGGGGTTCCTGTAAGATTAGTAGTAAAAGAAGTGATTGCAACACTTTGGCTTGTAATATGTACTACGTTATAATTATTAGTATTGATAGAAGGTGTAGCTGTATTTGCAGTTATATTTAAGACTCTTGTTGCAGTTGGCACTACGGTTGTAACCGATGTAACTCTACCTTTAGCATCAGTAGTTATAACAGGGATGCCACTAGCAGTACCATATGTTCCAGCTGATCCTACACTTGCAAGGGTTGCGGCTTGGCTTCCTGCACCAGGACCAGCAGTAACATCACCAGTAAGCTGTGTAATGCCTCCAGAACCGCCTCCAGAGGCAGTGACAGGACTCCATCCACTTGTTGTATAGGTTAGGACTTGTCCTGCAGTTGGGGTTCCACTAAGAACTGGTATGCCTTGCAGAGATGTAGCATTAACAGACCCACCAGGTAGCGGAGTGGTGCTAATTACTTGATTTTTAATTCTATCAAATGTTCCAGCATACAAAAATAATCTATAAAGACTAGTTCGTTTTTCTACCCACCAAACTTGATCTGTTTGCAATTGAGATAAAGTAACTCCAGGTGGCATGGCTTGTAGATCTATTTCTATTTGAAAACCTTTTGTATCTAATCCATAACATATATAATTCTGCGCTGCATTAGTAGCTGCACTGAATGGATGAAGTTGTGGTAAAGTAGTAATAGTTACTTTAACAACACCTAAATTTTTATTATCTTGGATTCCTACACTCATGATAACAATTCCATACCGTAGTGCATAATTTTACCATTTTTTATGGGTGCAGTAAGGTCTAGTTGTGTAGTAAATCCACCACTTCTACTACCCTGGTGTGTCACTGCCATGCAATAAAATTGGTAATTATCAGTTGTTCCATTTTCGTTTATGAAATTAATTTTTACTCGCATACCTGGGTATACTTCTGGTAAAAATGTTGTTTGCACCGTACTAACAAACTGATTTGTCCACTGCAACATAAATGTATGTAATGCATAAAAGTATTCCATTGCTTGGCTGTGTACAAATTGTTGTTCTTGTACATATGGTCTCATACCATATTTATCTAAGAATTTACTAACATTGATTAAGTTATTTTGGAACTGTTGGGTGGATTGAGTTAAAACATTGTAGAAGTTATTATCAAGAGCACTTTGGCTACTTAAACTACCAGGCAATGTACCAAATAAAATAGACATAGTAGTATTATCTTGCACGCTAACAATACCATTGGTCGTAAAATAGTCAGCATCACTAACTTGTTGTCCAATACCAGTTGTATCACCAACAATACCTACGTGCGTAGCTAGTTGGTCATCATTGTGATAAAGTTCAAAATCAATAATTTCTACTGGACTTATTTCTATTGCAGGATCGGTTCCATATATTCCGTAATAATCAGGGAACCAAGCTACAAAGTCACCATTTGGTGCACTTTGATATAAACGTAAACCAGCACCAAGTATTTGTGTTAAGTCTTTCATCACTGGGTTGTCTAACAAGAATGCCCTCGGTGTACCAACTAGAACTGATGCTCTAGGGTCATATTGAGGCATGCCATACATGTTTGTGAATGATCCAGCAAGCACTGTAGCAGCTCTTGCATTAGCATCATTTGGATTAACTGAAGTTGATGTATTGACTACAGGAGATGAATTTGGATTGATACCCGCGTTAGGATTTAATGATATAGGTCGTCTAGCGCCCATGTATCTATTGTTGGGATAGCCTTTACCCCAATCAACAGGTAGACCACCAGCTATATTATTCCAATAAATTTTTGTTTCGCTCAATGGGATACCAGTTCCATTTGCTGCTATAGCCCAACCAACATTTGTTTGAGCGGGTGCATTTTGTGCAGGATTTGGTGCACCAAAATTTGATGAAAGAGTAATTACGTGCGCAGGTTGACGAGAACCATCTCCAGGCACTTCAAAAAACATAATATCACCAACACTTGGTGGTTGAGTGTTTGATATCCATTGACCATATTTTTCGTTTTGTTTAGTGTCTACTGGGCTCCAAGTTTTACCTAATCCACTTGTAGAAGTAATTTTTACCGGACCACATTGACTATATGTGTCTCCACCAAGATTAATATTTGCACCTGTTTTATATGCCCATTGGACTAAACCAGAGCAGTCAAATGATCCATTTTTTTGTTTATAACCACCTGGGTTTTCTCTTGTTGCACCCTTGCTTGGATTAGTGTTTTGAGTATAAGCATCGCCAATTTGCCCTCTCATCAATGTAATAACGTTTGCTACTCCTCCTGCTATAACTGTGGCATTTGTTGATGAATCAGCAGTAGTTTGTGATTGAGAATTGATTAATGTAGTGCTAAAATCTTTTAGTATGCCAACGCTTACTTTTGTTTGATCTGCCCATGATATTCTTACGTTAGCTGGGCTTGGGGTTGTTGTTCCAGTCCAAGCAGTCGGATCTCCAGTTTTTCCATTAAGAAATGCCAGAACTCCTGGGTGTATTTGTGCATAATCTACAGTGGGATCGTAAACAGCTTGACCATTTTTAGTCCCATCTATTTGTTGTGGAACACTTGTTGCTCTAAGAACAACTGCTTTATCAGCTTCAAAATTTTGTACTAATAACAATCTTCCATCGTAAGAATTATTAACATGGTTGTAAGAAATAAATTGTTTAGCAGCACTAACTCCTGATGCAGGCATGTTTGGTGTTTTTAAATATGACCATGGGAGTGAGCAATAAAATATACCTTTTGTATCACCAGTTGTACTATTAATTTGATTAATATTTACTGGGTTTAATGGGTTACTACCTGGTTTGTTTTTGTCATTGGCACCAGGTAATATAGTTTTAGTAACAAATGCTTTAGCTTGACTAACATTAAAATCAGTACCACCAGTTGCAGGTGCTTGGTTGTTAGTTACGTTAGTACCTGTTGTAACACTTTGACCACTGGTTACACCAGCTGCTCCTATAGCTTTACTTATTGATGCAAATACGTTTTGATTTAGACCATTAGAACTAAGCAACGTTGAATAACAACGACTCATAAAATCTACAAAAGTATTTGGAATTGATTGGATATGGATAGCATTTGGGTTCCAACCAACAACTTTATACAAAAGATTAACTATTGCTTGAGCTACTCCACCATCATTAAGTGTTTTATTACTGCTTTGAGCAACAGTATCCATAAAGTTAAGCAATAAATTTTGAAAACTAACCAGAGTATCATCCCAATATGTTACCTGCAAAATTCTTAATGTGCATTGTGCTTGCACAGTAATTGGAACAGGAACTATTGTTTCAAGTGGAGCATAAGTTACAAATCCAGTAAAAACTTGTACAGATTTAATTCTTTTTAAAAATACTGTAATGCGATCCATTGTTTTGATAGCATTAGTACCATCATAATTATATTTTTTATTAGGATTGTTTAACGTACAACTAAACGTACTCACAGCATTTACTTGTCTTGTTAAAGTAAAATCAATTAAATCAGAAGATACGTCTTGAACTCCGTTATCGTTTCCTATTACAACAGTAACGTCAGGAGTATAGAAAAAGTTTTGCGAAGAATTAGTAGCCATTATGAGGGCATACCCTTGATAGTATTAGATATTGCTGCCAATCCGCTAACAGTAGTAGCAGAAGTATCAATCCAATTAAGTCCATAAGATTGTTGATCTGCTGCTGTTGGCGCATAAGTATTTGATGTAATCATTGCAGTAACAGGTGATTTTTGTGAATTTTGTGTAAGAATGTTCATCTGATAAGATGTAACGTATACGTTTCTAAAACGTACATATTGTTTTTCTACAGTTTGAATCCAACCTTGATAACTTAAAGGGTTTAATGGTTTAGTGCTAATAAGTGTATTAAAATTTGATGATGATTGATCAGAATTATTATGATAATTAATAACCATAGGTAAATTAGTTGAGCCGTTAACAATTGATTGTTGATGAATCCATAAAGTATCTTGGAATTTTTGCATTCTTGCAAAACCATTTGCTGGATCAATATTTTCAAAACCAGCAGCTGGTGTAACAGCTTTACCATTCTGTTTACGGTTGCCGATGGCAGGCCATGCTATAGTAAACTGCAAAAACATTTGAGCACGACGGATTGGGATACGACTAAGCTTGTCACGGACTTGTTGTGTCGTGAATTCGTTTTGAGAACCAGTACTAAACGTTTGTAGCCAAATGTCAAACGTGGTTGTACCTTTACCGTTGTATAATGTTATTGTTGCGTTCCCAGCCATTGCTGCCAATCCTGATCGTTGTGAGGAGATACCTCATGAATGAGTCCCATTTTGTCGCTCCATGCAAAGCCATTAAATCCTACGAGTTGTTGATCTGGGTGCAAAATAGGTGATGACACTCTACAATTAGCATAATAATCGTTTTGGTTAGTATTTTCCATAGTTTATTTCGTTGAAGGTGTAGTTTGTTGTATGATTCCACTGTTAATACCTTTAATAATATCCTGGTATTGAAAATTAACATCAGCAGTACTTAGACCAGTCCATGCAGAACTAAATCCAATTCCACCGCCGTGATTAGTTATATTTTTAATATAGTTTAAAGCAGATAAGTTAGTTGCATTTATAGCAGATTGGCTAATAGTTTGATCCACCTGGACAGTAATATTATAAGGATAAGTAACCGTAGTGTAATCCCAACCCATTTGGAAACTTTCCAACCAAACAGCAAAATGCAAGTTTTGGCTAGGTACACTGAACATTATATGTTTCTTATGGGAGTTTTGATCATCTTGCATTGTTTTAAATTGTTCAAACATTTTTAACAATGCACCTCTGCTACCAGCATCACCTTGTATATCTACAGTAGTAATATTTACTGATAATATTTGAGTTACACGGCCAGCAATGGTGCTATAACTTTGCGTATTTAAGCTATAATTCCAATTGAGTGAATTTAAATTAAATGGGAAATTATATGTTGTATTAGTGTAAGTATCAACAAATGTAGCTACAGCAGGGACAATTGGTTCCTGATATGGTAGATAACCATCATTGCTTCCGTATGGTGTAAATAATGACATTGTTTAAAGTATTCTAGAACTAGTTGGTTGATAATTTGGAGGTCTTTCACCAGTTTTATTACCTTGATTTCCTGTTTTAACAGCAGCAGTAAATTGGTGTTGAATAGATGGATGCAAACCAACTGTAACATGAACGTTTGAAGAACCCATAGTCGGATCACGCATTGAACCAGTTAATGTATGGAAAGACTTATTTTTTGACCAGTTAGCAAGTTCAGCATTCCCAGAACTTATTTCATTCCCTGCATC